>Ga0105090_10000868_pt1 | contig 15681 bp, 11 predicted proteins | sample PPLLak3March2015_FD_79110 | JGI IMG/M metagenome (GOLD analysis project Ga0105090, IMG submission 79110) | Freshwater sediment microbial communities from Prairie Pothole Lake near Jamestown, North Dakota, USA - PPLs Lake P7 Core (1) Depth... | ecosystem: Environmental > Aquatic > Freshwater >... | reverse complement strand
TCACGCCTGCCGCCGGTGTTCGATCGCGAACGGGGCATCATCACCGCGGGCAACGCCTCGCGCTTCACCGACGGCGCCGGCGCACTCCTGCTTGGCAGCCGCGCGTGGGCGCGCCGGCTGGGGCTGGCGGAGCTGGCCGTGATCCGGGACTACCTGTTCACCGGCGTCGACAGCCTGCGCGAGGAAATGCTGCTTGGCCCGGCGATGTCCATTCCGCGTCTGCTGGCGCGCAACGGCCTCGGCTTCGGCGACATCGATGCCTGGGAACTGCACGAGGCGTTCGCCACTCAGCTGCTGATCAATCGGCAGTGCATGGCGTCGTCCGCCTTCGTGCGCGAGCGACTGGGCGAGGGCATGCCGTGCGGCGAAATTCCACTCGAGAGGCTCAACGCGTGGGGCGGCTCGCTGGCGCTCGGCAACCCGTTCGCCGCGACCGGGGTTCGCCTGCTGCTCACCGCCGCGCAGCGCCTGAAGGCGGAAGGTGGCCGCTACGCAGTGGTGTCGACCTGCGCCGGCGGCGGCCTCGGTGCGGCGTTGCTGCTGGAGAACCCCGCCGCCGCATCGACCCCTGACAGGTGAGCGGCCGCGCGCGACAGCCACGAACCGACCCGCCGGGAACGTTGTCAGTCTCGAGCGTCGGCGTCCGCGCCAGCTGCGGCGGCTGCACTGCGAAGCGTGTCGATCATCGCCAGCACCTCGGCGCGCGCCGCGAGCCCGTGAACGGGCAGCACCAGCACGTCGCCGGGCCGCGCCCAGCCGAGGGCGTGGCGCGCAGCCGCCAACTCGCCCGGCTGCTGGGCCACCGATTCCGCAGGCAGTCCGGCGCGCAGCAGTGCGTCGCGGAGGATGCGCGGCACCTCGCCCGGTTCACGGCCGCGCAGGTAACCCTCGATTTCCTTGACCACGACCAGGGACGGGGCGAATCGTGCCGCAGTCACGGCGAGGCGCTCGATGTCGGCGTCCTCGCGATTGCCGGCGTGACCGAGCAGCAGCCCGAGGCGCCCGCCGCCGCCCTTCAGCCCCTCGGCGACTCCGAGCACGCCGCCCAGTCCATCCGGGTTGTGGGCGTAGTCCACCAGCACGTGGACGCCGCCGACCTCGTATCGCATGAGGCGACCGGGATTGTCCTCGGGCCGCGCACCGAATTGCGCGTACACCGAGGCGATGTCTCGGGGCGGAACACCGAGTGCCGCCGAGGCGAGTGCGGCGGCCGCGAGATTCGACACGTTGTAGCCGGCGCGCCCCCCGACCGCGATCGGCATCGCCGCAACGGCGCCGAGGTCGTGATCCATCCCCTCGAACGTGAGCACGAGCTGGCCGTCGCGGACGCCGCAGGCAGCGCCGCCGGCCGAGCGATGCGCGCGCGGGAATCCCTGGTCGACGTCGCGTGTAAACCAGCCGGTGGGCAGGTCCCGGCCGAAGCGCTGCGCGAGGCCAGCCGCCTTGGCACGCAGCGTCGGATCGTCGGCGTTGAGAACCAGCAGACCACCGGGCGGCACGACCGCGGCCACGGTGAGCTTCACGTCCGCGAGCGCGTCGAGATCGTGGATGCCGTACTCGCCGAAGTGGTCGGCACTCACGTTGGTGACGACGGCCACGTCGGCGTGATTGACGGCCAGTCCGCGGCGCAGGATGCCGCCGCGCGCCGTCTCGAGCACCGCGGCCTCGGCGCGCGGGTCGCGCAGCACCGTGCGGGCACCGACCGGCCCCGAGTAGTCGCCCCGCTCGAGCCACTCCTCGTCGAGGAACAGCCCGTCGGTGCTGCAGTACCCGACCCGCAGGCCCTGCGCACGCAGGCAGGCCGCGATCAGCCTCACCGTCGTGGTCTTGCCGTTCGAGCCGGTCACGAGCGCCGTCGGGACGTCGCCAAGCTCCGTCCAGGGGATCCCGTTGGCGTCCGGCAGCGTATCCAGCGGGTAGCCGCGGCCGGCGGCGCCGGCGCCGATCGACAGCGTCTCGTCGTCGAGCAGCCACGGCAGGCCGCGCGCCTGCGTGGCCGCCACGAGTTCACGCAGCACGGGTCGTCGCTCGGCCGCCGCGAGTCGCCCGAGGCGCTCGAGCGCCGGCACCTCGTCGAGCACGGGCGGCATGGCATCGACCGGCGCGCGTGACTCCTCCAGAGCCGCCGTGACCAGCGCCTCGCGGAGGCCCGGCCAGCGCAACGGATCGCGGGCCTGCAGCGCCGAGCACAGCGCCCATTCGTTGACCTCGGTTGCCGTGAAGAGCTGGTCGAAGGGCGCCGCCAGTGCCAGCGACGTGCCGTCGCCGTGCGGCCGCATCGCGATGTCGCCCGCGGGCCAGCCGAGCCGCGTCCGGGCGCGCTCCACGCGGCTCGCCCAGTCGCCAAGCAAAGTCGTGTCGCACTCCACGCCCACGACCTCGAGGACCGCGCCCGGGCCCGCGAAGAACAGGTTGGGTCCCGTGAGGCGCCGCGAGTCCTCGAACGGCAGTGGACCGGGCGTGCTCAGTCTTCCGTCTCCGGCGCGAAGCGGATGCCGCGCTCGTCGCGGATCAGGCCCTCGAGGTTGAGGACCGAGACGGCGGCCACCGGCTCGGTGCCAGTACCCGCCAGCCCGGACTCCTCCCTCGCCCGTGCGTCGCCCGCGCCTGTCCTCGGCTGGGCGGACGCCGCCGCGATCGAACCCGCCGCTCCACGCGAGGCCCCGCCGGCGGCCTGCTCCTCGACGCCGGCGCCGTCCGGCCTGAACTTGGTGATCTGCTTCCACGAGCGCACCAGCGCGTCGGCGAACACCAGCAGCAGGTCGCCCGGCTGCCCCATGCGCAGCGCCGCGTCGATCGCCTCCTGCTCGTCGGGGATGATCGAGATCGCCCGCCCGGGCACGCCCTGTGCCTGGAGCGCGGCGGCCTGCAGCCGCGGCACCTCGTCCGGCGCGCGGTCGCGCAGGCTGTCGTCGCGCCGGCAGATGTAGTGATCGAAGCGCCCCGCGACCGCGTGCGCGATGGCGACGAGATCCTCGTCGCGTCGGTCGCCCGGCCCGGCGAGCACGACGATGCGCCGCCCCGTCACGTCGAGCCGCTGGGCGAGGTCGGCCATCACGCCGACCGCGTGCGCGTTGTGGCCATAGTCGAACAGCACCTTGAACGGATGCTCGTCGTACACGTTCATGCGCCCGGGTGCCTGGAAGAACGTCGTGTCGAAGGTGCGCAGGCCCTGGCGGATGGCGTCGAGCTTGACGTCGAGCGAGAACGCCATGGCCGCCGCGACCATGGCGTTCTGCACGTTGTGCAGCGCGCGGCCCTCGAGCGTCGCGGGGATCAGGTGCGTCCACACCAGCGGGATGTGCCGGCCCTTCTCATACAGCGTGATCATCTGGCCGTTCACGCCTTCCTCGAGCGCGCAGGCCCGGCCGCCGGCGCGGACGTGCTCGCGCACCAGCACGTGGTGCGGGTTCATCGTGACGTAGCAGATGTTCTTCGCCTCGGTGTATCCCGACATGCGCAGCACCAGCGGGTCGTCGGCGTTCAGTACCGCGCAGTCGCTGGCGACCTCGACCACGATGCGCTTGACCTCGGCGAGCTGCTCCAGCGTGTCGATGCCCTTGAGCCCGAGGTGGTCGGTCTGCACGTTCAGCACGGCGCCGACGTTGACCTCGCTCACGCCCATGCCGGCGCGCAGCAGGCCGCCGCGCGCCGTCTCGAGCACCGCGATGTCGATCTGCGGGTCGGCGAGCACCATGCGCGCGGAGACCGGGCCCGTCATGTCGCCCTGCACGGTGCGCTGGCCGTCGATGTACACGCCATCGGTGGTGGTGAGACCCGGCGTGTAGCCCGCCATCTTGGTGATGTGGGCCAGCATGCGCGCGGTGGTCGTCTTGCCGTTGGTGCCGGTGACCGCGGCAATCGGCACGCGTGCGGGCGTCCCGGCCGGGAACAGCATGTCGATCACGGGACCGGCGACGTCGCGGGATGCGCCTTCGCTCGGCGCCACGTGCATGCGGAAGCCGGGCGCCGCATTCACCTCGCAGATGCCGCCGCCGATGTCGCGGTAGCTGCGCGTGATGTCGGTGCTGAGGAAATCCACGCCACCCACGTCGAGGCCGATGGCGCGCACCGCTCGCTCGGCCATCTCGCGGTTGTCGGGGTGGATCACGTCGGTGACGTCGGTGGCGGTTCCGCCCGTCGAGAGATTGGCGGTCGATCGCAGGTACACGACCTGCCCTGCCGGGGGCACGGATCCCGCCGTCAGGCCAGCGCGCTCGAGCATCTTCCCCGCCTGCGCATCGAGCTCGATGCGCGTGAGCACCTTCTCGTGGCCGACGCCCCGCCGCGGGTCGCGGTTCACGATCTCGACGAGCTCGGCGATGGTGTGCACGCCATCGCCGACGACGTGGCCGGGCGTGCGGCGCGTGGCCGCGACGAGCTGCCCGTTGACGACCAGCAGTCGATGATCATCTCCCTCGAGGAAGGTCTCGACGATCACCGAGCGCGAGTGCTCGCGTGCCACCGCGAAGCCCTGCGCGACCTCCTCGTCGCTCGTCAGGCGGATCGAGATGCCGCGGCCGTGGTTGCCGTTGTAGGGCTTGGTCACGACCGGGAAGCCGATGCGCCGCGCCGCGCGCAGGGCCTGGCCTTCGCTCTGCACGAGCTCCTGGCGCGGCACCGGCAGGCCCAGCGTCGCGAGGATCTTGTTGGTCTCCTCCTTGTCGCTCGCGAGTTCGACGGCGATGTGCGAGGTGCGGCCCGTGACCGTGGCCTGGATGCGCTGCTGGTAGCGGCCGTGCCCGAGCTGCACCAGCGACTGGTCGTTGAGCCGCAGCCACGGGATGCCGCGCTCCTCGGCGGCCCGCACCAGCGAGGCGGTCGAGGGGCCGAGCGCGCGGCGTTGCGCGAAGCGGATGAACTCGTCGCGCGCCTCGGGCCAGGTCCAGCCGTCGGGGACGCTGTCGGCCGGGCGGATCGCGTCGGGCAGCAGCGAGCACAGCAACCGCAGCCCGAGCTCGCCCGCCGCGATGCCCTCGTCACGCTGCGCGTACTCGTACACGACCGTGTACACGCCTGGGCGGCCGGCGCTGCGGGTCTTGCCGAAGGTGACGCTTTCGCCCGCGACGTTCTGCAGCTCGATGGCGACGTGCTCGAGCACATGGCCGAGCCAGGTGCCATCCTCCTCGCGCATGCGGCGGAAGAAGCCGCCCGGCTCGCCGTAGGAGCAGCCGTGCTCGGCGAGGCCTGGCAGCGCCGCCGCGAGGGCATCGACGTAGCCGGCACCGAGCCGCCCGGTCGGCCAGGCCTCGAGCTCGCCGAGGTCGAGCTCGAGGCGGATCACCGGAAAGTGCGCGTACAGCGACGGCCCGACGTATACGGAGCGATCGAGGATGCGCATCGTGCTCTATTCCTTCGGCTGAAGCAGCGAACCGGCCGAGGCCACCCGCGTGTGAAGGTTGAAGGTCGCGCCGGCCACCAGGATGTGCAGCTTGAGCCCCAGCATGCAAACGGGCTCGCCCTCGGTGACGCTGTCCATCGAGGAGTAGCTGACGTCCGAGGCATCGACGACCGTGACGCCGCCGCTGCCCGCGACCTCCACGGTCTCGTCCGGGCCGATGAAGGCGGCCGTGTCCTCGTCGAGCCCGATGCCGACCGCGAACGGGTTGTAGGCGAGCGCGGTGAGCAGGCGCCCGAGGCGGTCGCGCTGGCGGAAGTGCTGGTCGATCACGAAGCGGTTGGTGAGCCCGAGGCCCGGAGCGAGCCGCACGCTGCCCGAGATGACGGACGAGCCCTCGTCGCCGAACGCGATCATGTGCTCGGAGAGGAAGCTCGCGCCGGCACTGGTGCCGCCCACGGCGACCCCGGCGGCGTTGCGCAGCCGCACGAGCTTCGCCACCGGCGTGCCGCCGAGCAGCGTCGTGAGCCGGAGCTGGTTGCCGCCCGTGAAGAAGATGCCGGTCGCCTCCTCGAGTCGACCGAGCCGGCTCGGCTCCTGGCAGTCGCGCCGGGTGTCGAAGTCCATCACGTCCACGCGCGCCGCACCGATGTCGCGGAACAGCTTCTCGTAGCGCGGTCCGGTCTCGTGCAGCCGGCTCGCCGTCGGGATCACGACGATGTCGGCGTCGCCACCGCCCGAGCAGCGCACGAAGCGCTCGAGGATGTGGCGGTCGTTTTCCTTGTTCTCGGCGCCGCCGATCGGGATGATCCAGCCGCGACTCGCGCCTTCGGGGACGATGCTCGGCATCCGTGGGAACTCCAGTTTGGGCGGTCGGTATCTTACGCCTGCGGCAGGGCCGGCCGGCTCACGCGCCGGCCGCGCCCTTGCGGGGCTTGTTGAGGCCGTAGGCGCGCAGCTTGCGGTACAGCGTGCGCTCGCTGAGTCCGAGCGCCAGCGCGAGCTCGCGCCGGTTGCCGTCGTGGCGCGAGAGGGCGTGCGCCAGCGCATCGCGTTCGGCGGTCAGCAGCGCCTTGCCGGAGGCCGCGGCATCCGCCCCGGCCTCGACACGGTTCCCGGCCGTCTCCGCCTCGACCACCTCGGACGGCAGGTGGGTCAGCGCGATCCGGTCGCCGTCGGCGAGCAGGCTGGCGCGCTCCACGATGTTGCGCAGCTCGCGGACGTTTCCCGGGTAGTCGTAGGCGAGGAGCGCATGACGCGCCTCCTCCTCGATGTGGAATCGCCGGCCGGGGTACAGCCGCGAGAGCAGCGAGGCGGCGAGCATCAGGATGTCTTCCCGGCGCTCGCGCAGCGTGGGCACGCGCACGGGATAGGCGCTGATGCGGTAGTACAGGTCGCTGCGGAACGTGCCGTCGTACACCATCCTGCGCAGGTCGCGGTGCGTCGCCGCGACGAGGCGGAAGTCGGCCCGCAGCGGCGTGACGCCGCCGACCCGCCGGTAGGTGCCGGTCTCGATCAGCCGCAGCAGCTTCACCTGCTGCGCGAGCGGGATGTCGCCCACCTCGTCGAGGAACAGCGTCCCGCCGCTCGCCGCCTCCACGAGCCCGAGCTTGCGAGCGGTGGCGCCGGTGAAGGCACCCTTCTCGTGGCCGAACATCTCGCTCTCGAACAGCGTCTCGGTGAGACCCGAGCAGTCCACGGCGACGAACGGGGCCGACGCGCGACGGCTGCCCTCGTGCACCAGCCGGGCGACCATTTCCTTGCCGGTGCCGGTCTCGCCGAGCAGCAGCACCGAGGTCTCCGTCGGCGCGACGCGCGAGACCAGCTGCAGCATCTCGCGGAAACGCGGCGCGCGGCCGGTCAGTCCTTCCGACGAGACCACCGCGCGGGCGGTCGGCAACGACTGCATGCGCTCGACGAAATACTTCACCTCCCCCGATCGATCGCGCACCGGATTGAGTTCGACCTGCACGTGCTCCTCGCCGCGCGGCGTGTGGTGGATGTGCAGGGCGCGCTCCGTCCCGCCGGAGGCGAGCGCAGCCCGTCGCGGGCAAGCCTCGCCCGCCTCGTCGCAGGGATGGGCGAAGTGGTGCGAGACCTCGTAGCACCGACGACCCACGACGGATTCGGTCGGGGCGTAGGCATCACGGTAGGCGCGATTCGCGGCGAGGATCCGGAACTCGAGGTCGGTGAGGATCCGCGGCTCCTCGAGGCTCTCGATGAACGAGACGAGCTCCGGGAGCAGGTCGTGTCCGTGTCGACTCGTCGGGTCCATCTGCTGCCAGTTCCTGCCAGTGAGGGAGCTGCGATTCTGCCATCGGTGACAGGCCGGTGCTGCACGATTGCCGGATCCGGTCACAACTCCGTGCGACCCGCCGCCCCTTCTGGATGAGGCAGGCCACCGGCGTGAGTGGCACGAGATGTGCAGCAAGGCGGGCATGGACGCCTCGCGGGGGTGAGCATGTTCCGACAGTTGCACGACCCGCGCCAACGGGCATTCACCTATCTGCTCGCCGACGAGGACAGCGGAGCGGCGCTCGTGGTGGATCCGGTCCCCGAGGGCATCGCGCTGCCCCTGCTCGGGCTGGTCGACGAGCTCGGCCTGAGTCTCGAGGTTGTGCTCTGCACCCACGTGCACCGGGGTGAACAGCCGCCACTCGAGCGCCTGCAGCAACGTTACGGCGCCCGCCTGGCGGCGAGCGCGCATGCGCCGATCTCCGCCGACGTCGTCCTGCGCGACGGCGACACCCTCGCGTTCGGTCGCGAGGTCTTAAGGGTACTGGCCACGCCCGGCCACACGCCGGGCTGCCTGTCCTTCCTCTGGCGCGACCGGGTGTTCACCGGCGGCACGCTGCTGATCCGCGGGTGCGGGCGGACCGACCCTCCTGACGGGGACGCAGGGCAGTTGTTCGACAGCATCACACGCCTGCTGATGCTGCCGGGCGACACCCTGCTGTTCCCCGGCCAGGAGACGGACGGCCGAACCGTCTCGACCATCGCCGAGGAACGCGATCACAACCCCTGTGTCGCGGGCCGCAGCCGTGACGAGTTCATCACCCTCCGGAGCCAGTCATGAAGATCGCCGTCACCAGCCAGAATCGCCGCGACGTCACCGAGCACGCCGGCCGCTGCCGCAACTTCTGGGTGTTCGAGGTGGACGGGCTGCGGATCGTCGATCGCTCGCTGCGCGAGCTTCCCCGGGAAGCTTCATTCCACGATGCGCCGCGGCATCGAGGCACTCGTGACGATCGAATCGCAGCCCGAACTCGCCGTGCAGGCCTGGCTTGCAGGTCGAGTGCCGCCGGTCGGGCGGCAGACGTCGGGCGAAGCCGTAGAAGCTGATCTCGTCGCCGTCCGGGTCGCGCAGCCTCGTCCGTACGTGCCCAGGCACGCGCTTGCATTGGTCCCCGCGCTACGCGAGATTGCGGGACCGTCGTCGCGAGCATCGCTGTCATGACTACCCGGACCCGGATTCTCGCCTGCGTCGCCATGCTCGCCATCGCGCCCGCAGAGGCGCCCGCGCGACCGCTGCAGCCGATGGACGTCTTCGACCTGCAATGGGCGGCCGACCCACAGATCTCGCCGGACGGACGACGGGTCGCGTACGTCCGCTTCCACGGCGACGTGATGAAGGATACGTATGCGGGCGACCTGTGGCTGGTCGGCACTGACGGGCGCGAGCACCGTCCGTTGGTGAGTGGAGCCGCCTCGCCGCGCTGGTCGCCGGACGGAACGCGACTCGCCTACGTCGCGACCGACCAGGGTGCATCGCAGCTGTTCGTGCGCTGGATGGACACGGGTGCGACGGCGCAGGTGACGCGCGTGCAATTCCCGCCATCCGCGCTCGCGTGGTCGCCCGACGGCCGCTCGCTGGCGTTCGTCATGCCGGTGCCCGAGACCGCCGAGCCGTTCGTGAAGCCCCTCGAGAAGCCGGAAGGCGCCGAATGGGCGGCACCGCCGAAGGTGATCCAGAAGCTCGTGTACCGCTCCGACGGCGAGGGCTACCTCAAGGACACGCGCAATCACCTCTTCGTGGTGCGCGCCGACGGGGGCACGCCGAGGCAGCTCACCGAAGGCCCCTACGACCACGACGGGCCGCTCGCGTGGACACCGGACGGGCAGCACCTGCTGGTCGGCGCGAACCGGCATGCGGACGGCGAGTACGATCCGGCCAATTCCGAGCTGCACGCGGTGCGGGTGGCGGACGGCACGCTCCGCACGCTCACTTCCCGCAAGGGTCCGGATCACTCGCCGACGGTGTCGCCCGACGGGCGCCACGTGGCCTACCTCGGCTACGACGACGCCTACCAGGGCTACGAGAACACGCGCCTGACGGTGATGGACCCGGACGGCCGCGATGCGCGCGTCGTGGCCGCGGGCCTCGATCGTTCGATCGAGGCACCAGCGTGGTCGCCGAAGAGCGACGCGCTCGTCGCGCAGTTCGAGGACGAGGGCCGGGTGAAGCTCGCGGCGATCGGCCTCGACGGTCACGTGCGCACGCTCGCCGACGACGTCGGCGGCCTTGCGATCGGCCGGCCCTATTCGACCGGGCAGTTCACGGTGTCCGGCAACGGGATGGTGGCCTACACGGCCGCAGGCCCCGACCGCCTCGCGGACGTGGCCGTCGTGCCGCTGAAGGGCGGTGCGGCGCGGCGACTCACCGACCTGTCGGGCGACCTGCTCGGCCGCCTCGAGCTCGGCCAACTCGAGGAGCTCTGGGTACCCTCGTCCTTCGACGGCCAGCGCATCCAGGCCTGGGTGATCAAGCCGCCGGGCTTCGATCCGGCGCGGAAGTATCCGCTGGTGCTCGAGATCCACGGCGGACCCTTCGCGGCCTACGGGCCGACGTTCGCCGCCGAGCAGCAGCTCTACGCGGCGGCGGGCTACGTCGTGCTGTACGTGAATCCGCGGGGCTCGACCGGCTACGGCAAGGAGTTCGGCAACGCCATCCATCACGCCTACCCGGGGCACGACTACGACGACCTGATGTCGGCGGTGGACGCGCTGCTGGCGCGGGGATACGTGGATCCGTCGCGACTGTTCGTCACGGGCGGCAGCGGCGGCGGGGTGCTCAGCGCCTGGATCGTCGGCAAGACCGATCGCTTTCGCGCGGCGGTGGTGCAGAAGCCGGTGATCAACTGGACCAGCTTCGTGCTGACGGCCGACAACTACAACTTCTTCTGGAAGTACTGGTTCGGGGGCTACCCCTGGGAGCAGCCCGAGGACTACATGCGGCGCTCGCCGCTGTCGCTGGTCGGCAACGTCAAGACACCGACCATGGTGCTCACCGGCGAGGAGGACTACCGCACGCCGATGTCCGAGTCCGAGCAGTACTACCAGGCGCTCAGGCTGCGACAGGTGCCCACGGCCCTCGTACGCGTCCCCGGTGCCGGCCACGGTCTCGACAACCGGCCGAGCCAGCTCGCGAGCAAGGTGGCGCACGTGCTGGCGTGGTTCGAGCGGCACGACCCGTCGGCGTCTCGCGCGAACTGAGGCGCACGAGGCGGGAGCCGGCCCGCCCGCAGCCGGCGTAGACCGCGGGGCGCTACTGCGCGAAGCAGTAGAAATTGAGCTTGTTGCCGTCCGGGTCGCGGAAATAGCCCGCGTGGAAGCCCGGCAGGAGCCGCGGGCCGGCCGGACCCTCGTCCGTTGCACCGAGCTCGAGCGCCTTGCGGTGCAGGGCCTCGACCTTGGCCGGCGAATCCACGACCAGCGCGACCATGGTGCCGTTGCCGGCGGTCGCCGCCTTGCCATCGAAGGGGACGAAGACACCGAGCGCGGGCTTGCCGGGCGAGGTGGCCCACATGACGAAGCGCTCGGTCTGCATCATGCGCTTGGCGCCGATCTCGGCGAGCAAGGCATCGTAGAAGCGGGCGGCGCGTTCGAGGTCGCTGGTGCCTAGCGTGACGTAGCCGATCATGCGGTCTCCTCCCGTTAATCGTTGATCTGGCGCGGGGCCGGCGGCATTGTACCTGCCGGCACATACAGCCACGGACTCGCCATGGACACGCCCAAGCCGCCCGGCCCGCTGGAGCGCGGATCGCTGCTTCCCCACCTGGAGGAGGCCGAGAAGGCCTTTCTCTCGGGCCGTCGCTCGCGCGAGGCCGACCTCGAGAGCGCGGTGCGATTCTTCCTCGAGTTCCTTCGCGGCTTCGAGAGCTTCGCCTTCGACCGGCCCTGCGTGACGGTCTTCGGTTCGGCGCGCTTCGGCGAATCCCACCGCTATTACCAGCTCGCCCGCGAGATCGGTGCGGCGTTGGCGCGGGCCGGCTTCGCAGTATTGACGGGCGGTGGATCGGGGATCATGGAGGCGGCGAACCGCGGCGCACGCGAAGCGGGCGGGCTGAGCCTCGGCTGCAACATCACGCTGCCGCGCGAGCAGAAGCCGAACGCATATCTCGACCGGTTCATTCAGTTCGACCACTTCTTCGCGCGCAAGGTGATGCTGGTGAAGTACTCCAGCGCGTTCGTGATCATGCCGGGGGGCTTCGGCACGCTCGACGAGGCCTTCGAGATCGTGACGCTCATGCAGACGGGCAAGCTCGAGCGCTTCCCGCTCATCGCCGTCGGCGGCGGGTTCTGGGACAAGCTCGTGGAGTTCGTCCGCGACACGATGCTCGCGCAGGGCACGGTCAGCCCGGAGGACCTGCAGTTCATCCACCGCGTGGAGACGGCCGAGGACGTGATCCGCGTGATCCGCGAGGCGGGACTGCTGCCTGCGCCCCGCCCCGCCGTCGAAAACGCCTAGCGTACGTGCCGCGAGCCGGCGACCGGGACGCCAGCCGCCCTACCAGGGCAGCGGCTGGCCATCCGCATGGTGAAAAGTGCCGCTCTCGCCGGGACCGAGTGAGTCGAAGCGCGCGATGAGGTTCGCGGCGGACTCCCGCACCGGGATGCCGCTTCCGCCCGTCATCTCCGTCGCCACCATGCCCGGATGCAGCAGCAGCACGGCGATGCCCCGGTCGCGCAGGTCGCGTGCGAGGCTCGCGCCCGCCATGTTCACGGCGGCCTTGGACATGCGGTAGCCGTAGTATCCGCCGCTGCCGTTGTCCGCGATCGAGCCCATGCGGCTGGTGATGATCGCCACCTTGGAGCCTGCGCCGAGGTTCGGCAACAGCGCGCGCGTAACCGCGAGCGGCGCCAGCGCGTTGACCTCGAACTGGCGCCGCATGCGCTCGAAGTCGAGATCGTCGAGCGATTCGCGCGACAGGATGCCGGCGTTGTTCACCAGCACGTCCACGCGGCGGCCGGCGAGAGCGGCCACGAGACGGGCGATGGAGGCATCGGCGGTGACGTCGACACCATCGACGATCTCGCAGCCGAGCGACGCGAGCTCGGATCCGGCCCGGCGGCAGGCGGCAACGACGGTCTCGCCGCGCTCACGAAGCTGGCGACAGAGCTCGAGGCCGATGCCCCGCCCGGCACCGGTGACGACGAACAGGGACATGACCTTCCTCCACGGACTGGAAACACGACGCCCGTCGCTTCGCGGTGCAGCCGCGAAGCGATTCGGACCCGGTCCGGCGGCCGCCGGGCGAGCCGGTCAGGCAGCAGCCTTGCCGGGGTCCGGGGCCGCTTTCCCCTTCGACTGCGAGGGATGGTCGTAGTCGTTCTTCTCCCAGTCCCGGTACTTCGGCGGGATCGGGTTCATCGCGCCCTCGGCCAGCCAGCCGAGCTTGCCGTCCATGAGCAGCCCCGCCACCTTGTTGTAGGAGCGGTTGAAGTTGCTCTTCACGGCGCGGAAGCTGCCGTCGATCCGGCGCCGCGCCTCGCTGCAGAACAGGTCCGCGAGCTCCTGCGGCGACTGGTCTGCGGGGTTCGCGGCCACCAGGTGGTCCGCGTACGACAGGGTCGAGGCCATCACGAACAGCTCGACGCCGATGTCGACGAAGTTGCCGAGGAGGATCTGTTCCCGCTCGAGCTTGGGCCCGTACTTCGCCATGGTCGCGAACAGCCGCCGCGCCAGCAGCTTCGAGGTCTTGGCGGCGTAGGCGAGATGCTTGCGGTTGCGCTCGTTGAGGTGCTTCGCCTCGTGATGACCGCCCGTCTCTGGCATGAACAGCTTCGGCAGCCACGTGCCGTAGAAGCCCGCCGCCTTCATCATGGCCTCGCTCTTGGAGACCTTCTGGCCTGGCTTCGGCTGCATGATCGGCATCACCAGCTTGAAGTGCGTATCGAGCGCCTCGCGCGCCATGATCAGGTGCATGACCTGCGAGGATCCCTCGAAGATCCGGTTCACGCGCGCGTCGCGCATGCCCATCTCGACGTTCGTCGGGCGCTCGCCACGGGCGTACAGCGAGGTCGCGCGCTCGTAGCCGCGGCCACCGCGCACCTGCAGGTAATCGTCGTACATCTTCCACAACGTCTCGGAGCACCAGTACTTGGCCGCTGCCGCCTCGAGCCGGATGTCAGCGTTCTTGTGGTCCGCGAACGCGCAGGCGACGCCGACCATGGCCTTCATCGCAAACAACTGCGCCATGTAGCTCGACACCATCTTCGCCACGGCCTGGTGCTTGCCCACAGGCTGGCCCCACTGCTGGCGGGTGGACGTCCACCATTTCGCGTCTTCCACGAGCGCCATGCCGCCGCCGATGGCCGCCGCCGGAATGCCGAGGCGACCGACGTTCAGCGTGGCGAGGGCGATCTTCAGGCCCTCGCCCGGCTTGCCGACGAGGTTCTCGACCGGCACTTTCACGTCCGTGAACGCGACGATGCCGTTGGCGATGCCGCGCAGCCCCATGAATCGCGAACGCCGTACCCGGTCGACGCCCGGCCACGCGGTCTCGACCACGAAGCAGGAGATCTGCGGCACCGACTTGCCGTTCGGCAGCACCTTGTCGGGCGTACGCGCCAGGACCGCGATCAGCGTCGTCTTCGGGTCGCTGACGTTGGTGCACCAGAGCTTGTCGCCGTTGAGGATGTAGTGCTGGCCGTCTTCCGACAGCACGGCCGTGGTGGTCATGCGCGCCGGGTCAGAGCCGACGCCGGGCTCGGTGAGCGCGAACGCCGAGATCTCGCCCCGGGCGAGCCGCGGCAGGTACTTGCGCTTCTGCTCCTCGGTGCCGAATTCCTTGAGCGGCTGTGGCACGCCGATGCTCTGGTGGGCCGAGAGGTAGGCGACGGTGCTCGCGCAGTAGCTGCCGATCACGCCGAGCACGCGCGCGTAGTTGGTGACCGACAGGCCGAGACCGCCGTACTCCTTAGGGATCTTCATGCCGAACAGGCCCACCGCCGCCATGGCGTCGAGCGCCTCGCGCGGATACTCGCCTTCTTCGTCGATCTGCCAGGGGTCGACGAATTTCTCGACCACCGGGCGGATCTTCTCGATGTAGTCGTCGCCGATCTTCTTGTCTTCCGCCGACTGCGCCGGGAACGGGTGCAGCAGGTCCCAGCGGAAGTTGCCCTTGAAGACCTCGGCGGTGAAGCTCACGGCCTCCCAGTCCGCCTGGCGGGCGTCCTCGGCCAGTTGCATTGCGACGTCTTTCGCCTTGTTGTCCATGTTGCGACCCCAGCGGATGGAGGGATTGAACGGGCGCGGCACTGCCTCGCCACGCGGGCGAAGGATCGATGCCGACGGCGACGGCGACTATCCCCCAACCGGGCCGCAGCAGACATTGCGGAAAGCTGCAGCCGGCATACGGGCTCACCGGGGCTGAGCGGGCACATTTCCCCGGGCAGCAAGGCCCGGCGATTGTGGCGAGGTGCGAACGGGCTTAGCATGAAACCGACGAGTTCATCGGGCCTGCGTCGGGCCCGTCGCCGGGAGAGAACGCAAATGACCCAACACGTGACCACTGCAACCCTCCGCGCCGATCTCGCAGCCGTGATGCGCGACGCCGAGGCCCTCATCAAGGCGTCCGCGGACCAGGGTGGTGAGAAGGTGGGCGAAGCCCGCAAGAAGATCCTCGAGTCGCTGGAGACCGCCAAGGTCCGCCTGCATGACGCGGAGCGGGCTGCCCTCCGACACGGCGAGGACGCGATGATCGCCACCGAGGACTACGTGAAGCGCAACCCGTGGCAGTCGGTTGGCATCGCCGCCGGCGTCGGGCTGGTTCTTGGCGTCCTGCTGGCCCGTCGTTGAGCCCAGGCATGAGCGGCATGGACGAGTCGCCGGGACCGGCGACCAACCTGCTGCGCTCGGTGGTACAGCTCGGTGGCACGCTGCTTGCGACGGCGCAGACACGCGTCGAGCTCCTCACCACCGAGCTCAGCGAAGACGTCGAGCGGGGCATACGGATCCTGCTGTGGGGATTCGTCGCCCTGCTCGCCGGCATCCTCGGGGCCCTGCTCGCCGGCATCACGCTGATCCTGTATTTCTGGGACACGCATCGGCTGGGTGCGGC
>Ga0105090_10000867_pt1 | contig 15687 bp, 7 predicted proteins | sample PPLLak3March2015_FD_79110 | JGI IMG/M metagenome (GOLD analysis project Ga0105090, IMG submission 79110) | Freshwater sediment microbial communities from Prairie Pothole Lake near Jamestown, North Dakota, USA - PPLs Lake P7 Core (1) Depth... | ecosystem: Environmental > Aquatic > Freshwater >... | reverse complement strand
GCTGGTCGGCGCCTGGCTCGGCACCGACGCAGCGATCAACGAGCGCGAGATCGCGGGCGCGATCGCGGTGGCCCGTGCTGGCCACGCCGACATCGTCGCGGTGGGCAACGAGGTGCTGCTGCGCGAGGACATGAGCGAGGACGAGCTGATCGCGCACATCGAGCGGGTCAAGCAGGCGCTGCCCGGGGTACCGGTGGGCTACGTCGACGCCTACTTCCTGTTCGAGAAGCACCCGCGCGTCACCGCCGCCTGCGACGTCGTCATGACCAACTGCTATCCGTTCTGGGAGGGCTGCCCGCGCGAGCAGGCATTGGCCTACATGCAGACGATGGTGCAACGCACGCGCGCCGCCGCCCCAGGCAAGCGCGTGCTGATCAGCGAGACCGGATGGCCCGACCAGGGCAGTGCCTTTCATGGCGCAGTGCCCGGCACCGAGGCGGCGATGCAGTATTTCGTCGACACCGCGGCCTGGGCCGAGCGCGAGGGCGTCGAGTGGTTCCACTTCGCCGCATTCGACGAGGCCTGGAAGGTGGGTGCCGAGGGCGACGTGGGCGCGTTCTGGGGTCTGTGGGACAAGGACGCCAAGCTCAAGTTCGGATGATTTCGACCATGTCCCGCCCATTGCGCCTGCCTCAAGGCAACGCCATCTGCTACTCGGGCTACCGCGAGGGCCAGAGCCCGGATCTCAAGCGCTACCCGTCGGTCGAGCAGATCCGCGAGGACCTGCACCTGCTCGCGCGCCACTGGCAGCTGCTGCGGTTGTACGACTGCAGCCCGCATGCCGAGCGCGTGCTGCAGGTGATCCGCGAGGACCACCTGCCGCTGCGCGTGATGCTCGGCGCCTACCTCGGCGCCGAGATGAACAACGCTGGCTGCCCCTGGGGCGGCACCTATGCCGAGGAGCAGCTCGACGCCAACCGGCTGGAGAACCTGGCCGAGCTGGAGCGGCTGGTGGCGCTGGCACGGCAGCACGAGGACACCGTCTTCTCGGTGGCGGTGGGCAACGAGTGCACGGTCGACTGGACCGACCATTTCGTGACGGTGCCGCACATGATCGACTACGTGCGCCACGTCAAGGCCGCGGTGACGCAGCCGGTGACCTTCTGCGAGAACTACGTGCCCTGGCAGGGCAAGCTGAAGCCGCTGGTCGACGAGCTGGACTTCATCTCCGTGCACACCTATCCCGTGTGGGAGTACAAGCACATCCACGAGGCGCTGGACTACACCAAGGAAAACGTCGCCAGCGTCGCGCGCCTCTATCCGCACAAGCCGGTGGTCATCACCGAGGCCGGCTGGTGTACCAGCAGCAACGGCCGCGGCATGCATGCCGAACACGCGGTGCAGGAGCTGCAGGCGATTTACTACCAGGACCTGATGGCCTGGACCCGCGCCGAGGGCCTGCTGTGCTTCGTGTTCGAAGCCTTCGACGAGCCGTGGAAGGGCTCGCCCGACCCGCTGGAGCCCGAGAAACACTGGGGCCTGTTCACCGTCGATCGCCGGCCCAAGCAGGTGGTGCGTTCGCTGTACCCCGAGCTCGAGCCCGCAGAAGGCGCTTACTGATGAGTGCCGCGCACAAGGTCCCCTTCGGCCGCAAGGTGGCCTTCGGCCTGGGCATGCTGGCCAACCAGATGTTCCCGGCCGCGCTCGGCATCTTCATGGTGGTGCTGGTGCAGGACATGGGCTTCCCCGGCTGGATGTGGGGCATCCTGTTCTTCCTGCCGCGCGTGTTCGATTCGGTGACCGACCCGATCATGGGGTTCATCTCCGACAACACGCGCTCGCGCTGGGGCCGGCGGCACCACTACGTGTTCATCGGCGCCATCGTCATGGGCATCTCCTTCGTCGCCATGTGGCAGCTGCAGCGCAGCGACGGCATCACCTACAACTTTCTCTACTTCCTGTTCTGGTCGTTCATCTTCTACTCCGGGCTGACGGTATTCAGCATCCCGTACGTGGCCATCGGCTACGAGATGAGCGACGACTTCCACGAGCGCACCAGCATCATGGCCGTGGCGCAGTGGATCGGCCAGTGGGCCTGGGTGATCGCGCCCTGGTTCTGGGTGGTGATGTACGACCCGAGCTGGTTCGAGAACGCCGACGCCGCCGTGCGCACGCTGTCCATCTGGGTCGGTGTGATCTGCATGCTGCTGGCCATGGTGCCGGCCGTCTTCATTCCCTTGCGTTCCAGCGTCGACGACACCCACCTCGTGCCGCTGACCTGGGCCAATGTCGGCGGCGGTCTGAGGGAGATCCTCAACGGCTTCAAGGAGGCCTTTGGCTCGGTTCCGTTCCGCAAGCTGTGCTTCGCCACCTTCCTGATCTTCAACGCCTTCAACACGGTGGCGGCGTTCTCCTTCTTCATAGTCGTCTACCACCTGTTCGCCGGCAGCACCTCGGCGGCGTGGATCTGGCCCACGCTGTTCGGCAGCGTCGGGGCGCTGATCACCACCTTCGCCGTCATCCCCACCGTGGCCTGGATGTCCAAGCGCATGGGCAAGAAGAACGCCTTCATGCTGTCCCAGGGCATCTCGATCATCGGCTACGTGCTGCTGTGGTTCCTGATGATCCCCGGCAAGCCGTGGATGTTCATGTTCGCGCTGCCCTTCTTCAGCTTCGGCATCGGCGGCCTGTTCACCTTGATGATGTCGATGACAGCCGATGTGTGCGACCTGGACGAACTGGCCACCGGCAAGCGCCGCGAGGGCATCTTCGGTGCCATCTACTGGTGGATGGTGAAGTTCGGCTTCGCCATCGCCGGCCTGCTCAGCGGCGCGATCATGAGCTTCGTCGGCTTCGCGCCCGGCGCCGCGTCACAGGCCGCCGGCGCGGTGGACGGGCTGCGGCTGTTCTACTCCGGCGTGCCGATCTTCGGCACGCTGCTGGCGATGTGGATCATGCGCAACTACGACCTCGACGAGACGCGCGCCAACGAGGTGCACGCCGAACTCGAGCGGCGCAAGCAGCGCAGCGGCGCCGTCTCGTCGCAAGGTTCGGGTGTGCGGCCCTGGCTGGCGCAGCACGGCCTGCTGCTGCCCGGCGCCGAGCCTTCGCCGCTGGCTGGCAAGCCGGTGGACGAGATCCGCGCGCTGTTCGCCGAGCAGTTCCAGGGCGGCCTGTACGGCCTGTGCTTCAGCGCCTATCCCGAGGGCCAGCGGGCCGGCGACGCGCTGCGCGCGGCCGACGTCAGCCGTCGCGTCGACCTGATCGCGCCGCACACGCGCTGGCTGCGCTCCTTCGCCTGCACCGAGGGCCACGAGGCCATTCCCCGGCTGGCCCGCACGAAGGGCCTGAAGACCATGGTCGGCGCCTGGATCAGCGCCGACCGCGAACGCAACGAGCGCGAGATCGAGGCCTTGATCAAGCTCGCGCGCGAGGGCATGGCCGACGTCGCGGTGGTGGGCAACGAGGTGCTGCTGCGCGGCGAGCTGAGCGAGGCGGAGCTGCTGGACTGCATCCGCCGCGTGCGCGCCGCGGTGCCGGCGGAAGTGCCGGTGGGCTGCGTCGAGGCCTACTTCCAGTTCCTGGAGAAGCCGGCGCTGGTGGCGGCCTGCGACGTGCTGCTGGCCAATTGCTATCCGTTCTGGGAAGGCGCGCCGATCGACCTGGCGGCCCAGTACCTGCGCCGCATGCACGGCCTGGTGAAGGCCGCGGCCGGCGACGAAAAGCCGGTGATCGTTGCCGAGACCGGTTGGCCGGGCAGGGGCCAGGCGGTGGGCGATGCCGTGCCTACGGCCGAGCATGCAATGCGCTACTTCGTCGACGTGCAGCAGTGGCGCCGCAGCGAAGGCATCAAGCTGTTCTACTTCGCGTCCTTCGACGAGCCGTGGAAGCTCGACCAGGAAGGCGAGGTCGGCACCCAGTGGGGCCTGTGGGACAAGGACGAGCGGCCCAAGTACGGGGTCCCGTCGCGCTGACGGGCCGCCGGCGTTTCACCTGCAGGCCGCCGATGGCCCCGGCGGCAGTTCGCGAGCCGTTGGCACAGGCGTCGCGTGCGTATCGACCGTGAAGGGTCAGTCTCGGCCGTCCGGCGGGTGCGCCGGCGGGTCGGGATGCCATTCGATGGCCACGGCTTCGACACCGGCCGGGTCGAAGCGGTACTGCAGGTGTTCGGTCCACTGCGGCCCGCTGCGGGTGCGCACGCGTGTGGCGCCGCCGCGGCGAATCGAGTAGGGCACCCGGTTCAACGTGAAGCTCAACGCGCCTGCGTCGTCCGGCACCTCGTGCGCGTCCAGCAGCACGGGGTCGAAGCGGATCTGGCCCGATTCGAATCTCAGCCCCAGTTCGCCCCACCGGGCCAGGATCTCCTCCTTCACCTGCCCCGTCATGCCGGGCTGCTGGGCACCGCCCTCCGCCGCGGTGTGGCTGTAGGGGTCGGCGGGAAAGGCCCCGTACTCGGCCGGCGACTTGCGATAGCCCAATCCGTCGCGGATGCGCCGGTAGTGGTCCACCAGCGCCGGAAGTTCGGGGGCGCCGGCGTCCGACGCTTCGAACACACGCTCCTGCACCGCGACCAGCAGCTTGGCGACCATGTGCCAGTAGATGCAGCCCAGTCCCTCGTACGCGAACATGGTGCCCGAGCGGCCCGTGAACTCGTGGTGCCTGAGCAGGCGGTCGTAGGCGTCGGCCAGCGGTTCGAGCGCGGCACCCAGGTCGCGCCCTGTGGCCTCCAGGTCGCCCCGGTTGGACAGTTTCGGTGCGAAGCGCACGGTACCGTCTTCCTGTCGCTGCAGCAGATCGCTGCGCCCCTGGGCCAGCAGCGTCTGCACGACGGGCAGGGCCAGGGCTTCGGCGTCGAGTCGGTTGCGCTCCAGGAAGCCGGGCAATTGACGGTCGGGGTAGAGCATGAAACTGCGGCGCCGCGGGTCGTACAGCGCGCTCGCGAACAGCGCGTCGACCAGGCGCACCGCGTCGGCCAGCGTCAATGCGCCGCACGAAAGCAGCGCCACCTGCCCCTCGAGCATGGGGTAGAGCGTGGCGACCTCGGCCCGGCCGGGGTGCGAGAAATCCACGAGGTTGTAGCTGTGGAACAGCCCGTCGTCGCGGCGATTGCGTCGCAGCGTGGCGTCGATCAACGGCAGCAGGTCGCGTGCGAGGCCGCCGAGCAGGCCTTCCGGTGCGACGGCCGGCACGCGGCCGGCAGCCCCGCGGTAGGCCTCGGCCCGCCAGACGTCGAGCACGGTGCCGGCCCGATCGACGAAAGCCCTGCGCGCATGCGTGTCGTCCACCGTGGATGCGGGCGTCGCGCGGACCAGGCTGGCGAAAGCTTGCAGCGCTGCCAGCGTCGACGAGGCCAGCGAGAACGGGCGATCGGCGCCCGGCAGCGACGCGACGAACACCAGAAAGCGCCGCAGGTAGGCCAGGGTGACGACCGACAGGCCGTTGCCGACCAGCGCGTTGTTCGCGTCGTTCCACTCCGGCCGTTGGGTGTGCAGCCACAGCCCGCCGCCGGGCACCAGGCTGCCGGCCTTTGCCAGCACGATGATGGCCAGTTTCTCGGCCAACGTGGCCAGCAGCGGCCGGTCGGCGTCGTCGCAGACCATCAGGCCGTCCGACCCGATGCGTGCGGCGCGATCGCGCGCCCGGGCATGCGCCGCGGCGTCGAACGCGATCGTGGCCTTCGGGCTGGCCGTCTGTGCGGTGTGGTCCTTGAGCCTGTACGGCACGTCGGCAAAGCTGAACAGCGCCCGGTCCCAGAGTGCGGGCAGCAGGTGCGGATCGCGTGCCGATGCGGCCTCCAGCAGGCGCAGCAGATAGACCACCTGATGATCGCCCCAGTAGCCGATGTTGCTCCACGGGTTTTCGGGCTCGACCAGTTCCCAGTCGATGCCACCCCGTCCGATTCGATAGGGGTTGTAGCCATCGGGCGTCATCGCCCCCAGGAACGCCTCGATCATCGAGCCGGCGTAGGCGGGCTCGCTGGTCAGCAGTGCCTCCCAGTTCTGGAAGATGTCGCGCCAGTTGCCCTCGTAGTTGACGACGCGGCGTCCGCTGCCATCGCGCACGCGGATGGAGAACCTGTTCCAGGGCCGGCTCGGGTCGCCATGCCGCCGGCTGAAGGTGAGCGGCAGGTAGCCCAGCAGCAAGCGCTCGCCGTGCGCGCCTGCGGCCGTGCGCGCCGCATCGATGGCCGTGGCGCGGTCCACGCGCTGCGGCCATGCGGAAGTTGCCGAAGCCAGTCGGGCAGCCGCAATCCGGTCGCGACCATCCAGGTAGGACATCAGATCGTCACGGTCGAGGCTGGTGCCGTCCACGAATACGCCGCCGCGCATGATGTTGAACAGCACGTTCGCGCGGTGGTGCGCTGCGGCCATCGCGTCCCCCGACTGCTGCAGGCCGTCGGCCCGCGACAGCAACTCGTCCACCCCCTGCGTGTTGGCGGCGACGGCGGCGCGGATCTCCTCGGGAGTGCCGGCGCCCGCGTCCAGACGGCGCACCAGTTCGGCCACCTGAGCCTGCGAGCGCGGCGAGTCGACGACCTGGTGCCATTCCAGGCCCTGCGTGCCGACTTTGCTCGCGAACTGAACCAGGCATGCGCCCTTGCGGCCACGCGTCAGCGTCTCGTCCAGCACGGGTTCGCCGCGACAGAAGGCACCGACCTGATGGTCCGAGAGCAGCAAGCGGCTCGGCGCCGGCGTGCCGCAGTGCCATGCCACCAAGGCCTCGAACGACTCCTTGGGTTCGGCGCGGTCCCAGATGCGCGCGTACAGCGTGTACAGCCCGAGGCGGCCGCCGGCCGCGGCCTCGTTCCACTTGTAGGCGTCGGCCAGGCAACTCATCGTCGTGGCGTGGGCGACGCTCACGCCCGGCGGCACGAGGTCGAGCAGGCCGTCGAGCACCTCCACCGAAAGCGTGTCCGAGATCGCACGCAGCCGTGCCGTGCGCACAAGGCCCAAGCCCGCGGCACTGGACCACTCGTGCTCGAAGCTCAGCCGGTTCGACGCATGCACCTCGCGGAAGCGCAGGCGCGTGCCCGACAGGTTCTTCCACACCGAACGCACGCCGCCGCCCTGGAACCGGGGCGCGAACGGACACCACAGTTCGCTGCGCTCGCCGTCGCAGATGCGGATCCAGGTGCGCGCGCCGGTGTGTTCCCAGCGTCGGTGGATGCGGTCGACGGTTTCGTAGGGCAGGAAGGCGCCTTCGGCATCGCGGCGGCCAGCGGCCAGCGAGCCCGCGGTGGAGACGAAGGCCCAGACATCGCTGTCGCTCGCCAGCGCGACGAAGAACGGCGGCGCGTGGTCGTAGCCGTCGATGCAGTACCAGGTCTCGCCGTCGTCATCGACGAAGCGACCTTGCATCGGGGCCGGGCTCGCATTCACGCGGCGCCCGACACGAGGGTGGCGATCGACCGCGGCGGCAGCTCGACGATGCCTGAACGGTCGTCGACGGACAGCGTCAGGCGCAGCGCCTGGTCGTGCCGATGGCTGGCGACCACGGTCGTCGATCCGTCGCCGTTGGCGAACGCCGTGGCCTCGACCCCGGCGGCGCAGGCCAGCTGCACCCGCCGCGCCCCGGGCCTGATGAAGCGTGCGAAGTGGCCCAGCACCCAGAAGGCACTCTGGTGCATCAGCTCACCGCGCCCGGTGTCCGCCAGCACCGGCGCGCTGCAGAAGTTGCCGACATGGTTCGGCCCGCCGCGCTCGTCGAGAAGCAGGTTCCAGTCCATCCAGCCGACGGTCCAGCGGTTCAGGTCGTTGATGATGTTGCGCGCGTAGCGTTCACCGACCTCCCACGAGCCGATGTGCGGCCCGCCTTCCTGGCAGCCTTCGGTGAAGAGCAGTTGCTTGTCCGGCCAGGTGTCGTGCACCTGCTGCACGTGGTCGAAGCACTCGTCGCCGTACCAGTGGAAGCCGGTGCCCCAGACGAAGGCGGCGGCCTCGGCATCGGCATAGATCACGCGGGCACGCTCGAGCATCAGGTCGCGGTTGTGGTCCCAGACGACGATCTTCACTTGGCCGAGCCCGGCGTCGCGCAGCGCCGGGCCGAGGTGATCGCGCACGAAGTCGCGCTCTTCCTCGGCGCTGTACAGGCACGAATCCCAGCGCTGTCGGGCCATGGGCTCGTTCTGCACCGTCACGCCCCAGATGGGCACGCCCTCGGCCTCGTAGGCGCGGATGAAGCGCACGTAGCACTGGGCCCATGCCGCGCGGCACTCGGGGCGCAGCTGTCCGCCGTCGTCCATGCGCGCGTTGCTCTTCATCCAGGCCGGTGGGCTCCAGGGCGAGGCCAGCAGCTGCAGCGGTTGCCCGGCGACGCGCTGTGCGGCGCGGATGAAGGGCAGCAGCGCGCGCCGGTCGCGCTCGATCGAGAAGCTCTCGAGTGCGAAATCGCCGGGCCGGTCAGCATGCGCGTAGTGGCCGAGCGCGAAGTCGCAGGAGTTGATGTGCACGCGGCCGAGCGTGTAGCCGTGCCCATTCACGGGGTCGAAGTAGTCGCGCAGCAACTGTTCGCGCGCGGCCTCGGGCAGGCCCTGCCAGACCGTGGCTGCCGCTTCGGTGAAGGCTCCGCCGAAGCCTAGGTGGCTCTGGTAGCGCTGGCCGGTATCGATTTCGATCCTCGGCAAGTCCGGCTCGCCGCAGACGGCAGCCTGTGGCGGTGTGCAGTCGGTCAGGCGCAGATCGCCGTCGCGCGCACTGACGACGAAGCGGTTCAGGGCCAACGGGCTCATGCGGCCAAGACGCGTCTGCGACCGGGCGGGCGCCTCGCGGCGCCCGCTTTCCTCAGCGCGACCAACGGATGGCGTCGAGGTAGATCGGGTCCTTGATGCCGGAGTTGGCGGGCTTGCCGGTGAACTCGTAGCGGTCGGCGATGACGAAGCGCAGAACTACCAGCGACAGATCGATCTTCGGGTTGACCGCGGCAAAGGCGCTCAGCGGGATCGACACCGTGCACCACGCGCCGGTGTTGCAGTAGCCATAGTCGCCCGGCCCGATCTGCAGGTAAGCCTCCTGGCCGTCGCGTTCCTGCGAGTCGGTGGCGATGCCGATCTCGATCTTGCCGGGGTAGGTGGTGCTTACCTGGAAGGTCAGCCGGCCGCTGGCCGCGAAGCGCGACAGGTTTTCGTTCTCACCCTTCTGCGACTGGAGCAGTAGCCCCCAACCGTAGCTTGCCGGCGACGGCGTGACGCGGAAGCCGTTGGGCGCATCCCCAGGGCCATGTATTCCGGACACCGTGGCATAGCCGGCGGTATTGCCGTCGAACGCGTCCCAGCGCAGGCCCGTGGGCTTGATCTCGTCGGGGCCCGGCGGCAGGTCGGACAGCAGCGTGTAGGCGCTCTGGGTGACGCCCGGATCCTTGACCTCGGCCTCCTCGAAGTAGGTGGCGTCGTAATCGGTGTAGATGCCGTTGCCGTCGCGGTCGTTCTCGGGCTTCACCGGCTCGTGGACCCAGGTCGCGCTGCCGAAGACGGCGCCGGGCGGGTTGATCGCCTGCACGGCGAAACGCGCCTGGCGCTGCACGTTGAACAGGCCCCACTTGTCGTCGCCCTGCTTCCAGGGTTCGTCGAAGGCCTCGAAGTAGAAGACCTGCTTCGGGCCGTTGCCGGCGCGGCCCTCGGCGGCCCAGGCTTCCAGGCGGTCGAGGTACATCTTCTGGTTGACCGGGTGGGCACGGAACCTCTGCCGGCCAAGGTCCACGGCGTTCCAGCCGGTCTCGCCGATGATGATCGGGATGTAAGACAGGCCCTTGCGGTCGAGGAAGTCGCGCGCCTCCTGGTACTGGCGTTTGGCTTCGGCGATGGCGCCGTCCATCATCGCCACGGCACGCTTGTCCGGCTCGACATCCACGTTCTTCCAATCCCAGCGGGTTGGGTCGAACCAGGTGTCCAGGTTGGGATAGGTGTGCAGCGCGGCGAAGTCGATCTGGTCGGTGATGATCGTCGGCGCGCTGGCCCAGAACGCATAGTTGTCGTCGGTGGTGACCGGCTGCTTGATCTGGTCGCGCACCGTGCGGATGTACTCGGCCATCAGCGCCGGGGTGATCCGGTTGAACGCCCAGCTCACCATGGTCTCGTTGCCGACGCTGACCGCGAGCACGATGTCGGGGAACTCGTTGGCCAGCGTGACGCAGCGCGCCATCTCGGCGCGGCTTTCGGCGTCGTTTCCGCTCAGCACGAAGGCGCCCAGCTGGACCCTGATGTTCAGCTTCTCGTCGCGAATCACCTCCAGGGTCTGGCGGGCGACCTTGTCGGAACTGCTGAACAGCCGGATGGCGCGGAAGCCTGCGGCCAGCAGCAGGTCCAGGTCTTCCTTGATCTGGGCCTTGGTGATGACCTCGTTCACGAGATCGGCTTCGTCCACAGCCGTGCGGAACGGCGAATAGGCCACCGCCCTCCGGGCGGTGAAGTCTTCGCTGAGCGGACGGATGGTCACGCCGGTGAAGGGTGCCGAGCCACCACCGCCGCAGGAGGCGAGCAGGGCGCCCAGCACAAGGGTCAGGGTGATCCGCCATGCGGCCACGGCGTTGCGGATGTTCTTCATGGTGGTGTCTCGAGTCGGGGTCTTCAGAAGGTGTACCTCAGCCCCGCGCCGAAGAAGTTTCCGGTTCGCTCCAGGCGAGAGTCGATTTCGGAGAAAACGGAGTTGCTGGCCATGCTCATGGCCGACAACCCGAGCTGGCCATAGTGGACCACGCCCGCGAAGCCATACAACTGCAGCCCGTTCCTGAAATCGTACTGCAGGCCGATCGTGCCGTAGGTGGCCGAGTTCGACTGGCCGCGTTCGCTCGGGTTGTCGGTATTGGCCTTGCCCAGATAGAGCGCGCCGCCGTAGAGTGTCCAGTTGGTGTCGAAGGTGTAGCGCGCACCCAAGACGCCGTCGACTGCGGTCGCCGAGTAGCCCTTGTAGCTGCCGTCGGACAGCTGCTGGCTCCAGTCGACGTTGAACGGGTTGTTCCAGATGTCGAAGCCGCCGGGATTGACGGTGCGCGTCTGCAGCAGCACCGCATAGGCACCGCTCCAGCGGTTCCAGCGCAGCCCGCCCAGCAGCTCGAGCTGTGTGGTCAGGCGGTACCGTGCCTGGACCATGGCCATCCCCTGACCGGATCCCCCTAGCGACGAATCGAACGAGTTGTCGTAGAACAGGCCGGTGAACGGGGTCTGTCCGAATGCGCTCGGCGTTCCGTTGCGGGTGTTTTGCGCTATGAAGTCGATCGACAGGTCACGACGACCATAGTGCACCCAGAGTTCGAAGAAGCTCGGCCTGTTGTTGCTCCAGCCAGATTCCCCCATGGAGTACGTGCCCTCGACCACCACGTCACCTTCGGCGACGTCGAAGATCGGCGACGTGTAGCGCGCCGCCCGGACCAGCAGGCCGTAGCCCGCGCCGCTGGACGACCAGGGATAAGCCAGGCCGATGTCGGTGCCGAACGGAAAGTCGGCCATGCTCCAGCTGCGCGTGGTCATCGACCCGATGCGCAGGCTGCCGTAATCCTCGTGCGACAGCGCGACGTTCAGGTCGTAGTAGTAGCCTGGCCAATTGACCTGGCCGTCGCGCCAGCGCTGGCTGATCAGGCCCGAGATCTTGAAGCCCTCGGGCAGATCGAACTTGACGCCCAGGTAGGGCTGGAACTGCGTCACGCTGGTCGTGCCAGAACCGTAGCCCTTGCCCTGTACCACCGGGTCGGCCCAAATGAACTGTTTGGTCGCAGCCGGATCAACCTGGCAGCTGTTGTCCTCGCAGTTGGCGTCGCTGATCCGGCCCACTTCGCCCTGAAAGAACGCATTGAGGGTGAAGGGGCCGAAGTCCACGGCCCAGGCGCTTGCACACAGGCTCGACGCCAGCGCCGCTGCGCATGCCCTGGCCGCTGTACGGGCGCGCGGGCTCCGGCCTGTCCGATGCTCGTTCCTGTTCAGATGCTGCATGGGACCTCGCTCGGCGAAGGGTTGAGTGTTGAAGAAGGGGAGTGGGCAGACAAGATGAAAGCGCTTTCAAAGCATAGCCTCGATCGACGCGGGCCGTCAACGCTGGGGCGCTCGGTGCTTTCCCGCATTTGGCGGCCTCAACGCAAAGCGTCCGACATCGGGAAAACCAGAGTTGTCGTGAAAGCGCTTTCAAAGAAAATCCATTTTCATCGACCCTGTCCTTAGCAGGTGCTTCCATGGCATGCATGAAGTCGGTTGCGCGCTCCTCGATCTGGCTGCTGGCGGCATTGCTGCTGACGCTGCAGTGCGTCAGCGCGCAGCCGGTCAAGACGGGCGAGGGCGCCTACAACCTGGGCCCGAAGTCCGGCGACAAGGGGCTGCCGGCGGCGCCGTTCCGCACCGAGGCCATGCTGAAGTTGGCTGCGCCCACCAGCCAGTGGTACTCGACGCTGATCTTCAACCCGAAGCCCTTCCCGATCTTCGTGCAGCCGATGACGGTGCGCACCACCGAGCAGGGCTTCGAGATGGCGCTTCCGAGCAAGGAGGTGACAACCACGGAGCGGCGCGACACCGAGATCGCCTACCTGCATCGCGATCCGATCGTGCTGTCGCCGGTGGCCTTCGAGCCCGGCAAGGCCAAGCTGGCCGGTGTGGGCGACTGGTCGATCGACATCTCGATGGCGCAGGGCGCGGACGACATGCGCGTCACCGTCGCCCACGGCAACCCGTATGCCTATGTCCAGCTGACCCGCGGCGACCTGCGGGTGCGCCTGCCGCACCCGGGCGAGCGCTTCGACGGCGGTGCCGACCCGCGGGTGCTGGCGCTGCGCGTCAAGGGCAAGCACTACGCGCTGTTCGGGCCCACCGGCACGCGCTGGGAGCAGGTCTCCGCCTCCGAGTGGATCGGGCGCCTGCCGCAGGGCAAGCATTTCGTCTCGGCCGCCGTGCTGCCGGACGACAAGCCGGAGACGCTGGCGCTGCTGCTCCGCCACGCCTACGCCTTCGTCCAGGGCACGCGCGTGCAGTGGCGGTACGACGTGGCCGCAAGCCAGGTGGAGACCACCTTCAGCGCCAGCACCAAGGTGATGGAGGGCCCCGATCACGGGCCGCTGTACGGCCTGTACCCGCACCATTGGTTCAACAACGCGTCCGTCGCCGACAAGCTCGGGCCGGCGTACGACACGGTGCGCGGCAAGATCCGGCTGGTCGCTGCGCCGCAGTTCAAGACCACCCACCCCTACGTGGGCTTCGTGCCCTACTGGCCGGGCGTGGGCGAGTCGCCGCGAAAGGCCGAGCTGGGCGACGCGATGAAGTCCGACCTGCGCAACGCGCGGCGGATGATGTTGCCCGAGGGCCAGAGCGCGTACTGGCAGGGCAAGGGCCTGCAGCGCATCGTGAAGCTGCTCGACGTCTACGAGCAGCAGGGTGACAAGGAAGGCCGCGACCAGCTGCTGGCCATGCTCAAGAAGCGCATGGAGGAGTGGTTCTCGAACACCGACTCGAAGCGCTACTTCTTCGTCGATCGCAACCTGGGCGCGGTGGCGAGCTACCCGGACGAGTTCTTCGCCATCGCCGAGGTCAACGACCACCACTTCTGGTTCGGCTACTGGATCCGCGCGGCCGCCGAGATCGCGCTGCGCGACCCGGCCTGGGCGGCCAAGGATCGCTGGGGCGGCATGGTCGACCTGCTGGTCGCCGACATCGCGACCGCCGAGCGCGGCCGTGCCGATTTCCCCTTCCTGCGCAACTTCGACCCCTACGAGGGGCACTCGTGGGCCAACGGCCTGGGCGGTGCCGGCGAGTACGGCGTCTTCGGCAACAACCAGGAATCGACCTCCGAGGCAATCAACGCCTGGATCGGCCTGATTCTCTGGGGCGAGGTCACGGGCAACCAGGCGCTGCGCGATCTGGGCGCCTACCTGTACGCCACCGAGATGCAGGCCCTCGAACACTACTGGTTCGACGTGCATGGGCTGGTGCTGGCGCCCGAGTACAAGAACGTCGACGTGGCGCAGCTGTTCGGCGGCAAGTACATCCACAACACCTGGTGGACCGACGACCCCCGGCAGATCAGCGGCATCAACCTGCTGCCGATCACGACGGCCTCCACCTACATGGCGCGCCACCCGGCCTACATCCGCCGCAACCTGAACGGGCTGAAGGAAGAACAGGACATCTGGGCGGCGCGCGGCAAGAAGGCCAATCCGCCGGACATCTGGCAGGACGTCTTCGCCAAGTACCAGGCCTTGCAGGACCCTGCGGCGGCGTTGGGCCAATGGAACCGCTGGGGCGCCGTCGAGCTGGGCGAAACCCGCTCGCACACGCTGCACTGGCTGCTGAGCCTGAACGAACTCGGCACGCCGGACATGGCCGTCACGGCCGACACCCCGCTGTACGCCGTGTTCAAGCGCGCCGACGGCCGCCGCACCTACATGGCCTTCAACGCCGGCAAGACCCCGATCACCGTGCGCTTCAGCGACGGCCAGAGCCTGGCCGTGGCGCCCGGCGCGCTGGCAAGAAGTCCGTGACGCAGACCCGCAACAGGCACCGAGCAGCCCTCGTTCGAAGACCCCAGCAGACCGGGCCAGCCCGGAAAGAGCACTCAAGTGACGGCCCGCCTGCGGGCCCCAAGGAGACCAAGGCCATGTTCAAGCGATTCAACCTCAGATCCCTGCTGACCCTGACGCTGGCTGGCGCCATGCTGGCCGGATGCGGCGGGGATGCGGACCCGCCACCTCCGCCCGTGGGCGAGGCGCCGGCAGCCCCGGACACCACGCCGCCGACGGTGAGCATCGCGAGCGACATCTCGGCGCCTCCCGCGACCGGACCGGTCACCTTCACCTTCGTCTTCGACGACGACGTCGGGATCAGCTTCGAAAGCTCGGACATCGTGGTCACAGGGGGCAGCGCGGGCGCGTTCAACCGGCTCAGCGGCCGCCAGGCGACCCTCGTGGTCAACCCGACTCTGGGCGTGGGCGGCACGATGACGGTGACCGTGCCGCCGGGCAGTGTGACCAACCTGACCAACATTGCCAACGTCGATTCGGCGAGCAAGTCCGTCGACTACCTGGCGACGCAGACGATCACCTTCACGTCGCCCGGTGACCAGGTCCTCGGTACGACCCCACCGGCCCTCAGTGCAACGGCGAGCTCCGGTCTGCCCGTCACGATCACCTCGACGACGGCGAGCGTCTGCACGGTCAGCGGCACGACGTTGACGCTGGTGGCGGCGGGCACCTGCAGCCTGACGGCGAACCAAGGCGGGAACAGCACTTTCGCGCCGGCACCGGCCGTTACCCAGACCTTTGCAGTTACGGGCGGTGTGATCGCCGATGCAATGTTCTCGACTGGTTTCGCTGGCAACTCCCTGACGGTCGAGGGCGGCGAGTTCGGCGGCTTCAGCGGCAGCAACCTGGACGGTTTCAACTGCACGGGTGGGCCGGCGTGGTGCGGCAGCGGTGGCGACACCGTTCCCAATGTTTCCGCGGCCGATTCGTTCTTCTTCTACTACTACCAGACGCCGTCGCCTGCGACCGATCTGTACATGGGCATCTTCGTGCTCGCACCGGGCGTGACGGGTGGTCTGAGCCCGACGGGCGACAGCCCGGGGGTACAGGTCAACGGCCAGACGGCGGTGCGGTTCAAGGTCGGCCAGAACCCGGAGTGGTTCAGCACGAATACGAAGAACTTCGCTGTCGACCTGACGCTGGGCAAGCGCTACGTGGTGGGCGGCAACACCTGCCGCGTGCAACTGCGCTCGATCGTGACGCCCACCGCTTCGGCGGCCACGGAGTACACGGTGCCTTTCTCGGCCTTCAGCGTGGTGC
>Ga0105090_10000865_pt1 | contig 15693 bp, 9 predicted proteins | sample PPLLak3March2015_FD_79110 | JGI IMG/M metagenome (GOLD analysis project Ga0105090, IMG submission 79110) | Freshwater sediment microbial communities from Prairie Pothole Lake near Jamestown, North Dakota, USA - PPLs Lake P7 Core (1) Depth... | ecosystem: Environmental > Aquatic > Freshwater >... | reverse complement strand
CGACACGCAGGCCGTCGAGGTGGAACTATTCGATCCAGTACAGCGCGTTGTGGATGAAGAAGTCGCGTACCGTGTCGCGCTGCGGCCCGTCGAAGGCGATTGCCGCGCCCCACGGCGTGCTCACCGATGGGTCGAAGAAGGCGCCGCCAGCATAGGCGTGCAGGTAGTTGCCGTCAGGCCCGAAGTGGTTGTAGACAACATCGAGCAGCACCATCAGCCCACGCGCGTGCGCCGCGGCGATCAGCTGCTTCAGGTCGTCGGGGCTGCCGTAGCGGGCCTCGGGTGCGTACAGCAGCACGCCGTCGTAGCCCCATCCGCGCCGGCCCGGGAAATCGGCCACCGGCATCAGCTCGATTGCGGTCACGCCGAGCGTGACCAGCTCGTCCAGGCGTTCGATGGCTGCGCGGAACGTGCCCTCGCGCGTGAAGCAGCCGATGTGCAGCTCATAGATTACCGCCTCATACCAGGGCCGCCCGCGCCAGCCGTCTTCCGGCCAGTCGAACGCGGTCGGGTCGATGAGCCGACTGGCGCAGTGCACGTCGTCGGGGTTGCAGCGCGATGCCGGGTCGGGCACCACCAGGCCGCCGTCGATGCGGTAGGCATATCGTTGCTCCGGCTGCGCTCGCTCGTCCCGAAACTCGAACCAACCGTCGCCGAGCGCCGGCATCGCATCGACGCGCTCACGCGCGCGCTGGCCGCCCAACGCCGGCCGCACCAGTTCGACCCGGCCGGCACTCGGCGCCCAGAGGCGGAAACGCGCCCCGCCCCCGGGCAGCATCTGCGCACCGAAGGGCATGTCGTGCGCGCGCTTCATGCGGGCGCCTGCCGGGCATAGCGCAGCAGCGCGAGCGCATGCGCGCTCAAGGTGTAGCTCTCGGTGCCTGCGCCGACGGTGGCCGTCGGCGCATCGGCCGCGCACGCGGTGTCGACCAGCACCTCACCGCGGCGCGAGGCCAGCGCCCTAGGCAAGCTGAAATCAATGGCCTGCGTATCGGCATTGAACAGCAGCAGAAAGTCGTCGTCGATCTGGCGCCTCCCGCGGCCGTCGACCTCGGACAGCCCCTCGCCGGCCAGGAACACGGCCAGCGCGCGCGCATGGCTGTGCGACCACGAGGCCTCGGTCATCTCGCTGCCATCCGGCTGAAGCCAGGCGATGTCGTGCACCTGGCTGCCATACAGCGGCCGGCCCTGGAAGAAGTCGCGCCGGTGGAAGACCGGGTGCGCGGCGCGCAGCGCCACCAGCCGGCAGCTGAACTCGAGCAGCGCGCGCTTGGCATCGTCGAGCGCCCAGTCGACCCAGCTCGTCTCGTTGTCCTGCGCATAGGCATTGTTGTTGCCTTGCTGTGTGCGGCCGATCTCGTCGCCGGTCAGCAGCATCGGCACACCTTGCGACAACAGCAAGGTGGCAATGAAGTTGCGCTGCTGGCGCGCGCGCAAGCGGCGCACGGTCTCGTCGTCGCTCGGGCCCTCGGCCCCGCAGTTCCACGAAAGGTTGTTGCTGTGCCCGTCGCGGTTGTCCTCGCCATTGGCTTCGTTGTGCCGCTGCTCGTAGCTGACCACGTCGGCGAGCGTGAAGCCGTCGTGCGCGGCGACGAAGTTGACGCTGGCGTAGGGCCGCCGTCCGCTGCGGTTGTACAGGTCTGACGATCCGGTCAGGCGCTGCGCGAACTCGCCGATCAAGCCGCCCTCGCCCTTCCAGTACGCGCGCATGGTGTCGCGGTAGCGGTCGTTCCATTCGGCCCAGCCGACCGGGAAATTGCCGACCTGATAGCCGCCGGCGCCCAGGTCCCAGGGCTCGGCGACGAGCTTGACGCGCGACAGCACCGGGTCCTGGCGTAACACATCGAAGAAGCCCGACAGCTTGTTGACCTCGTGCAGTTCGCGCGCGAGCGCCGAGGCCAGGTCGAAGCGGAAGCCGTCGACGTGCATCTCGGCGACCCAGTAGCGCAGCGAGTCCATCAGCAGCTGTAGCACGCGCGGGTGCTGCAGGTTCAGCGTGTTGCCGCAGCCCGTGAAGTCCTGGTAGTAGCGCGGCTCGCCGGGTGCCAGCCGGTAGTACGCGGCGTTGTCGATGCCGCGGAACGACAAGGTCGGACCGAACTCGCTGCCCTCGGCGGTGTGGTTGTAGACGACGTCGAGCAGCACCTCGATGCCGGCGGCGTGCAAGGTGCGCACCATGGTCTTGAACTCGCCCACCTTGCCCGATGCGCTGTAGCGCCGCTCGGGTGTAAAGAAGCCGATCGAGTTGTAGCCCCAGTAGTTGCGCAGGCCGCGTTGGAGCAGGTGGCGGTCGTCGATGAAGGCGTGCACCGGCATCAGCTCGACGGTGGTCACACCCAGGCGCTTCAGGTAATCAATGACCGGCGCGCAGGCCAGGCCGGCATAGGTGCCGCGCAGCGCCGGCGGCACGTCGAGGTGGCGCATGGTGAAGCCGCGCACGTGAAGCTCGTAGATCACCGTCTGATGCCAGGGCACGCGCGGCGGCCGGTCGTCGCCCCAGCTGAATGCCGTATCGACCACCTTGCAGCGTGGCATGTACGGTGCGCTGTCGCGCCGGTCGAAGGACAGGTCGCGATCGTCGTGGCCGATGCGGTAGCCGAACAGCGCGTCGTGCCAGCGCAGCGAGCCGACGATGTTGCGCGCATAGGGGTCAAGCAGTAGCTTGTGCGGGTTGAAGCGGTGCCCGTCGCGCGGCCGGTAGGGCCCGTGCACCCGCCATCCGTAGAGCATGCCCGGCCGCGCCTGGGGCAGGTAGGCGTGCCAGATCTGGTCGGTCTGCTCGCGCAGGCGCATACGCTGCAGCTCGTGCCGGCCGGTGTCGTCGAACACGCACAGCTCGACGCGTTCCGCCGATTCGGCGAACAGCGCGAAGTTCACGCCCATGCCGTCCCATGTCGCGCCCCGTGGATAGGGCTGGCCGGGCCAGACGGCGTCGATGGTGGCGCTCATAGCGCCGCCCGGGGTGTAGGCATCGGCCTCAACGCTGCCGAGGCCCGGGGCCGGGGCCCGGACCATCACGGTCGCGCGGGAACCAGCGCTCGATCAGTGCCGCGGCGCGATCCCTCCCGCCGATGCCGAAGGCCAGCGCCAGCGCGACCACCACGCCGCCGAGCAGGATCAGGAAGGTCTGCTGGATCAAACCGCCGCCGACGTCGAGGTGGTCGATCGCCAGCAGCACGACGAAGACCATCACGCCGTACTGCATCAGCCGGCCCAGCAGCTCGCCGTCGGCGATGTCGGCGGCGCGGCAGTAAGTCTGCACGCTGCGCCCGGCAAAGCGCGCGAAGTAGCTGCCGAAGACCACCACCAGCAGGGCGACCAGCAGCTTGGGCATGAATAGCATCACGCGGCCGAGCAGGTCGGTCACCTGCGTGAGGCCGAGGCTGTTGGACGCGATGATCAGCGACGCCAGGATCACCAGCAGGTAGGCGATGGCACCGAACAGGTCGGTGGTGTCCTTATCGGTGCCGCCTTGCTGCAGGAAGCTGTCGATGCCGGCACGCTCGGTGAGCACGTGAAAGTTCAACGCGCGCAGCGCCTTGACCACCGCCAGGCGCGCGCCCTTGGCGAACAGCCAGCCGAGCAGCAGCACTATCAGCGCCGTGCCCAGCCGCGGCAGGAACACACCAATCTCGTGCAGCAGTGCGCGCAGCGAATCCACCACCATGTTCAGCTCTTGCATCAGGTTCTCCCGCTTTCGGCTGGCGTGTCCTGCGGCGCCGCCAGGGCAGCGAGCCCGGCCAGCGGCACGCCGATCCAGTCGGGCCGGTTGTCGATCTCGTAGCGCAGTTCGTACAGGGCCTTGCCGATCTCGAACAGGTCGAGCACGGCGAGCACGTCGTCTTGCTGCCCGGACTGGTACAGGCCGCCTTCGACCACGGCGGACCAGTAGGCGTGAAGGAAGGCGTCGCGCGCGCGCCGCTCCCAGTGCCGAGCCGCCGCTGCCAACGGCTCGCGCTGCACCGGCACATGGGCGATCGACTGCAGCGCCGATTCGCGCGCGTAGTCGAAGGAGCGCAGCATGCCGGCGACGTCGCGCAGCGGGCTGGAGCGCGCGCGCCGCTCGGCGATCGGCCGGGACGGCTCGCCCTCGAAATCGATGATCAGGAAGTCGTCGCGGCAGACGAGTATCTGCTGTAGGTGCAGGTCGCCGTGGATGCGCGTCGTCAGCCCGGCCGGCGCCGCCCGTGCCGCACGGTCGATGCGCGCACGCAGCGCGTCGCGCGCTACAAGTACTGGCGCGGCCAGTGGATGCGCGCCGGCCGTGGCGGCATGGCGCGCCAGCAGCGCCATCGACGCCTCCAGCTCGCTGGCCACCGCGCCGACCCAGTCGCGATGGTCCGCCGCCGTGACCGGCTCAGGGTCGAAGTCGGGCTCACCCCGGCGCTCGCCGAGCGCGACGTGCAGTTCGGCGATGCGCTGCGCCAGCCGCTCGATCCGCTGCACCGTCGCCTCCGCAGCCTGCGCGGCCACGGTTTCGGTCGCGGCCCCCTCGTGGCCCTCGAGCAGGCGCACCAGCTGCTCGACGAAGTGGGCCCACGCGTCGCCCTGGTTCTCCACCTGCGCTTGCAGCAGGGCCAGCGTGGTCGCCTGGCCGTCCTTGGCGACCCATTCCAGGCTGCCCAGCACCGGCACGCAGCCGCTGAAGTGCACCACGTCGGTAAGGTAGCGGCCGAGTTCGACCTCGAGGCTGACGCCCGGCTGCAGCCGCCGGTAGGCCTTGAGGAACAGCCGGTCGCCGAGCAGGCTGACCGAGTTGCTGCTGGTCGTCAGGCGGTGCAGCGGCAGCTCGCCAAGCAGCGCATCGCCCGCGAGCTCGGCGTGGGCGGAACCGGGCACGCCGCGCAGCGTGCCGCTGTCGGTCTTCAGTGTGCGGCCGCGGCCAATGAACTCGACCAGCGCGCGGCAGAAGACCTCGTCGCCCATCGCGTCGGCCAGCAGCCCCATGTCCGCCTGCTGGCGAATCTTGCTCAGCGCCACCGGGCCGAGGGCGTGCGAGCGCTCCTCGTCGCTGCCATCGAAGGCAATCGCCAGCGGCATGAAGTAACGCGTCTGCCCCTGCCCGGCACTGTCCTCGACATCGACCAGCGCGACCAGCCATTCCCTCGGCTCGACGACCAGCATCGCGTGCTCGACGATCTGCGCAACCTTGGGCAGCACCGTCTTCGACGCGTACCAGCGCTGGCGCTGCATGAAGCTCGGCAAGGTTTCGCGCTCGAGCGTTTGTCGCGTCTTCTCGGCCAGCGAGATGCGCCAAGGCACGACGCGCTGGCGGAAGAAGCTGTTCCAGCCGTCGAACAGCACCAGCACCGGCAGGTCGTCGAGGGCCAGGCGTTCGTTGTGCCAGCTCGGCGGATCGACGTCGAGCGCCAGGCGGAACCAGAAGAACTCGTGGCCGGGCAGCGTCAGCAGGTACGGCAGCTCGCCGATCGGCGGAAAGGCGTTGCGCCCCATCATCTCCACCGGCACGCGGCCCTTCCAGGCGTGCAGGTCGAGCTCGACGGCCTGCGCCACGCGGCTGACGTTGGCCACGCACAGGATGACGTCTTCCTCGTGTTCGCGCAGGTAGGCCAGCACCTTGCGGTTGCCCGGATGCAGCATCGTGAAACTGCCGCGGCCGAAGGCCTGGCTGCTGCCGCGCACCGCCAGCAGCCGCCGCGTCCAGGACAGCAGCGAGCCCGGCTCGCGCGCCTGAGCCTCGACGTTGACGGCCTCGAAGCCGTAGATCGGGTCCTGGATCGGCGGCAGGTACAGGCGCTGCGGGTCGCAACGGCTGAAGCCGCCGTTGCGGTCGCTGGTCCACTGCATCGGCGTGCGCACGCCGTCGCGGTCGCCGAGGAAGATGTTGTCGCCCATGCCGATCTCGTCGCCGTAGTACAGCACCGGCGTGCCCGGCATCGACAGCAGCAGGCTGTTCATCAGCCGGATGCGGTCCATGTCGTTCTCGAGCAGCGGCGCCAGGCGCCGCCGGATGCCAAGGTTGATGCGCGCGCGCGGGTCCGCGGCGTACATGCTGTACATGTAGTCGCGCTCCTTACTCGTCACCATCTCCAGCGTCAGCTCGTCGTGGTTGCGCAAGAAGATCGCCCACTGGCAGCCGCTGGGGATGTCGGGCGTCTGCGCAAGAATCTCGACCACCGGGTGGCGGTCTTCCTGCGCGATGGCCATGTACATGCGCGGCATCAGCGGGAAGTGGTACGCCATATGGCATTCGTCGCTGTCGCCGAAGTACTCGCGCACGTCCTCCGGCCACATGTTGGCCTCGGCCAGCAGCAACCGCCCCGGGTATTTGGCGTCGACGCGCGCGCGGATCTTTTTGATGACCTCGTGCGTCTCGCGCAGGTTCTCGTTGCTGGTACCGTCGCGCTCGATCAGGTAGGGGATAGCGTCGAGGCGGAAGCCGTCGACGCCGGTGTTCAACCAGAACTCCATCACCTGCAGCACCGCCTCGAGCACCGCCGGGTTGTCGAAGTTCAGGTCCGGCTGGTGGCTGAAGAAACGGTGCCAGAAGTACTGCTGCGCCACCTCGTCGAAAGTCCAGTTCGACTTCTCGGTGTCGGTGAAGATGATGCGTGTGCCGGTGTACAGCTTCGGGTCGTCGCTCCAGACGTAGAAGTCGCGCTCGGGCGAGCCCTTGGGCGTGCGGCGTGCGGCCTGGAACCAGGGGTGCTGGTCCGAGGTGTGGTTGACCACCAGTTCGGTGATGACACGCAGGCCGCGGCGGTGCGCCTCGGCGACGAAGGCGCGGAAGTCGTCGAGAGTGCCGTAGTTGGAGTGCACGCCGCGGTAGTCGGCGACGTCGTAGCCATCGTCGCGCAGCGGCGATGGATAGAACGGCAGCAGCCAGATGGTGTTGACGCCCAGCGACTGCACATGATCGAGCTTTTCGGTCAGGCCCCGGAAGTCGCCGATGCCGTCGCCATTGCCGTCGGCGTAGGCCTTGATGTGCAGCTCGTAGATGACCGCGTCGCGGTACCACTGCGGATCGTCGGTGTTTGCCGCGGCCGTCAAAGGCGCAGCGGCGAGCAAGGTGCTGACATCGGCTTTCAAGCGTGGGGGCTCCGCGGGCATCAGAGGAAGTAGTCGAAATCGTGTTCGCGGCGCAGACGCGAACGCAACTGCATCACGTGCGCCGGGCAGCGCTGCGGGTCGAGGCTGACAAAGTTGCGCGGCCCTTGCCACAGGAAGTGCGCGCCGGTCAGCACGTCGTGCATCTGGTAAGCCTGCTTCGCCTCCAGGCCGAGTGCGGGCAGGTCGAGGTTCAACCAGCCACTTTGCACATGGTGCGGGTCGAGGTTGACCACGCAGACGACGACGTTCGAGCCATCAGGCGTCGACTTGGCGTAGGCGATCATCTGCTCGTTGTCGATGTCGATGAACTGCAAGCCGCTGTCGTGCTGCAGCGCCGGGTTGTCGCGACGCGTCTTGTTGAGCAGCGCGATGAACGCCGCCAGCGACGCCGGGTCGTCGCGGTTCCAGACGCGCTGCTCGTACTTCTCCGAATCGAGGTATTCCTCGCCGCCAGGGCGCAATGCCTGTCCCTCGAGCAGCTCGAAGGCCGGGCCGTAGATGCCGAAGTTGGCGGCCAGCGTGGCCGCCAGCGACACCCGCGACATAAACACCGCGCGGCCGCCCCACTGCAGCGCGGCAGGAAGGATGTCGGGCGTGTTCGGCCAGGCGTTGGGCCGGAAGTAGTCGCGGCCCGGGCCGCGCGTCAGCTGGGTGAAGTACTCGGTCAGTTCCTGCTTGGTGTTGCGCCAGGTGAAGTAGGTGTAGGACTGGCTGTAGCCGAGCTTGGCCAGCCGGTGCATCACCTTGGGCCGGGTGAAGGCTTCGGCCAGGAAGATCACGTCCGGGTGCCGGTTGCGGATCGCGCCGATCGTCCATTCCCAGAAGGCGAAGGACTTGGTGTGCGGGTTGTCGACGCGAAAGATCTTCACGCCCTGCGCGATCCAGAACTCGAACACGCCGGCCAGCGCCTGCCACATCGCCGCCCAGTCCTCGCTCTCGAAGTCGAAGGGGTAGATGTCCTGGTACTTCTTGGGCGGGTTCTCCGCGTACTGGATGCTGCCGTCAGCGCGCCGGCGGAACCACTGTGGGTGCTCGCGCACCCACGGATGGTCGGGCGCGCACTGGAAGGCGATGTCCATCGCGATCTCGATGCCATGTCCGCCGGCGCGCTGCACCAGCCGCCGAAAGTCATCGATCGTGCCCAGCGCCGGCAGGATGTCGAGATGCCCGCCTTCGTCGGCCCCGATGGCCCAGGGGCTGCCCAGGTCCTGCGGCGTCGGCTCAAGCGTGTTGTTGCGGCCCTTGCGGTTGACGCGGCCGATCGGATGGATCGGCGGGAAGTACAGCACATCGAAGCCCATGCCGGCGACGTACGGCAGCCAGGCTTCGCAGTCGGCAAAGCTGCCATGACGCGACAGCCCGGGTGAGGCCGAGCGCGGGAAGTACTCGTACCAGCTTGAAAAGCGCGCGCGCTCGCGCTCCACCGACAACGGCATTTCCTGTCGATAGGTCTGCGCGAATCGGAGGTCAGGGTGGCGTGAGGCAACCGCGGCGTGCGCCTGGTCCATGCCAATGCGCTGCAGTTCTTCACCATCAGCACCACCTTGGGCCGCATGCCGCAGCTCCTGCGCCCAGGCCTGCAGCAGGACGGCATCGCTGCCGGGCCCGGCGCGCTGCACCGCCTGCTCTATCAGCGCCGCGCCGCCCAACGCGGCCAGACGCAGGTCCTCGATGTCGACGCGCCGGCCGAAATCGTGCCGCCACGACAGGAAGGGGTCGACCCAGGCGCGCACCGTGTAGCACCAGCGGCCTAGCGCATCGACGACGAAGCTCGCGCGCCAGCGGTCGTTGCCCAGCAGCTTCATGCGCACGCTGCGCCAGCCGGGCTCGCCGGCCGGCCGCCACAGCAAGCTGCAGGCCACGACGTCGTGGCCGTCGGCGAAACAGTCGGCCTCGACGATCACCTCGTCGCCGACGACGCGCTTGACGGCAAAGCGGCCGCTGTCGACGGCGGGGCTGAGGCCCTCGATGACGACGCGCACGCGGCCATCCGTGGCATCGCCAGGCTCAGCTGGGGGCAATGTGCTCAATGGAACGACCTCCGCGCCGCGCGCTCCAAGCGCTTGGGAACGGCCCGGCGCGCTCATGGGCGGGCCTCTTCCGCGGCCTGAAGCTCGAACATCAGCAGGCCCAGCGGCGGCAGCGTCAGGTTCAACGCGTGGAAGCGGCCATGCACGGACACCGGCACCGAGTCGACACCGCCCTGATTGCCGACGCCGCTGCCGCCGTAGAGCGCGGCATCGCTGTTCATGCGCTCGCGCCAGTGCCCGGGGCGCGGCACGCCGACCAGGTAGTTCGCGCGCGGCAACGGCGTGAAATTTGCCACCACCAGCAGCAGCCGGCCGTCGCGCGACTTGCGCAGATAGCTCAGCACGCTGTTCTCGGCATCGTTGCAGTCGACCCATTCGAAGCCGCCGGACTCGCAGTCGCGGTCGTGCAGCGCCGGATTCTCGCGCAGCAGCCGGTTCAGGTCCTCGACCCAGCGTGATATGCCGGCATGGCCCGGGTCGTCGAGGAGTTCCCAGTCGAGCTCACGATCGTGCGACCACTCGCGCCACTGGCCGAACTCACAGCCCATGAACAGCAGCTTCTTGCCCGGGTGCGCCCACATGTGGCCGAGCAGCAGGCGCAGATTGGCGCGCTTTTGCCAGTCGTCCCCCGGCATCTTGTTCATCAGCGAGCCCTTGCCGTGCACCACCTCATCGTGCGACAGCGGCAGCATGAAGTTCTCGCTGAACGCGTACACGAGCGAGAAGGTCATCTGCCCATGGTGCCAGCGGCGGTAGAGCGGGTCTTCCTGCATGTAGGCCAGCGTGTCGTGCATCCAGCCCATGTTCCATTTCATGCCGAAGCCCAGGCCGCCCAGATAGACCGGGCGCGACACCATCGGCCAAGCAGTGGACTCCTCGGCGATCATCTGCGCGCCCGGATGGTCTCGATAGACGGCCTCGTTGAGCAAACGCAGGAAGGAGATCGCTTCCAGGTTCTCGCGGCCACCGAAGCGGTTGGGGATCCACTCGCCTGCATTGCGCGAATAGTCCAGGTACAGCATCGAGGCGACGGCATCGACGCGCAGCGCGTCGATGTGGAATTCGTCAAGCCAGAACAGCGCGCTCGACAGCAGAAAGGAACGCACCTCGTTGCGGCCGTAGTTGAAGATCGACGAGTTCCACTCCGGATGGAAGCCCTGGCGCGGGTCCTCATGTTCGTACAGATGGGTGCCGTCGAACTGCGCCAGGCCATGCGCGTCTGCCGGGAAATGCGAAGGCACCCAGTCGAGGATCACGCCGATGCCGGCCTGGTGCAGCATGTCCACCATCGCCTTGAAGTCCTCGGGCGTACCGTAGCGCGCGGTCGGCGCAAAGTAGCCCGTGGTCTGGTAGCCCCAGGACCCGTAGAACGGATGCTCGGTCACGGGCAGCAGTTCGACATGCGTGAAGCCCAGACGCTGCACATATTCGACGAGCCCTGCCGCCGCGTCGCGGTAGCCGAGCATGGCGCCGTCGGCAGCGCGGCGCCACGAACCCAGATGCACCTCGTAGACGGCGATCGGCGCATCCAGAGCGGTCCTCGCGGCGCGCTGTTCCATCCACTGCGCATCGTGCCAATCGAAGGGCCCTCGCTCGTACACTACCGAGCCGGTGGCCGGCGGGCATTCGGCGCGGCGCGCAAACGGGTCGGCCTTCTCCAGCCACTGCCCATCCTGTGTGCGGACGGCGAACTTGTAGCCCTGGCCGGGATGCACGCCCGACAGCTCGACTTCCCAGATGCCGCTGTCGTCGCTGCGGGCCTTCGCCGGCGCGGCATCACGCTGCCAGCCGTTGAAGTCGCCGATCACCGACACGACCTGCGCATTCGGCGCCCATACGACGAAGCGTGCGTCGCCGCCAGCTGCCGTGCAGCCGAAGCGACGGTACAGGCGGCCATGGGTGCCTTCGCGGAACAGATGGAGGTCCTGCTCGCCGAAGTGCGCGTTTTCGATGGCGGGTTTGCGGCTCATGTTTGGCCGCCTTGCCTGGTAACACAGGCCTGCAGTTCGTGCAGCAGGCCGGCAAAGGTGCGTTCGACCTCCGCCGCTCGGCGCATCGGCTCGTCCAGGCTGCGCGTCAACCCCACCAGGCGATGGGCATCGGCGCTCATGTACAGCTGGCCAATCTGCTCCGCGGCGGCACGGTAATGTTCGTCGGCAGTGCGCGCATGGCGTGCCAGTTCTGCCAGCACCGGACCGCTCGCGTCCTGCAATTCGTGCCGATCCAGTGTCAACGACCGGCGCGTCATCGGCAACTCCGGGGCTGGGACTGGCATACGGTCATCGGGTCCATCCGCCTCATGGGGCCTCCCTCAGGTCAGCGGACACCTTAGATTCTTAAACGCGCAAAGTAAACTGCAATTTTGCAAGCCGCAGTTATCGTTTCTGGAAATGAGCCCCACGCGCAACCCCCGGCCCTCGCTGGCATGGTCGGACTTTCTGGTGGTCCACGCGATCGCACGCTATGGCAGCATCGCCAGGGCCACCGGCCCGCTGGGCCTGTCCCACGCGACCTTGCTGCGCCGGCTGGACCAGATCGAGACGCGGATGCAGACGCCGCTGTTCGAGCGCATGCGCAGCCGGTACACGCTCACCGCCGCCGGTCATCAGATCGACCAGGCGGCGCGCGCCATGGAGCCTATCGCCCTGGCCGCCGAGACGCGCGCGCGCGGCACGGATCCGCGCCCCAGCGGCGAGGTGCGCCTGAATACCTCGTCGATCATCGCCACCCACCTGCTGCCGCTGGTGCTGGCGCAGTTCGGTACTGCCTTTCCGGAAGTGCGCATCGAACTGTCCACCTCGCGCGACCATGTCAACCTGCGGCGGCGCGACGCCGACGTGGCGGTGCGCATCGCGGACACCGTGCCCGACTGGCTGGTCGGGCGCGAGCTCGGCCTCTTGCGCTTCAAGGTCTATGCGCGCCGCAGCGGGCGCGCCGCGGTCGCACCATGCGATGTGGCCGAACTGATCCAGCAACGCCGCTGGATCTCCTTCGAGCGCGACGCCATCGATCAGAAGTTCGATCGCTGGCTGGCGGCCGAGGTCGCAGATGCACAGGTCGTGCTGCGTGTCGACAACTTCACTCATGCCGCAGCGATGACTCGTGCGGGCCTGGGCATCGCGCTGCTGCCCACGTTCATCGAAGCCAGCCTGCCGGACCTGCAGCCCCTGACCGCACCGATCGCGGCGTTGGATACGCCGCTGTGGCTCGTGACGCATGCCGAGCTTCGCAACGTCCCGCGCATCCAGGTGTTGTTGCGCGCCTTCGCACCGGCCTTGGCGAACCGGCTCGCGCGCATGCGCGCCTGAACGGTCGTCGGCTTAGCAAGATCAGCCATGTTGCACAAGTTGCCAGTCCGGCCGCGCGCCAAGCTGGCCGCTCTGAGCGGCCAGCTCCGCGCCACTTTCGGTGATCAGCGCCGATTGCCAGACAACGCCCGTTCGGTCGCTTCCGACTGCCAGACATTGGTCGTCACGTCAACTTCCCTGGCCTTGCCGTTGGTGAAATCGATCTGGACCTCGTAGCTGTCGGCGCCCTTGACGATCTCGTATTCGACGTAGTCCCTGTCGTTGTCGTTGGTCGAGGTCACCTGGTAGCCCATGGCCTTGAGCTGATCACCGTAGTAGCCCTTCTCATGGCCCAGGGCCAGCGTCTTTTCCAGACGATCCTTCTCGTTGCTCCAGGTCTTCATGCGTGCACGGTCACTGTAGGCCTCGTTGCCCTTCACGAAGCCCGTCGCCATCGGGACCTTCTCCCCCCTCATGGCTGCTTTGGTCGCATCGGTACGCCACATGTTGGTCGTGACGTCGATCTCGGTTGCCTTGCCCGCATTGTCGAAGTCGATCTGCACTTCGTACCTCTGGTTGCCCTTGACCACCTCGTACTCTGCCGAATTGGCCTCGGAACTGTTGACGGACGTTATCTGGAAGCCACGGTCGGCCAGCGTCTTGACGTAGAACGCCTTGTTCTGGCCCAGGCGCAGCTCACGCTCGAGCTGATCCTTCTCGTTGGACCAGCCCTTCATCCTCGCGCGGTCGCTGTAGTCGGCGCCGTTCTGCATGGACGATTGCGGCGCCATCGCTCCGCTTCGGGTGGCCTGACTGTCAGCGGCAGACGCGCCCGTCGAAGCCAGCAGTGCTGCGCTCAGGGCGGCGATGGACGTACTGATCTTGGTGGAAATGAATTTCATGATCAATTTCCTTGGTGCGAAGTTCGAAATGCCGCAAAGGCGCAACCACGTGTCGTGGAGTCGGCGCGCCTTGTATGGCCCAGGCACCACGTACAGCGCCGGTGCGCCGGTGGCCGCGCAATCGCCCCGCCGGCGCCGCGCGTAGCCCGCTTGCAGGCGCTCGAAGTAGGCGGCCGGGTCGAGCAGCCCGTCGGGGTGGTCGATGCGCAGGCCGTCGACCCAACCTTGCGCGGCCAGGTCCAGCGCCAGGCCCTGCACCGCTTCGAACACGCGCGGCTCTTCCACACGCAGCGCCGCCAGTTCGTTGATGTCGAAGAAGCGCCGGTAGTTGATCTCGTCGGACGCCATGTGCCAGTCGGCCAGCCGGTAGGCCTGCGCCTCGTGCAGCGCATGCAGGCGCTCGCGGCCCGAGGCGTCGTTGAAGGCCCGCCGCGCGCTTCGCTGCTGCCTCGGCCGTTTGTGCCTTGCGCGGGGCGATCACCCCGCTCTCTCGCGCCAGCCCTTGCCACCGAGCGGCCTGTTCGGCCGTGCCGCTCTGCGCCGCGGCCAGCTCCAGCACCGCGGCATAGGTGCGCGGGTCGAGCGGAAAGCGGTGCTCGGCGTAATGCAAGGCCAGCGTGCCGCTAGCGGCATCGCAGCCCAGGGCGATGTCGCCGCGATCGAGCACTTCGCCATAGGCCTGCCCCAGCACCGGCACCAGCAGCTTGTCGGCCAGCGCCGGGTTCGGTGGCTGCCAGTCGATGTCGAAATGACCAGCGAACTCCGATGCCGGCCCGTGCTCAAGCACGTCCATCCACCAGGCGTTGTCGGCGCCGAACACGCCCATGTGGTTGGGCACCTGGTCCAGCAGCAGGCCCATGCCCAGCGCGCGCGCAGCCCGGGCGAAGCCGAGGAAGCCCTCCATGCCGCCCAGCTCGGGATTGACCTGCGCGTGGTCGACGACGTCGTAGCCGTGTAGGCTGCCCGGCCGCGCGCGCGTGATCGGCGAGCAATAGACATGGCTGATGCCCAGGCGTTGCAGGTTGGGCAGCACGGCGCGTGCCGCGTCGAAGCCGAAGTCCTTGTGCAGCTGCAACCGGTAGGTGGCACGCGGCACCATCGGCGGCGACCGCGCGCTGTCAGCGGCCGATGCGGACGCCTTCATGCCGCGACGCGCTGGCCCAGCGTCACCAGCACCTGGTCGGCAAGGCCGTCGGCGCGATAGACCTCGGTCTCGCCCGGAGCCAGCGGCCAGCGCTGAACCGGGCCGCCGAAGCGCGCGCGCAGGGTCCAGCGCAACGTGTCGCCCAGCGGCCAATCAACACGGAAGCCGAGCTCGTCGCATTTCGCTGCGTCCCCCTCGCACTGCAACGGCAGATGCGGCTGCAGATGCAGGATTCGCAGCGCCAGCAGGCGTTGCACCAGCGCCAGGCGGCGGCGGCCGGCCTCGCTGTCGGCCTCGGCCCAGCACAGGCGCGAGGTCGCGAAGGTGGATTCGGCATTCGGGTCGGGGATGCGTTCGCGATCGGCCGCGTCGGCGAAGGCCGCCCAGGCCGCGAACTCCTGGCGCCGGCCGCGGCGCACGGCGTCGGCGAGGTCGCCGTCGAAATCGCAAAAGTAGAGAAAGGGCGTGCCCGCCGCGAACTCCTCACCCATGAAGAGCATCGGCACCTGCGGCGCCAGCAGCAGGCAGGCCAGCAACACCTCGATGCGCGAGCGGTCGGCCAGCGCGTCGAGCCGCTCGCCGAAGGCCCGGTTGCCGATCTGATCGTGGTTCTGCAGGAAGGCCACGAAGGCCTGCGAGGGCAGGTGCGCGCTCGGCTCGCCGCGAGCAAGCCCGCAGCGATGCGCGCTCGGCTGACCTTGGTAGACGAAACCCTCGGCCAAGGCCTTCGCCAGGCCGGCGCAGGGCGTTTTCGCATGGTCGGCGTAGTAGCCCTCGTGCTCGTCGGTAGCCAGCACGTGCGCGGCGTGATGCCAGTCGTCGTTCCACTGCGCGGTGGCCACGCGCGGCCGGCCGCTGCCGTCGCGCGCCAGCCAGCGCGCGGCGTTGTCGTCGTTCTCCAGCACTAGGTGCACCTGCCGCTGCCGCCCCGGGCCGTCGCGCAAGGCGGCAGCGATCTCCTCCACCAGATGCGTCGGCGAGCGGTCGTGGATGGCATGCACGGCATCCAAGCGCAGGCCATCGAAACGGTATTCGTCGATCCAGTACAGCGCGTTGTCGATGAAGAAGCGGCGCACCGTCGCGCAGTGCTCGCCATCGAAGTTCAGCGCCGGGCCCCAGGGAGTGCTGCGCGTGCGGTCGTGGAACTCGGGGCAGCAGGCATGCAGATAGTTGCCTTCGGGGCCGAAGTGGTTGTAGACCACGTCGAGCAGCACCATCAGCCCGTGGCGATGGGCGGCGTCGACGAAGCGCTTCAACTG
>Ga0105090_10000864_pt1 | contig 15695 bp, 10 predicted proteins | sample PPLLak3March2015_FD_79110 | JGI IMG/M metagenome (GOLD analysis project Ga0105090, IMG submission 79110) | Freshwater sediment microbial communities from Prairie Pothole Lake near Jamestown, North Dakota, USA - PPLs Lake P7 Core (1) Depth... | ecosystem: Environmental > Aquatic > Freshwater >... | reverse complement strand
CCCTGCCGCGAAGCGCCTTGGCCGCCTTCCCGGAAACCGCCCTGCGCGGAGCTTTGCCCCGAAGCCTGACCCGAAGCCTGACCCGACGCCTGCCCGGAAGCTGGCATGGAACGACCGGACGCATCGTCGCCGCGACCGCCAAGCATCTGCATTTCATTGGCGACGATTTCGGTGGTGTAGCGATCCTGTCCGCTCTGGTCCTGCCACTTGCGCGTGCGCAAAGAGCCTTCGACGTATACCTGGCTGCCCTTGCGCAGGTACTCGCCCGCGATCTCGGCCAGGCGGCTGAAGAACACCACGCGGTGCCACTCCGTCCGCTCCTGGTTTTCGCCGGTCTGCTTGTCCCGCCAGGCTTCGCTGGTCGCGATCCGGATGTTGGTGATGGCGGCGCCGCCCGCCGTATAACGCGTTTCCGGATCCGCGCCCAGGTTGCCCACCAGGATTACCTTATTGATTCCTCGCGCCATCAGGCACCTCCGCATTCTTGAACGGGGGGCAGTTTAGCACACTCACCCGACCGCCCCTGTCAGAAAAAAGCGCTTCGTCAGCAGTCTCAGCAGGGCGCCCCAGGCCAGGCATACGGCACCGGCCCCGGCGAGCGCCGTCGCGCTGCCGACGCTGCCCAGCAGGGAGCCGCCTACGACCCCGCCGCAAAACGCGCCGAGGAACTGGAAGGTGCTGTACAGGCCCATGCGCCGGCCCCTGCCGCGGCTGCCGGTTATCCGCGACAACAGCGCCGGCATGCCGGCCTCGAGCAGGTTGAAGCCCAGGAAGTAAACGGTGATCAGGGCGCCCAGCACGGGCCACTCCGCGCCCAGCGGCAGCAGGCCCAGGGACCCGGCCAGCGCGATGAAGGCCCAGGGCAGCAGGCGATGTTCGGAGAGGTTGGCGCCTACCCGGCGCAGCACCGGCAGCATGATCAGCACCGACAGGAACATGGTGGGCACGTAGAGTTTCCAATGCGCGGACAGCCCCAGGCCGAAGTCGTCCACCAGCATCGGCGGCAGGGTCACGAACAGCAGGGTCATCACGGCGTGCAACAGGAACACGCTCAGGGACAATAACCAGACCGGCAGGCTGTTGCCCTGCGCCGCATCCTGCTCTTCGACCACTCTCGGCGGCGAGCGCGGGACGGTCAACACCAGCGCGATGCCCGCGAGCGCAAACGCCACGGTGAGCCAGAACAGCCCACCGAGGCCCAGCAGCATGGCCAGGGGCACCGACAGCGCCATGGAGGCAAGGAAGGAGCCGCCGATGCCGATGCCGATAATGGCCATGATCAGGGGCCTGCGTTGCGGCCGGGTGACGTCAGCGGCGAGCGCCATGGCGACCCCGGCGATGGCCCCGCAGCCCTGCAACGCCCGGCCGGCGATGAGCGCCGGCATCGATTCCGCCAGCGCGGCCAGGACGCCGCCGACGGCAAACAGCGCCAGGCCGAGCAACAACACCGGGCGACGGCCCCAGCGGTCCGACAACCAGCCGAAGGGCTGCTGCAGCAGGGCCTGGGTGAGCCCATAGACGCCCATGGCGAGGCCCGCGGACTGCGGCGTGAAGCCGGGCAGGTCGACCGCCAGGATCATGAATACGGGGAGGATCAGAAACAAGCCCAGCATGCGCAGGGCGATCACTGCCGACAGAGTCGCGGCGTAGCGCAGTTCCCTGGTGCTTTCGCTGCGCACGCGGCTGGGCAGTTCCTGGGCGACGGGCAAGGCTGGGCTCCTGGAGGGGTCGGGCGGCCGGTGCGCGCGAAAATCCACGCGATCGAGGCGGCAAGCGACGAAGCTGGGCATTATAGGGTCTGAGCTTCCGGCATGAAACTGGCGGCGCGGCGGCGCGGGTCTGCGCCCGCCTTGTGTTCAACGGGCCCGCATTTATAATTGGCTGAAATCCCGGCCCCCAGGATCAGGCCGGGACCCCACGAGGACAGCACCCCCCGAAAGGACCAGAATGGAGCAGGCCAGCGTCCCAGCAGACAGCGCCCCCGGTACCGTCAACGGCATCGGCCACGTTTTCGAGCTTTGTGCCGATGACATGGCGGCGGTCGATCGCCTGATCCGGCAAAGCCTGGACTCCAACGTCGTGCTGATCCGGCAAATCGCCGAGTACATCATCGGCTCCGGCGGCAAACGCCTGCGGCCCATGCTGGTCGTGCTGGCGGCCCGCGCCTGCGGCTACCGCGGCCCGCATCACGTCACCCTCGCGGCCATCATCGAATTCATCCATACCGCGACGCTGTTGCACGATGACGTCGTCGACGAGTCGGAACTGCGGCGCGGCCAGGAATCGGCCCACGCGGTTTGGGGCAACGCGGCCAGCGTGCTGGTGGGCGACTTTCTCTACTCCCGCAGCTTCCAGATGATGGTCACCGTGAATTCCATGCGGGTTATGGACGTGCTCTCGAACGCCACCAACACCATCGCCGAAGGCGAAGTCGAGCAGTTGCTGAACATGCACGACCCGGAGGTCGACGAGCAGCGTTATTTCAGCGTGATCGAGAAAAAGACCGCGAAACTGTTCGAGGCCGCCTGCCAACTCGGCGCGGTACTCACCGGGCGCGTTGACCTCGAGGATTCGCTCGCCATGTTCGGCCGGGAACTCGGCACCGCCTTCCAGGTCGCCGACGATGTGCTCGACTACATGGCCGACGCGGCGACCTTGGGCAAGAACGTTGGCGACGACCTTGCGGAAGGCAAACCGACCCTGCCGCTGATCCGCGCGCGCACCTATGTCGGCGAGCAGGAGCGAGCATGGATCGACGCCACGATCCGCCAGGGCGGCCTGGCTCGCATCGACCAGGTCGTCGAGCTCATCCGCAGCAGCGGCGCCCTGCACGACTCGATGGAGGTCGCGCGGGAGCGCGCCGCGGCCGCGATACGGTCAATCGCGCAGCTGCCCGACTCCGTGTGGAAGCGAGCCATGCTGGACCTGGCCGCGTACAGCGTCGCGCGCGATCACTGATTCCGGGCCGAGGTCGCGAACAAGGCGCAGGCTCCGAGGGCGGAGCGGCTTTCACCGCAGGTGAAAGAAGTGCCGCCCGTGGGCCGCCGCGCCCTCGCTCCTACTTGGCCAACACCCGGTTCCAGGCGCTGACGCGCTCCGCCTGGCTGTCCAGCACCGCTTGCTCGCCTTCGAGTTCAATGCCAATGATGGTGTCGCCGACCTGGATCGCATTCACCACGCCCTGGTCGGCGCCGTCAACCACTTCGCCGAACACCGTGTGACGCCCGTCCAGCCACGGCGTCGCCACGTGGGTGATAAAAAACTGGCTGCCGTTCGTGCCGGGGCCCGCGTTGGCCATCGACAACTTGCCCGGGGCGTCGTGCTTCAGCGCCGGCGTGCATTCGTCCTCGAAGCGGTAACCCGGACCGCCGGTGCCGGTGCCGTGCGGGCAGCCGCCCTGGATCATGAAATCGGCAATGACGCGGTGGAAGGACAAGCCGTCGTAGTAACCCCTTTTCGCCAAATTGACGAAATTGGCCACCGTTAATGGCGTTTTATCCGCAAATAGTCTCACTTTTATATTACCCTTGCTGGTCTTGAGGACCGCGTTTACGTTCTGTATTGCCTCGCTCACCTGCCATTCTCCCATGCACATTGATAAATTCGGTCCTGCAAATTTCCATAGGTTTGAAACTTTTCGCCAGCTCAGGCGGTCTATGTGTGCAAGGCCGCGGGACGGTCTCTCCCTCAACCATTCAGGGAATTTTCTGCACTCCTCACCCCTGACCCGCGGCCTTACTTTTTTTGCATTGCCCGAAGCTGATTTTCCCTAGAAGGGATCCCGATCTTCCAGCTCGAAGCCGCACAGGGCGGCGAATCGACATCCGCGGTCGCGGTAATCGCGAAAATGCGGAAAGCTGGGCGCGCCCGGCGACAACAAAACGATCGCTCCCCGCGGGGTAACGCGCCGCGCCAGTTCCACGGCGGCGGCCAGGTCCTGGCATTCGTGCAACCCGCGGCCCGGTTCAACCCCGGCTGCGCGCAGTGCCGCGAGAATCCGCGGGCCATTGTCGGGCAACCCGATGACAGCCAGCGGTGTGCGTGCCGCGAACGCCCCCATATATGGCGTCCAGTCGATACCCCTGTCAAGGCCGCCGACGATGAGGGTAAGGGCCTGGCCGGCAAACGCTTCCAGGGCCGCGGCCGTGGCCACCGGGGTCGAGGCGATGCTGTCGTTCACGTAACGCAACCCGGAGCTTTCGCCCAGCAGCTGCAGCCGATGCGGCAGCGGGCGAAACGTGGCGATGGCCTCGATGGCGGCGTCAAGCTCCCCGCCGAGGGCGCGAATCACGGTCAGCACGGCCGCCGTATTCGAGAGGTTGTGAGCGCCCGGAAGGCCGTCCGGCAGGCGCAGTTCCAGCGCGCGGTCACCGTCGAGCAGACGCCCGTGCGCGACCCGGATGGCGCCGCGCTCGTTGAACCAGCGGATGTTCTGACGCGGCGACAGGACGTGCCGGAGCAGCGGATCGGCGCCGTTGGCGACGATCGGGCGGTCGCCCGCCAGGTCGGCCAGGCGCAGCTTGTCGTGCCGGTAGCGCTCCTCGCTGCCGTGCCAGTCGAGGTGTTCGGGCGAGAGGTTGAGGATCACCGCGACCGATGGCTGTGCTTCGAGATCGGCCAACTGGTAGCTGGAAAGCTCGATGACCCACCAATCGACCTCGCGATCATCGCAATCCAGCAGGGGCTTGCCGATATTGCCCGCCAGCCGAACCCGGCTGCCCGTGGCCGCCAGCACATGCGCCAGCAACGCGGATGTCGTGCTCTTGCCCTTGGTGCCGGTGACGCAGATGGTGCGCGCGTCGCGGTGCGCGGCAAACCACAGGTTGCTGGGCGTGGTCAGCCGCGCGCCGGCCGCCCGCGCCTGGCGCATGGCATCACGGTACGGACTGATGCCGGGTGAGCGCACCAGGATGTCGTATCGCTCGAGGCCGGCTTCGGACAGGGGCCCGGTCAGGAGCCGGTCCAGCGCGCTCAAAGCCCCGGCGAATCCAGGGTCCGGGGCCGCTTCGTCGACCAGGTCCAGACGCAGACCCGGATGGCGGGAGCGCAGGTAACGCCAGGCTGCCCTGCCCTCGCGGCCGGTGCCGAGAATCGCGACCTTGCCGCCCTCGAATTCAGCCTCGGCCGGTGCCGGGCGCGCGGCGAGCGGCAGGCCGAGTCGGCGGCTGATGGCGTCCGGAATGAAGTGCCGGGCGGACGGTTGCAGCAGGTTCTCCAGGCGGGGCACTTCGACCCGCGCGGCCTCGGGCGCCAGCCGACGCACGATGACGTGGTCGCGCCAGGCTTCCCGCACTGCGAGTTCGACCAGCGCCGCGCGGCTCTCGCCGGCTTCGCCCACGCATTCAAACGGCTTGTCCCGACCCAGTTGACAGAGCGCGCGAAAGCCCTCTTCCTGGCCCGGCTCGTCGAGCAGGTCGCCGCCCAGGATGGCGCTGACTTCGGTGGGCGTCAGGAACAGGGCCAGGCTCAGTGCCGCGAACCGGCATTTCGGGCAATCACGGCACCAACGCCCTTCCAGGCGCGGTCCGTCAAGGTGGAAATTGCGGTTGCAGCTGGAGTAGACGCCATGGAAGGCCGTCAGCGCGCTGAAGCGCTGCACCACGGCCAGCTCCGAAAACGGCCGCAGCACCGAGAAATACTCGATGGACGGACTGACGCGGCGGGCGACCTCTGCGCGGAACGCGGACTCGAAAGCCGAGCTCTTGCTGTACTGGTGGTTGATCGCGCGGCCATCGCCCGCATGCAGCGTGGCTTCGTCGGCCGAGCGCTCGTTGGAGAATACGACATAACGGCAGCCGTAAAGGATGGCCGCGCACACCAGGATCGCCGAGTTGATCGCGGTAACCGGCACGTGCCCGTTCCAGGCACCGGCGCGATTCATCGCGGCCAGTTCGGGAGCCAGTTCGCGGCCGATGCGCAGCAGCGGCAGGCCGGCAACGTCAACGGTCTCGGCAATCAGCGCGGAACCGCCGATGCATGCCGGCAGTACTTCGATGCCAGCCCGGCGCAGGAGGTCGAGGCCCACCAGGCTGTCCTTGCCGCCGCCCATGGCGACCAGCGCCCGCTCGGGCAACACCAGCGGCTGGGGCCCCGGGGGGTTCGCACCCGTTTCCCCTGCGGGGAAATGCACGCGCGCGGCGACGTCCAGTCCGTTGACGTGCCCGAACTCGCCGAGCCCCTCGATGTAAACCTGTGCCAGGAATACCCCGAGCGCGGTACCGACTTCGGGGTTATCGAAGCGCATACCCGGGCTGACGCCGGCCTTGTAGTAGCTGACACCCGCGATCCCGTGCAGCAGTTCCAGCGCGCGCTCGAAAGCCGCCTGGCGCGGAGCCTCGAGCGGCCAAGACGCTTGCGGGAAGGTGATGCGCTCGACGAGTTCGGGCCCGTCGTCGAAGCGATAACCGAGCCGGGCGGCCCCGGTGGCCGGGTCGTAACCGCAGGTCGTGAACACGAAAGTCGCGGCGCCGCGAGGATCCCCGGGCGAATCGGGCAAGCTGTGCTTCACCGCGCCGCCGCCTCCCCGTCGCCCGTGCAGGCGCTGAGCCGCTGCCAGGTATCCCCGAACACGCCCTCCGCGCGGTCCGGAATCAGCGCGTCGTGCGCCGCGCGCAGCAGTGCTTCGTCGTCACCGGGCAACACCAACAGGCTGAGGCAGAGATCGTTGGCGGACTGCGACATCATCAACAGCGGGCGGTCCTCGAAGTAGCGCATCACCGGGGCCAGGCGTGTCAGGGCCGTGCGGGCGCCCCGTCCGACCAGGTTGACGCAAACGCAGTCGTCGAAGCGCTTTACCGTGCAGTGCGGGCCCAGATCCCGCTGCAGCGCGTCCAGGCCGGCGCTGGCGAGGTGGTTCGCCTCCTTGTTCAGGGACACCGTGGTCGTGGTTTCCGAAGTGGCCACGAGGTCGATGGACACGCCGTGGCGGCGAAACACATCGAACACGTCGGCCAGGAAACCGACCTGGTGGCGCGCGTCGACGTTCTGCAGCAGCATCACCGCCATGTTCCTCTGGCAGGTGACGGTCTTGATGCCGCCGGTGGCCTCCGCGCAGGGGCCGATCCGGGTTCCCGCGACAGTCGGCCGGCCTGTGTCCCGGACCACTACCGGTGTCTGCGTTTCCGCGGCGGCGCGGATGGATCGCGGATGCACGACCTTGGCGCCGCTGGCCGCCATTTCCAGGGCCTCGGCGTAATCCACCTCGGCCAGCAAACGCGCCGCCGGCACCCGGTGCGGATCGGCGCTGAACAGGCCCGGCACGTCGGTCCAGATCTCCAGCAGCTGCGCGCCCAGCCGGCCGGCCAGCAGGGCCGCCGAGGTGTCGGAGCCGCCGCGCCCCAACAGCACCGTGCCGCCCTGTGCGTTGCGCGCGACGAAGCCCTGCGTGACCAGCACCGGCGCCATCCCCGACCACAGCGATGCCAGCGCCGGGTCGGTGCCGGCGGGGCAGCTTGCGGAAAGCCACTGGCGGGCCGGCGACAGGTCGGGCTCGGCAGACGCCTCCAGCGCCTCCCGGGCATCGACCCAGGCCACGTCGAGGCCCTGTTGGTGCAAAAACCGCGTCCCGATCCGCGTGCTCAGCCATTCCCCCGTCGCCAGCAGTGCCGCGCTCGCCGGCGGACCCGGCTCGCGCTGCAAGTCCGCGACGCACGCCTGCAGCATGGTCGCTGCGCGCGGCAGCCAGTCGCCGTCTGCCACGCCGAGTTCCCGGCCGAGCGCGCGGTGCCGATCGATCAGCTCGCGCACGCCGTCCGCGGTCCCGCCGCCGCCCTCCTTGCCCTCGGCCAGCGCGGCGAGGCGGTTGGTCACGCCCGCGACGGCGGAGCACACCAGCAACACGCGGAAGCCTTCGGCCCGCCGCTCCCGGGCCAGCCTGGCGATCATGTCCCACTGCGGTCGCCCGGCCACGCTGGTGCCGCCGAATTTCAGCACGGTCCATTTGGGCTCGGCTATTGGGTTTGCAGAGATCGGGTTTGACATGGCTGCCATGCCCCGCGCAGGGCATACATTAAATGGTGCAGGCACGTTACCGGAAGCGTCCCGCGCTGTACAGCCGGCGCCCGCCATCATCACCGCTTTGTCCGGGCCCTGCCCGCGCTCTTGCACAATTGGGGGCGAGCACGCAGGCAAAAAAAACGGCGCCAAAGTGTGGCGCCGAGAAAGGAGGGAGTCTCGCAGAAACGAAGGACTACCCCTTGAGGAGTGTCAAATGAACCGATTTGTCACTGTACTCTCTGACAGTGCATGCGGCCCGGGAGTTCAGCCAAGGCGAAAAAAAATCCGGCGGCATTCCTGCCCCTGATTCCGGCACTCGCGCGGCCTTGACCGGAGTCAAGGCTGCGCGAGTCCCAACCGCGTAGCCTGACGCATACCCGGCGCCCGAACAACAGCCGGATCAGGCTGGCCGTAGCCTTGAGTCGGGATTTGGCGCATCCGGTTTTCTGTACTAGGATGTGCGTCCCGGATTGCAGAAATCAGGAACATCGAATGCCGAACTATCGCACCGAAGACATCCGCAATATTACCCTGGTCGGGCACTCCGGATCGGGCAAGACAACTCTGGCTGAAGCGCTGCTGGTGAAGTCCGGGAAAATCGGCGAGGCCGGCACGATCGAGCGCGGCACGACGACAATGGACCACGACCCTCTCGAGAAGGTCTACCAGCATTCGCTGGATTCGGCCATCGCCAGCCTGGACTTCGAGGGCATTCACGTCAACCTGATCGACACCCCGGGCTTTCCGGACTTTCGCGGACCCACCCTGACCGGCATGGCGGCAACCGAAACGACCGCCCTGGTGATCAACGCCCACAACGGCATCGAGCTCTCCACGCGACGGCTCATGCGCCGCGCCAAAGGTCGCCGGCTGTGCCGGATCATCGTGGTCAACAAGATCGACCAGCCGGGCGTGAACCTTGCCGCCCTGGTCGACCAGATCCGCGAGGAATTCGGCCCGGAGTGCCTGCCGATCAATCTGCCGGCTGAAAAGCACACCACGGTGCGGGACTGCTTCTTCGGCACCGAGGGTGAAACCGATATCCTGTCGCTGGCCGAGGCGCACAACGCCATCATCGACCAGGTGGTGGAAACCGACGAGGCGCTGATGGAGCGGTACCTCGAAGGCGAGGAACTCAGCCGCGAGGAACTGCACGACGCCTTTGAAGCGGCATTGCGCGAGGGCCACCTGGTCCCCATCTGCTTCACCTCCGCCCTGGGCGGCGCCGGCCTGAACGAGTTCCTGCGCTTGTGCAAGCGCTTGCTGCCCAACCCCACCGAGGGCAACCCGCCGCCGGTGCTCAAGGGCGAAGGCAAGGACGCCGTCCCGGCGGAGGTCAGGCCCGACCCGGGCGCGCACGTGGTCGCCCACGTGTTCAAGATCACCAACGACCCATTCGTCGGCAAAATGAGCATCTTCCGCATTTACCAGGGCACGGTGCGCCCGGACACTCAGTTGTTCATCGGCGACGGCCGCAAACCGTTCAAGGTCGGCCACCTGTTCAAGGTCCAGGGCGGCAAGCACGAAGAGGTGGATCTGGGAATTCCGGGGGACATCTGCGCAGTGGCCAAGGTGGATGAGGTCCACTACGACGCCATCCTGCACGACTCGCGCGAGGAGGACAATTTCCACCTGAAGCCGCTGGATTTCCCGCAGCCGATGTACGGCCTGGCCGTGAAGCCGAAAAGCCGCGGGCAGGAGCAGAAACTGGCGCAGTCGATCCAGAAGCTGATGGAAGAGGATCCCTGCTTCATCGTCGAGCACAACCAGGAGCTGAACGAAACCGTGATCCGCGGTCTCGGCGAACTTCACATGCGCGTCATGCTGGAGCGCATGAGCACCCGCTCCAACGTGGAAGTGGACGCGCGCCCGCCTCGGATCGCCTACCGTGAAACCATCACGCGTTCAGCCGAGGGCCATTACCGCCACAAGAAGCAGACCGGCGGCGCGGGCCAGTTCGGCGAGGTATTCCTCCGCGTGCGGCCGCTGGCCCGCGGCGAGGGCTTCGAGTTCCTCAACAAGGTCGTCGGCGGAGCCATCCCGTCCAACCTGATCCCCGCGGTCGAAAAGGGCGTGCGCCAGGTGCTGGAGGAAGGCGCCATCGCCGGGTACCAGATGCAGGACCTCGCGGTGGAGGTGTACGACGGCAAGTACCACCCGGTGGATTCCAAGGAAATCGCCTTCGTCATCGCCGGCCGCAATGCCTTCCTTGACGCGATCCGCAACGCCGGCCCGCAAATCCTGGAGCCGATCGTCACGGTCGACGTGACGGTGCCGGACACCGTGATGGGCGACATCACCGGTAACCTGGCCGGCGCCGGGCCCGCATCAGCGGCACCGAGAACGTCAGCGGCGGCCAGGTGACCGTCAAGGCTGACATGCCGCTGAGCTCGCTCAGCGACTACCACACTGAGCTGAAGAGCATGTCCCAGGGCCAAGGCAGCTTCACGATGGAATTCAGCCATTACGATCCCGTGCCGCACGCCGTGCAGCAGGAACTCGAAAAGGCCTTCAAGCCCAAGGTAGAGGCCTGACCCGTCATGCCGGCAGCACGCTGAGAGGACTCAGCGATTTCGGCCTGGGCGACAGCCGCCGCTGAACCTGGCCCGTCCCGTCGGGACGGATGGTTCCAATGGCTGTTCCCCCTGGTCATGCTGGTGACTGTCACCGCGCTGAGCTTCGTCAACGCATGGCCCGACGAGGTCGTCCTGGACGACAAGTTCTTCGTCAACAATCAGCATCTGCCGGACTGGACGGAACCTGCCGAGCTGTTCCGCGGCGACGTGTGGCGCACCGTTGGCTCGCAGAGCGGCCTGTACCGCCCCGCCCTGTTGCTGAGCCTTTCGCTGGACACCCGGCTGTTTGGCGGCTGGCTGCCCGGTTACCACCTCAGCAACATTCTGCTGCACCTGCTCGTCACGCTGCTGGTATACGGCTTCCTGCGCCACCTGCTGCAGGCGGCACCGCAACAGACCGCGCGCCCCGACCTGTACGCCCTGCTCGCCGCGCTGGTTTTCGCCGTGCACCCGGTGCACACCGAAGTGGTGAACTCCGTCTTCAACCGTTCCGACATGCTCGTTTCGCTGGGCGCTGTCGCCGGCCTGTGGTGGCTGCTGCATTTCCTCGAGACACACCCGGCGCGGGCCTGGGCCGGGCTGGCGGTCGGGTATCTGTTCGCGTTGTTCTCGAAGGAAAACGCGGTAGTGATCCCGGGCCTGGCGGTGATCCTGATCCTGCTGCTGTCCACGGCAAGCTGGGGGCAACGCATTCGCCGCAGCATCCCGGTGCTGTGGATGCTGCTGCCCCTCGGCCTGTATCTCTACATGCGCGCCCACGCCCTGGCGCCGACCGCGGCGGAGACCGGCGACGGTGTTGTGCGCGTCACGGAAATGGTGAGCGAAGTCCGGATCATGCGGCCGGAGAACCTGCTGACCCTGCTGGGCAATTGGGGCATTGGCCTCAAGTTGATGGTATGGCCGCACCCGCTGCAACTGAACTACCCCGCTCTGTCGACCGCCGCGGCGGTGGCCTCGGTCGGCGCGCAACTGGCATTGATCGTCGCGGGACTGGCGCAGCTGCGCCGCGGCCGCAGCGCCCTGCTCGCCGGCCTGGCCTGGTTTTACCTCGCCCTGCTGCTCGCCAGCCGCCTGTTCTCCCACAAGGACGCCGATCCGCACCTCGCGGAGCGGTACCTGTACTTCCCGTCGGTGGGCGCGGCGCTCGCCCTGGCCTTCGCGCTGACGTGGCTCGGCGCGCGCCTCGGGCCACGCCGTGTGGTGTTGATGATCCTGCTGATCCTGGCGGTCATGATGCCGCTGACCTGGGTCCGCAACAATGAGTGGGGCACGGACCTGCGCCTGTTCGAGACGGAGTATCGCCGCAGCGGTAGCTACCCGGAAACGCTGCGCTTCCTCACGGGTGGCGCTCTGCGCAGAGGCAACGCCGCCCGCGCGGCGGAAATCTGCGACCGCCACGCCGCCCTGATCGACCACAACGCCGGATTGGCTCGCCACTGCGGACAGGCCTATGCCTCGCTCGGGCGTCCCGAGGACGCCGAGCACGCATTTCTGGCTGCCTCCGCCAGGGTGCCCGACCCCGCCTCAACCAGCAACCTGGCCTTGCTCTACCTCAGTCAGGGCCGCCGACTGGACGCCATCGTGCAGTTCCAGCGTGCGATCGACCAGGAACAACACCCGGCGATCAAAAACCTGCGCCGGGGCTTCCAGCTGGCCTACCTCTTCCCCGGGGATCCGGAGAGCCTGGCGAAAGCCAGGGACTATTTCGAGGAGGCTTACCGGATGGAGCCGTTGCTGAGGGCGGCCAATGGCTGGGCCAAAAAGATGGATCAGGCGCTGGAGGCGCTCGAGGACTGAGCGCCACCACCTCCCCGCGACCGCTTCAGCTAATCCACGCCTCGAACGCAGGCTGACCCAGCGCACGGAACTGGTCCAGGAACTGCCAGGTCTTTCTCTCACCCCCGAACCAGTTGGGATTGTGCGGATCGATCGCCTTGCGTTCGTTGGCGATGCACAGCGAAACGGCCAGGCGGCCGCAGATCAGGGGATAGAGGCACTGCGTTTCAGCAGCCGACAGCGGACGCACTTCCCGGTAAGCTCCGACGATCGCCTGCGCGATCCGCAGCGGGTCACCGCGCATCATCATGTACGTAAGGCAAGTGGCCAGGTCGCAGACCGTGGGGTTGTGGCAGCAGTCGCCGAAGTCGATCAACCCGGTCACCTGCTCGCCGTCCATCAAAACATTCTCGTCGTGCGCGTCCCCGTGAATGAACTGCCAGGGCAGTTCGGGAAGGCGTTCCCTCAAGCCGTCCCATGCCGCATAGGCCCAGACCAGAAGGTCTCGCTTCCCGCGCTCGGCAATCAGCCGGATCTTGTCCCGATGTTGTCCGGCTTCCGCCAGGTTCCAGCGATGATTACGGCGTGCCGCGGGGTGGTGGAAATCGAGCATGGCCCGGTCGAAGCTGGCGACCGTCCGGCCCACATTGCGCAGTATATTTTCTGATATATCAGAAATTTCCGAAAGATCAGTACCGTTGATGAACTCTATGAGTCTGGCGCGATAGAGGCCATTCAGATGAACATTTATTCCGGTTTCGATACGGTCGTATCGATTTGCGATGACCCGCGGCAGGCGCGGCAGGAATCCAGCCCTGACCGCATGTTCGATGGCCGCGAACTCCATCTCGACCACGGCCGGCGGCATGTGCTCATCTACGATCTTGAATACGTATTTCTTGATTCCGTCGAGCGAGACCAGGAAATTGAGGTTCTCGCCCGGCAGGCGCTCGAGTACGCCAAGTATCCCGTAATTCACGGCCAGGCACTCCCCCACGGCCTGCTCCAGCGTCGCAACTTTTGTGGGGGCCGGGTCCGGCGGCGGAGCTGCGGCAGCGGGCTGGGGGTTGCGGCGATCGTCCATGGTGTATCCATTGTGCGGGCGTTTGCGCCGTTTTGCAGCCCCGGTGGCGCAAAAAACCGACGCGCCAGGACGGGCTGTGCTGCGTTATTCCGAATTCCCCATGGCTGTGGCAGGGTAGTGAAACTCGTGCAGTTAGCGGCGATTTGGGGCTAGAATGGCGGGCAATCTACCAAACAGGGCCGGGCCAGGGATGAAAACCCCTTCACGGATGAGTTGGAGAACCCTGCGTTGCACGATCGGCGTCACGGCGCTGATCCTCCTCTGCCAGGCCGCAGCCGCCCTGCAGGCGGCGACCGGACCCGAACAGGTCGCCGCCGAGTTCGAGGCCTTCTTCCTCGACCGCATCGCCGCCGAAAACGTCACCGGGGCCGCGTTTGCGATCGCCACCCCCAGCGGCATCGTCGACACCGGCGCGGCCGGGTTCACCGACAGCAGCCGCCACCAGCGCGTCGACGAAAACACGGTGTTTCGCGTGGCCTCGGTCTCCAAGACGTTTGCCGCCGGCCTGGCCGGCGTCCTGGTGCAGGAGGGACAGTTCGCCTGGGACGATCGCGTCGTCGATTACGTGCCCGGCTTCCGCATCAAGGGCGACAGCAGCCGGGTGCGCATCCGGCACCTGCTGGGCCAGAGCACCGGATTGGTGCCGCATGCCTACGACAACCTGCTCGAGGACGGGGTGCCGCTGGAGCAGATCGAGCAACGCTACCGCGAGTTGTCTTTCATCTGTCCGCCGGGCGAGTGCTACTCGTATCAGAACAGCATCTTCAGCCTCATAGAACCGGTGATCGAACGCTCCACCGCGCAGTCCTACGACCGCTTGATGGAGGAGAAGATCTTCCGGCCGCTGGACATGCAGACCGCTTCCATCGGCTACGAGGCGCTGGTCAACAACCCTAATCACGCCCGCCCGCACGTCAAGAGCGGGGGCCAGTGGAAAACCGTGGCGGTGAAACCCAATTACTACCGCGTCGCGCCGGCGGCCGGGGTCAACGCCAGCGCGCTGGACATGGGCAAGTGGCTGAGCGCGCAGATGGGCGGCCAGCCGCGCGTACTCGACCCGGCCGTGATCGCGACGCTGACCCGGCCGCGCGTGGCAACGACCCGCGATCGCTACCGTGAGCACTGGCGCGACCTGCTGTCGGAGGCTCATTACGGCCTGGGCTGGCGCATCTACCGCCTTGGCGACCACGAGATCGCCTATCACAGCGGCTGGGTTTCGGGGTACCGGGCGGACATTGCCTGGTCGGCAAGCTATGGCATCGGCATCGCCGTGCTGATGAACGTCGAGGGCAGCAGCATCAACGAGCTGACCACCACCTTCTGGCGCATGGCGTTCGAGCAGTTGCCGCCGGCCACGGAGCGACGGTCACAGCCGCTGGTGGCCGCGGCCTCGCCCCGCACGCCTTAGCCTCAGCCCGATGTCGCCGGGCTTTCGACCGGGCCTATTTGGCGCCAATCCTCGAAGCGCTGGCTCAATACCTGGAAGTCATCGTCGTTGTCGGCGTCCAGGCTAAGCCCGCCCCAGGGCGTGATGACCATTCGCACCGAGCCGCCCAGCACGGTGCTGCAGGCGCGCAGGATACGCCGCCTGGTGTTGCCCCGGCGCAGCCTGTGATACAAGCCGCCCGCGCCCCCGTCCCGATCGCCGCGCGGCTCCCTGGCGGCCAGCAGGGTCGCCTGCAGGCGCAGCGTGATCCAGGCCGCCTGCCAGCCGCCGGCCTGGCCCAGAAAATGCCAGGCCAGCGCGATCACGTTTTTCCACTGCTCGGCCTTGCGATGGTCGAAACCGGTTTGCAGAAACTCCTGGTGCGCCAGCGTGCGCGGGCGGCCGACATAGATATTGGCCAGGCGCACTTTGCACTCGGCAAGGTGCACGTAGGGCCGCCGGATCCCCGGCCCGGTTTCATCGGGATAGAAACGGGACAATGACGCCTCCTCGGCGACACCGGCGAGCATCGAGCCGGGCGCTGTCCCGTGGCGGTCTTCACACGCGCAGCGGGCCACGAAATCGTCGATGGCCGCGGCGCTGACCAGCGGCAAGTCGGAGGAAATGAACAACAGGGGCCGCTGCGGGTCGTCCCGGCCGCAGCGTTCGCGATACCGGGCCTCCGACGCGTAAATCGCCTGCCAGGCATTGGTCAGCATCTTGCCGGCCTGTTCCACGATGGTGAGCCGTTCGCCCAGGTCGCCCAGCACCCGCCGCAGGCGTTCGGAGGGTCCCACCACGAACACCTGGCCAACGGTGGTGGCCTCCAGCAGCGCCT
>Ga0105090_10000861_pt1 | contig 15716 bp, 12 predicted proteins | sample PPLLak3March2015_FD_79110 | JGI IMG/M metagenome (GOLD analysis project Ga0105090, IMG submission 79110) | Freshwater sediment microbial communities from Prairie Pothole Lake near Jamestown, North Dakota, USA - PPLs Lake P7 Core (1) Depth... | ecosystem: Environmental > Aquatic > Freshwater >... | reverse complement strand
CAGCACGCCCTTCAGGCGCTCCTCGAACTCGCCGCGGAACTTGGCGCCCGCGATCAGCGAGCCCATGTCGAGTGCGAGGATGCGCTTGTCCTTGAGGCCCTCGGGCACTTCGCCGTTCACGATGCGCTGCGCGAGCCCCTCGACGATCGCCGTCTTGCCGACGCCCGGCTCGCCGATCAGCACGGGGTTGTTCTTGGTGCGCCGCTGCAGCACCTGGATCGTGCGGCGGATCTCGTCGTCGCGGCCGATGACCGGGTCGAGCTTGCCGGCCTCGGCGCGCTCCGTCAGGTCGATCGTGTATTTATCGAGCGCCTGACGCTGCTCCTCGGCGTTCGGGTCGTCGACCTTCGCGCCGCCCCGCACTTCGTCGATCGCGCGCTCGACCGCACCCTTCACGACGCCCGAGTCCTTGAGCAGCGTGCCGAGCGGACCGCGGTCCTCGAGCGCGGCGAGCACGAAGAGCTCGCTCGAGATGTACTGGTCGCCGCGCTTCTGCGCGAGCTTATCCGTGAGGTTCAGGAGCCGGGAGAGGTCGTTCGAGACGTGGACCTCGCCGCCGGTGCCTTCGACGCGGGGCAGGCGGTCGAGCGACTCGCCGAGCCGCGAGCGCAGCCGGCTCACGTTGGCGCCGGCCTTGTCGAGCAGCGGCCGGACCGTGCCGCCCTGCTGGTCGAGCAGCGCGAGCATCAGGTGCGCCGGGTCGATGAACTGGTGGTCGCGGCCGAGCGCCGACGACTGGGCATCGGCGAGCGCGGCCTGGAACTTGGTCGTGAACTTTTCGGCGGCCATGGCACTTCCCGGACGGGTTCGATGGCGCCTATCTGGGGGCGGAGCGGACGGAAGAAAAGGGGGGCGGCCCCGCGGGACGCCGCGGAGTCACCGACACTGCGTCAACCCGAGTACGTGAAGCTCGCCACCAGGAAGATCTCCCGCGCCATCCGACAGCCGGCCTGGTCGGGGTTCTTCCTGGCGAGGCGCCATTGCCCCGCGACGGCGGTGACCGATTCCACGAACCGGGGGCCGACGCCGCCGGCCACGGCCGAACGCACAACCGAGCCGTCCTCGTCGAACGTCAGCTGCAGCACGACGCTGCCGACCCCGCCCTCGAGGCGCTCAGCGCGCGGATACTCCGGCTTCGGCTCGGCGACAACGCGGGCGTCGCAGCGCGGCAACGCGTGCCGGGACCCGCCGATTTCATCGGGCGTGTCCGGCAGTTCGGGCATGTCGTTCCACTGGCGCCCTTCCGAGCGGAACTTTGACTTGATCGCGTTGTACCAGGCCAGCGCCAGCCCGAACACCGTCTGGGCTTCCGTCGGAGCGGACGTCGGTCCGGGCTGGGCTGCCTCCCGTCCGAGTTTCTCGACGATCGCGACCAGGGTCTCGAGATAGTCCCGGTAGGCACTCGTATCGGGCGGCATGCGCCAGGAGGCCACGCTCGACGCCGGCTGCGCGACCAGCGCAAGCAGGCCCGCCGCGGACTCCTCGACCCGCATGCGATCGACCAGCAGCGGCGACGCGGTGGCCGGGTTGCGCTTCGCGACTCGTCCCGCCGTTGCCCACGCCGCGCGTGCCGCGTCGTAGCGACGGTTCTCGAGCGAGTGCTTCGCGAGGTCCGCCGCAGCCGTGAACGACGCGGCGTTCAGGTCCGGCTGGGCGGCTGCGGCGGCCAGCGAAGCCTCGAGGCGCTTCGCCGCCGCCTCGTCGCCACTGCGAAGCTGCGCGCGGTCGAGCAGCAGCCGCGCGAGCACGACGTCGACGCCCGACGCCGGCCCCTGCGACTCGGCGAGTTCGAGCGCCTTGCGAGCGGGCGCCACGGCTTCGTCGTAGCGGCCCTGCGCGAGCCGCACGTCCGCGAGGTTGAGCGCCAGCACGGCGGTGCGGCCGCCGTCGCCCTGCGCCTGCACGGATGCCTCGTACGCGGCGGCGGCCGCGACCTCGGCCGCCGCGAGGTCCTTGCGCTGCAGGGCTGCCGAGTAGGCGGCGTAGTTCTCGGCGACGGCGTCCGCTGGCGGCGCCGCGGCGTGGATCGCGGCGCAGGCGAATAGCACCGCGGCGGCCGATGCCGCCGCGGTCGCGCTCGAGAGCCATGCCTTGTGCGAGTCGAACATCCGCGCCTGCTCCCCGATTGGTCTTGTGCGTCAGTGCAGCGTGCTGTGTGCGACATACACGAGCACGACGCCCGCCGCGATGAAGACCGCCTGCTCCACACCGGCGCGCAGATCCACGCGACGATGCAGGCCCGGAATCAGGTCCGCAACCGCGACGTAGATGAAGCTCGCCGCGGCGAACGCCAAGGCGTACGGCAGCAGGTGAAGCGCGGTGCTGAGCGCGAAGTACGCCAGCACGCCGCCCACGATGGACGTGAGGCTCGTGAGCAGGTTGAGCGTCAAGGCACGGCGACGGGAATAGCCGCCGTGCAGCAGGATCGCGAGGTCGCCGACTTCCTGCGGAATCTCGTGGGCACAGACAGCGACGGCGGTGACGATGCCGAGCCGCGGGTCGGTCATGAACGCCGCTGCGATCAGCACGCCGTCGAGCACGTTGTGGAAGCTGTCTCCCACCAGGATCATCCGGGCCGACGCTGCATCGCGTGCTGCGTGGCTCGGTGAATGAGCCTCGCACGGGTCGTCGTGGCAATGCCGCCACAGCACGAACTTCTCGAGGAGGAAAAACGTCAGGATGCCGAGCAACAGCCCCATGCCCACGCGATGCGCCCCGTCCGGGCCGACGCCCTCGAGGGCGTGCGGCACGAGACCGAGGAACGCCGCGCCCAGCAATGCGCCGGTGGCGAAGCTCACGAGGTGCGGCAGCAGCGCCGCGCGTCGGTCGCGGGCCAGTGCCAGGAACCCCGACGCTGCGATGGCGCTCAGGAGACCGCTCAGCGCGGTGAACAGCACGATCAGGCCGAGGGTGCCCAAGGGAATACCGGCGTCGGGATACCGGGTCAGCGTAGCACGGGCGTCAAGAGAGCCACGCGAGCGTCGCCATCCGGCCGGTGACGCCGTCGCGACGGAACGAGAAGAACGTCTCGGGCGCCGAAGCCGTGCACCAGCCGCCGCCGTAGACGGCCGTGACCCCGGCGCCCGCCAGCGCGAGCCGTGCAAGCGCGTACAGGTCGGCCTGGTAGCGGCCGGCCGCGTTGAACTGGAAATGCGCATCCGACCCCGGCAATCGCCCAACGAATGCCGCCCGCACTTCGGCGCCGACCTCGAAGGCCCCGGGCCCGATGGCCGGGCCGAGCCATGCGAGCACGTCCTCGGGGCGGGCGGTGAGCGCAGTGAAGGTCGCCTCCAGCACGCCCGCTTGCAATCCGCGCCATCCCGCGTGCGCCACGGCGACGCACGATCCCACCCGGTCGGTGAAGACGACGGGCAGGCAGTCGGCGGTCATCACGGCGCAGACCTCGGACTGCTCGAACGATACGGCCGCGTCGGCCCGTGGCACGGCGCCGGCCGGGCCATGCCTTGCGACGGCCGTACCGTGCACCTGCTCCAGCCAGAGTGGCTCGGCGGGCAGGCCGGCTGCCGCCCGCAGCGCGCGACGATTGCGCTCGACGTGCGCGGGTTCGTCCCCGACGTGGGCCGCGAGATTGAAGGAAGCATAGGCCCCGACGCTCACACCGCCCGGACGCGTGGTGGAGACGACCCGCACGTGCGGAGGCGCGGGCCAGTCCGCTTGGATCAGGCCCGTGGGGAGCAGACTCACGCGGCAGCCTCGTCCGCCGCGAGCGCGGCGAGCAGCGCGCGCATGTCGGCCGGCAGCGGGCTCGTGCACTCGACCGGGCGCCCGCCGACTGGGTGCGGGAACGCGAGCCGCGCCGCGTGCAGCGCCTGGCGTGGAAACGCCCGCAGGACGTCCCGCAGCGGCTCGGTCGCACCCTTCGGGAACGTGAGTCGCCCGCCGTAGACGCGATCACCCACGATGGGATAACCGGCGTGCGCGAGGTGCACGCGGATCTGGTGCGTGCGACCGGTCTCGAGCTGCACGCGCACGTGCGTGTGGGCGCGGTAGCGACGGATCACCCGGTAGTGCGTCACGGCTTCGCGGCCGTCCTCGCGCACGGCCATGCGCACGCGGTCGACGCGATGGCGATCGATCGGCGCGTCGATCGTGCCGCCGGCGGTCATCACGCCGCGGGACACGGCCTCGTACTCGCGGTGGATCGCGCGCTCGGCGAGCATCTCGACGAGCGCCGTGTGTGCCGGCAGCGTGCGCGCCACGACCAGCAGGCCGCTCGTGTCCTTGTCGAGCCGGTGCACGATGCCGGCGCGCGGCAGCACCGCGAGCCCGGGGTCGCGCGCGAGCAGCGCGTTCTGCAGCGTGCGGTCCGGGTTGCCGGCCCCGGGATGCACCACGAGGCCCGCAGGCTTGTCGATGACGTACAGGTGCCGGTCCTCGTGCACGACCTCGAGCGGAATGGCCTGCGGCTCGGCGCGGACGTCGACCGGCAGCACGGCCGCGACAGACACCTGCTCGCCGCCGGACACCTTGTCCCGCGGACGCCGCGCCTCGCCGTCCACCCGGATCTCCCCTGCCTCGATCCACGACTTGAGCCGGCTGCGCGAGTACTCGGGCAGCAGCTCCGCGAGCGCCTGGTCGAGCCGCTGGCCGGCCCGTTCGGCGGGGATCGTCAGCGAAAGTTCCACGTCTGGACGATTCATGTCGGCTACCTGGATCACGGCGCCCGGCAGTGTACCGGGGTCCTGCGCCGGGGCCCGTTTCTATATACTTCCGCCCCTCCGCCGACCCGCCTCCGGTGACCGCGTGCCCACGCCCGCCTCGTTCCGCCGCTCGTTCCCTGCAGCCCTGTTCGTCGCCGTGCTGTCGATGGCGGTGCTCGCCGGCTGCCAGGGCGACGGCAAGGAATTCGACATGCCGGGCTCGCCCGAGCGCATCCTCGCGGACTCGCGCAAGGACCTGAAGAGCGGCAATTTCCCGGCCGCGATCCAGAAGCTCGAGCTGCTCGAGGCGCGCTACCCGTTCACCGAGCCCGCGAAGCAGGCGCAGATCGACCTGATCTATGCCTATTACCGGAACCGCGAGACGGAGTCCGCGATCGACCAGGCCGACCAGTTCATCCGCGAGAACCCGACCCATCCCCGGGTCGACTATGCGTACTACATCCGGGGCCTGAGCCAGTTCGAGGCCGGCACGAACTGGCTCGAGCGCGCGTTCGACGTGGACCCGGCCCGCCGCCCGCCGCAGGAGGCGCGCAGCGCGTTCCAGTCGTTCCAGCTACTCGTGCAGCAGTATCCGAAGAGCCCCTACGCCGCCGACTCGCAGCAGCGCATGGTGTACCTGCGCAACAGGCTCGCCGCCTACGAGCTCGCGGTCGCCCGCTACTACATGAAGCGTGGTGCCTACGTCGGGGCGCTGAACCGCGCGCGCGGCCTGATCGAGCAGTACGACGGGGCGGACTCCGTGCCGCAAGCGCTCAAGGTCATGGCTGAGGCTTACCGCAGGCTCAACATGGACGACCTTGCACAGGTCGCCGACCGCGTGCGGCAGGAGAATCTCAGCCCCGACGAGGTCGGTGCCACCGGAAAATCGAAGTCGGCCGACTCCGACGCCTGGTGGAAAATCTGGAACTGATCCCGCTTCTGTCGCCAATACCCGACAGTCGCAACCCCCGGATTTTTTTGCGCTGCACCTAGTATTGCGCCCGTCCGTACCCGGAGCCGTGGCGCACTATGAAACACTGGTCGAGCCTCCTGATCCTAGCCGCGTTCGCCGCGATCACCGTCGCGGCGTGGGGCTATGCGAATCGCCCGACGCAGGAACCGGCGTGGCCGACGCGCATCCAGGGCTTCTCGTTCCAGCCGTTCCAGAAGGACCAGGACGCGATCGAGGGCGACAACCCCACCGTCGAGCAGATCGACGGCGACCTGCGCGTGCTCTCCGGCAAGACCAGCGCGGTCCGCACGTACAGCACGCTCGGCACGCTCGGCAACGTGCCGGCCCTCGCCCAGCCGCACGGCATCAAGGTGACGGTCGGGGCGTGGCTCGACACCGACCGGGACCGCAACGCCAAGGAAGTCGCCAGCGCGATCGAGCTCGCGAAGGAGCATCGCAACGTCCTCAGGGTGATCATCGGCAACGAGGTCATGTTGCGCGGCGACCTGCCGATGAGCGAACTCACCGCCCATCTCGATCGCGTCCGTGCGGTCGTCAAGCAGCCGGTCAGCACTGCCGAGCCGTGGCACGTCTGGATCAAGTACCCGGAGCTCGCGGAGCACGTCGACTACATCGCCGTGCACATGCTGCCGTACTGGGAAGGTGTCGAAGTCGAGGCCGCCGTCGGATACGTCGTCGAGCGGATGGACGAACTCGAGGCCCGTTTCCCCGGCAAGCCGATCGTGATCGCCGAGGTGGGCTGGCCGAGCGAGGGCCGCACGCGCGAGTCCGCGGTCGCGACGCAGTCGAACCAGGCGCTGTTCCTGCGCCGCTTCCTCGACCAGGCGCGCCGCGAGGGTTACGCGTATTACGTGATGGAAGCGTTCGACCAGCCCTGGAAGGAGCGCTCCGAGGGCCGCGTCGGCGCGTACTGGGGCGTCTACGACGCGGACCGTGAAGCGAAATTCGAGTTCCAGGCGCCGATCGTGCGGGTGCCGGGCTGGGAAGTGCTCGCGGCCTCCTCGGTGATCACCGCCGCGGTGCTGCTCTGGCTCTTCTATTTCCACAGCCGCACGCTCCGCAACCGCGGCCGCAGCTTCCTCGCGATCGTCGTGTACGCCACGGCGACGCTCGCGACGTGGATCTTCTACGACCTGTCGCAGCAGTACCTCACCATCACGAGCGCGCTGGTCGGCGCGGCGCTGCTCGTCGGCACGATGGGCGTCATCGCGGTGCTGTTCGCGGAGGCACACGAGTGGGCCGAGGCCCACTGGGTGACGACCCACCGGCGCATCTTCCGTCCGGGCCGGCGGCCCGGCGCACGGCTGCCCAAGGTGTCGGTGCACGTACCGGCATACGCCGAGCCCCCGGACATGCTGATCGAGACGCTCGAGGCGCTCGCGCGGCTCGACTATCCGGACTACGAAGTGCTGGTGATCGACAACAACACCCGCGACGAGGCGCTGTGGCGTCCCGTCGAGGCCCGCTGCCGCGAACTCGGGCCACGCTTCCGCTTCTTCCACGTCGATCCGCTCGCGGGCTACAAGGCCGGCGCGCTCAACTACGCGCTCGCCCGCACCTCCCCCGATGCCGAGCTCGTCGCGGTGATCGACGCGGACTACGTCGTACGGCCCGAGTGGCTGCGCGACCTCGTGCCTGCGTTCGACGCGCCGAAGACCGGCATCATCCAGGCGCCCCAGGACTACCGCGACGCGCAGGGTTCGGCGTTCAAGGCCATGTGCCACGCGGAATACCGCGGGTTCTTCCACATCGGGATGGTCACCCGCAACGAGCGCAACGCGATCATCCAGCACGGCACGATGACGCTGGTGCGCCGCGAGCTGCTCGAGCGCATCGGCTGGGCCGAGTGGTGCATCACCGAAGACGCCGAGCTCGGCCTCAGGATCCTCGCGGAGGGTTACGAGGCCACCTACGTCCCGCAGAGCTACGGCCGCGGCGTGATGCCGGACAGCTTCCTCGACTTCAAGAAACAGCGCTCGCGCTGGGCGTTCGGGGCGATGCAGATCCTGCGGCGTCACTTCGGCATGCTGGTTCGCGGCGAGGGCGAGCGGCTCACCTGGGGCCAGCGGTACCACTTCATCGCCGGCTGGCTGCCGTGGCTCGCAGACGGCTTCAACCTGCTCTTCACGTGCGCGGCGCTCGCCTGGTCGCTCGCCATGGTCGCGTTCCCGCGGCACATCGAGCCGCCGCTCGTGATCTTCTCGGTGCTGCCGCTCTCGCTGTTCGTGTTCAAGCTCGTGAAGCTGCTGCACCTGTACCGCACGCGCGTCGGCGCGAACGTCCGGCAGACGGTGGCGGCCGCGGTCGCAGGCCTCGGGCTCGCGCACACGATTGGGGCCGCGATGCTGAGCGGCCTCGTGCAGTCCGACCGCCCCTTCTTCCGCACCCCGAAGCAGGCCGAGCGTCACCGCCTCGGGCAGGCGCTCGCTGCGGCACGCGAGGAGGCATTCCTGATGCTCGGGCTCTGGTTCGCCGCGTTCGGCGCGAGCCGCATTCCGAGCCTGGACGGCGACCTGCCGGGCCTGGTCGGGAGCCCCGACCTCACGGTGTGGGTGGCCGTGCTGCTGATCCAGTCGATCCCGTACGCCGCGGCCGTCGTGGTGTCGCTCGTCAACGCCTTCGACCTGCGCGGCGACTGGATCGGCGAAGCGGGCCTCAGCTCCGTGCACGAGCCCGCTGCGGCGCAGGCACCCTCGGGCCCCGAAGCGGCGTCAGCGGCTGCGCTCGCGCTGGGCCCGGACGATCAGCGACTGTTCCGGCGTGTTCCCGGAGCCGATGCCGAGCTGCTCCTCGAAGAGCGGTCTTGAGGACCCGGCCCGGTACCAGCCGACGACCATCGGAATCTTCGCGAGGCGGAATAGCCCGAGCTGCGGGCAGCGGCGGTGAGTCTCCTTGGCGAGGCCCCGCACGCGGCGCGACGACTCGCGCGTGTCGAGCATCAGGTCGAAATTGATCTGCTCGTACTGCGGCTGCAGGTGCAGGTCGAAGTGGAAGCCGCGGACGTCGATCAGGGAGCGCGCCTTCGTGCGCAGCTCCCGGTAGGCGAACTCCTGGTCGCGGGCGACCACGGCGATCGTGATCGAGGTGCAGCCCGCGAGCGCGGCCAGCTGCGCGTGCACCGGCGTCCAGCCGCGGGAGCGGCCGCGCAGGTCCGGCGGATCGCCGACGTCGAAGCCCTCCGGCTCGTCGAACATGAGCGAGGGCTGTCCTTCGAAATAGGCCTCGACGCGCATCTGCTCGAAGGACCGCGTGGTCACTTCCGACACGCCGATGTAGTCCGGATACGTCGCCGCTTCCTTCATGGGCCGTCCGCCTCCAGCGCCCCCCGGCGCCGCTCGCTGCCGATCTTAAGGTCGGTAGCGGCACGAGCCCAGCCCCCGCGGCTTGCCGCAGTTCCCAGCCCCGCGCCGGCCGGCGAGAATGCCGGGTCGCCGCTGCCGGTCCATCGCCCGTGAACGCCGTCCCGAATCCCTCGCCCGCCGATTCCGCCGCCGCGCAGATCCTGCCCGGCGCACCGCCGACCCTCGACCCGCCGGCCCGCCTGCGCGAGATTCCCTACAACTACACCTCGTTCTCGGACCGCGAGATCGTCATCCGCCTGCTCGGCGACGAGGGATGGCGGCTGCTCGACGAACTGCGGACGGAGCGGCGGACCGGTCGGTCGGCGCGGATGCTGTACGAGGTGCTCGGCGACATCTGGGTCGTCCAGCGCAACCCCTACCTGGAGCAGGACCTGCTCGACGACCCGAAGCGACGCGGGCTCCTGGTCGAGGCCCTGCACCACCGCCTCGGCGAGATCGACCGGCGCCGGGATCCGGGCGACACCGATCGCGACGCGAAAGTGGCGAAGCTGCTGGAGGCGGCGCGTCTCGCCGTCCGGGCCTTCGAACAGTCGTTCGCACGGACCGACGAACTGCGGCGCCGGGCGCGCCGCGAGCTCTGCCGGCACACGCGTGCCGACAACGTCTGCTTCGACCCATATGCGCGCGTGTCCCATGCCACGGACGCCACCGACTGGCGCGTCGAGATCCCGTTCGTCGTGCTGGCCCCCGATGCCGAGGAGGAGATCCCGGGGATCGTGCGCGCCTGCATTGCGCTAGGGCTCACGATCATCCCGCGCGGCGGCGGCACGGGCTACACCGGCAGCGCCGTGCCCCTCACGCCGACGGCGGCCGTCATCAACACCGAGAAGCTGGACCGGATCGCAGCGGTCGAACCGCTTGCGCTGCCGGGCATCGACGGCCTCGTGCCGACGCTCCTGACCGAGGCCGGCGCCGTCACCCGCCGCGTCGAGGAAGCCGCACACGGCGCCGGCTGCGTGTTCGCGGTGGACCCGACCTCGGCCGACGCATCCTGCGTCGGCGGCAACATCGCGATGAACGCGGGAGGCAAGAAGGCCGTGCTGTGGGGCACCGCGCTCGACAACCTCGCCTGGTGGCGCATGGTCGACCCGCAGGGTGACTGGCTCGAGGTGACGCGCTTGGGGCACAACCTCGGCAAGATCCACGATGCCGCGACGGCCGTGTTCGAACTCGCGTGGAAGGACGGTCGGGAGGACCCGGACCGGGCCCGCGTGCTCAGGACCGCACGGCTCGAGATCCCGGGACACCGCTTCCGCAAGGCCGGGCTCGGCAAGGACGTGACCGACAAGTTCCTCGGCGGCCTGCCTGGCGTGCAGAAGGAAGGCTGCGATGGGATCATCACCTCGGCGCGCTGGATCCTCCACCGCATGCCGCGCCACATCCGCACGGTGTGCCTGGAGTTCTTCGGCCAGGCACGCGACGCGATTCCCGCGATCGTCGAGATCCGCGACCACCTCGCGCGCGAGGAGCGCTCGCGCGGCGTGCGCCTCGCGGGCCTCGAGCACCTCGACGAACGCTACCTGAAGGCCGTCGGCTACACGACGCGCTCGAAGCGGGGCGCGCTGCCGAAGATGGTGCTGCTCGGCGACGTGGTCGGGGACGACGAGGCTGCCGTCGCGCAGGTCGCCTCGGACGTCGTCCGCATCGCGAACGCCCGCGCGGGCGAAGGCTTCGTCGCCGTCGGCGCCGAGGCGCGCAAGGCGTTCTGGCGCGACCGCGCCCGCACCGCGGCCATCGCGCGGCACACCAACGCGTTCAAGATCAACGAGGACGTCGTCATCCCGCTCGAGCGGCTCGGCGAATACACCGACGCGATCGAGCGGATCAACATCGAGCTTTCGCTGCGCAACAAGCTGGGCGTGCTCGACGCGCTCGACGAATACCTCGCCGGCCAGCCGCGCGTCGGCCGGACCGACGAGCCCGAAGCCGACCGTCGCGAACCGGCAGAGGTGCTCGGCGACCGGCCGCGGCTCGCCCGCGAACTCGTCGCAGCGGTCCGGACTCGCTGGTCCTGGCTGTACTCGCACCTCGACCGTCGCCTGACGGAGTCGGCCGCGGAGCTCGAGTCGATCGGCCTCGGCGCGATGGCGCCCGAGATCGCGCGGCGCACCAGGGACGAGCCCGGGCTGCGCGTGTTCGACCTGCTGCAGGACCGCACGGTCCGCGTCTCGTGGAAGGCCGAGGTGCGGAACGAGTTGAGGCGCCTGTTCGCGGGCGGCGCGTTCGTGCCGCTGCTCGAGGACGTAGCCGCGATCCACGGCCGCGTGCTGCGCAGCCGCGTGTTCGTCGCGCTGCACATGCACGCCGGCGACGGCAACGTGCACACGAACATCCCTGTGAATTCGGACGACTACGGGATGCTGCAGGAGGCGTATCGTGCGGTCGAGCGCATCATGCGCATCGCCCGGGACCTCGACGGCGTGATCTCGGGCGAGCACGGCATCGGCATCACGAAGCTCGAGTTCCTGAGCGAGGCGGAGACGGCGGAGTTCCGCGAATACAAGGCCCGGATCGACCCGGAGGGCCGCTTCAACCACGGCAAGCTGCTGCCGGGCGCGGACTTGAGGCGAGCCTACACGCCGAGCTTCAACCTGCTCGGGCACGAGTCCCTGATCATGCAGCAGTCCGACATCGCGACGATCTCGGACGCGATCAAGGACTGCCTGCGCTGCGGCAAGTGCAAGCCGGTCTGCTCGACGCACGTGCCGCGCGCGAACCTGCTCTATTCGCCGCGGAACAAGATCCTCGCGACCTCGCTGCTGATCGAGGCGTTCCTGTACGAGGAGCAGACGCGCCGCGGCGTGTCGATCGAGCACTGGGAGGCGTTCGAGGACGTCGCGGAGCACTGCACCGTCTGCCACAAGTGCGAGACGCCCTGCCCCGTGGACATCGACTTCGGCGACGTGTCGATGGCGATGCGCGACCTGCTGCGGCGCATGGGCCGGCAGAGCGCGAATCCGGCGAAGGCCGCGGCGATGTTCTTCCTGAACACCACGCGCCCCGACACGATCAAGGCGACCCGCAAGCTGATGATCGACTGGGGTTACGGCGCACAGCGCCTCGGGCACCGGGCGCTGCACGTGCTCGCGAACGCGCAGACGCGGCGCCCGCCGGCGACGACGGGCGGCCGGCCGCCGATGCGCGAGCAAGTGGTGCATTTCGTCAACAAGAAGATGCCCTCGGGCCTGCCGAAGCGCACGGCCCGGGCGCTGCTCGACATCGAGGACCGCAACTACGTGCCGATCCTCCGCGACCCGGTGCGGACGACCAGCGACTCGGAGGCGGTCTTCTACTTCCCGGGCTGCGGTTCCGAGCGCCTGTTCTCGCAGGTGGGCCTCGCGACACAGGCGATGCTCTGGAGCGCCGGCGTGCAGACGGTGCTGCCGCCGGGCTATCTCTGCTGCGGCTACCCACAGCGCGGCGCCGGGCAGTTCGACAAGGCCGAGAAGCTGATCACGGACAACCGCGTGCTCTTCCACCGCGTCGCGAACACGCTCAACTACCTGGACATCCGCACCGTCGTCGTGAGCTGCGGCACCTGCTTCGACCAGCTGCAGGCCTACCGCTTCGACGAGATCTTCCCCGGCAGCCGCATCGTCGACATCCACGAGTTCCTGCTCGAGCGGGGCCTCAGGCTCGAGGGCGCGACGGGCGTGCGCTACATGTACCACGAGCCCTGCCATTCGCCGATGAAGTCGCACGACCCGCTCATGGTCGTGAACACGCTGATGAACACCGGCCCCGGCGCTCGGATCGAGAAGAACGACCGCTGCTGCGGCGAGTCGGGCACGTTCGCGGTGGCGCGCCCGGACGTCGCGACGCAGGTGCGCTACCGAAAGCAGCAGGAGATGGAGCGTGGCGCGGCACGGCTGCGCGAGGACGGCTACTCGGGCGAGGTCAAGGTGCTGACCTCCTGCCCGTCCTGCCTGCAGGGCCTCTCACGCTACGATGACGACTCCGACACGAGCGCGGACTACGTCGTCGTCGAGATGGCCCGGCACCTGCTCGGCGCGGACTGGCTCGCGGACTACGTGCGCCGGGCCAACGAAGGCGGCATCGAGCGCGTGCTGCTCTAGAACCGCAGCGCGAACCCCAGCGTTGCCTCGGTCTGGAACAGCGTGCTGCCCGACGAGCGCAGCAGGCAGCCCGATTCGTCGTTGCCGCTCGCGCAGAACACGCTGGTGTTCGAGTCGATGAACGTCAGGTAACCGCGCAGGCCGAGCGTCGCCGCGAAGTTGTCCGTGAACGGCAAGCGCATGCCGCCGCCGAGGCTCGCCGAGAACTTCGTTTCGGAATCGTAGCCGTCGGCGTCGAAGCGCGTCGCGCCCGCGGTCAACGACAGGTACGGCACGAGCCAGTTCTCGTCGGCGAAGAGGAGCGTACCGCCGAAATGCAGGTAGTCCACCGACACGTCGACGCGCGATAGGGTCGGATCGTTGGTGTTGAAGCTCGTCTCCTGCGTCGAGTACAGCAACTCGTAGAACGAGTTCGGGTCGCGGTAGAGCCCGAGGCCGATGCCCCAGCTGCTGCTCTCGTCGAGATCGATGTCTCGCGCCGGCTCGGTCGACGTCGCGGGCCGCTCGAAGCCGCCGCCGAGACGATAACCGACGAACGGCGTGACCTCGAAGGTCGGAGACTTCGCGAGTGCCGCGCCGGGAGCGACGCACAGGAGCAGGCAGGCGATGGACGTGCGGACTGCGGACCGATGGGACATGAGGGCTCTCCAGCCAGGCATTGGACGCGTGGGAAACGAAGCCGGCGCATTGTACCCGTGCCCGGCGAGCCGGCCGCCGGTGTTCCGGCGCTGCTACACTGTCGCATCGATCCGTGGGCGGGCCGGCCATGAGCGAACTCCAGCACACCCTGCGCAACCTTCACGACGAACTTGGCCGGGCGCCCGAGCTCGGACCGGACGACCGCGCGCTGCTCGAGACGGTGCTGGTCGACATCCAGCGCGTGCTCGAGGCCGAGGCAGCCACGGGCCCTTCGACCCAAAGCGATACGCTCGAGGACGCCGCGGTCAAGCTCGAGGCCGGCCATCCCGGGCTCGCGGCTTCCATCCGTGCCGTGCTCGACGCCTTGGCTAAGGCCGGCATTTGAAATGATCTGCATGTAATTGATTTATGTCAACAAATACTGAGATTTCACACGACGATCACCCGTTCGACCAGGCCTTCGGCAAAGCCGTCGACCTGGGCAACCAGATCGCCGACGGCGACGAGAAGGCAGACCTCTGGGACATCGCCGACGGCCTGCTCGCCGGTGCCGTGCAGTACTGGCTCTACTCCCGTCAGCCCTGCGGCGACCCGCGGTGCGAGGAATGCCTGCCGATCAGCACGGCCGAAAGCCGCCTGGCAGAACTCAAGCGGCTCATCGAGGAGTTCTCGGAAGAGAGCCAGTACTACCACGCGCCCACGGACGCGAACGTCGGCCGCGCCTGAGCCCCCCCCTCGCGGCGGGCCACTCCAGAGCCTGCCCGCGATTCGTCACGAACCCGTCGCTTAATCGCATCGCCCGGACGGCAGCAAGCGGGCACGCTGGCACCCGACTCGCCACGGAGGGCCGGTCATGTGCCACGCGATCCCCGACGACAGCCGCCGCAGCCTCTGCATCGCCCTGCTTCTGTGCGCCGGCGCCGCGGCTGGCGCGGCCGCCGCATCCCCCGACGAAGCGCCGGTGACCAATCCGCTCGGCGGCGGCGAGGTCGTCACCCTCGAGCCGGTCGCGCCACCGGCTCCACCGACCCGCCGTCGCTCCGTGTACGTATGTCGTGGCGGTGCGGCGCCGGAGTATTCCGATCGGCCCTGCGGGCTCGTGAGCGAGTCGCAGGTCGTCGCGTACTCCGCGCCGGGGCGGGTCGCGACGACGGCTCCACCCGCGCCGGCTGCGAGCACGCGGCCAAGGCGCGAGCCGGTGCGCGCGGACGACGAACCGGTCCCGTCCGACCCGAAGCGGGAGCGCTGTGCGTCGATCGACCGCCAGATCGAAGCCGTCGACGGCAGGATGCGGGCCGGCTATTCCGCGCGCGAAGCCGCGCGGCTGTGGACCCGCTGGCGCGACCTCAAGGAGGAACGCCGTCGCACCGGCTGCTGAACGGGGGCGTGCGTCGGCCGGCCGACACGACGGATCCTTCACTGCGATAAACTTCGTCTCCTACGCCTGCCCTCCAGAGATCCAGATGCGACCTGCCCTGCCCCACGCGATCACGCCCGTCGCCCTGATTGCGGCGTTCTCGCTGGCCACGGCCTGCAAGCCCAGGGACACGCCGGAGCCGCCGGCCCCGCTGCCGCAGGGCTCGAGCGACGTGGCGCCGTCGATGGCGCCGGCGGATTCGACGGCAGGCACGGCGGGCGCAGCGGTGCCGACTCCGGCGCCCGCGGCTGGGGACGAACCGCCCGAAGGCGTGCTGCGCGCCTACGTGTGGAACTGCGAGGGCGGCCAGACCCTGCGCATGAAGAACCTGTTTCGCGAGAGCGCGATCACGCTCGAGATGCACGAAGGGCCGCGCAAGCTGCCGCTCGTCGTGAGCGCCTCGGGCGCGAAGTACTCCGACGGGTCGCTCACCTTCTGGACGAAGGGTGGCACCGCGACGCTCGAGCGCGCCGGCGAGCCTGCGGTGCAGTGCCAGGAGGATCGTCCGGAATCGATACGCGCCGACGCTCGCGAACGCGGTGTGCGGATCCGTGGCACCGGCAACGAGCCCGGCTGGATGGTCGAGGT
>Ga0105090_10000858_pt1 | contig 15730 bp, 11 predicted proteins | sample PPLLak3March2015_FD_79110 | JGI IMG/M metagenome (GOLD analysis project Ga0105090, IMG submission 79110) | Freshwater sediment microbial communities from Prairie Pothole Lake near Jamestown, North Dakota, USA - PPLs Lake P7 Core (1) Depth... | ecosystem: Environmental > Aquatic > Freshwater >... | reverse complement strand
CTTAAAACAGGTAGCAATACTACTGCCGACAAAGCATTTATAGATAGTTGTTTCGGCGGACATATGGCAAACATTGGACGCCTCGTTAATGAAGGCAAATTAATTGTCGCTGGTCCATTTGGAAAAAATGATAATTCTTATCGCGGTATCTTTATTCTTAACGTAACCACTATAGAAGAAGCCCAAGAGCTTGTCCAAACAGATCCAGCTATAAACTCTAAACTACTGGATGTAGATTTATACAAATGGTATGGCTCTGCTGCCTTGCCTGAATATCTTGACGCTGCATTAAAAATTGGTAAGTATAAAATCAATTAAGTCTTTATATAGTTCTTTCTATGCAAAAAACTGTTTTTGAAATATCTAAGATGGATTGCCCATCAGAAGAAACTCTGATCCGGTTAAAACTTAACAGTATAGAAAATATTGCTAATTTGGATTTCGACATTCCTAACCGAAAGTTGACGGTTCATCATTCCGGAAAACTAAATTTAATAGAATCTGCAATTTCAGAATTAAATCTTGGTGGCCAAGTAATTTCAAGTGATAACTCTGAACAAACAACTTTTGTCGAAGAAACTAGCCAAAGAAAAGTTTTGTGGATTGTATTGATAATTAATTTGGCTTTTTTCATCATTGAAGTTGTTGCTGGATTATTCTCAAACTCAATGGGGCTTCTTGCAGATAGTCTTGATATGCTTGCAGATGCCTTCGTTTATGGAATAAGTCTTTATGCTGTTGGGGGAACCATTGGCAGAAAGAAAAACATAGCTAAGCTTGCCGGATATTTTCAGATCACACTGGCAGTAATTGGATTTGTTGAAGTGCTCCGCCGTTTTCTAGGTGTAGAAGAACTCCCGGATTTCCAGACAATGATTATCATATCAATCTTTGCTTTGATTGCAAACAGTATTTGCCTTTATCTTCTTCAAAAATCAAAAAGCAAAGAAGCTCACATGCGTGCAAGTATGATTTTCACTTCAAACGATGTGATAATAAATCTTGGAGTAATCGTTGCCGGAGTTTTGGTTCTTTTATTACACTCTGGAATCCCCGACCTTGTTATTGGCTCAATTGTATTTGTCCTTGTTGTTGTTGGGGCAATTAGGATATTAAAACTTTCTAAATAATTTTTTGGAATTGTGAAAATGAAAAATAATTTGATCTTTCTATTTCTTCTTTGGCTTAGCCTGCTTGCTTATCCACAAACTACCAAGTATAAGATCATTTATGATATTCCATATTATTCCAACGAAATGAATCTCTCAGATGATTATATAAAAAAGAGGTGTGTTCTTGATGTTTATTATCCTGCTAACAAAAAAAAATTTTCGGTTGTTGTTTGGTTCCATGGCGGCGGATTAACTGGTGGCGAAAAAGAAATTCCAACTGCCCTTAAAGAAAAAGGATTTTGTATTGTTGGTGTTAACTATCGTCTGTCTCCTAAGGTTAAAGCTCCTGAATATATTGAAGATGCGGCGGCAGCTGTTGCGTGGGTTTTTAAGAACATTTCAAATTATGGCGGCGACACTTCTTTAATTTTTGTTGCCGGATATTCTGCTGGCGGTTATTTAACAAAGATGATTGGGCTTGATAAAAAATGGCTTGCTGTTTACGATGTTGATGCAAATAAAACAGCCGGACTAATTTCGCTAAGCGGGCAGGCAATAACACATTTTACAATTCGTGAAGAAAGAGGAATTCCCGGAACGCAGCCTATTGTAGATGAGCTTGCGCCGCTTTATCACGTTCGTAAAGATGCGCCGCCATTAATTTTAATTACCGGTGATCGTGAACTAGAACTACTTGGACGTTACGAAGAAAATGTTTACTTGATGCGAATGATGAAGTTAAATGGACATCAAAAAACAAAGCTTTATGAACTTGGTGGATATGATCACGGAATGACAGAACCAGCTTTTCCGTTAATGATCAAAGAAATCTTGAAGATTGCGGAAGGAATTAGGGGCAAACAATAATTGCGCAAATACTTTTGACTATGATAACCAGATTCTAGTAGTAATAACCAATAGAAAAATAAAACAAAACATCTCCCCAGCTAACAACACCGGGCTGATCTTTCTTTAACAAAAAACTTCTTCCTACTGCAAATTCTGCGGGTCCAATTGGAGTATCAAATGAAACAGCCCCGCCAATTCCGTGTCTTAAATCTTTAAATCTTATCTGTTCTTGTTGTTCCCATGTTGAACCGAGATCATATCTTGCTTTTAAATATGTATCAAAGAAAATTATAAAGGGCAGTTTGTACCTATACATTAAAGAAGTTAGAAAAATTTGTCTTCCTCTATATTCACTGTAGTTCATGCCATAAAAAGATTCCTGACCACCCAAAGAATATTGTTCGCTAAGAGGCAGTGTTTTATCTGCAAAACCAAAACTAATCTTTGGAGATATAACAGAGCGACTTGATATTGAAAAATAATTTTTATATTCAATCCCTAAATTGCTGTAACCTACTTCTCCCCCTAACACCGATGCCGCGGTTTCATAAAAGCCCGAGAAGTAAACTCCGCTTTCGGGAAACGGATATTTGTCTTGCGTATCAATTATTGTTGAGATTTTTAGACTTACAATTTTTGTTTTGTACGGATCTGTTGGTTCGTTGTCTATGTTTTTAATTTCATCAAACTGATATCTGCCTTCAAAAATTAAATTACCAAAACGACCAACTTGTGTTCCGACACCAATTGAAAGCCCATAGAATATCTGCCTGTACTTTCCGGTTTCTTCGCGGGAAAAACGATCATCGCTTTCAGTTTTAACATCAGAATAAACACCTACATCATTAAATTTATAAAAGGCATTAATTTTATAGGTAAAGTACGTATCAAAAATCCTGTTTGCTTTTTGTTCAAGAATGTATGCGCGGTTTTCCAGTCCGCCAAATAATATTAATCCGAGTTCTGTTCCGGTACCAAAAAGATTCTCTTCTCTTAAATCTAAACCAAATTGAGCACGATAAACGTTATCAGTTCTAAAGCTAATTCTAAGCAGGCTTGATGGTTTTTCATCAACGCTGATTGTAAGGATATTTTGACCGTTCTCTTCTTTTACTAGTACATCTATGTTGTCAAATAGTTTTGTGCTTCTAAGGTTTGTTAAGCCTTTTTGTACATCTTTAACTTGAAAAATATCACCGGCATCAAAATTAAACTCACGGGTAATTACATTTCTGTTTGTCTTGTTATTTCCAACAACATCAATGCGAGAAATCATTCCTTCGTCCACATAAATTTTAAGTCGTTTTTCTTCAGGATTAAATTCGATGCTTTGAATTTCTGCAAATGAATATCCTTCCTCGCGATATAATTCAATCAGTTCAATTACTTCAGAAAGAACTTGTTTGCCTGAAAAATGTTCTCCATTTAATGAAGCAAATATTTGACTTATTTTTTCGGAATGAATTAATGAAATTCCGATCAAATCAATATTGTTAATTATTGGATTTTCTTCTTTTACAAGATCCAGCACACTTCCATCATCAGTTTCCAAAATTTGTGCTGATAATTTTTTATAGTCGCCGTTTTCAAAAAGATTGTAAAGATCGTAGTTGATTTTTTTGTTCGAAATGGAATCTAATGCCTCATATCCATAAAAGAATGATTTTTCTTTAATCGTTAAGCTGTCGCTTAATTTTAATTTGTAAAAATACTTTTCATCAGCCGGAAATGAGTTATAAATAGCAGAATCAATTTTTGCTTTTATTATCTCTACCAATGGTTTTGTCGAGTTATATCCAAGAAAAAGAAGAGTATCGACAAGATTAAAATCTGTAGAAAGAATATTATTAATCTCGGGAGTAACAACAAAATCAGCTTTCCTAAGCTGGTCCGCATTATTTTGTTTCATTGGTATGCTTACAATTTGATCAGCAACAATCCATGGTGTAGAAAGATTTTCCTGCGGCCAAAGTCCGCTGGTGGTATTAACTGCAATAACAAAATCACCGCCACTTTCCTTTGCAATATCAACGGGAATGTTTGCTACGAGACCGCCGTCAACCAAAAGTAATGAATCTGCTTTAATTGGAGCTAGAAAAAAAGTAACGCTTGAGCTTGCCCGCAGAGCTTTGCTGAGCGAACCACGATCCAACAATACTAGTCTGCCTGTTATTAAGTCTGTACAAACGGCTCTAAATTTTATTGCCAGCAGATCGAAAGATGCATCCGAATGCAGGGGAGCATTAAAAGTTAAAATGTTAAGGTGGTTAGAAAGTTTTTGACCATCGTTAAACGAAGTTGGAAGAAGAGGATTTAATCCGTCAAGCCTTAAAGAAAAGATTGCTCTGTCCTCTGTAACTTTTTGATCAACAAAAAGATCTCTTCTATCTGATTGGTTGTTTAGAGTAAGCAAGTCATTCCAGTCTGTTTGGCGAGCAATAGAATCAAGCTGATCAACGCTGTAGCCTGCAGCATACAATCCGCCAACGATGCTGCCCATGCTAGTTCCTACTATCAGATCCGGTTTAATCCCCGCTTCTTCAAATGCTTTTAAAACACCTATTTGCGAAAGCCCCCTTGCGCCGCCACCGCTAAGAGCAAAAGCAACTTGTGGTTTGTGTGCCGGGATAAAGTCTGTTAATCCAAAGGGGAGTTTCTTTTCTTTTAGATCTAAAGATAAAATATATTTTGTTTGAGCAAAACTATTTGAGAGAAATAGAATAAAAACTATTAATAATATTTTTATCTGTTTTCTCATTTAATTATTTGGTTCTTAAAAAACAGAGATTAAACAAAATTTATTTCTTTTTCTTTTGATGACCTTTTGACTGTTCCTCTGCAGCCTCCATTAGTCTAGACATAAATCCTTTTTTCTTGTTTGGATTTGCTACAGGAACGAGTTCAACTGTTCCGCCTGAATGATTTATATAATATTGCTGTGCAATAGACAACACGTTAAACATAAAATAGTAAAGATTTAATCCTGATGGAAAGCTCATAAATAACAAGGTTAACATAATTGGCATCATATAAACTAATGCTTGCTGCTTTGGGTCTTTTATTGTCATTTTTTGCTGTACGAAAGTTGTTATTCCCATTAGCACAGCTAAACCGCTTATCTCCTGAATACCAAAAAGAGGTAACTTGGTGCCGAGATCAAAAATAACATCCGGTTGAGAAAGATCTGTAATCCATCCAACAAATGGCTGCTGACGTAAATCTATTGCAGATTGAAACATTCCCCATAATGCAACAAAGATTGGCATTTGTAGTAGCATTGGTAAACATCCGCCAGCGGGATTTATTCCATACGTCGAATAAAGTTTCATTGTTTCTTTATTCATCTTTTGGGGGTCATCTTTTAGCTTTTCTTTAAGTTCGGTAATCATTGGCTGCAGAGCTTGCATTTTTTTCATTGATTGATAGCTGGATTTTGTAAGCGGATACACAACTATCTTTATAATTATTGAAAAGATTATTAATACAAAGCCGTAGTTCGGAACAAATAAATTAATAAACTGAAACAATGGCAACAAAATAAATTCTGCAATCGGTCTAACGATAAACTTCAGCCCAAAGAAGCTTCCAAAATCTACAATCTTTACCAAGTTTCTTCCATAGGCTTCAAGTTCTTTATAATCGACTGGTCCTATAAATAAAGTAAACGATTGTGTTTCAACTTTTTGATTTTGGAAAGGGAGTGTTAGTCTTGCATCATAAGTTTCATGTAATCCGTCTATACCTCTAGCTTCTTGAATTCCCTCAATGTATGCGCCTTCAACTTTTTTAGAATCGTCTGGAATTATTATTGCGGCAAAATATTTATTTCTAACAGTAAGCCAATCAACTCTTCCGCGAAATTCTTTAACCTCTTTTTCTCCAATTGACGAGGCATCAACAATCACCTGTTCATCTCCATAATAAACACTTGCGTTTGAGTAAACAGCCTCATCAACAGAGTTTCTTTCAACCGATCGAATTCCGTTACTCCAAACAAGATCATAGGAATTGTTACTAATTAGATCATTAAATCCCGTAAAAGATATTTCACTTTTTATCTCATACTTGCTTCCAAAAAAAGTATATTTTTTTGTAAGGATTTTGCCAGGTTCTATTTCAAAAGAATAATTAATGGTAAGAGAGTCGTTTTCTTTTATTTTGTATTTGCCGGCAGCTTTATCTGAATTGAATGTTATATCTTTTGTGTTAATTCCTCGACCATCGATCGAAACAAAAGAAACATCGTATGAGCCGCCTTTGGTATAGTTTATTAGCTGTACATAATCGTTATAGTTTGTCTCTCCATTTTTATTTGCAGAGTACCAGTTCTTAAATTTTGATAAATAAATTTTTTTAAAATTTGCCCCCTTATTTGACAACTCAAATCTGACTAACTGCGTTTCAATTACAACCTGTTCTTCGGGTAAGCTTGAATTATTAAAGTTTAAATTTTCTGTTTGTTTTTCTATTGGAGTTGTTTTTGATTCAACTATACTGTCTTTAGGGCTTGATTTAAGAGAGTCTATGGTTTGTGTTGTTTCGCTTTTTGGTTTAGGCTGCTGGTTGGGATCGGGTGAGCTTATATAAAGCCACAAAACCAAAATAGCTCCAATTAAAATAAATGCAATTGTTGTTTGCTTATCCATTTATAAAACTCTGATATTAAATAACGGTTGAAGAAATCTTAATTAATTCCGGTGTGCCAATAAGTGTAGTTTTGTTTTGAAGTTTTTTTTTCAAAATAATCTATTAAATCTGTAGTATGATTTTATTCATCAATTCAACAACACCTGGAGAAACATCGTACAAATATATTTTTTTATTACTTGATTCTGATAACCTGTTTGGAGAAAAAACTAAAAGTAACTGAATGTTCTTCATTAATACTTTTTCTAACAACGCTTTCTTGTTAAGCCTGTAAGATTCTTTTATTAATCTTTTTACTCTGTTCCTCCAAACGGCTTTACCAGCTTTTTTTGATACTGCCGCGGCTATTTTTATTTCTGCTGCATTATTATATGCATAAATAAAATATACTTTTATCAATCGATCAGAACTGAAGAGTACATTTGCAGCATTGTAAATTTTTTCAAAATCTCTTTTCTTTTTTACCCTTTCATTGCGGGTTAAAGAAAAATTTTTCAAACTTATTATTTCTCATCACTAACGGTAAGTTTTTTTCTGCCTTTTGCTCTTCTACTAGCTAAAACTCTTCTACCGTTTTTTGTTTTCATTCTTTCTCTAAAGCCATGTTTATTTTTTCTTTTTCTATTACTTGGCTGAAACGTTCTTTTCACTTTGTTACTCCTGTTTTACATAAAGTGTGCAAAAATATAGATAGATTCAAATTTTTCCAACAATTTTGGACAACACTTGCGCTAAATCTCAAAGAAATGTTTATAAGTATTGCTTAAAAATGGAGTTAACCTACAGCTCAAACTCACATAAAATTCGATTCCTTGATAATTTAAGCATAATTTCTAGCGATATTATTTCGATATGGTAATTTTAATTACCGAATATTTCTTTTCGCTTCACTAAAAAAAATATATTTAGTTTTGCTTGTTGATATAAAGTTTTGTATCTATTTTTTACTAAACTTAGTGTGGTTCTTTTTATGTTTATAATGTGTGGATAAGTTTAATTTGTGAAAACGTTTCACATATTATTATCTTGTTAAGTGTAGGTAAATTTTACCCTTGGTTGTTCAATAACATGAAAAAAATCCTTGTAATTTGTTGAAAAACAGCAGATTAAACGTTGTTTAGTAATGTTAATAACATGTTAATTTGTTTTTTAAGCTTAACTAAATCAAAATCTCTTATTATCTAATAATCGCTTTTTACGCTTATAACTATTGTGGATAACCTAAAATTTATCAACCTAGAAACCACCGATTCATCTGTAAATCTGGATGCTAATTCGGTCTGGAAAAACTGTTTAACCCGCATCAAAGAAAATGTTACTTTAATGACTTATAACACCTGGTTTTTACCTATCAGACCAGTTAGTTATAAGGATAACAATTTAAAGGTCCAGCTACCAAATCAATTTTTTTGGGAATGGATAGATGAACATTTTAGTACTATTGTTAAAAGAACTATTCATGATGTTCTTGGAGAAAATGGCAAACTATCTTATATAATTGCCGATGAACAAGAGCAAAAAGAAGAATTTGTAAAACAGAACTCCATAGTAGATACAAATAAAGTTAAGGCTGTAGAAGTAAAACGACCAGAACATGAAACTAATCTTAATCCTCGTTATAAATTTGAAAATTTTATAAAGGGTGAAGGAAATCAATTAGCAAGAGCTGCTGCTGGTGCGATAAGCGATAATCCCGGAGGAACCTCTTTTAATCCATTTTTTGTTTATGGTGGCGTTGGATTAGGAAAAACACATCTTATACAATCTATTGGAAATAGTATTCTGGAAAAGTTTCCAGAAAAAAAAGTTATTTATCTTTCTTCTGATTCTTTCACCGTTGAGTTTGTAGAGGCTATTCAATCTAATAAAGTTAATGACTTTTCCGGTTTTTATAGAAACATGGATGTTTTAATTATCGATGATATTCAGTTTCTTATGGGAAAAGAAAAAACTCAGGATTTATTTTTTCATATTTTTAATACTCTACATCAGTCTAGAAAACAAATTATTCTTTCCAGTGATAAGCCTCCAAAAGATCTAAAGGGGTTGGATGAAAGATTAATTTCTCGTTTTCAATGGGGACTATCTGCGGATATACAACCACCTGAACTTGAGATGCGAATTGCCATTCTAAAAAATAAAGCAGAAGAATACGGAATGCTTGTTTCAACCGAGATACTGGAATTTATTGCTGGCAGCATTACCTCTAACATTCGTGAACTAGAAGGCTGCTTAATAAAATTACTGGCTAATGCTTCTTTAAATTCTAAGGAAATTACTCTTGAGTTGGCAAAACGAACGGTAAAAGAAATCGCAACTGACAGAAAAATAAATATTACAATTGATGATATCAGCAAAACTGTTTGTCATTACTTAAACATCGCCGAAAATAAAATCAGAGAAAAGACCAGAAAAAAAGAAATTGTACTTGCAAGACAACTTGCAATGTATTTTTCTAAGGAACTTACAAAATCCTCTTTAAAGACAATTGGGCTGCACTTTGGAGGAAGAGACCATTCAACAGTAATACATGCCTGTAATAGTATTGAACAAATGAGAAATAATGATATTTCGATGAAAGAGCTGATTGATAGTATAAGAAATAAGATTGAGCTTAATTATTCCTGAAATATTTACCTGATCATTTTATGGCTCCTAATGGAGCCTTTGTTTTTTTGATGTATTTGGGCTTTTGGTGATGTTAATAAGGTGTGAATGAATGGTATATAAATTGTTAATTATAGCTGATATTATTAGCCTATGTTGTTAACTTAAATTTCAACATGTCTATAATTAACTTTAAGTGTTGATATAATATCTGAATAATAATACAAAAACGGATAATATGGAGGTTATCAACTTATTAACGCGCTTATTATAATTACTAATTTAAATCTATATATATATTAATTATTAATATAATGTTAATGGATTTATAATTTGAATTTGTTAAATTTTGAGAAACAAAAATATCTCATTAATTAAAAATTAAAATGAGAGAGGAAAATATGAGAAAACAATTATTAGTTCTTTTTACATTTGCTGTAATTTCTATAATCAGTTTTATTGGTTGTGAACCATTTATTGAAAATAGAATTACTGTACAAAACCAGGCAGCTGGTGATGTAAGATTTGTTATAGCAGGAAAAACATATGATGTAGCTTCTAATTCAAGTTTGGTATTACCAGACTTTAAAAAAGGAACTTTTGCATATTCTACAGTCTATAGAATTCCTGTTGGCTTTACAAAGACAACCGAAGAAGGTGATCTTGCAGGAAATATGGTTTTGAATGCAGGCACAGAAATTCTTCTTCAATACATAAGTAATACTACAGATTCTTCATATACAATAATTGGTATTCTTACTTCTTCTGATGATGTGAACAGGGTAGATCCTTTTGATGATGGCGAAACACCCTAAACAATAATAGTTTATTATTTTTAATAAGGAGTTAGGTATTAGAACTTAACTCCTTTTTCTTTTTAACCCAACCAACAAGAACAATTTCCCTTTAAATTTAATCTCTTAAATTTTATTGAAATATGAAGCTTTTTTAGTATTTTTAGGCGCTTCAAAAGGAGATATTTTTATATGGAATTTAAGATAAACAGCAAGATTTTAGAAAAACATTTAGCCAAAATTATTCCCGCTGTTCCATCACGTACACCAATGCCGATATTGGAAAATTTTCTGTTCGAAATAAAAGAAGGATTACTTACAGTAAGCGCAACTGATCTTGAAATTGCATTGCGTTCTTCATTAAACGTTGCTGCAGAAAAAAATATAAAAATGGTAGTGCCCGCAAGATTACTTTATGATATTGTCCGATCATTAGACGATACCCAGGTAAATTTTTTGGTTGATAGCAAAGGGAAAATTAAGATTACCACAGATAAAGGTGCATATGGTTTAAGTTATTCTCCTTCAGAAGATTTTCCCGAAATAGCATCTGTATCAAAAGAAAAAGAAGTTATTATTAATGGTAATGATTTTAAAAAAGCTCTTGAGCAAACTTCTTTTGCAATGAGTAAAGAAGATATGCGTCCTGCTATGACTGGAACCTTAGTTGAATTTGCAAACGAGGGATTAAGATTTGTAGCAACAGACGGACATCGATTGGTTAAATTTATTAATAAATCTTTTTCTTCAGAGGTGCAGGAACAATATATAATTCCGGAAAGAGCCATCTCAGTTTTGTTAAAACAATTAAGCGATGCTGATGTTAAAATTTACTTAAGCAAAACATATGCTTCTTTTATTATAAACGATCTTGAATTTATAAGCCGGTTAATTGGTGAAAAATATCCTTCCTACAGTAGCGTTATTCCTTTAGAGAATGAAAATTATTTAACAGTTAATAGATCAGAGCTGTTATCAGCAATAAAAAGAATGATGCTTTTTTCAACATCAAACTCTAAACAGGTTAAGTTTTCAATTGGTGAAAATTCTTTAGAAGTATCTGCCGAAGATATTGATCACGGTTCTGATGCAAAAGAAAACATTCAATGTGAATACAAAGGCGACCCTATGGATATTGGGTTTAACACGACATATGTAAATGATATATTATCACACCTTATGGGCGACAAGGTAGTATTTAAACTTCATTCTCCAACAAAAGCAGGCATTATAGAGCCCGTTAAAAACGAAGAGAACGAAGATATTATGATGTTACTAATGCCGGTGCGATTAAATAATTAAGATGATCCTGTCCCGTTTATCTCTAAGGAATTTCAGAACTCATAAGAATATCAACCTTACCTTTTCTGATGCATTAAACTATATTGTTGGTGGCAACGGACAAGGAAAAACTTCTGTGCTTGAAGCAGCTTATTATCTTTGCACAACTAAAAGTTTTTGTGCAAAAGATATTGAGGCAGTCAGTTTTAGCGAAAATGATTTTGAGATCAATGGTTTTTTTAACGATATAACGGATGACAAGATCAGAGCAATTTTTTCTGTGCCCGAAAACCGCAAGTATTATTTTCAAAATGATAAATTGATTTCCAGAAGTTCACAAATAATAGGAAGATTTCCCGTTGTGATTTTAACTCCCGCAGATCATGCTATTACGCAGGGTTCGCCGGCAGAAAGAAGAAAATTAGTTGACTCAATTATTTCACAGGCGAGCAGTACGTACTTAAATATATTGTTAGATTATAATAAAACACTCAAGCAGAGATCAGTTGTTCTTAATCAATTAAAAGATAATTTTACAAAAAGCACTCTTGCCGAGTTAGATGCCTGGACAGAAAAGCTTACTGGGAACGGGGTTGAATTAATTCATCATAGAAAAAATTTTATTGATAGATTTAATATATATGTTTTAGATTCTTATAAAAAAATTATCGAGGACATAGAAATACCTTCAATTACATATAACTTTCTTGATGTTGTCGATGTTGTTGAAACAAAAAACATATTTAAATCTCTTCTCAAAGAAAGAAAAGAAGAAGAAATAAGACGAGGTATTAATCTTGTTGGTCCGCATAGAGACGATTTTGTTTTTAAGATCAACGAAATAAACCTAAGAACATATGGTTCACAAGGTCAGCATAAAACTTTCCAAACTGCATTAAGATTTGCAGAATTTTTCTATCTAAAAGATACTACAGGAAAAACTCCTATTTTTCTTTTGGATGATGTGTTTGGTGAACTTGATGCTTATCGGGCAGGAAAAATAAGCGAGTATCTAAAAGAAGTTGGCCAAGCATTTATAACGCTAACGGATTTTGCAGATTTTTCTTTTCTTAAAAAAGATGATAAAGATTTGATATTAAAATTAGAAAACGGAAACGTGGCCTATGCCTGATGGATTTAGAAGCATTAAAGATGTTTTTAATAATGATCCTGCATTAAAAAAGATAAGAGCAGTTATAAATGAAAATGATGTAGTTAATGATTTTGAAAAAATTTTTCCAGAGTTTTCGAAAGTTGCACAGGCAAGAAAAACACAAAATTCAGTAATCACCCTTAAAGTAGAAAACGCTGCCTGGCGAAGTGAGTTGAAGTTTAAAGAAAAAGAAATAATAGAAAAAATAAATTCATATTACGGCGAGGAACGAATTACTAAAATTATATTCTCTGCCAGATAAAGAATTAAAGGAATCAAAACAGATATGGCCAAAGCACAGAACAATAATTCGAATGATTATAGTGCAAAAAATATTAATGTACTAAAAGGATTAGAAGCGGTTCGTAAACGTCCGGCAATGTATATTGGAGATGTCAGCTCCCGCGGACTTCATCATCTTATTAACGAAGTTGTGGACAATAGTATTGATGAAGCATTAGGTGGTTATAATGACCGCGTTATAGTTACAATAAAAAAAGACGGAAGTGTTTCTGTAGAAGATCGGGGAAGAGGAATTCCGGTTGATATGCACCCAGTTGAAAAACGATCAGCACTTGAAGTTGTTATGACCGTTCTTCATGCAGGCGGAAAGTTTGATAAAGACTCTTATAAAGTTTCTGGTGGATTGCACGGCGTAGGTGTGTCGGTTGTAAATGCATTATCTGAAAAAATGACCGCAGAAGTTAGAAGAGACAACAAAATTTATTTTCAGGAATATCACAAAGGAATTCCTGTTGAAAAAGTAAAACAGATAGGAACCTATAAAGGGGAACAAACAGGAACCACCATTACTTTTAAGCCAGATACTGAAATATTTAAAGCAACCAAATTTAACTTTGAAACAGTTGCCGAAAGACTACGTGAGCTTGCCTATCTGAACAAAGAAGTAACGATGATGCTCAAGGATGAAAATGATGGACAGGAAGAAACATACAGATTTAAGGGCGGGCTGATAGACTTCGTTAAATATCTTGATGAACAAAGAACCGCAATGCACAAGCCCGTGTACATTGAAGGAGAAAAAGATAATACGCCGGTGGAAATTTCTTTTGAGTACAGCGATTCATACTCAGAGAATGTTCACTCATATGTAAATAACATTAATACAATTGAAGGTGGCACACACCTGGTTGGATTTAGAACAGCGCTTACCAGAACACTGAATAACTACGCTTATAAAAACGGGTTGATAAAAGAAAACAATAAAATAACCCTAACCGGCGACGACTTTAGAGAGGGACTTACGGCCGTAATCTCTATTAAAGTTATGGAGCCACAGTTCGAAGGACAAACCAAAACCAAGTTAGGCAACAGTGAAGTAAAATCAGTTGTTGAAACCATAGTTGGCGAAAAACTATCTGAGTATCTTGAAGAAAATCCATCTGTTGGTAAAAAAATTATCGAAAAATGTATGCGTGCAGCTGAAGCTAGAGAAGCCTCACGTAAAGCACGAGATCTTGTAAGAAGAAAAAACGCACTGGATTCTATGCACTTGCCCGGCAAGCTTGCTGATTGTTCAATTAACGATCCAGAGCATTGTGAAATTTATATCGTTGAAGGTGACTCTGCGGGTGGATCGGCAAAGCAGGGGCGCGATAGAAGATTCCAGGCAATACTTCCAATCAAAGGAAAAATTCTTAACGTAGAAAAAGCAAAGCTTAATAAGATTTTAGAAAACCAGGAAATTCAGGCAATGATAGCCGCGCTTGGTGCAGGTATCGGAGAAGATTTTAATCCTGAAAAATCCCGTTATGGAAAAATTATTTTAATGACTGATGCCGATGTTGACGGAAGCCACATTCGCACACTGCTTCTAACATTCTTTTACAGACACATGAAAGAATTAATAACTTCAGGAAGAGTATACATTGCACAACCCCCGCTTTATAAAGTTAAAAAAGGGAAAGACGAGCAATACGCTTTTGATGATGAAGAAAGAGATAAAATATTAAAACAATTTAGAAAAGACATGAAAATAAAAGCAGGTGTTGTTGATGAGAACGATGAAGTTGATGAAGAAGGACAGCCAAAAGGAGTTACTATTTCACGTTACAAAGGTTTAGGAGAAATGAATCCCGAACAACTTTGGTCCACAACAATGAATCCCGAAACCAGAACAGTGTTGCAAGTAAACGTTGAAAGCGCTGCGGCAGCAGATAAAATATTTGAAACGCTTATGGGTGACGCCGTTGAGCCGAGACGCGCCTTTATAGAAAAGCATGCTAAGTATGCTAATCTCGATATATAATTAAAAAGATTTTTTATTTAAGTAATTATAAAAGACTATGACCACAATATTTGAAAAAGTAGTACCCAGAACATTAGAAGATGAAATGAAATCATCTTACATCGATTATGCAATGAGCGTTATTGTTGCGCGTGCATTGCCGGATGTAAGAGATGGATTAAAACCAGTTCACCGAAGAGTTTTATTTGGCATGCACGAACTCGGTTTGCCGCATAACAGGCCACATAAAAAATCCGCAAGAATTGTGGGAGAAGTTCTCGGCAAGTACCATCCACATGGAGATACAGCTGTTTACGATTCAATGGTGCGTATGGCACAGGAATGGTCTCTTCGTTACCCTCTTGTTGATGGACAGGGAAACTTTGGATCTGTTGATGGCGATTCACCAGCGGCAATGCGTTATACTGAAGCACGACTAGCTAGAATTGCTGATGAAATGCTTCGAGATCTTGATAAAAACACAGTTGATTTTGCAAACAACTTTGATGAGTCTTTGCAAGAACCAACAGTTATGCCTTCTTATCTTCCAAATCTTTTAATTAACGGCGCAAGTGGAATCGCAGTTGGAATGGCAACAAACATCCCACCCCACAATATTAGTGAAGTTATTGATGGCTGCGTTGCGATGATTGAAAATTCAAAAGTAACTGCTGCTGATTTGATGAAGCACATTAAAGCCCCGGATTTTCCTACAGGCGGAATTATTTATGGTTACGAAGGTGTTAAAGAAGCGCTGCTTACAGGAAGAGGCAGGGTTGTTATTCGTGCAAAGGCAAATGTTGAAACCCTGAAGAATGATCGAGAAAATATTATCATTACTGAAATTCCTTATCAGGTAAACAAAGCAGTACTGATTGAGAAAATTGCCGACCTTGTACGCGAAGGTAAGATAACAGAAATATCAAACATAAGAGACGAATCGGATCGTGACGGAATGAGAGTTGTGATAGAGCTTAAGCGTGATGCACAACCAGCTGTTGTTTTAAATCAATTATTTAAACACACACAAATGCAAGTT
>Ga0105090_10000856_pt1 | contig 15738 bp, 12 predicted proteins | sample PPLLak3March2015_FD_79110 | JGI IMG/M metagenome (GOLD analysis project Ga0105090, IMG submission 79110) | Freshwater sediment microbial communities from Prairie Pothole Lake near Jamestown, North Dakota, USA - PPLs Lake P7 Core (1) Depth... | ecosystem: Environmental > Aquatic > Freshwater >... | reverse complement strand
TGTAGTCGAATTCCTGGATGTCGCTCATGCGCGGGTCTTGGGAAAGCTCAGCGGGTCGGCGCCGTCTGAAGCATGATGCAACGCGCCTGACGGACCGATGCTACGCTGGCCGGGCCGTGCGGCTTACACCGGGAAATTGACCATGCGATCACCCTTGCTGCATTCCCTGATCATCATGCTTGCCGGGCTGGTCTGCGCCGTCACGTCCGGTGCCCAGCCGGCTGCGCCGGCCTCCGCCCCCGCCACCAAGATGCGCGCGCTGCCCACCGAGGCGCGCATCTGGACGGGCGATTTCGACGGCATGCTCGAGCGTCGCCACATCCGCGTGCTGGTGCCCTACAGCCGAACGCTGTTCTACAACGACAAGGGTCGCGAACGAGGCATCACCGCCGAGACGGCGCGCGCCTTCGAGCAGTTCCTGAACAAGAAGTACGCGGCGCAGCTGGGCAAACGGCCGATCACCCTGTACCTGGTGCCGACCACGCGCGACGAACTGTTGGAAGACGTGGCCAACGGCCTGGGCGACATCGCCGCCGGCAACCTGACGGTGACCGACGCGCGCAGGCAGTGGGTCGATTTCGTCGCACCGGCGGATGCCAAGCCGAACCGCGAAATCGTGCTCAGCGGTCCGAAGTCGGCGCCGGTGGCCACGGCCGAGGCGCTGTCGGGCAAGACCGTGCACGTGCGCTGGACCTCCAGCTACCACGACAGTCTGGTGGCGTTGAACCAGCGCCTGGCCAAGGACGGCAAGCCGGCGGTGACGCTGGTGCCGGTGCCCGACGAGTTGGAAGACGAGGACATGATGGAGATGCTCAAAGTCGGGCTGCTCGAGTACATCGTCGTCGACGACTGGAAGGCGCGCATGTGGCTGCAGGCCTTGCCGAAGCTCACGCTGAACGAAGGCGCGGTGGTGCGCGAGGGTGGGCTGGTCGGGTGGGCGCTGCGCAAGGACAGCCCGAAGCTGACGGCCGAGCTCAACGATTTCTATGCCAACCATCTGAAGAAGCTGGGCGTGGCCAACTACCTTCGCCAGCAGCATTCCACGCGCATCAGGGCGTTGCGGGACGCCGGCGCTGATGCCGATGCCAAGCGCTTCGCCGAGTTGCTGGCGCTGTTCCAGAAGTACGGCGAGAAATACAACTTCGACCCGCTGATGCTGGCTGCGCAGGGCTACCAGGAGTCGCAGCTCAACCAGCAGGCCAAGAGCCATGTCGGCGCCGTCGGCGTGATGCAGATCATGCCGGCCACCGGGGCGGAGCTGAAGGTCGGCGACATCCGCGTGACCGAAGCCAACATCCACGCCGGCGCCAAGTACATGGACCAGCTGATGACGCGGTACTTCAAGGACGTGGACTTCAGCCCGGCCAACCGCGCGCTGTTCGCCTTTGCCTCCTATAACGCCGGCCCCGGCAACATCGCCAGGATGCGCAAGGAGGCCGAGAAGCGCGGCCTGGACCCGGACCGCTGGTTCAACAACGTCGAGTTGGTCACGGCCGAGAAGATCGGCATCGAGACCACCACCTATGTGCGCAACATCTACAAGTACTACACCTCGTACAAGCTGACGCTGGATGCACGCAAGGAGCGGGACAAGGCCCGCGGCGACCTGGGCAAGAAGTGATGCGACCGCCGGGCCATCGCCCTCGGCGCCGGCCGGAGCCCAGCCGGCGCGATGCCATCAGCCCCGGCAGCACCAGCAGCGCCAGCCTCCAGAACGCGCAGGGCAGGCCGAGCAGTCCGGTGGCGCCGGCGCAGCTTGCGCAAGGCTGTATGACTGCTGGCCGGCCGACTGCCGTCCGGAATTGCTGGCAGCATTGAGGTTTGCCGATCAGCTCAAGGCGGAGTGTTTCGTGAGGGTGTTGCTGCACTTGCTGGCGTTGACGCCGCTGCAACTGCTGTACGTCTATGCGGACGTATTGCACTTCTGCGTCTACCACGTCTTTCGTTGGCGACTGGCGTTGGCGCGCAGCAACATTGCCGGCGCCTTCCCCGAACTTCGGCCCGACGAGCGCGAGGCCATCCTGCGGCACAGCTACCGCCAGATGGCCCGCACGCTGATGGAGATGATTTGGGCCTCGCGCGCCCCGGCCGCCGAGCTGGGGCGGCGCGTGCAGTTCGAGAACCCGGAGCTGATCGAGAAATACCGAACCAAGGTGTCCGTGGTGTTGCTGACCGCTCACGTCTGCAACTGGGAATGGCTGTTGCTGGCGGCGGGCGCGCGCTTCGACGTGCCGATCGACGCGGTGTACAAGCCGCTGCGCCTCAAGGCCGTCGAGGGTTTCACTCGGGCGATGCGCGCCCGCTTCGGTGGGCAGCCGATCCCGATCGATCACGTACTCTTCGAGCTGCTCAAGCGCGGCGGGCAGGCGCGTGCCTACGGGTTGTTGGCTGACCAGACACCGCTGAAGCAGACGCCGAAGTACTGGACCCGCTTCCTGAACCGTGACACCGCGTTCTTCCTGGGGCCGGAACGACTTGCGCGCTACCTGGACGGCCCAGTGCTCTACGTCGAGATGAAGCGAACGGAAGCAGGCCACTATCGTGTGCACATGCACGTGCTTGCCGAGCCGCCCTACGACGACCCGGACCTGGGTGCGCGCCTCGCGCAGGCCTATGCGAGCCACCTCGAGGCGACGATCCGTGCACAGCCGAGCGACTGGCTTTGGATCCACAACAAGTGGAAGTACTCGCGGACGACGCAAGGTGATGCCACCGATGCGGCGTCCAGCTGCCGCGCAGCTGAGCGACCACGGGCCGAAGTTCAATAGGGCCTGGCCAGCCTTTCAGCGCTCGGCACCTGGGCCGCGTCACCGCACCGAAGCCAACATCCACGCCGGCGCCAAGTACATGAACCGGCTGACGACGCGCTGTATCAAGGGCGTGGACTTCAGCCCGGCCGACCTCGCGCTGTTCGTACTTGCCTTCGACAACGCTGGCGCCGCCATCATCGCCAGGATGCGCACATGGAGCGGGCCCAGGCCCGCGGCGACCTGAGCAAAAAGGTGATGCGACGGCCGGGGAATCGCCGTCAGCGCCTGCTGGCGACCAGCAGGCGCGTTGCCATCAGCCCCATCAGCACGAACAGCGCCAGGCTCCAGAACTCGTAGGGCACGCCGAACAGCTTGACGGCTGCGTCGGCGCAGCTGGCGCGGGGCTGGAAGACCTCGGGCAGACTGCCGTCCAGGCCCAGACTGCTGATGACCTTTTCCGCAAGCGTCAGCTTGCAGGAATCGCTGGCCGCGGCGACGAAGTGCTGCCACAGCGCGGCGGCTACGCCGGCCAGGCTCAGCGCCACGATCAGCAGCGCCGTGACGGCCGTGCCGACGGTGCTGCGCCAGGCCAGGCCGAGCAGCGCCAGCAGAGATATGAGCACGACGATCAGCCGCTGCAGGATGCACCAGGGGCAAGGCTCCATTCCCAGCCCATGCTGCGTCCACAGAGCGACGCCCACCGAGCCCAGCCCGAACAGCGCGATACCCAGCAGCAGCGCCGTTTGGCGCGATGCTGCCGTCACTTGATTTCGGCGATCAGTTCGATCTCGACGCAGGCGCCCAGTGGCAGCTGCGCCACGCCGAAGGCGCTGCGCGCATGTGCGCCGACCTCGGGCCCGAAGACCTCGCCCAGCAGCTCGGAACAGCCGTTGGTCACCAGGTGGTGCTCGGTGAAGGTGGCGGTGCTGTTGACCAGGCTCAGCACCTTGACGATGCGCGCCACCTTGTCGAGCCCGCCGGCGCCAGCCTGCAGCGTGCCCAGCAGATCAATGGCGATGGCCCGGGCCGCGGCCTTGCCCTCGTCGGTGGTCATGGTCAGGCCGAGCTGTCCGACCCAGGGCTTGCCGTCGCGGCGCGCGATGTGGCCGGAGACAAAGACCAGCTTGCCGCTGCACACGAAGGGCACATAGGCGGCCGCCGGCACGGCCAGCGGTGGAAGCGTGATGCCCAGGGCATCGAGGCGGGCTTGGACGGACATGATGTGCGGCGCGCAGTGCAGGGGACGGTCATCCTACACTGGCAGCGATGAGCCCAGGCCCTGACATGCCGGCCTCGTACAGCGCGCTGGACGCCGGCTGGCGCATGGCCGCCGCGGGGCTGGCCTGGCTGGCCGGCATCGGCTTGCAGATGCAGCAGCCCGCGCTGTGGCCGGCGGCGCACTACCTGGCGCTGGGGCTGGCCGCGCTGCAGCAACGGGCTGGTGCGCCGGCCAGCGGCTGGCGCAGGTGCTGCCGGCCGAGCTGGAAGGCGTGGACCTGCAACTCACCGGTGTGATCGTCGAGCTGCCGCAGCCCGGGCCGCAGGGCACGCCCTTCGTCCTCCGCGTGGAGCAGGCGCGGCGCGCGACGGCAAGCCGGTGAGCGTGCCTGAACGGGTGTCGCTGGGCTGGTACCGCGGATTCGACGGTGATGGGCTGATCGCCGCGCCGGCGCAGGCACAGTGCGCTGGCCAGCGCTGGCTGCTGAACGTGCGGCTGCGCCAGCCGCACGGCACGCTCAACCCGGGTGGCTTCGACCTGGTGCTGTGGATGTTCGAGCAGGGTCTTCGCGCCAGCGGCACGGTGCGTGCTGTGGCCGGCGCGGTGAATCGCCTGCTCGACGAGGCCGCCGGCCATCCGGTCGACCGAGCTCGCCAGTCGGTGCGCGACGCGATTCTGCTAGGCGTGGCCGATGCGCGCGCCGCCGGCCTGCTCGCAGCGCTGGCCGTCGCCGGGAGCGGGCAGGTACCCGCAATATAGTGCCAGCGTGTGAACGCCGGTCAGGAACCGCCTCTATTTGACGGTGAGATGGCGGTTTTGATGCGCGGCTGGTTCAGCCGAATTGCGCCTGCTGGTCTGTCCTGGTCTTGATGGGGTGTGCGCCTGCCTGGCCGCCCTGCAGTGTTGGCGGTCTTTGAGTGCCTGCAGGCGCTGCGTCAGGCGCTATGGTCGGCCGACGGACCACAGGTACAGCAGGCCTGGCGCGAGCACCTCGTGCCTGACGGTCAACCGCCACAGTTCGATCCCGACGAGCCGTTCTGACCTGTCTTCACGCGCGACTACCTTCAACAAGCAGATGGCCCCTCACGGGGCCATCTGCACTTCATCTCACCGCGTCGTCCATCAAGAGGCCGCCACCTCGCCAGCGAATAGAAGCGGATCACCTCGATGCGGTCCGCGATTGCGGCTGAATCCTGCTCCTGCGCAGGCAGCCGCGACGGGAGGTGCGCCTTGCCTTAGGTGGAGCCCCTGGGCCTTCCCTTCGGTTTGTACCTCATAATCTAAGTTTAAGGTACAATGACTTATGCCTCGCGCCAAAGCCCCCAGACCGCTCTACGCCTCTTTCGAGGGGCCGGTCAGCACAATGTATGCAGAACTGGTAGAGCGTGCTCGCTCCCAGGGCCAGTTGCTGCCCGGCACTCCGGGGTCGCTCGCCCTGCGCGAACGGCCTGGTTCGGGCGCGTACTGGTACCGGCGCTACTATCCTTTGCCCAAACTGCCTCAGGTCGAAGACTTCGTGTGCACGCAGGCGGACCAGGCAGCCTACGAGGCCATGAGCAGCCGCATCGAATCGGCCGCCTGGAGCCAAGAGCAGGTCCGTATGCTCCGCGCGCTGGGCATGCAAGTCGCCGACAAGGACGCTGCTCTGGTGCTGGTCGAGATGCACAACCGCGGGCTGTTCGCTGCGGGCTTGGTGTTGGTCGGAACCCTTGCGTACATGGCTTGGCTCAACGGGTTCGGTGTGAAAGCGGTCAGCTCGCGTACCCAGGATATCGACGTGGCCCGCAGGCACGTCCTTAAGCTTGCGACACCCGTCTCCTTCATGGAGGCCGTGCAAGCTACCAAGCTGGGTTTCTCTGCGGTCCCGGCAGGCCTGTCTCCTTCCGCGCCGTCGACCTCGGTCAAGCGACCCGGCAGGGAAGGTCTGCGGGTGGACATCTTGACGTCTGGCACAGATTTGGGCCAGGTGGTTCGTCTGCCGGAGCTTGACTGGCACGCCCAGTGCATCCCGTACTTCGATTACCTGCTAGCCTCGCCGCGTCAGGCAGCAATGCTGGCGGGGGGGCACTGCGTGCCGGTGAACGCGCCAGCGCCGGAGCGCTTGGCATGGCACAAACTGTATTCGAGCACCCGGCGTGCGAGCGATACGGCCAAGGCCGAAAAAGACCTGCGGCAAGCCGCAACCCTGCTGGCCGTGCTGGTGGAGCGCGACAACTTCGGGCTTTCGACAAAGGCGGTGCCCAAAGAAGTGCTTGGCGCAGCCCGTCAACGACTACCAGCGCTGTGCAGCTTACTCGAGCCACATCCACAAGCACTGGACGAGGTGGAGCGCGCCCTGCACCGCATTGCCTTGCCCTGAGGCTTTGACGACGTCAGCTTGGCAGCGTCTGATGCTCGTAGTCGAACTCCCCATCCCTATAGAGGCGACGGAGCATCTCTCCGTCACCGATGAAGAGCTCCCTGCTGGTCACCAGCAGCAAGAAGTCCTGCGTGGCTGCCGCGCATCTCGGCACTGGGCTGTCGGCTGTCTCTGGTGGGCTTCATCGCCAACTTGCTGGCCATCCCGCTGGTCACGCTGGCCATGGTGCCATTGGCGCTGGCCCGCATTCTCTGGCAGCCCTTGTGGGCGCTGGCCAGCGCGCTGGTGCAAGCGCTGGCGGCCGCTCTGCAGTTGTCGGCCGGCTGGCCCTTTGGTCTGTGGACGGCCGCTGCGGCACCAGGCTGGGGCATGGCGGTGGGTCTGCTCGGCGGTGCGCTGCTGGTCATGCCGCTGCCTTGGCGGTTGCGCGCACTCGGTCTGCCCTTGATGCTGCCGCTACGGGCGCCGCCACTGCCGCGGCCGGCCATGGGCGAGTTCGAGGTGGTTGCCGCCGACATCGGCCAGGGCACGGCGGTGCTGGTGCGCACCCGCAGCCGCCTGCTGCTGTACGGCGCCGGGCCGCGTTATTCGGCCGAGTCGGACGCCGCGCAGCGCGTGCTGCTGCCGCTGCTGCGCGCGCGCGGCGAAGGCCGCATGGACCTGCTGATGCTCAGCCACCGCGACATCGACCATGTCGGCGGGGCGGCGTCGCTGCTGAACGAAGTGCCGGTGGACGCTCTGGCCAGTTCGCTGCCCGAGGCGCATCCGCTGCTGGCCGGCGGCGCGCCGCACCGCCGCTGCGCCGCAGGCCCGGCCTGGGGATGGGACGGCGTGCGCTTCGAGCTGCTGCATCCGCTGGCCAGTGACTACGTGCCGTCGGCGCGGCCCAACACGCTGAGCTGCGTGCTGCGCGTGCATGGCCAGGGCGGGCACAGATTGCTGCTCGGTGGCGATATCGAGGCCGCACAGGAGTCGGCACTGGTCGATCGCCTGGGCGCAGGGCTGCGCAGCCAGGTGCTCTTGGTGCCGCACCATGGCAGCAGGACCTCGTCAAGCGAGGCCTTCATCGGCGCGGTGGCGCCGGGCACGGCCTTGGTGCAGGCCGCCTATCGCAGCCGTTTCGGCCACCCCGCCCCAGAGGAGCTGGCGCGCTACCGCGCGCTGGGCGGGCGCTGGTGCGCAGCGATGCCTGCGGCGCCTGGTCCTGGGGCGCACAGGGCGTGGCGCGCTGCCAGCGCGAGACCGCCACCCGTTACTGGCATCATCGGGTGGACGGTGGCCAGGCAGCCGGGCGCTGAGCCATGGAGATGGCCCGCCCCTTGCATTCGAGACAGCAAAGCCATCGCAGGAGTCCCTTGTGTCCATCCATGTCGCGCTGAACCACGTCACGCACTACCGCTACGATCGCCGCGTCGCCCTGTCGCCGCAGGTGGTGCGTCTTCGGCCGGCCCCGCACTGCCGCACGCCGATCCTGAGCTATTCGCTGCGCATCGAGCCGGCCGAGCATTTCATCAACTGGCAGCAGGATCCCTTCGCCAACCACCTGGCGCGCCTGGTCTTCCCCGACAAGACCAGCGAATTCAAGGTCACGGTCGATCTGGTGGCCGAGATGTCGGTCTACAACCCCTTCGATTTCTTCCTCGAGCCGGAGGCCGAGAAATACCCATTCGACTATGCGCCGGAGCTGAAGCACGACCTGGCGCCGTACCTGGTCAAGATTCCGGCGACGCCGCGCTTCAAGGCATTCGTCGACAGCGTGTCGCGCAAGGAGCAGCGCACCATCGACTTCCTCGTCGGCCTGAACCAGCGGCTGCAGCGGGAGATCGGCTACCTGATCCGCATGGAACCCGGCGTGCAGTCGCCCGAGCTGACGCTGACCAACCTGTCCGGTTCCTGCCGCGACACCGGCTGGCTGCTGGTGCAGTTGCTGCGCCACCTGGGGCTGGCGGCGCGTTTTGTCTCGGGCTACCTGATCCAGCTCAAGCCCGACGTCAAGTCACTCGACGGGCCCAGCGGCACCGAGGTCGACTTCACCGATCTGCATGCCTGGTGCGAGGTGTTCCTGCCGGGCGCCGGCTGGGTCGGCCTGGACCCGACCTCCGGGTTGATGGCCGGCGAGGGCCACATTCCGGTGGCGTGCACCCCAGAGCCCAGCACCGCCGCGCCGGTCAGCGGCGCGGTCGACGAATGCGAGGTGAGCTTCGAGCACCACATGCAGGTCACGCGCATCTACGAATCGCCGCGCGTCACCAAGCCCTACACCGAGGCGCAGTGGCAATCGATCCTGGGGTTGGGTCACGAAGTCGATGCCGAACTGCAGTGCCAGGACGTGCGCCTGACGATGGGCGGCGAGCCGACCTTCGTCTCGGTGGACGACCGCGACGGCGCCGAATGGAACGTCGACGCGCTCGGCCCCACCAAGCGCGGCTTCGCCACCGAGTTGGTGCACCGGCTGCGCGCCAAGTACGCTGCCGGCGGCTTCCTGCACTTCGGACAGGGCAAGTGGTACCCGGGCGAGCAGCTGCCACGCTGGGCGCTGACCATCGGCTGGCGCGCCGACGGCCAGCCCTGCTGGCACGACCCCTCGCTGTTCGCCGACGAACGCGAGGCGTACCACTACACCACCGACGACGCCCAGGCCTTCATGGCCGCGCTGACGCGGCGCCTGGGCCTGGACGCCAAGTACGTGCAGCCGGGCTACGAGGACACCTGGTACTACCTGTGGCGCGAACGCCGGCTGCCGGTCAACGTCGACCCCTTCGAATCCAAGCTCGACGACGAGATGGAACGGGCCCGGCTGCGACGCATCTTCACGCAGGGCCTGGACAGCGTGGTCGGCTACCTGCTGCCGCTGAAGCGCGAATGGCACACGCCCACCGCCGGGCCGAAGTGGATCACCGGCTCGTGGTTCTTGCGCGACGAGCGCCTGTACCTGATGCCCGGCGATTCGCCAATGGGCTACCGGCTGCCGCTCGATTCACTGCCCTGGGCCGCGCCCGGTGACGCGCAGCAGCTGATCACCCAGGACCCTTTCGAGCACCTGCGCCCGCTACCCAGCGCGGCGCAGCTGCGTGCGCCGTTCGGCGGCCGTCCCGGCTACGACGTGCACCATGTCGGCCGCGGCTTTGCCGAAGGCGGCAGCGTGGCGCTGCAGGCGCAGCCCTGGCCGCAGGACCTGGACAGCGAGGCCGGCCTCGGCTCGGGGGGGCCTGCGGCAGGCGAGGGCGGCCCGAGCCACCCGCACCTGCCTGAGACAGCGCCGGTGCGCGACCCGGACAGTGTCCCCGGCCGCTTCGAGTCGGCCGGCTGGCTGACCCGCACCGCGCTGTGCGTCGAGGTGCGCGATCCGCAGCGCGCCAATGGCCCGAAGGCCGAAAAGGAGCATGGCGGCAAGAGCGGCGTGCTTTACGTCTTCCTGCCGCCGCTGAAGCACCTGGAGGACTACCTGGAGCTGCTGGCCGCGGTGGAAGCCACGGCGGCCGAGCTGGGTGTGAAGGTGGTGCTGGAGGGCTACCCGCCGCCGCGCGACCCGAGACTGAAGATCCTGCAGGTGACGCCTGACCCGGGCGTGATCGAGGTCAACATCCACCCGGCGTCGAGCTGGGAGCAGCTGGTCGACCACACCGAGTTCCTGTACGACGCGGCGCATCGCACGCGGCTGTCCACCGAGAAGTTCATGCTCGACGGCCGCCACACCGGCACGGGGGGTGGCAACCACTTCGTGCTCGGCGGCGCCACGCCGGCGGACAGCCCCTTCCTGCGCCGTCCGGACGTGCTGGCCAGCCTGCTGACCTACTGGCACAACCACCCCAGCCTGAGCTACCTGTTCAGCGGCATGTTCATCGGTCCGACCAGCCAGGCGCCGCGCATCGACGAGGCGCGCAACGACCAGGTCTACGAGATCGAGATCGCCTTCGCCGAGCTGGAGCGACAGATGGCGCGGCATCACAAGACAGGGGAAGGGGCGCCGGTCTCCGGGGCCGTGCCGCCATGGGTGATCGACCGCAGCTTGCGCAACCTGCTGATCGACGTCACCGGCAACACCCATCGCAGCGAGTTCTGCATCGACAAGATGTACTCCCCCGACGGGCCTACCGGGCGCCTGGGACTGCTGGAGCTGCGCGCCTTCGAGATGCCGCCGCATGCGCACATGAGCCTGGCGCAGCAGCTGCTGCTGCGCGCACTGCTCGCCTGGTTCTGGCGCGAGCCCTACCGCGGTCACGGAACGACGCGCTTGACGCGCTGGGGCACGGGGCTGCATGACCGCTTCCTGCTGCCGACCTTCGTGCAGATGGACTTCAACGACGTCATGGCCGAGCTGCGCGCGGCGGGCTATGCCTTCGACGACGAATGGTTCGCGCCGCATCTGGAATTCCGCTTCCCGCTGATCGGCGAGGTGGCCACGATGGGCGTAGCCTTGAGCCTGCGCACCGCGCTGGAACCCTGGCACGTGATGGGCGAGGAGGGCGCGCCCGGCGGCACCGCGCGCTATGTCGATTCCTCGCTGGAGCGGCTGGAGGTCAAGGTCAGTGGCCTGAACGGCAATCGCCACGTGATCACCGCCAATGGCCAGGCGCTGCCGCTGCAGCCTACCGGCCGCGTAGGCGAATACGTCTGCGGCGTGCGCTACCGTGCCTGGCAGCCACCGTCGGCGCTGCATCCGACCATCGGCGTGCACGCGCCGCTGACCTTCGACATCGTCGACAACTGGCTGCAGCGCTCGATGGGCGGCTGCCAGTACCACGTGGCGCACCCGGGGGGCCTCAGCCATGAGGACTTCCCGGTCAATGCCTACACCGCGGAAAGCCGCCGCCTGGCGCGCTTCGTCCGCATGGGCCACACGCCGGGCAAGATGTCGGTGCAGCCGGCCAAACCGAGCCTTGAGTTCCCCTTCACCCTCGACCTGCGCCAGCGCTGACCGCCGCCGAACGTGCTGCAGAACCAGTCCCAATCGCTGCTGCCGTTTGCAGCCGATGATGCGCTCGACCTGGCGCTGACGGCGCAGTTGGAGATGCTGCGCCACAGCCCCGGGCTGGAGCCGGGCCTATGGGACGAGATGCGCCATGCCGACGGGCAGTTGCGCGGCTCGTGGCGCGATTTCGTGCGCTGGCTGCCCCCGCCCGCGCCCGGCCAAGGCGTGGCCGACGAGATGGACCGGCGCGTCGCCCAGGTGGCGCGGCAGATCCGCCACGACGGCATCACCCACAACGTCTTCGGCGAGCAGGGTGCAGCGCAGCGGCCCTGGTCGCTGGAGCTGCTGCCGCTGATCATCGACACCGCCGACTGGGCGGTGATCGAGGCCGGCGTGGTGCAGCGCGCCGCGCTGATGCAGGCCATGCTGGCCGATGCCTACGGACCGCAGCACCTGCTGCACGAAGGCCTGTTCCCGCCGGCGCTGCTGCTGCGCCACCCGGGCTACCTGCGCTCGATGCGCGGCGTGGCGCCGGCCAGCGGGCTGCGCCTGCACATCGTTGCCTTCGACCTGGTGCGCGCACCCGACGGCCGCTGGCAGGTGCTGACCTGCCGCAGCCAGGGCCCGTCCGGCCTGGGCTACGTACTGCACAACCGGCTGGTCATCTCGCGCCAGTTCCCCGACGCCTTCCGCGAACTGCGTGTCCAGCACATCGCCACGAGCTACCGCCGGCTGCTCGATTCGATCGAACGGCCGGCGCGCTCCGTGGCCGGCGGCACCACGCCGCGCGTCGTGCTGCTCACACCCGGGCCCTATGCCGAGACCTACTTTGAGCATGCCTACCTGGCGCGCTACCTGGGCCTGCCGCTGGTCGAAGGCGGCGACCTGGTGGTGCGCGAGATGCGCCTGTACCTGAAGACCGTGGAAGGCCTGGAGCCGGTGCACGGCATGCTGCGCCGGCTGGACGACGACTGGTGCGACCCGCTGGAGTTGCGCGCCGATTCCGCGCTCGGCGTACCGGGGCTGCTGCAGGCGGTGCGTGCCGGCAACGTCGTGATGGCCAACGCGCTGGGCAATGGTTTCCTCGAATCGCCGGCGATCCAGGGTTTCCTGCCCGGCATCGCGCGCCGGCTGTTGGGCGAGGAACTGCTGCTGCCGGCGCTGCCCACCTGGTGGTGCGGCGAGGCAGCTGCCTGGGCCGATGTGCGAGCGCAGCTCGACGACAAGATCGTGCGCAGCACTTTCCCGCGGAGCGGCCGCGCGTCGATGATCGTCCGGCCCGACGACGTATCCATCGACGACGATCCCGATGCCTGGACCGTGACCGAGAGGGTGCGCTTTTCGCGCGCACCGGTATGGAGTGTCGGCACCACCTTGGCGCGCCCTGCGATGGTGCGCGTGTACGCCATTGCGGAGCAGGGTGGTCAATGGCATGTGCTGCCCGGCGGCATGACGCGCGTGGCCAAGTCCGACGAGCTCAGCGTGTCGATGCAGCGTGGCGGCTCCAGCCTGGACACCTGGGTGCGCACCGACGGCCCGGTCGACAGCTTCTCGATGCTGCCCAGCCGGCTGAGCGTGGACGACATTGCCGCGCGCCGTCCACCGGTGTCCAGTCGCGCTGCGGAGAACCTGTTCTGGCTCGGCCGCTACACCGAGCGCACCGAGCAGATGGTGCGGCTGGCGCGGGTGGTGCTGCTGCTCATCGACACCGACGAGGACGCGCCCGAGACCTTGCGCGAGGCCTTGTCCAAGCTGGCGGTGCACAGCGGCCTCGCGCCCTGGGGCGCGCCGACGCTGAACCAGGCGCCGCACCTGTTCGAGCGTGCGCTGCTCGGTGCGCTGGCCGATCCGGCCGCCAGCAGCATTGCCTTCAACCTGGGCGCGCTGGAGCGAGCCGCACAGGCGCTACGCGAGCGGCTGTCCAACGAACAATGGGGCGTGGTGCGCTCGATGGGCACGCTTGTCCAGGCGCTGCGCGCCGATGCGCCGGCCGGCGTGCCGGCGCTGGGCCAGGTGCTGCCGGCGCTGGACCGGCTGGGTGTGCAACTGGCGGCCGTCACCGGCGCGCAGAGCGACCGCATGACGCGTGACCACGGCTGGCGCTTCATGACCGTCGGCCGGCTGCTGGAGCGGCTGATCGGCCTGTCGGCCCAGCTGGGCGGCTTCGTCGAGACCGGCGCACTGGGCCAAGCCACGGGCATCGAAATGATGCTGGAACTGTTCGACAGCGCCATCACCTTCCGCGCCCGCTACCAACGTCGCGAGGACCTGCTGGCGCTGACCGACCTGCTGGTGCTGGACAGTGCCAACCCGCGCTCACTGGCCGGCGTACTGCGGCGGCTGCGCACCGAGCTGCGCAAGTTGCCCGGCGACGACGACTTCATCGACAAGCTGCTGCGGCGGCTGCCGCCGGACGGCGCCGGAGTGCAGCTCGACGATCTGCGCGGCGCCGACGAGACGCAGGTGCTGCACGTGCTGGGCGAGGTCAGCGCGCAGTTGCAGGCCAGCGGCGCCGGCCTGGCCGACGACCTGGGCCACCGCTTCTTCGCGCATGCGTCCACCGGCGATGAACTCCAGCGTGTCTGAGGCGACGGGCGTGACCGTGCTCGAAGTCGAGCACGAAACGCACTACGGCTATGCCGCACCGGTGACGCAGGCCCAGCACCTGGCCTACCTGAAGCCGCTGCAGGACGCACGCCAGCAGCTGCTGCAGCACGAGCTGAGCATCGAACCCACGCCGCTGCAGCTGCTGCACGACACCGACACCTATGGCAACGCGCGCACGCTATTCAGCCTGAACCAGCCGCACCGCGCGCTGCGTGTGCGCGCGCGCAGCCGGGTCGCGCTGGCGCCGCGCGAGTCGGCCATCGGCACAGCCGACTCGCCGCGCTGGGAAGAACTGCGTAAGCGACTGCGCTACGAGGCCGGCGCCCGCTTCGACCCGGCGGTGGAATTCGCCCAACCCTCACCCTATGTGCCGCGGCTTCATGCGCTGCGCGACTACGCCCTGGCCAGCTTTGGCCCCGCCGAGCCGGTGGCCCAGGGCGCACTTGACCTGATGCGCCGCATCCATGCCGACTTCGAGTTCAAGACCGCCAGCACCGACGTGGACACGCCGCTGATCGATGCCTTCGAGCAGCGCGCCGGGGTGTGCCAGGACTTCGCCCACCTGATGATCGCCGCGCTGCGCATGGTCGGCCTGGCGGCGCGCTACGTCAGCGGCTACCTGCTGACACAGCCGCCGCCGGGTCAGCCGGCGCTGCTCGGCGCCGACGCCTCGCACGCCTGGGTGCAGGTCTACTGCCCGGGCACGCCGGGGCTGGCCGACGGCTGGCTGGAGCTGGACCCGACCAATGACCTGATCCCCGACACCAGCCACGTGCGCCTGGCGTTGGGCCGCGACTACGGAGACGTGACGCCGCTGCGCGGCGTCATCCGCGGCGGCGGCCGGCACACGCTGGAAGTCCGCGTCGACACGCGCCTGGTTCAGGAATCGCGGGCCCGAATGTTGCTAACTTGACGCTCACCGAGGAGCCCTTGCATGCCACCCAGCTTCGATGAAATGCGCATCAGCGGCAGCGAGGTGCGAGACCATTACCGCACCTACGAACGCTGGCTGCAGGCGCAGCCTCAGGAACTGATGCGCGACCGCCGCGAAGAGGCGGAAATGATCTTCCGCCGCGTCGGTATCACCTTCGCCGTCTATGGCGCCAAGGACGAGGACGGCGCCGGCACTGAGCGGTTGATCCCCTTCGACCTGATTCCGCGCGTCATCCCCAGCCATGAGTGGGTGGACATGGAAAAGGGCCTGCGCCAGCGTGTCACCGCGCTGAACCGCTTCCTGCACGACGTCTATCACGACCAGGAGATCCTCAAGGCCGGCCTGGTGCCTGCCGAACAGGTGCTCAACAACTCGCAGTACCGGCCCGAGATGCGCGGCGTCAAGGTGCCCGGCGGCGTCTACTCGCACATCGCCGGCGTCGACATCGTGCGCGCCGCCAATCCCGACGGCAGCGGCAGCTACTACGTGCTCGAGGACAACCTGCGCGTGCCCAGCGGCGTGAGCTACATGCTCGAGGACCGCAAGATGATGATGCGGCTGTTCCCCGAGCTGTTCAGCCTGCACCGCGTGGCGCCGGTGGCGCATTACCCCGATCTGCTGCTGGAGACGCTGCGCGCGGTGGCGCCGGCCGGCGTCAACGAGCCCACGGTGGTGGTGCTGACGCCGGGCATGTACAACAGCGCCTACTTCGAGCATGCTTTCCTGGCCCAGCAGATGGGCGTGGAGCTGGTCGAGGGCCAGGACCTGTTCGTGCGCGACGACCATGTGTTCATGCGCACCACGCAGGGCCCGAAGCGGGTGGACGTGATCTACCGCCGCGTCGACGACGACTTCCTCGACCCGCAGGTCTTCCGCCCCGACAGCACGCTGGGCTGTGCCGGCATCCTCGGCGTGTACCGCAGCGGCAACATCACGCTGGCCAATGCCATCGGCACC
>Ga0105090_10000855_pt1 | contig 15742 bp, 14 predicted proteins | sample PPLLak3March2015_FD_79110 | JGI IMG/M metagenome (GOLD analysis project Ga0105090, IMG submission 79110) | Freshwater sediment microbial communities from Prairie Pothole Lake near Jamestown, North Dakota, USA - PPLs Lake P7 Core (1) Depth... | ecosystem: Environmental > Aquatic > Freshwater >... | reverse complement strand
CCGGCGACGTAGTCGATCACCCGGTCGCGGCCTTCCATGCAGAAGTCCACGTCGAAGTCGGGCATCGACACGCGCTCGGGATTGAGGAAGCGCTCGAACAGCAGGTCGTAGCGCAGCGGGTCCAGGTCGGTGATGCCGAGCACCCAGGCGACCAGCGAGCCCGCGCCCGAGCCGCGCCCGGGGCCGACCGGCACGCCGTTCTCGCGTGCCCAGCGGATGAAGTCGGCGACGATCAGGAAGTAACCCGCGAAGCCCATCTGGCAGATGACGTCGAGCTCGCTCTCGAGCCGCTGGTCGTAGCCGTCCCGTCCGTTCACGCGCTCGTGCGCAGGGGCCGCCACGGCGAGCCGCGCGGCGAGGCCGGCTCGCGCCTCCTCGCGCAGGTGCTCCTCGGTGCTGCGCCCGGCCGGGACGGGATAAGCCGGCAGCGACGGCTTGCCGAGCCGGATCTCGAGGTTGAGCCGGCGCGCGAGCTCGTTCGCGTTGTCGAGCGCTTCCGGCAGGTCCTCGAAGAGCCCGGCCATCTCCGCGGGCGCGCGCAGGTACTGCTGTTCGCTGTAACGACGCGGCCGCGAGGGGTCGGCGAGCAACGTGCCGTCGTGTATGCACACGCGCGCCTCGTGTGCTTCGAAGTCCTCCCGCGCGAGGAAGCGCACGTCGTTGGTCGCGATCACCGGGACGCCGCGTGCGACCGCGAGCTGCAGCGAACCGGCGATGCAGTCCTCCTCGCCCGGTCGGCCGGTGCGCGTGAGCTCGAGGTAGTAGCGGTCGCCGAACACGGCGAGCCAGGCATCGAGCGCACGGGCCGCCTCGTCCTCCCGGCCGGCGAGCAGCGCCCGTCCGACGTCGCCGTCCCGGCCGCCCGACAGCGCCACGAGGCCCGCGGCCGCTGCGGCGTCGAGCCAGCTGCGCTCGACGGTGGGCCCGTGGCGACCCTGGCCCTCGAGGTAGGCGCGCGTGACGAGGCGGGTCAGGTTGAGGTACCCGGTCTCGTCCTGGCAAAGCAGCGTGAGGCGGCCCGGCTCGGCGCGCTCGCCGTCCTCGCGGAGCATGAGGTCCACGCCGACCAGCGGCTTGACGCCGCGCGCGAGCGCCGCGCGGTAGAACTTCACCAGCGCGAACAGGTTGACCTGGTCGGTCACCGCGATCGCCGGCATGCCCATGCGCGCGCAGGCGTCCACGAGCCCCTCGCGCGCCAGGGACCCGTCGTCGCGCCGCTCGCTGTCGATGCGCAGCGCGCCGTCGACCAGCGAGTACTCGGTGTGCAGGTGAAGGTGGACGAAACTCGGCATCGGGGCGCGCGGCGGGGCTCAGCGGAGCTCGCAGGATTGTACCGGGGCGAAGCTGCGGCGGTGGATGGGCGACGGCCCGAGTCGCCGCAGCGCCGCGACGTGCGCGACGGTGGGGTAGCCCTTGTGCACGGCGAAGCCGTAGCCCGGGTAGCACACGTCGAGCTCGCGCATCCGGGCATCGCGCGCGCACTTGGCGAGGATCGAGGCGGCGCTGATGCTCGGCACCGACGCATCGCCGCGCACCACGGCCTGCACCGTGCAATGCCAGCCCAGGTCGGCGAGGTCCGGGCAGAGGTTGCCGTCCACCATGACGTGGGACGGCGTTGCGCCGAGCGACTGGAGCGCGCGACGCATCGCGAGGAACGTGGCCTGCAGGATGTTGAGCGCGTCGACCTCGGCGGGCTCGGCCAGGCCGAGGGCCCAGTCGACGCTGCGGGAGCGGATCTCGGCGGCCAGCGCCTCGCGTCGCCGCTCGGAGAGTTGCTTGGAATCGGCCAGCCCCTCGATGGGCCTCGAGGGGTCGAGGATGACTGCGGCCGCCACGACCGGACCCGCGAGCGGACCGCGGCCGGCCTCGTCAACCCCGGCGACCGGGCCGGGCGGCCGCCATTCGAGTGCAGCCTGCACCGGTGCACGTCGCTTCATCGGCCGCGCCGCCGCGCATCGAGCAGTTCGAGCACCGCGTCGGCCGCGCGCTGGCTGGCATCGCAGCGCAGGCTCGCGTGGATCGCCTCGAACGCGCGGGTCAGATCGTCGCGGTCCGGGCGCTCGAGCTGCGCCAGCACCGCTGGACCGAGCACCTCGGGCCGGACCTGCTCCTGGAAGAACTCGGGCACGAGCGGCCTGCCGGCCAGCAGGTTCGGCTGGGAGAAATACTCGGTCTTGACGAGACTGAGGTCGCGCAGCAGCCAGGCCGTCAGCGGTGCGACTCGATAGGCCACCACCATCGGTCGCTTCACGAGCGCAGCTTCGAGCGTTGCCGTGCCGGAGGACAGCAACACCGCATCGCTCGCCGCCATCGCCTCCTGCGCCCGGCCGTCCACGAGGTGGACCGCCAGATCGGGCGCGTGATCCCGCAGCGATTGCTCGAACGCCTGCCGCGCCGTCGCACCCGCCATCGGCGCCACGAACGCGAGCTCGGGACGACGCGCGCGCAACCAGGCCAGGGTCGCCGCAAAGGGTGGCCCGAGCCGCGTCACCTCGCCGCGTCGGCTGCCGGGCAACACCGCGAGCACAGGGCCGCCGGCCGGCAGTCCGAGCGCGACCCGCGCCGCCGCGGCGTCCGAGTGCATCGGAATGCGGTCGGCGAGCGGATGGCCCACGAACACGGCGCGCACGTCGTGGGCCGCGTAGAAACCGGCCTCGAAAGGCAGCACGCACAGCACGAGATCCACGGCAGCGCCGATCGTGCGCACCCTGCCCTGCCGCCACGCCCAGACCTGCGGGCTCACGTACTGGACCGTCGGGATGCCGACGCGCTTGAGATCCGCCGCCAGACGCAGGTTGAACTCGGGCGAGTCGATGCCTACGAACGCGTCCGGTGCGGCAGCGACGAACCGGCGGCGCACGTCCCGCCGCAGTTGCAGCAGCCGCGGCAGGTGCCTGACGATCTCGGCGAGGCCCATCACCGCGAGCGCGTCGGCCGGGTACCACGCTTCGCAGCCCGCCGCCGCCATGCGTGGACCGGCGATGCCGGCAAACCTGGAGCCCGGGGCGCGGGCCGCGAGCGCCTCGATCAGCGGACCGCCGAGGTTGTCTCCGGAAGCCTCGCCGGCCACCAGGCCGAAGGTCGAAGGGATGGCCGCGGTCCCCACGCGTCCCCGCGCGTCGGTCAACGCACGATGCTGCGGGTGGAGCGCGGCAGGAACTCGACGATGGCGCGCACCTCGGGCTGCTCCTCGGCGATCGCCGCGAGCTGGGCAGTCGCATCGGCGAGCTTGAGCCCGGAGCGGTACAGCAGTCGGAACGCGTTGCGCAGGTTGCGGATCTGCTCGGGCGTGAAGCCGCGCCGCTTGAGGCCCTCGGAATTGACGCTGTGCGCGGCGGCCGGCTGGCCCACCGCCATGATGTAGGGCGGCACGTCGCGGGTCACTGCGGCGTTGTTCGCGATGAATGCGTGCGCGCCGACCTTGCAGAACTGGTGCACGGCCGACAGGCCGCCCATGATCACCCAGTCGTCGACATGCACATGTCCGCCGAGCGTGGCGTTGTTGGCGAACACGCACTGGCTGCCCACGCGGCAGTCGTGAGCCACGTGCGCATACGCCATGAACAGGTTGTCGTCGCCGATCCGGGTGACGCCCTCGTCCTTGGTCGTGCCGCGGTTCAGGGTCACGAACTCGCGGATGACGTTACGGTCGCCGATCTCGAGCCGCGTCGGCTCGCCCTTGTACTTCTTGTCCTGGGGCGCCGAGCCCACCGATGCGAACGGGAAGACCTGGTTGTCGGCGCCGAGCCTCGCAGGCCCCTGGAGGACGGCGTGCGCCCCGATGCGCGTGTTCGCTCCGACCACGACGCCCGGGCCGACGATGGCGTAGGCGCCCACTTCGACGTCCTCGCCGAGATCTGCCTCCGGAGCGACCAGCGCCGTCGGGTGGATGTTGCGTGCCATTCCTGACTCCTCGCTCCAGTCGCCGCGCGCTCAGCCCGGCATCACCATCATCTCGGCGGAACAGGCCTCCTCGCCCGCCACCTCCGCCACGGTCGAGAACCTCCAGATCGTGCGGATGCGCCGCTCCAGCGTCGCGCGCAGCACGAGCTGGTCGCCGGGCACGATCGGTCGCCGGAAACGCGCCTTGTCGATGCCCGCGAAATAGAACTTTACGTTCTCGTCCGGGTAGATGCCTGCCGTGACGAAGCAGAGAATGCCGGCCGCCTGCGCCAGCGCCTCCAGCATGATCACGCCCGGCATCACCGGCCGGCCCGGGAAGTGCCCGACGAAGAACTGCTCGTTGGCGGTCACGTTCTTGATCGCGACGATGCGTTCGCCTGCCTTGCACTCCAGGACACGGTCCACGAGCAGCATGGGGTAGCGGTGCGGCAGCCGCCGCATCACTTCGTCGATGCCGAAGCCGCCCTGCTCACTCATCCCGCTCCGCCTCCCCTTCGTCTTCATCCTGCCAGCCCGCTCCCGCCTCGAGCCGCCGCACGCGCTTCGCCAGCTCGTCGAGGTGCTGGAAACGCGCCGCGTTGCGCCTGAAGCGCCGCGCCTCGTCGGCGGGCAGGCCGCTCGAGTACACGCCAGGCCGGCGGATCGAGCTGCTGACCATGGTGCGCCCCGTGATCGCGACGTCGTCACAGATCTCGAGGTGCCCGACGACGCCCACCATCCCGCCCAGCATGCAGCGCCGGCCGATCACCGCGCTACCCGAGATGCCCGCACAGGCGGCGATGACCGTGTGCTCGCCGATTCGCACGTTGTGCCCGACCTGCACCTGGTTGTCGATCTTCACGCCGTCCCCGATCATCGTGTCGCCGATGGCGCCCCGGTCGATGGTCGTGTTGGCACCCACGTCGACGTCGTTCCCGAGCACCACCGAGCCGATCTGCGGCACGCGAACGTAGCCGCCCGAATCCGGCGCGTGACCGAAGCCGTCCGCCCCGAGCACCGACCCGGGATGCAGCACGCAGCGCATGCCGACCTGGACACGCTCGCACACGGTCACGCGTGCCACGAGCTTCGTATCGGCGCCGATGCGGGCCCCGGCGAGCACTACCGATCCCGCTCCCACCACGACGCGAGGCCCGATCGTCGCACCGGCCGCGACGTAGGCGAGCGCGCCGACGTAGGCGGAGGCGTCCACCTCCGCGCCATCCTCGACGAGCGCATTCGGGTGACGTCCCGCGGCCAGCGGGGGCTCGGGATGGAGCAACTGCGCGATGCGCGCATAGGTCGCGTAGGGATTGCCGGTCACCAGGGCGGCAACGGGGCAGTCTCCGGCAGCCGAGGAATCCAGCACGACGGCCGACGCGCGAGTGGCGGCGAGGTGGCGGCGGTAGCGCGGGTTCGCGAGGAAGGCCAGCGTGCCGGGACCGCCCTCCTGCAGCGAGGCGACGCGGTCCACCGTCGCGTCGGGGTCGCCGCGCAGCTCGCAGCCGAAGCGGACCGCCAGTTCGGCGAGCTGCAACGGCACCGTCGCCGCCTCGCGCCGCCAGCGTCAGGGCTTGGCGGGCGCGGTGCCGCGGCGCGACTGCAGGGCCGAGAGCACCTGGTTGGTGATGTCCACGGCCGGACTTGCGTACAGCGCATCGGCGACCACGACGTCGAGGCTGGCGCTCTTGGCGTAGGTCTGCACCTCCTGCAGGACCGTCCGCTGCAGCTGCCCGAGCGCCTCGTTGCGCCGCACGTTGAGGTCCTCGAGGAACTCGTTCTGCTTGCGCGCCAGGTCGCGCTGGCCGTCGCGCAGCGTCTTCTCGGCGTCGCGCCGCTGTGCCTCGGCCATCGTCGCGCCGTCCTTCGCGAGCTTGTCTTCCCTGGCCTTCAGGTCGCGCTGCTGGCTCTCGAGGTCGCGGCGCCGGGCGGCGAACTCGTTCTCGAGCGCCTGCGAGGCCGCCTGGGCCTGGGGTGCCTCCTGCAGCAGGCGCTGGACATTGACCACTCCGATCTTCGCCTGGGCCTGGGCCGCGCTCAGGGGCAACGCCGTGGAAGCGAGGATCGCGAGGGCCAGGGTCACGGTCTTGATGCGCATGGAACGAGTTACCTCAGAATGCCTGTCCGATTGAGAACTGGAAGCCTTCCGTCTGATCGGCATACGTGATGCCGTCGCTCTTGTCCGCGTTGATCGGGAAGGCATAGCTGAAACGGAATACGCCGAGCGGGGCCAGCCACTGCACGGCGACGCCCGTCGAGTACTTGATATTATCAAAGCTGAACTCGTAATCCACGGGCGTGATGCCGTCGCGGCCCACGTACGTCACGCTGTCGGTCGAGAACACGTTGCCGGCGTCGAAGAACACGCTGAAGCGAGCGCTGTTGCGCCACTTCTCCGGCATCGGCAGCAGCAGCTCGAGCTGGTTCGAGACCTTCAGGTTGCCGCCGTACGGGTTGCCGAAGGAGTCCTTCGGCCCGAGGCGGCTCTCGCGGTAGCCGCGCACCGTCTCGGGGCCGCCGGCGAAGAAGCGCCGGTACGGCGGGATCGAGGTGGTGTCCCCGATGTCGAACCCGTAGGCGACGTCGAGGCTGTTCAGCAGCGTGAACCACCGCGAGATCGGGACGAACTGCAGGTAGTCGTAGCTGACGGTGTAGAACTCGACGTCGCTGAACGGCAGCGTGTAGCTCAGGTTCAGGCGATGGCGCGCGCCGCGGTCGGCGAAGATGCCACGGTTGCGCGAGTCGAAGCCCCAGCCGACCGCCAGCGAGTAGGTGTCGAACTTCGTGCCGTAGAAGTCGAAGGAGATCGGCGGAATGCCGTAGCTGGCGCGCTCGATGTAGGTGTCGCCGTTGTTCTGCACCCACTCGACCGCCTCCTGGGCACTGCCGTTCGGATCGGTCAGGAGGTCCGAGCGCTGGGCCGCGAACCCGAGACGCAGCGACTGGAACTCGGAGATCGGCCAGCCGTAGTCGACCCCGAGCGTTCCGGTCTCGGTCTCGAAGTCGGAGGACGCCTGCGTGAACTGCGTGATGCTGCGGAAGGTCGCGCTCACCGTGCGCGAGACGCCGTCGATCGTCGTGTAGGGGTCGGTGTGGGAGAGGCTGAAGACCTTGCTGTACTGGCCCGCGTTGATCTCCGCCGCCACCCGGTTGCCGGTGCCCATGAAGTTGCTGTGCACGAAGCTGCCGTTGAGCAGCACCGACTGCGACTCGGAATAGCCGATGCCGCCGCTGAACTGGCCGGGCAGACCTTCCTTGATCTTGAAGTCCACGTCCACGAGGTCCGGGGAGCCCGGCACCGGATTCGTCTCGACCTCGACCTCCTCGATGTAGGGCAGGCGCTGCAGGCGAAGTTTGGACCGCTCCACGGCAGCGTTCGACAGGTAGCCGCCCTCCATCTGGCGCATCTCGCGCCGCAGCACGTCGTCGTTGATGCTGGTCGTGCCGGTGAAGTTGATGCGCCGGACATAGGCGCGGTTGCCGGGGTCGACGAGGAAGGTGATGGCGATCTCCTTCGTCTCGGGATCGACCTGGGAGACGGGGTCGATCTTCGCGAAGGCAAACCCGTCCTGGCCGAGGCGCAGGGACATGAGCTCGGTCGTCGCGGTGAGCATGCGCCTCGAGAACACGTCACCACGGCGCACCTGGACGAGGCCGCGAAGTTGCTCCTCCGGGACCACGAGATTGCCCGCGATCTTCACCTCGGAGATGCGGAACACTTCGCCTTCCTGCACGTTCAGGGTGATGAAGATGTCGTCGCGCTCCGGTGCGATCGCCACCTGCGTCGAGGTCACGTCGAAGTTGGCGTAGCCGCGGTCGAGGTAGAACGAGCGCAGCTTCTCGAGGTCGCCCGAGAGTTCCTCGCGCGAGTAACGGTCGTCCTGCCGGTACCACGACAGCCAGTTCGGGGTGCGCAGCTTCAGCTGCTCGAGCAGTTCCTCGTCGTCGAAGGCCTCGTTGCCGACGATGTTGATCTGGCGGATGCGCGATCGCTTGCCCTCGACGATGTCGATGGCGATCCGCACGCGGTTGTCGGGCAGCTCCTCCACGGTCGTGTCCACGCGCACCGCGTACTTGCCGCGCGAGAAGTACTGGTCGGTCAGGAAGCGCTTGACCTCGTCGAGGGTGGACTCGTTGAAAGTCTTGCCGCGGGCCAGGCCGACGTTGCGCAGCGACTTCTCGAGGTCCTCGGTCTTGATGTCCTTGTTGCCCTCGATCGTGAAGCTCTCGATCGACGGGCGCTCGAGCACCGCCACCACCAGCGTGCCGCCGTCGCGGCGCAGCTCGACGTCGCTGAAGAACCCGGTCGCGTACAGCGCACGCAGCGCCTCCTCGATCCGGCGCGAGTCGAGGCGGTCGCCGATGTTGACCGGCAGGTAGTTGAAGACCGTGCCCTCGCTGATGCGCTGCAGACCCTCGATGCGGATGTCGCCGACGGTGAAGGACGACGGCACGCCCTGCGCGAGCACGGCGGGTACGGCGAGCAGGGCCGGGATCGCGGCCAGTAGCTGGCGTCGCATGCGGCTGCTCAGCTGAACAACCGCGACAGGTCGTTGTAGAACGCGAAGCTCATCAGGATCAGCAGCAGCAGCAGGCCGACCTGCTGCCCGACGGCCTGGGCGCGGTCCGACAGCGGGCTGCCCTTGGCGAGCTCGGCGAGCTGGTAGACGATCTGCCCCCCGTCGAGGATGGGAATCGGGAGAAGGTTCAGCACGAACAGGCTCACGCTCACGATGGCGAGGAACGACAGGAACGCGAGTATGCCCTGCCGCGCGGAGAAACCGGCGTACTCGGCGATGTTGATCGGGCCGCTCAGGTTCTTGACGGACACGTCGCCGGTGGCGACGTTCCAGAGCATGCGCACCGTGAGCGCGGACATGTCCCAGGTCTTGCCCGTGGCGCGGCCGAGTGCTTCGAGCGGGCCGTGCCGCTCGAGCGTGCGCATCCCCTCCGGCAGCTCACCCGCCCGGGCGGGCTGCAGTCCGATGCGGCCGACGAAGCGCTCGCCCTCGCGCTGGGATTCGACCTCGACGGGCACGGCGAGCGTCTCGCCGTCGCGCAGGACCGACAGCTCGAGGCGTGCGCCCGGGCGAGGCTGCACCCGGGCCACGAGCGCCGCGAAATCCACGACCGGCTCGCCGTCGACGGCGAGGATCTCGTCCCCCTCGCGCAGTCCGGCACGCTCGGCCGGACTGCCCGGCAGGACCTTGCCCACCTCGGCCGGGACCTGGGGGTACCAGAACTCGAATCCCAGGCCCGGCAGCAGCGCACCGGGCTCGGTGAGGGAGCGCCGCTCGCCCTCGATGCGCAGCTCGGCCCGGCGTGCCTCGCCGTCGGGGCTGCGCACCTGCAGTTCGATGGCGCTGCCCCTCATGAGCTCATCGAGCATGGCGAGAACCGCGCCCTCGCGCGTGCCGGTGTCGCGCTGCCCGACCGCGACGATCTCGTCGCCGGAGCGCAATCCCGCCCGGGCCGCCATCGACTCCTCCGCGACCTCGCCGATCACGGGCTTCAGCGCGGGCACTCCGGCCACGAACAGCACCCAGTAGGCGGCGACCGCAAAGAGGAAGTTGGCGAACGGCCCGGCGAGCAGCACCAGGATGCGCGCCCACACGGGCTTGCGGTTGTAGGCCTGCGAGGCAACGGCCGGGTCGACCGCGCCCTCGCGTTCGTCGAGCATCTTCACATAGCCGCCGAGCGGGATGGCCGAGATGGCGTATTCCGTGCCGTCCGGGCCGACCCGCGACCACAGCGGGCGCCCGAAACCGATCGAGAAGCGCAGCACTCGGATGCCGAGCCGGCGGGCCATCCAGAAATGGCCGTATTCATGCACGGCGACGAGGACGCCGATCGCGACGAGGAAAGCGAGTACGTAGCTCAGTATGGTCATGTCTCTGCCACGGCCGACCCGGCCACCATCGCCTCCGCCATTTCACGCGCCCGGCGGTCCGCGTCGAGCACAGTCGCGAGATCCTCGGCCGGCCCGCTCCCCTGGCGGTCGAGCACGGCCTCTATGACGGCCGGGATGCCGAGGAAGCCGAGCCGCCCTCCGAGGAATGCCGCCACCGCCACCTCGTTCGCCGCGTTCAGCACCGCGGGCGCCGTGCCGCCGGCCTCCGCCACCGCGCGCGCGAGCCGCAGGGCCGGGAAGCGCTCTACGTCCGGCGCCTCGAAGTCGAGGCGTGCCGCTGCCGCCAAATCGAGCGATTGTACACCGGAGCCGATGCGCTCCGGCCAGCCGAGGGCGTGCGCGATCGGTGTACGCATGTCCGGGTTGCCAAGCTGGGCCAGGATCGATCCGTCAACGTACTCCACGAGCGAATGCACGATGCTCTGCGGATGTACGACCACCTCGACCCGTGCCGGTTCCATGCCGAACAGCAGGCAGGCCTCGATCAGCTCGAGGCCCTTGTTCATCAGGGTGGCCGAATCCACCGAGATCTTGCGCCCCATTCGCCAGCGCGGATGGGCACAGGCTTCGTCAGGAGTCGCCTCCGCCATGCGCTCGAGCGGGGTGCGCAGGAACGGGCCGCCCGATGCGGTGAGCAGGATGCGCTGCACGCCGCGGCCCCGCCGGCCGGTCTCGATGCCAGGCGGCAGGCACTGGAAGATCGCGTTGTGCTCGCTGTCGATCGGGATGAGGGTCGCACCGCCCGAGCGTGCGGACTCGATCAGCAGCGGCCCCGCCACCACCAGCGACTCCTTGTTCGCGAGCAGCACGCGCTTTCCGGATCGCGCTGCGGCCAGCGTCGAGGGCAGGCCCACCGCGCCGACGATGGCCGCCATCACCGCATCCACCCCGGCGCTCGAGGCGCAGTCGCAGAGGGCCTCCGGTCCGGCGCGCACTTCGACCGGCGCCCCGGCCGCGCGCAACGCCGACTGGAGACGGCCGGCGGCCTCGGGCGACTGCAGGACCGCAATCCGGGGACGATGAACGAGGCACTGTTCCAGCAGGCGCTCGTCATTGGTCGCCGCCGCGAGCGCGACCACCTCGAACCGGTCTGGATGACGCCCGAGCACGTCGAGCGTGCTCACGCCGATGCTGCCGGTGCTGCCGAGGACGGCGACTCGCATCATCCGGCGATCCCGAGCAGGTGCAACCCGAGCAGGAACACCGGCCCCGCCGCACTGACGCTGTCGAGTCGGTCGAGGATCCCGCCGTGCCCCGGCAGGAGCGCACCGCTGTCCTTCAGGCCGGCGCGGCGCTTGAACATGCTCTCCGACAGGTCGCCGACCACGGAGACCAGCGCCACGAGCAGGCACAGCACCAGCCATGGCAATGCCGGAAAGCCGAGCAGCCAGGCTCCGGCCGCCGCCGCAAGGCCGGCAGCCGCGAGCCCCGCGATGAACCCCTCCAGCGTCTTGCCCGGGCTCACGCGCGGCGCGAGCTTGCGGCGGCCGAAGCGCCGGCCGCCGAAATAGGCGCCGACGTCCGCCGCTGCGATCAGCACGAGCAGGAACAGCAGCAGTGACTGGCCGCCCGGCTCGAGTTTGACAAGACGGCCGAGGGCGACGGCGGCGGGCACCAGCACCAGGAAGCCCGCCAGTATCGCGATCCGTGGCCCGCCCCGGCCGGGGGCCACGACGAGCCAGGCGAGTGCCGCCAGCCACCAGCCGGCGGACAACCACAGGAAGGCGATTCGGGCCTCGACGTTCTCGGTCAGCCCCCAGGCCAGAGCTGTGGCAGCACCGACGGCGACGGTGTAGCCAATCCTGGCGCCGGTCGCCGGCAGTCCTGCGAGCCCGGCCCACTCCCAGGCGCCGGCCGCCACCACGACCATCACTGCGAGCACCGCCACGCCGGGCGGCAGCCAGAACAGGATGACGATGACCGCCGCGGCGAGCAGCAGGGCAGTCACCACGCGCGCGCGCAGTCCGCTAGGCACCCGCCACCTGGTCCGTCGTCAGGCCGAAGCGCCGTTGCCGGCTGCCGAAGAACCGGAACGCCGTCTCGAGATCGGCATCGCCGAAGTCCGGCCACAGGGTGTCGCAGAAGTAGAGTTCCGTGTACGCCAGGTGCCAGAGCAGGAAGTTGCTCAAGCGCTGCTCGCCGCCGGTGCGGATGAAGAGGTCCGGCTCGGGCGCGTCGGCCAGTTCCAGCCCACCGCCGATCGCCGCCTCGTCGACCGCGTCCGGATCGAGCTCGCCCGCGGCCACGCGGGCCGCGACCCGGCGCGCCGCCTGCACGATGTCCCAGCGGCCGCCGTAGGAGAGGGCCACGAACAGCGTCATCTGGGTGTTCGGCGCGGTGCGCGCCTCGGCCGCGTCGATGCGCTCGACGAGGTGGGGCTTGAGGGCGCCGCGGTCGCCGATGAAACGCAGGCGGATACCGTTGCGGTCGAGATCGGCGACCTCGCGGTCCATCGCCTCGATGAAAAGTTCCATGAGGCGCGCGACCTCCTCGCCCGGCCGGCCCCAGTTCTCGCTCGAGAACGCGAACAGCGTGAGCGCCTCGACCCCGCGACGCGCGCAGCCCTCGACGACGGCCCGCACTGCCCGCACGCCGGCGCGGTGACCGACGTGCCGGGGCAGTGCCCGGCGCGACGCCCAGCGGCCGTTGCCGTCCATGATCACGGCGACGTGCCGTGGCGTGCCTGGCCGGCGCATTTGCGGTGGCGCCACGGCGTCAGACCTGCATCAGTTCCTTTTCTTTCTCGGCGACGACGTGGTCCACCTCGGCCACGAACTTGTCGGTGAGCTTCTGCACCTCGTCGTGGGCGCGATGGTCGTCGTCCTCGGAGATCATCTTCTCCTTGAGCATTTCCTTCAGCTCGTGCATCACGTCGCGGCGCACGTTGCGGATCGCGACGCGGGCGTTCTCGCCCTCGTGGCGCACGACCTTGCCGAGTTCGCGGCGCCGCTCCTCGGTCAGCGCCGGCAGCGGCACGCGGATCACGGTGCCCGCCGTGGCCGGCATCAGCCCCAGGTCGGACTTCATGATCGCCTTCTCGATGACCGGCACCATCTGCTTCTCCCACGGGACCACCGTGAGGGTGCGCGAGTCTTCGACGGCGACGTTCGCCACCTGCTGCAGCGGCACCTCGCTGCCGTAGTAGTCGACGCGCAGGTGCTCGAGCAGGTTGGTGCTGGCACGGCCAGTGCGCAGCTTCTTGAGTTCGTTGCGCAGCGAGGCAACGCACTTGGCCATGCGCTCGGCCGCGTCCTTCTTGACGTCCTCGATCATGGGCGGTCTCCGTGGGCGCCTCGGCGCCGCGTCACTTGGTCACCAGTGTGCCGATGTCTTCACCCACCGCGGCGCGCACCAGTGCGCCGGGCACGTTGAGGTCGATGACCCGCAGCGGCAGGTCGTGGTCGCGGCACAGCACGATTGCCGTGGCGTCCATCACGTTCAGCCGCCGGTCGAGCACCTCGTCGTAGGTGAGGCGATCGTAGCGACGCGCCGCGGGATTGAGCATCGGGTCGGAGTCGTACACGCCGTCGACCTTCGTCGCCTTCACCAGCAGGTCGGCATCGATCTCGATGGCGCGCAGGCTGGCCGCGGAGTCGGTGGTGAAGAACGGGCTGCCGGTGCCGGCCGCGAAGATGGTCACCCGGCCCTTCTCGAGGTGGCGTACCGCGCGCCGGCGGATGTAGTCCTCGCAGACCTCGTTGATGCGGATCGCCGACATCACGCGCACGAACACGCCGATCGACTCGAGGGCGTCCTGCAGCGCGAGCGAGTTCATGACCGTGGCGAGCATGCCCATCTGGTCGCCGGTGACCCGGTCCATGCCGGCACGCGCCAGGCCCGCGCCCCGGAAAAGGTTGCCGCCGCCGACCACGACCGCGACCTCGACGTCGCGCTCCCGCATGGCGTGGATCTCGCCCGCCAGCCGCTTGAGGAACAACGGGTCGATGCCGTAGTCGGCATCTCCCATCAGTGCCTCGCCCGAGAGCTTGACGAGCACGCGTCGGTGGGCCGGCTTACCTTCTTCGGGTGTAGTCATCGGCAGGGCATCTCCTGACGGGGGCCATTATAAGGAACCCCGCTCGCGCGGGGTTCCGAGGAGAATCGAGGCGGCCGGCGCCGGGCTCAGGCGCCCCGCACCTGCGCCATCACTTCCTCGGCGAAGTTCTCCTGCTTCTTCTCGATTCCGGCGCCCACTTCGTAGCGCGCGTAGCGAGTGACCTTCGCACCGGCGGCCTTGAGCACCTGCGCGACAGTCTGCTTGTCGTCCTTCACGAACGGCTGCCCGAGCAGCGTGATCTCGCCGAGGAACTTGCGCAGCTTGCCCTCGGTGGCTTTCACCAGGACGTCCTGCGGCTTGCCGGCGAGCTTGGGATCGGCGGCAGCCTGAGCGATGAAGATCGCCCGCTCCTTCTCGACCTGCTCGGAAGGCACGTCTTCGGCCGAGAGGAAGGTCGGGTTGATGGCCGCCACGTGCATGGCGAGATCCCGGCCGAGCGCCTCGTCACCGCCCTCGAGCGCCACGACCGTGCCGATGCGGCTGCCGTGCAGGTAGGTCGCGAGTGGAGCCGCGCCTGCGACGATCTCGAAGCGGCGCACGCCGATGTTCTCGCCGATGCGCGCGATCAGCTCGCGGCGCGTCTCCTCGACCGTCTTGCCGGACGGCAGCTTCGCGGCGAGCAGCGCATCGAGGTCGGCCGGCCGCGCGGCGAGCGCGAGCCGGGCGACGTCCTGCGCGAAAGCCTGGAAGTCCTTCTCGCGGGCGACGAAGTCGGTCTCGGAATTCACCTCGACCAGCACGGCCGAACGACCGTCCGCCGAACGCTCGATGACGACGACGCCCTCGGCGGCGATCCGACCGGCCTTCTTGTCGGCCTTGGCGAGGCCCGACTTGCGCATCGCCTCCGCCGCGGCCTCGAGGTCGCCGTTCGCTTCGACGAGCGCCCTCTTGCACTCCATCATGCCCGCGCCGGTGCGTTCGCGCAGAGCCTTGACTGCCTCGGCTGTGACGGCCACGGTCACTCTCCCTCCGTCGACGTCGCGGCCGCCGGGGCCGCGGGGGTCGCAGCCGGCGCAACTTCAGGCGCCTTGCGGCGGGCCGCCTCGCGGCGGGCCATGAACGCCTCCGGGCTCTCCTCCGGGTCGGCTTCGGCCAGCTCGGCCGCAGCGTCGACGACCGGCTCGGCCTCGGCACCGGGGCGGCGGCGCGCGGGCGCCTTCTTCTTCGCCGGGACGGCGCGACGACGCGGGCCGCTCTTGGGCCGCGGGCGACCTTCCTCGTCGAGTTCGACGAACTCGTCCTCGCCCACGGGCACGTCGGGAATCGTCGAACGTCCCTCGATCACCGCGTCGGCGACGCCGCCGGCGTAGAGCTCGATGGCGCGCATGGCGTCGTCGTTGCCGGGGATCACGTAGCTGATCCCGTCCGGCGAGCAGTTCGTGTCGACCACGGCGATCACGGGGATGCCGAGCTTCTGCGCCTCGTGGATGGCGATGTTCTCGTGGCCGACGTCCACGACGAACAGCGCGTCGGGCAGGCCCTCCATCTCGCGGATGCCGCCGAGGCTGCGCTCGAGTTTCTCGCGCTCGCGGCGGACCATCTGTGCTTCGCGCTTGCTGCGCTGGTCGAGCAGGCCGTTCGCCGCCATCTCGTCGATCTCGGCGAGTCGCTTGATGGACTGGCGGATGGTCTTGAAGTTGGTGAGCATGCCGCCGAGCCAGCGATGCGTGACGTACGGCATGCCGCAGCGCGCCGCCTCGCGGGCGATTGCCTCGCGCGCGGATCGCTTGGTGCCGACGAACAGCACGCGGCCGCCGTCGGCGACGAGGTGCTTCACGAAGTCCGCCGCCTCGACGTAGAGGGGCAGCGTCTTCTCGAGGTTGATGATGTGGATCCGGTTACGCTCGCCGAAGATGAAGGGGGCCATCTTCGGGTTCCAGAAGCGGGTCTGG
>Ga0105090_10000854_pt1 | contig 15752 bp, 13 predicted proteins | sample PPLLak3March2015_FD_79110 | JGI IMG/M metagenome (GOLD analysis project Ga0105090, IMG submission 79110) | Freshwater sediment microbial communities from Prairie Pothole Lake near Jamestown, North Dakota, USA - PPLs Lake P7 Core (1) Depth... | ecosystem: Environmental > Aquatic > Freshwater >... | reverse complement strand
GCGGTCATGGGCGGCTCCGGGTCAATGTTTCTTGTATTGCAGGGCGAGGGTCTGGGTCATGGTCTTATCTACGTAAGCCATCGCCAGGGCAGAAATCAGGAAGACGACATGAATGATGACCTGCCACTTGATCGTGTGCTCGGACAGGTTATCGGCATTGATGAAGGTTTTCAGCAGGTGGATCGACGAAATACCGATGATGGCCGTCGACAGCTTGATCTTGAGCACGCCGGCATTGACGTGCGATAGCCATTCCGGCTGGTCCGGGTGGTCCTGGAGATCGAGGCGCGAAACGAAGGTTTCGTAGCCGCCGACGATGACCATGAGCAGCAGGTTGGCGATCATGACGACGTCGATCAGGCCGAGGACGGCGAGCATGATCTCGGTTTCGCTGATCTTGACGGTGCTCAGCGCGTTGTGGGCCAGGTGGGAAAGCTCCACCATGAACAGCCAGCAATAGACGACCTGAGCGAGTATCAGTCCCAGGTAGAGCGGCGCCTGGATCCAGCGGCTGGCGAAGATGAAGGTTTCAAGGGATTTGACGAGGGCGTTCATCGTTGTTCCGGGGGTTGGCGAGGAGGCGAAGTTTACCACGCTGCCGGCAGACATCCCGAGCCGGCTGGCTATGTTGCAGCGCAGCGTGCTTTCGTAAGCGCTTTGTAAGATTATCGCCGTCTAATGCCGGGTCAACGCCCGCGAGTGGGAGGGGTTTTCTCCGGCTGGCGCGGCTTTACACAATCCCGGGAGAGACCCGAGATCCGTTCGGTTGTTCCAACATACTTGCGAAGTACCGCAGAGGAGAAAATACATGTCTGAGCCCGTGCAATTCTTTCATCCGTCCGAGGAAATGGTCAGGAACGCGGCGGTTTCCGGGATGGACGCCTACAAGGCGCTGTGCGCGGAGGCCGAGGCCGACTACGAAGGTTTCTGGGCGAGGCACGCCCGCGAAATGGTCTCCTGGAAGCAGCCCTTCACCCAGGTCCTTGACGAGTCCAACGCCCCCTTCTTCAAGTGGTTCGCCGACGGCAAGCTGAACGTCTCGTACAACTGCCTCGACCGCAACGTTGAAGCCGGCATCGGCGAAAAGGTCGCCATCATCTTCGAGGCCGACAACGGCGACGTCACCCGGATCACCTACAAGGATCTGCTGGCCAGGGTCTGCAAGATGGCCAACATGCTGAAGTCGAAGGGTGTCAAGAAGGGTGACCGCGTCGTCATCTACATGCCGATGACCATCGAGGGCGTCGTCGCCATGCAGGCCTGCGCCCGCATCGGCGCCATTCACTCGATCGTTTTCGGCGGCTTCTCTGCCCAGTCGTTGCGCGATCGCATCAACGATGCCGGCGCCGTCATGCTGATCACCTCCGACGGCCAGTTCCGCGGCGGCAAATCGATCTCGCTCAAGACCATCGCCGACGAAGCCTTCTCCCTCGGCGGCTGCGAGTCGGTCAGGAACGTCATCGTCTTCAAGCGCACCGGCGGCGAGTGCAACATGGTTGCCGGCCGTGACGAATGGTTGCACGACGTTCTCGACGGCCAGGCGGAAACCTGCGAGCCGGAATGGGTCGAAGCCGAGCACCCGCTCTTCCTGCTCTACACCTCGGGTTCGACCGGCAAGCCGAAGGGTGTCCAGCACTCGACCGGCGGCTACCTGCTGCATGCCGTCATGACCATGAAGTACGTCTTCGACATCAAGCCGAACGACCTCTTCTGGTGTACCGCCGACATCGGCTGGGTTACCGGCCACACCTACATCGCCTACGGCCCGCTCGCCTGCGGCGCCACCGAAATCGTCTTCGAGGGCGTGCCGACCTATCCCGACGCCGGCCGTTTCTGGAAGGTGATCCAGGACCACAAGGTCAACATCTTCTACACCGCGCCGACCGCCATCCGTTCGCTGATCAAGGCCGCCGACAACACCCCGGCCGTGCACCCGAAGAATTACAACCTGACCTCGCTGCGCATCCTGGGTTCGGTCGGCGAGCCGATCAACCCGGCTGCCTGGCAGTGGTACTACGACAACGTCGGCGGCGGTCGCTGCCCGATCGTCGACACCTTCTGGCAGACCGAGACCGGCGGCCACATGATCACCCCGCTGCCGGGCGCGACGCCCCTGGTGCCGGGTTCGTGCACCTTGCCGCTGCCGGGCATCATGGCTGCCGTGGTCGACGAGACCGGTGCCGACGTGCCGTGGGGCCAGGGCGGCATCCTGGTCGTCAAGCGTCCGTGGCCGGCCATGATTCGCACCATCTGGGGCGATCCCGAGCGCTACCAGAAGTCCTACTATCCGGCCGACTTCCAAGGGAAGTACTACCTGGCGGGTGACGGTGCGATCCGCGACGTCAACACTGGCTACTTCACCATTACCGGCCGCATCGACGACGTGCTGAACGTTTCCGGTCACCGCATGGGCACCATGGAAATCGAATCGGCGCTGGTTGCCAACCCGCTGGTGGCCGAAGCGGCCGTCGTCGGCCGTCCGGATGATATTACCGGCGAGGCGATCGTCGCCTTCGTGGTGCTCAAGGGGCAGCGTCCGGCCGATCCGGAAGCGACCCAGAAGATGGTCAAGCTCCTGCAGGACTGGGTCGGCAAGGAGATCGGCCCGATCGCCAAGCCGAAGGACATCCGCTTCGGCGACAACCTGCCCAAGACCCGTTCCGGCAAGATCATGCGGCGCCTGCTGCGTGGCTTGGCGAGGGGCGAGACGGCGGCGCAGGATACGTCCACGCTGGAAAATCCGGCGATCCTGGAACAACTCAAGGGCTGATTCCGGGTCGCTTCAGGGAGGCGGCGGGCTTGCCAGGCCGCCTCCAACGAAGATTGGCAAGGAGGAGACAATGGTCGCCTGTCAGGTGACCTCCCGTGTAGTCGTATCAGACTGCATGCCATCAACGGCCGGCGCGCTTGGCGTGCCGGCCGTTTTCTATTGGAGGGGCAGCGCATGAAGCGTCTCAATCCGTTGCGGCAGCGCCTGGCGGCGCTTGGTCTCCTCGCCATCCCGCTGCTGACTTTCCCGATGCTCGGGTTGCCGACAGGCGACTGGAACGGAATTCCCGCCGGCTTTCTCTATCTGTTCGGGGTCTGGGCGGGGATCATCTTGCTGGCGGCCGGTGCTGCCGAGCGGCGAGGCGAGTAGGTGTTGTCCGCCGGTCTGATCCTGCTGCTGTCGGCGGGTTACATGGGGCTGCTGTTCGCGGTCGCGCGTTTCGGAGATGCCCGGGCCGATGCCGGCAGATCGATCATCACTCCCAACGTCTATGCGCTCTCGCTGGCGGTCTATTGCACGTCGTGGACCTTCTACGGCAGCGTCGGACGCGCAACATCCGGGGGCCTGTCGTTCCTCACCATCTATATCGGGCCGACGCTGATGCTGCTGTTCGGCGGCGTCATCGTCAAGATGATCCGCATCAGCAAGACCCATCGGATTACCTCGATCGCCGATTTCATCGCCTCGCGCTATGGCAAGAGCCAGTTGCTGGCCGGACTGGTGACGGTGATCGCGGTGATCGGCGTCGTTCCCTACATCGCCCTCCAGTTGAAGGCCGTGGCGGCCAGCCTCGACGTTCTCCTGCACAGGTCAGGCGGCGACCTGCTGCCGGAGCCGATGCTTGATTCGACCCTGGTGATTGCCGCCCTGCTGGCGCTGTTCACGATTCTTTTCGGTACGCGTCATCTCGATGCCACGGAGCGTCATGAAGGCATGGTGGCGGCGATCGCCTTCGAGTCGGTGGTCAAGCTGGTGGCGTTTCTTGCGGTCGGCCTGTTCGTCACCTATGGCATGTTCGGCGGGCTTTCCGAACTGTTCCAGCGGGCGGCGGCGGCGCCCGAACTGGCACGCCTGCTGCAACTGGATTCGAGCCGGGCCGGTACGTGGACCGCGCTGATCCTGCTTTCCGGCCTCGCCATTATTTTCCTGCCGCGCCAGTTCCAGATCATCGTCGTCGAGAACGTCGATGAATCGCACCTGCGGCGGGCTGTCTGGCTGTTTCCGCTCTATCTTGTGCTGATCAACATTTTTGTGTTGCCGCTCGCGCTTGGTGGTCTTTTGCACTTTCCGGGGCAGAGCGTCAACCCGGATACCTTCGTCCTGACTTTGCCGCTGGCCCACGGTGCCGAGGCGCTGGCGCTGCTGGTGTTCATCGGCGGGCTGTCGGCGGCGACCGGCATGGTGATCGTCGAAACCATCGCGCTGTCGACCATGGTCTGCAACGATCTCGTCATGCCCTGGCTGTTGCGTACGCGCTGGCTGGGCGTCGGCGAGCGCGGCGATCTCTCGGGGATACTGATCGGCATCCGGCGTGTCGCCATCGTGGTGATCCTGCTCCTCGGCTACATCTATTTCCGGGCGGCCGGAGAAGCCTACGCGCTGGTCGGCATCGGACTGATTTCCTTCGCCGCCGTGGCCCAGTTCGCTCCGGTGGTATTCGGCGGCATGTACTGGAAACAGGGCCGCCGCACAGGCGCCGTCGCCGGTTTGCTCGGCGGCTTTGCCGTCTGGTTCTATACCTTGCTGCTGCCTTCTTTCGCCAAGTCGGGCTGGATCGACAAGGGTTTTGTCGAGCACGGCCTGTGGGGTGTCGAGGCGCTCAAGGCGCAGGCGCTGTTCGGCCTCACCGGCCTTGACGAGATCTCGCACAGTCTGTGGTGGAGCCTGCTGCTCAATATCGGCCTGTACGTTCTGGTTTCGCTGCATTCGCGGCCAAATGCGCTCGAAGCGGGGCAGGCGGAGAGCTTTGTCGACGTCTTCCGGCACGGTGCGCGCACCCGCGATGCGCGACTGTGGCGGGGCAGTGCCTCGGTCGATGATCTGGTCGGCCTGCTCGAACGCTTTCTCGGCCCGCGGCGGGCGCGCAAGCGCCTGAGCGCCTTCGCTGCGGCGCAGGGAGTGAGGGACTGGCAGACATTGCCCGCCAATGGCGATTTCGTCCGCTTTGCCGAGGCCCAGCTCTCGGGCGCCATTGGCTCGGCCAGTGCCCGGGTGATGGTCGCTTCGGTGGCCCGGGAAGAGAATATCGGACTGGAAGAGGTGCTCGACATTCTCGACGAGGCCACCCAGGTGCGCGCCTATAGCCGCGAGCTGGAGCGCAAGTCAGGCGAACTCGAAGCGGCGACCGCCGAACTGCGCGCGGCCAACGACAGCCTGCGCGAACTCGACCGCATGAAGGACGACTTCATGTCGACGGTGACGCACGAACTGCGCACGCCGCTGACCTCGATCCGCGCGCTCTCCGAGCTTCTCCACGACGATCCGGAAATGGACCTGGGCGACCGCAAGCGCTTTCTCGGCATCATCGTCAGCGAGACCGAACGGCTGACCCGTCTGATCAACCAGATTCTCGACATGGCCAAGCTCGAATCGGGGCGCGCCGAGTGGACGAGCGCCGAAGTCGATGTCGCCGAGGTGGCGCGCGAGGCGATGGAAACGCTCGGCCAGCTCTTCCGCGACAAGGGGGTGACGCTCGAGGGCGAGATGCCGGACAGTTGCCCGCCGGTGCTGGCGGATCGCGACCGGCTGATGCAGGTGATGATCAACCTGTTGTCGAACGCGGTGAAGTTCGTGCCCGGTGAAACGGGGGTGGTGCAGGTGACGGTCGATGCCGGCGAGCGCGAGGTACGCGTCGAGGTCAGGGACAACGGCCCGGGCCTGAGCGCTGCGGAATGCCAGCTCGTCTTCGAGAGATTCCGCCAGGGCGGCAACACGATGACCGACAAGCCGCAGGGTACTGGTCTCGGCCTGCCGATCAGCAGGCAGATCGTTGAATACTTTGGTGGTAAATTGTGGGCTGAGAGCCAGCCCGGCGCCGGGGCGCGATTCATATTCACCGTACCTCTGCCTGGGCAAGAACAACAAGGGAGACACTAGACATGCCGCAAAAGATACTGATCGTCGATGACGAGCCGAACATCGTCATCTCGCTCGAGTTCCTGATGAAGAAGGAGGGCTTCGAGGTGGCGGTCGCGAGTGACGGCGACGAGGCGCTTGCCTGCGTCGCCAGCTTCGCGCCCGACCTGGTCCTGCTCGACGTGATGATGCCGAAGAAATCCGGCTTCGAAGTCTGCGAGGCGCTGCGCGCCGACCCGGCGCACGCCCGGCTGCAGATCGTCATGCTGACTGCCAAGGGGCGCGACACCGAGGTGGCCAAGGGCATGGCGCTGGGCGCCGACGCCTACATCACCAAGCCTTTCTCGACCAAGGAGCTGGTCGCCAAGGTCAAGGAAATGCTCATTGTCTGATCTGTCGCGGTCGACGGCCGCAACAGCCTGAAATTCGATCCGGATGATCGCCATGAAGGCACAGTACCGATTCTTTCTGGCAGTGATGGTGCTCGGTCTGCTGATGACCGGGCCGTTCATGGTCACCTCGCTGCTCGTCTGGCTGGACATGAGTGCGGCCGAGCATGAGGAATTGATCCACTTGCTGTTTTCGCACCTGCCGACCGGCATAATGATGACGGGGCTGGGCTTCGCAATCGGCGTGGTGGTGCTGCACAGGCTGTTCAAGCAGTATGTCGAGGGGCTGCTCAGCATGTCGGAAAAGCTGCGCCTTATGCTCGGCGCCAACCGGAATTTCCGCGTCACCGCCGAAGGTCCGCCCGAAGTGCAGCAACTGGCGCGTGTCGTTAACGATCTGGCGCAGCAGCGCGACGCGCTGATGGACGACGTCGATCAGCAGATCGCCAGCGCCAAGGCCTCGGTCGAGGAAGAGAAGAACCGGCTGGCGGCCCTGATGTCGGAGCTGGCGCAGGCCGTGATCGTCTGCAACCTCGACGGCCGCATCCTGCTCTACAACAACCGTGCCCGCCTGCAGTTCAAGGCGCTCGGGCAGGGGCCGACCTCGGTATCGGGCGGGGCGCTGATCGGCCTCGGCCGCTCGATTCTCTCGATCCTCGAAAAGAACCAGGTGCAGCACGCCCAGGAAGTCATCCGCCAGCGCCTGGCGGCCGGCAAGGTGGCGATGGCCAATTTCATCACGACGCTGCGCGGCGGCCAGTTGCTGCGCGTCCAGATGGTACCCGTGCTCGGCGCGGCGGACGGGACGGAAGAAGTCTCCGGCTACGTGCTGTCGGTCGAGAACATCACGCGCAACATGGAGCAGGAGGCGCGCCGCGACCAGATTCTGCATTCGCTGACCGAGGGCAGCCGGGCGGCACTCGGCAACATCCGGGCGGCGGTGACCAACCTGATCGATTATCCCGACATGGAGGCGGAACTGCGCGAGCGCTTCCTGAGTGTGACCGCCGATGAAGTGGCGGCCATGAGCCGGCGTCTCGACGAGACCATGGCCGAGTTCTCGGATTCGATGAAGATGCGCTGGCCGCTCGAGGACATCCTCGGCATCGACGTGATCGCCGCGGCCCAGCGCCGCATCGAGGAGACCCTCGAGCTGCCGATCAAGACCGAGGAGCTCGACGATGCGCTGTGGGTCAAGGTGGACAGTTTCTCGCTGGTCTTCGCGCTGCTTTTCCTCGCGTCCCGCCTGCAGGACCACTACGCGCCGCGCGAACTGCGTTTCCGTCTCTCGTCGGAGGGCAAGCTGGCCTATCTCGACCTGATCTGGGCAGGCCCGGCGATGTCGTCGGAGACGTTCTACACGTGGGAGTTGGAGTCGATGCAGGTGGGCGGCGAGACGACCCCGCTGTCGCTGCGCGACGTCATCGACCGCCACGACGGCGAGATCTGGTATCAGCGCGAGAAGGCGGCGCACCGCGCCTTCTTCCGCTTCGTGCTGCCGGTGGCGACGCCGGACGAGGTGGCGGTGGAAGAGCGCGCGCACGGCGGCGACCGCCCGGAGTACTACGACTTCGACCTGTTCAACTACGCCGAAGAATCGACCGATCTCGACCGCAGGCTGTCCGACCTGACCTATACCGTGTTCGACACCGAAACCACCGGCCTCCAGCCGTCGAACGGCGACGAGATCATCCAGATCGGCGCCGCGCGGATCGTCAACAACCGCCTGCTGCGCCAGGAGATCTTCGACCAGCTGGTCGATCCTGAGCGTCCGCTCAAGCCCGAGTCGATCCCGATCCACGGCATCAGCGAGGACATGGTGCGCGGCCAGCCGAACATCGACCTCGTCCTGCCCGCCTTCCACGAATTTTGCGAGGATACCGTGCTGATTGCCCACAACGCGGCGTTCGACATGCGCTTCCTGCAACTCAAGGAAGAACGCACCGGCGTCCGCTTCGCGCAACCGGTGCTCGACACGCTGCTGCTCTCGGCCGTCGTGCATCCCGGCCAGGAGTCGCACAGGCTCGACGTCATCCTCGAACGCTTCGGCATCCAGATCGAGAGCCGGCACAACGCGCTGGAAGACGCGCTGGCGACCGGCGAAGCCTTCCTGAAGCTGGTGCCGCTGCTCGAGGAGAAGGGTATCGTCACCATCCGCCAGGCGCTGGAAGCCTCGGCCAAGACCTTCTTCGCGCGCGTCAAGTACTGACATGCCCTGGTCGCTCGAAGGCGTTCTCCCCTGTCGCCGCCAACTGGCGCTGGAAGACGATCTCAATGCCCTGACGCGACTCGATGATGCACCGCAGCTGGGCGAGCGCATCGTCGGCTTCCTCGGCGACCTCGTCTCCCGCGACCCCGGTGGTGGCCTGGCGACGCGCCTGATCTCGGCCTTCAACGATCGCTTGACCATCCGCGTCATCGAACTGACGGCCCGCCGCCACCGCTTGCCGGCGGTTTCCTGGTGCTGGCTGGCGCTCGGCTCGGAAGGACGCCACGAGCAGACCTTCGTCAGCGACCAGGACAACGGCCTCGTCTTCAGCGCCACCGGTCGCGACGAGGCGGCGGCCTTGCGCGAGTTGTTCGTGCCTTTCGCCCGGGCGGTTAACCGGCGGCTGGCCGACTGCGGATTCCCGCTGTGCCGGGGCGAGGTGATGGCCGGCAACCCGGCCTGGTGCCTTTCGCTCGAGGAATGGCGCGAGTGCTTCATCGACTGGGTGCGCCGCCCCGACCCGCAGGCGCTGCTCAACGCCAGCATCTTTTTCGACCTGGCGCCGCTTTACGGCGATGCCGGCCTCGCCGAGAAGCTGCGCTCGGCGGTGCTGTCGCTGACCGTCGATGCCCCGGCCTTCCTCCACCTGATGGCGGCCAATGCCCTCAATGCGCCGCCGCCGCTCAACTACCGCGGCGAACTGGTTGCCGACGGCGGCGAGATTGACCTCAAGAAGTTCGGCACCCGCATCTTCGTCGATGCGGCGCGCATCTTCGCGCTGGCCGCCGGCGCCCGCGCGGTGAACACCAGCGCCCGGCTGCACGATGCCGGCCTGGCGGCCGGCCTGCAGGCAGCGGAGGTCGCCGCCGTCGAGGCGGCCTTCGCCCAGCTGCTGCGCCTGCGCCTGGCCCATCAACTGGTGCAGGGAAATCCGGCGGGCGGGGAGGGGACGGGCATCCCGCTTGGCACCCTGAACGAGTTCGACCGGGCGATCCTGCGCGAGTCGCTCAAGCAGGCGCGCAGACTCCAGCAGCGTCTCAAGCTAAACTATGCACTTTGAAAACAGGAAGAGGTTGTCGTGAGCTCGGACAAGAAGGCCGCAAGCCATGCGGAAAAGGAACTGCGGGAGCAGGGAAGCCGGCGTGTTTCCGGCAATGCCCAGAAATTTCTGAAGAAGCATCCGCCGTTCGACAAGATGTCGGCCGAGGCGCTGCAATACTTCGCCGACAAGGCGGAACTGACCTTCTACCCGGCGGGCAGCGAAATCGTCGGCCCCGATTCGGGCACCGTGCGCTTCTTCCGCGTGATCGAGAGCGGCAAGGTCGAGGCGCGCCAGGCCGGTGAAGTCACGGTGACCGAGTACTCGGTCCTCACCCTCGGCCCCGGCGAGTCTTTCCCGATCGGTGCGGTGACCTCGGGGCGGGCGACGACCAACCTTTACACCGCGCTCACGGACGCATTCTGCTACCAGCTCCCGGTGGCGGACTTCATGGTGCTGATGGAGACCAGTCGCGAGTTCAACCTGTTCTGCACCCGGTACATCGCCAGTCTGCTGCAGCAGTCGCGCCAGCAGTTGCAGCAGCAGTTCGCCCAGCGCGCCAGCGAACAGCAGACGCTCAACTCGCCGCTCGCCGGCATCGGCTCGCGCAACCCGGTCTTCGTGGCGCCGACGACGCCGATGCGGGCAGCGCTGGAAACCATGTCCAAGGCCGGCGTCGGTTCGCTGGTGATCGCCGGCGAGGACCGCAAGCCGGTCGGTGTCTTCACCCGCTACGACCTGCTCGACCGCGTCGTCCTCGCCGATCTGCCGCTGACCGCGCCGATCAGCGAAGCGATGTCGGGCAAGCCGCTGATCCTCGAGGAGCACGCTACCGCCTACGACGCGATGCTGGCAATGGCGACCCACGGCATCCGGCACGTGCCGGTGACCGACGCCGAAGGCCGCCTGACCGGCGTCGTCACCGAGCGCGACCTGTTCGCGCTGCAGCGGGTCGCGCTGCGCCAGATCCGCCAGTCGATCGAAACGGCGGCGGACGTCGCGGCGCTGAAGCAGGCCGCCGCCGACGTCCGCCAGCTCTCGTTCAACATGCTGGCCCAGGGAATCGGCGCCGAGCAGTTGACACAGTTCATCTCGGCGCTCAACGATGCGATGACCCGCCGCGTCATCCAGCTCACCCTCGACCACCACGATTTCTCGGGCGTCGAATGGGCCTGGCTGGCTTTCGGCTCGGAAGGCCGCGACGAGCAGACCTTCAGCACCGACCAGGATAACGGCATCGTCTTCGTCGCCCCCGACAAGGATGCGGTCAACGGGCTGCGCAAGCGCTTTCTGGCCTTCGCCAAGGATGTCAACGAGGACCTCGACCGCTGCGGTTTTCCGCTGTGCAAGGGCAACATCATGGCCAGCAATCCGCAGTGGTGCCTGACCCTCGATGAATGGAAGAACCAGTTCAGCAAGTGGGTGCGCTCGCCGGAGCCCGTAGCCCTGCTCAACGCCTCGATCTTCTTCGACTTCCGCGCGCTGTTCGGCAAATCCGAACTGGCGGAGGAGATGCGTCGCTTCCTGCTCAATGCGACCAGTGCAAATTCGCTGTTCCTGCAGGCGATGGCGAGAAACGCCCTGAGCGTGACCCCACCGCTGGGCACGCTCCGTGATTTCATTACCGATCGCGAGCCGGGGCATCCGGGCAAGATCGACCTCAAGAAATACGGCTCGCGCATCTTCGTCGATGTCGCGCGCATCTACGGGCTGGCCACCGGCGTGCACAACACCAACTCGGTGCAGCGCCTGCGCCTCGCCTCGAAGCGGCTGTCGATCCGCGACGAGGAGGTCAACGCCGTGCTCGAGGGGCTCGATTTCATCCAGTTGCTGCGCCTGCGCCACCAGTTCCTTGAGGGCGAGCCGGGGCGCCAGGGCGACAACCTGATCAACCCCGACGATCTCAACGAACTCGATCGCCGCGTGCTGAAGGAATCCTTCCGCCAGGCGCGCAAGCTCCAGAACCGCCTCAAGCTCGACTACCAGGTGCATTGATGGTTGCCGGATTCGGGAAATTCCTCTTCAAGAAGGGGGCGAAGTCGGCGAACCTGGCCAAGGACGTCCGCCACACACTCGAGGCGTGGCGCGCCGACGCCGGGCCGGCACTCGACGAGCCGCATTTCCATACGCGCTACGTCGTCGTCGATGTGGAGACGAGCGGGGAGTATCCGGGCAAGGGCAGGCTCGAGGGTATTACCGCCATCGGCATGCGGGGCGGGGTGATCACCCCGGGCGACGCCTTCGCGCTCGACCCGCCTGGCGCCGATGCCGACCCGGCTGCGGTCGACCGCCAGTTGGCGGCATTTCTCAGCTTCTCGGCCAAGGCGCCGCTGGTGACCTACCACAGCGTGTTCGTCGGCGGTTTCCTGCAGCGTGCGCTGCAGGACCGGCTGGGCGTCGATTTCCGGCCGGACTGGGTCGACCTCGCCTGGCTGCTGCCGTCGCTGTTCGCGGAGAAGAGTCACACCGTTGCGCCGCTCGACCACTGGCTCAATCTGTTCGGCATGGATTCCGAAGGCTGGCGCGACACGATGGACAACACGCTGCTGATCGGCCGCCTGTTCCAGATGCTGCTCGTGCGTGCAATCGACAAGGAAATCCTGACCGCCGAGAAGCTGGTCGAGGAATCGCTGGCCACCACCTTCCTGCGCCGCACGCACTAAAACCGGGATGCTGCCCTCGCTGACCCGGTTGCAGCGCTACTACCTGCTCTACACCGGCGGCTTCCTCGCATTCGTCGGGGCGCTCGCCGTGCTCGAGCGGCACGGCATGCCGCCGCGCTGGATCGGCTATTCCTTCCTTGTCTTCACCATCTTGATGTATGCGGCGATCGGCATCATGAGCCGCACCTCGGATGTCACCGAGTTCTATGTCGCCGGGCGCCGGGTTCCCGCCTTCTTCAACGGCATGGCGACCGGCGCCGACTGGATGAGCGCCGCCTCGTTCATTGGCCTCGCCGGCACGCTCTATCTGTCGGGCTACCAGGGGCTCGCCTTCGTGCTCGGGTGGACCGGCGGCTTCGTCCTCGTCGCGCTGCTGCTGGCACCCTACCTGCGCCGCTTCGGCGAATACACGATCCCCGACTTCCTCAGCGCCCGCTACGGCGGCAACCTGATCCGCCTGGTCGCCGTCGCCGCGACGATCCTCGCTTCTTTCGTCTATGTCGTCGCGCAGATCTACGGCGTTGGCGTCATCACCAGCCGCTTCGTCAGCCTGCAATTCGAGATCGGCGTCTTCGTCGGTCTCGCCGGCATCCTTGTCTGCTCGTTTCTCGGCGGCATGCGCGCCGTCACCTGGACCCAGGTCGCCCAGTACGTGATTCTGATCTTCGCCTACGTGACGCCGGTGGCGATCCTCTCCTGGTCGGTCACCGGCAACCCGGTGCCGCAACTGGTCTACGGCCAGGTGCTGCAGGAGGTGCGGCAGCGCGAGGAGCAGTTGTTCGCCAGCCCGGCCGAGGCCAGCGCACGCCATCTGTATCGCGAGCGCGCGGACGACTATAGACGCAGGATCAATGAGTTGCCAGATTCTCTTCACAAAGAACGTGAGAATTTGACCGCGAAGATAAACGAGCTCAAGGCGGGCGATGCACCGATGCGCGAGATCGTCGGCCTCGAGCGGCAGCGCCACGACCTGCCGCCCGACCCCCAGCAGGCGCGCCAGCGCTGGGAGACCGCGATGCTCGCCGCCGCCGAGCGGGCGGCGCCGCCGGTTCATCATGCCGATGCCTTTCCCGGCGACGACGCCGAGAGCCGCTGGAAGCTGCGCATCAATTTCCTCGCCCTGGTCTTCTGCCTGACGGTCGGCACCGCCGCGCTGCCGCACCTCCTGATGCGCTTCTACACCACGCCGACGGTCAGGGCGGCGCGCGAATCGGTCTTCTGGTCGCTGGTCTTCATCCTGCTGCTCTACATCACCGCGCCGGCCTATGCGGTATTCGCCAAGTACGAGGTGTTCACCCACCTGGTCGACATCCCGATCGCCAAACTGCCCGGCTGGGTGGCGGCGTGGAGCAAGGTCGGCATGATCGGCATCGAGGACATCAACCGCGACGGCATCCTGCAGCTTGCCGAACTGACGCTCAATCCGGACGTGATCGTGCTGGCGACGCCGGAAATCGCCGGCATGCCCTACGTCGTCTCGGGCCTGGTCGCCGCGGGTGCGCTCGCGGCGGCGCTGTCGACGGCGGACGGGCTGCTGCTGACCATCACCAGCGCGCTGTCGCACGACGTCTACTACCGCATCATGCGCCCGCAATCGTCGACGCAGCTCCGCCTGGTCATCTCGAAATCGCTGCTGCTGGTGGTTGCCGTGCTGGCCGCCACGGTCGCCGCGCAGAAACCGGGAACGATCCTGGCGATGGTCGCCTGGGCCTTCTCGATCGCCGGCTCGGCCTTCTTCCCGGCGCTTGTGCTCGGCATCTTCTGGCGCCGGGCGACCCGCGCCGGTGCGCTGGCCGGCATGCTCGTCGGCGTCTCGCTGACGCTCTATTACATCTTCCGCGTCGAATTCGGCAGCATCCCGTGGCTGGGCCTCGACGGCCTGCACATGGCACCGTGGTTCGGCGTGCAGTCGATCGCCGCCGGCGTCTTCGGCATCGCTGCCGGTTTCGTCGCCATCGTAACGGTCAGCCTGCTGACCCGCGCGCCGCCGCAGGAGTCGGAGCGCTTTGTCGCCGACCTCCGCCACACCCCGCGCCGGGAGGAGCCCTGATGCCGGCCGGCGCCTACTGGCGCAAGACGCGCCGACTCACCTTTGGCCTGCTCGCCGTCTGGGTTCTCGTCACCTTCGTCCTCAGCGGTTTCGCCGCCGAGCTCAACAGCGTCGATTTTCTCGGCTTCCCGCTCGGCTTCTACATGGCCGCGCAGGGCTCGCTGTTCATCTACCTGGCGCTGATCTGGTACTACAACCGGCGGATGCGCAAGGTGGAAGAAGAATGCGGCATCGATGACGAATAGGTGGCGGGCGTGCAGGTTTTCTTGATCGGCGCTATCCTTGCGACTCGGCGCCATGCGGAAAGGCAATGGCCTGGGCTCTTTGCTGGTTCATGTCAGAACACGAGGACACATTTCGCAGCTCTGTGGTAATTTGCGCTTCGCTGGCGGAGCACGCGGGCACGGCAGGAGGGGTCATCAGAACATGGAGGAGGTAATCTTGAATTTCAGGCAAAATGGCTTCATCAACTTCGGCAGCATGACTCTTCTGGTTGGCGGCCTGGCGCTTGCCGGATTGCTGGTCTACAACCTGACGACGGGCCACGAACTGCCCTTGTGGCCGGCCGTTGCCGTGATACTGGTCAATCTGGTCGGCGCCGGCAAGCTGATTTACGATGTCCGCCGGGCCCGTAGGCAAGAGCAAGCGCCCCCGGCGACACCCGCTGCCCCGCCCCCATCCGGGCCATCGCGCAATGCTCGTCGTCACTGAGCCTGCTTTGCGCCCACACCTCGGCAGCCGCTCCGGAATGTCACTCAACGCCTGGCGCACAATTTTCCTGATTGCTGCAATTGCGGGTTGTGACAGCGGTACCTACGCGCCGGACGCCCTGGGCATCATGGAGGGTGAGGGCATCTACAAGGCCGAATGTGCAAGCTGCCACGGCGCACAACTGCAAGGCCAGCCGGAATGGCGCACACGCCGTGCCGACGGAAAACTGCCGGCACCGCCCCAGGATGCCAACGGGCATACATGGCACCATACGACGGAGCAGTTGGTGGCCATCGTAAAATTCGGCATGGTGCCTCCCCATGCCCCTGAAGGCTATGCTTCGGACATGCCGGCATTTGGCCGCATACTCACCGACCGCCAGATCCGCAATGTACTGGCCTACATCGAATCGCGGTGGCCACCGGAGACAAAAGCGCTCCGGGCTGAACGTTTGCAGACGAAATAGCACTCCGGATTCTCAAAATTTTTTTTGTAGCATTCGTGAAATTGTCAGCCAATTGTAAGTTTTCGTAACGAAACTCCAGCCAGGCATCAAAAGTGCCGCATTTCGTGTTGTTGCTTGCGGAGAACAACAATGATCTTTCGACAGGAAATGCGTTTTTATTACAAATGGAGGAGTCAAACATGGACGATTCAGGCAAGGCCTACTGGTCGGCAACGCTCAAGTTGCTGGGCTGGATTTTGGCCGCTTGGTTTGTGATCACATTTCTGGGCGGCATCGTTTTCGCGCAGCAACTAACAGCTTCCATCTCGGTGGCTATCCGCTGGGCTTCTGGATTGCCCAGCAGGGTGCGATGTACAGCTATATCGCGATGATTTTCATCT
>Ga0105090_10000853_pt1 | contig 15753 bp, 11 predicted proteins | sample PPLLak3March2015_FD_79110 | JGI IMG/M metagenome (GOLD analysis project Ga0105090, IMG submission 79110) | Freshwater sediment microbial communities from Prairie Pothole Lake near Jamestown, North Dakota, USA - PPLs Lake P7 Core (1) Depth... | ecosystem: Environmental > Aquatic > Freshwater >... | reverse complement strand
CGTGCAATTTTGCCATTACTGTCGTTAAAGCAGCAGTTAGCGTTGTTTTGCCGTGGTCAACGTGACCGATGGTGCCTACGTTTACGTGCGGCTTACTACGTGAAAATTTTTCTTTGGCCATGAGTTAATACCTTTATATTATTCAATTTTATGAAGATTTTTTAATGATCGATTCTGCAATATTGGCAGGCGTTTCATTGTATTTTTCAAACTGCATACTGTATGTAGCTCGCCCCTGTGTTGCCGAACGCAAATCAGTTGCATAACCAAACATTTCCGACAACGGCACTTCGCAGCTAACTGTTTTACCTGATGCTGTATCTTGCATACCCAGAATTATACCGCGACGTCTGTTAATATCCCCAACAACATCACCCATGTATTCCTCAGGTGTAGTTATTTCGACTTTCATTATAGGCTCTAGCAAAACTGGATTTGCTTTTCTTGCGCCCTCTCTAAAACACATAGAGCCGGCAATCTTAAAAGCCATTTCATTCGAGTCTACATCATGATATGAACCATCAAATATAGATACCCTTACATCCAACATAGGGTACCCTGCAAGAACCCCGCTCTTTAGCTGTTCTTGCACGCCTTTATCAACCGCTGGTATATATTCCTTCGGAACAACCCCCCCAACAATTTCATTGACAAATTCATAACCTGCCCCAGCTTCGAGTGGCTCAATTCGTAACCAAACATGACCATACTGCCCACGACCGCCGGATTGCCTTATGAATTTACCTTCCTGCTCTACCGACTTACGAATTGTTTCCCTGTATGCAACTTGCGGAGCACCAACATTTGCTTCTACGTTAAATTCCCTTTTCATTCGATCAACTATAATTTCCAGATGAAGCTCACCCATGCCGGATATTATCACTTGACCTGACTCTTCATCAGTATGCACACGAAATGACGGATCTTCCTGAGCTAGCTTACTTAGCGCCACTCCCATTTTTTCTTGATCTGCCTTGGTTCTCGGCTCGACTGCAACTGAAATCACAGGATCAGGAAACTGCATACGCTCGAGAACAATAACCGACTTAAGATCACATAAGGTATCGCCGGTAGTAACGTCTTTGAGCCCAATTGCAGCCGCAATATCTCCTGCACAGAGAACCTTTACTTCTTCACGACTATTGGCATGCATTTGTACTATGCGACCAATGCGTTCTTTTTTCATTTTGACCGAATTATAGATACTATCTCCAGAATTCAGAACACCAGAGTAAACTCTGAAAAAAGTTAATGTTCCAACAAATGGATCAGTTGCAATTTTAAACGCTAAAGCAGAAAAGGGCTCATCATCACACGCAGGTCTCTGCGCCTCAGTCACCTCATCTTCTAGCATGCCTTTTATCGCATCCACATCGGTTGGAGCAGGCAAATATTCAACAACAGCATCCAACATTGCTTGAACACCTTTGTTTTTAAAGGCAGAACCACAAAATGCAGGAACGATTCGATTAGCTATCGTTTGAGTACGAATACCTTTTTTTATTTCTTCATTTGTCAAACATCCTTCTACAAGGTATTTTTCCATCAATTCTTCATTTGCTTCTGCAGCTGCTTCTATCATACGCTCTCTCCACTTTTCGCAGAGATCTTGCATATCGACTGGAATTTCTTTTTCTTGAAAAGTCATTCCTAAATTAGCCTCATTCCAATAGATAGCTTTCATTTTAACGAGATCAACAACACCCGAAAAACAATCCTCAGCGCCAATCGGTAATTGCATAGGCACCGTATTACTACCTAAACGAGATTTTATTTGCTCTATCACTCGCAAAAAATCAGCGCCTGACCGGTCCATTTTGTTAACAAATACCAATCGCGGCACATGATATTTATCAGCCTGACGCCAAACCGTTTCTGATTGAGGCTCAACACCGCCCACTGCGCAAAATACTGCACAAGCACCATCTAGAACACGCAAGGATCGCTCTACTTCAATAGTAAAATCGACATGACCCGGCGTGTCAATAATATTAATCCGATGCTGTGGAAATTGCTTTTCCATTCCACTCCAAAAGCAGGTTGTAGCAGCTGAGGTTATAGTAATACCACGCTCCTGCTCCTGCTCCATCCAATCCATGGTTGCCGCACCATCATGGACCTCACCTATTTTGTGAGATACACCTGTATAGTAAAGCACTCGTTCCGTCGTTGTAGTTTTACCCGCATCAATGTGGGCCATGATGCCAATATTGCGATAACGATCTATTGGAGTTTTACGCACTATTACTATACAGTCTACTGTTTACTCGCTGCTTACCAACGATAGTGTGAAAAAGCCTTGTTTGCCTCAGCCATTCTATGGGTATCTTCTCGCTTCTTCGCCGCTGAACCCCTGCTTTCAAAAGCATCCATTAGCTCTCCCGCTAACTTGGAAGACATATTTCTTTCATTTCTTTTTCGTGACGCATCAATCAACCAACGCATAGCCAAAGCCATACGTCTCGAAGGACGTACCTCAACCGGAACCTGATATGTAGCGCCGCCGACGCGACGAGATTTAACCTCAACTCTAGGCTGAACATTCTCCAATGCTTTGGACAACACCTCGAGCGGCTCACCATGGCCTTTGCTTTCAATAACATCCAAAGCACCATAGACAATCCCTTCCGCAACTGACTTTTTGCCACTCTCCATGATCATATTCATAAATTTGGTCAGCATAACGCTCCCAAATCTTGGATCTGGAATAATTTCTCTTTTTGTAGCAACTCTTCTTCTAGACATATTTCACCAACTCACTTTTAGCCTTTCGGGCGTTTTGTTCCATACTTGGAGCGTCCACACTTTCTGTTGTTCACACCTGAAGCATCCAAGCTACCGCGAACAACGTGATACCTTACACCTGGTAAATCCTTAACACGACCGCCTCTAATCAGAACTACAGAGTGCTCCTGAAGATTATGACCCTCACCACCAATGTAACTACTAACTTCAGACCCGTTAGTTAACCTGACCCTTGCCACTTTACGTAGCGCCGAGTTCGGCTTTTTTGGGGTCGTCGTATAAACGCGCGTGCATACCCCTCTACGCTGAGGACATGCCTCCAATGCCGGAACATTGCTTTTCTCTATTTTTTTAGCACGCGGCTTACGAACTAATTGGTTGATCGTGGCCATATATTTGATTACTCCGATATACAAATTTAACTGTCAGATAATAAAATAACCATCAATCAAAAAATTGCCGACGGTTGTTTTGGATTTTGACCTGACCTAAGCGCATTGGCTTATGTGAGCAGAGTATAATACTTGAATACCACTCATTAGGTCAAGCCTATTTTTCTAAAAAATATTTACAACGTTCTTAAACATTTAAAGCCTGTTTAAGAGCCTCCTCTACATCTCCCGCATCAACAACTGAAGTAGTATCACTCTCCGCTGCCACCTGCTGAGCAAATCTGTTTTTTCTGTTTTCATGATAGGCTAAACCCGTCCCAGCCGGAATTAACCGACCCACAATAACGTTTTCTTTTAAACCCTGAAGACCGTCACTTAAACCACGCACAGCCGCGTCAGTCAACACACGTGTTGTTTCCTGAAATGAAGCCGCAGATATAAATGATTCAGTTGCCAATGATGCCTTGGTAATACCCAACAAGATCGACTCGTAACTGGCAGGAATCTTTCCTTCACTTTCCATTTTGTCATTTTCGACTCTCATTGCAGCACGCTCAACCTGCTCACCTTTCAAGAAGCTTGTATCGCCGGATGCTGTAATCTCAACCTTTCTAAGCATTTGACGTATGATTGCTTCGATATGCTTATCATTAATCTTTACACCTTGTAAGCGATATACATCTTGAATTTCTTTAACCAAATAGTTAGCTAATTCCTCAATACCTCTTAACCTGAGAATGTCGTGAGGAGTCAATTCACCTTCAGCGATGGTTTCGCCCTTTTCCACATATTCGCCTTCAAACACCGTGATATGACGCCATTTTGGTATCAAGGTTTCAATTTGCTCGCCTGCTGTATCAGTAATAATGACGCGCTGCTTACCTTTTGTTTCTTTGCCAAATGATATAGTGCCACTAGTCTCTGCGAGAATTGCTGGATCTTTTGTTTTACGTGCTTCAAATAAATCAGCAACACGCGGAAGACCGCCGGTAATATCTCTGGTTTTACTGGATTCTTGTGGAATCCTGGCCAGCACATCACCCACCTTAACTTCTCCCCCGTCTTTGATACCGGCAATGGCGCCAGCAGGCAAGAAGTACTGTGCAGGGATTTCGGTACCAGGCAAATAAATTGTATTACCTTCATTGTCCAGCAGTTTCACCATAGGGCGCAATTCTTTACCTGCCGTACCACGCTGTTTTGGATCAGTTACTACCAATGAACTTAATCCAGTTACTTCATCAGATTGCTTTTGTACGGTGACGCCATCAACAAAGTGAATTAATTCTACAACCCCATCCACTTCAGTAATAACCGGATGAGTATGAGGATCCCAAGTAACAATAATATCACCTGCATTAATTTTTGCGCCTTCCTGTACAGAAAGCACCGCGCCATAAGGGATCTTATAACGCTCTCTCTCACGCCCGTAGTCATCTACAACACCAACCTCACCGGATCTTGACACTGCAACCAGGTTACCTTCGCGATTGAGTACTGATTTCAGGTTATTAAGACGAACAGTACCCGCAGATTTGACCTGTACATTGCTAATAGCAGCCGATCTTGACGCTGCACCACCAATATGGAAGGTACGCATGGTCAACTGCGTGCCTGGCTCTCCAATAGATTGCGCAGCAATTACGCCTACAGCTTCACCAATATTTACAAGATGACCACGACCTAAGTCACGACCATAACAGGCAGCACAAACACCATGTCTGTTTTCACAAGTTATGATTGAACGAACTATAACTTGATCAATACTATGTTCTTCGAGAATGGAAACCCAATGTTCATCTAACAAAGTTTTGGCAGGTACTATTATGTTTTCTCCTGCCGCGTCCATTAAATCGTTAACAGCGACTCGTCCCAACACGCGCTCAGATAAGGGCTCTACCACATCACCACCCTCAATAATTGGAGTCATAATCAGTCCGTTAGACGTACCACAATCATCACCGGTAATAACCAGATCTTGAGCAACATCCACTAACCTGCGTGTCAGATAACCTGAGTTAGCCGTCTTCAACGCAGTATCGGCTAGACCTTTACGCGCTCCGTGAGTAGAAATAAAGTATTGTAATACATCAAGTCCTTCTCTAAAATTTGCAGTGATAGGCGTTTCAATAATAGAACCATCAGGTTTAGCCATCAAGCCCCGCATACCCGCTAACTGCCGAATTTGAGCAGCAGAACCCCGCGCACCGGATTCGGCCATCATGAAGATTGAATTGAATGATTTTTGTTTCACGGTATTACCGTCAGCATCAACAACTGATTCTTCACCCAAACCATCCATCATCACTTTGGCAACTTGATCATTAGCATGTGACCAAATATCAACAACCTTGTTATAACGCTCACCGTCAGTAACCAAACCAGATGCATATTGACTTTGAATTTCATTCACCTCCATATCAGCTGCTTTGATAATATCGATCTTTTTAGCCGGTATTGCCATATCTTCGATACCAAACGATACCCCGGAAATAGTTGCGTACCTGAAACCTAAATACATCAACTGATCAGCGAGCACTACCGTATCTTTGTTGCCCAAATGACGATAACTGTAATTTATTAACCGCGATATGTTCTTTTTGGTCATATCACAGTTCACCAATTCATAAGGCATCCTATCCGGGACGACCTCCCATATCAAGGCACGACCAACAGTTGTTTTTACTCTGTGCGTTTTATCTTCAGTCTCGCCATGTTCATTGACTACCTTTTCGGTAATACGCAATTGTATTTTTGATTGTAATTCAACGGATTTAGCCAATAATGCTTTGTGAATTTCACCAACACTACCAAATATACTGCCATCACCCTTGGCATTTATTTTTTCACGACTAATGTAATAAAGCCCCAAGACCACGTCTTGCGACGGATTAATCACTGGCTCACCATTAGCGGGCGACAAAATATTATTAGTTGCCATCATCAATGTTCTGGCTTCTAATTGCGCTTCTATGGATAGTGGAATATGCACCGCCATCTGATCGCCGTCAAAATCAGCGTTAAATGCACTACATACCAATGGATGCAATTGAATTGCTTTACCTTCAATCAAGGTAGGCTCAAATGCCTGAATGCCCAACCGGTGCAACGTAGGTGCACGGTTTAATAAAATCGGGTGCTCACGGATAACTTCTTCAAGTATATCCCATACTTCAGCTCCCTCTCTTTCAACCATTTTCTTTGCTGCTTTAATGGTTGTGGCAAGACCGCGAAATTGTAACTTACTAAATATAAATGGCTTAAACAACTCCAGTGCCATCTTTTTCGGTAAACCACATTGATGAAGTCTTAACGTAGGCCCTACCACGATAACGGAACGGCCTGAATAATCAACACGTTTACCTAGCAAATTTTGCCTGAAACGGCCTTGCTTGCCCTTAATCATATCGGCTAGCGATTTCAGCGGACGCCTGTTAGTCCCTGTAATTGCACGACCACGACGACCATTATCCAGCAATGCATCGACAGACTCCTGCAACATGCGCTTTTCATTACGGACAATAATGTCGGGTGCATTCAGGTCCAGCAAACGATTCAATCGATTATTTCTGTTGATAACCCGGCGATATAAATCATTTAAATCAGAAGTAGCAAAACGACCGCCATCCAAAGGCACCAGCGGGCGTAACTCAGGCGGCAATACCGGAAGTACTTTTAAAATCATCCACTCTGGACGATTCTTGGAACTCAATAGCGCATCCATGACTTTAAGGCGTTTCGAGTACTTCTTGATTTTAGTTTCTGAATTGGTTGAATTTATTTCTTCGCGCAGAATTTCGACTTGCTCTTTTAAATCAATAGCCTTTAATAAATCATAAATTGCTTCGGCACCCATTTTGGCAACAAAATCATCGCCATGTAATTCTACAGCATCCAGATACTCATCATCCGTCAGCAGCTGACCTTTGTCTAACGGCGTCATGCCTGGATCCAGGATGACGAATGATTCGAAATATAAGACACGCTCAATCTCGCGTAGCGTCATATCTAACAACAGCGCTATTCTTGAAGGTAATGATTTTAAAAACCATATATGCGCTACAGGGCTCGCTAAATCAATATGCCCCATTCTTTCGCGGCGAACCTTTGATAAAGTTACTTCAACGCCACATTTTTCACAAATAACGCCACGGTGCTTCAGTCGCTTATATTTGCCACAGAGACATTCATAATCACTAACTGGTCCAAAAATTTTAGCGCAAAATAAACCATCACGTTCAGGCTTAAACGTGCGATAGTTAATTGTTTCGGGTTTTTTTACTTCACCATAAGACCAGGAACGGATCATGTCCGGCGATGCCAAGCCAATACTGATCCCGTCGAAATCATCGGCACGACCTTGACGTTTTAAGAAATTCATTAAATCTTTCAAGAGCTTGTCCTCTTTAAAATAGTTTCTGGTGGAGTCCAGAACAGTATCAGACGCGATATGCGCGTCTTTACAGTGCAAATGCGGTGTTGTCCATAAATAAGCGACCCTTTAAGCAAGGTCCTTAATTTGGATAGAAGCAGTTTAAATAATTCACATATTGTTTTATTAAAGCCCCAAAGTCCCTTATTAAAAACAAAAGTAGAGATGATACTTTCATCATCTCTACTCAGGATTCTATTCTCGCTCTAATTCTATGTTAACTGCCAATGAACGGATTTCTTTAATTAACACGTTGAAAGATTCCGGCATGCCTGCTTCCATTTTATGATCACCGTCGACTATGTTTTTATACATACGAGTTCTACCTGTCACATCATCCGATTTCACAGTAAGCATCTCCTGCAAGGTATATGCCGCACCGTAAGCTTCTAAGGCCCAGACTTCCATTTCTCCAAAGCGCTGACCTCCGAATTGCGCTTTTCCACCTAATGGTTGCTGAGTAACAAGACTATAGGGCCCTGTTGATCGTGCATGCATTTTATCATCGACCAAATGATTCAGCTTCAACATGTACATATAACCGACAGTAACTTCCCGCTCAAAAGGCTCACCTGTCAAGCCATCATAAAGTGTAATTTGGCCGTGTTCAGGCAAATCAGCCAGCTTTAACATAGTGCGAATTTCGTCTTCGCTCGCACCATCAAATACAGGAGTTGCCATAGGTACGCCACCAACCAGATTAGCTGCCATTTCCAGAATTTCATTATCGGAAAATGAATCCAAATCTTCTTTACGACCACTGCTGTTATAGATTTTGTCCAGATATTCTCTGATAGCGGTAACTTTAACTTTCTCGGCATCATATTTAGCTTCAAGCATTTTGCCTATCTTGATACCTAAACCTTTTGCTGCCCAGCCCAAATGAGTTTCAAGAACCTGCCCAACATTCATCCGCGAAGGCACACCCAAAGGATTTAACACAATATCCACAGGATTACCATCTGCCGTGTACGGCATGTCTTCAATAGGCCTAATCATGGAAATAACACCCTTATTTCCGTGACGGCCCGCCATTTTATCACCAGGCTGAATGCGACGTTTAACCGCTAAATAAACCTTGACCATTTTCAGCACTCCCGGTGCCAAATCATCGCCCATGGTAATTTTTTTGCGCTTGACTTCAAATTTCTCATCAAAATCTTTTCTTTGTTGCTCGACCTGGGCTGCAACGGTTTCCAACTGAAGATTAATATCTTCATCCTTCATTTTAATTTTTAGCCACTCTGAATGCCTTAATCCATTCAGATAGTCTTGCCTTATTTCAGTACCCGCCTTGTGCCCTCCTGGTCCTGACATAGCAACTTTGTCAACCAGCAGTTTTGCGACACGAGCGAAAATATCTTCTTCCAGAATTTTAAGCTGATCATCAAGGTCTTTTCTGTAGCGCTTGATTTCTTCCTGTTCAATATCAAGCGCTCGCTTGTCTTTCTTTACACCATCGCGAGTAAATACCTGAACGTCAATAACTGTACCCTCAATGCTACCGGGAACGCGTAATGAAGTATCTTTGACGTCTGCGGCTTTTTCACCAAAAATTGCACGTAGCAATTTTTCTTCTGGAGTTAATTGTGTCTCACCTTTTGGCGTAACTTTGCCCACCAAAATATCACCACCTTTAACTTCCGCTCCTACGTAGACGATTCCTGACTCATCAAGTTTAGATAAAGCTTCTTCACTAACATTAGGAATATCGGCAGTAATTTCTTCCGGGCTATGCTTGGTATCACGCGCAACGCATGTTTTTTCTTCGATATGAATCGTAGTAAAACGGTCTTCTTTAACAACACGTTCAGATACTAAAATAGAATCCTCAAAGTTATAACCATTCCAGGGCATAAACGCGACCAACATGTTCTGTCCCAAGGCCAATTCACCCATATCGGTGGAAGGACCGTCTGCCAGGATATCACCCGCATTAACGATATCACCCGGCTTTACCAAGGGCTTTTGATTGATACACGTATTTTGATTTGAACGAGTGTATTTTGTCAGATTGTAAATATCAACACCTGGAGCGCCTGTTTCGGTTTCCGTATCATTGACGCGCACTACTATTCTTGCCGCATCAACCGCTTCAATACTACCACCACGGGCAGCAACTACAGTTACTCCTGAGTCTTTAGCAACGGTTCTTTCCATACCCGTGCCCACCAACGGCTTTTCAGCTCTTAATGTAGGAACAGCCTGGCGTTGCATGTTTGAACCCATTAACGCACGGTTAGCATCATCATGTTCAAGGAACGGAATTATGGAAGCTGCGACCGACACAATTTGTTTTGACGATACATCCATATACTGCACTGTGTCAGACATTGCCAAGGCAAATTCATCTTTATGCCGACAGGATACTAGTCCTTCTACCAGCTTCCCGTTTTCATCAACGGCCACACTAGCCTGAGCAATAACAAATTCACCTTCTTCAATAGCGGAAAGATAATCAACCTGATCGGTTACTATGCCATTGATTACTTTTCTATAAGGCGTTTCCAGGAAACCATAGCCATTGGTCCGAGCATAAACTGATAAAGAGTTTATCAATCCAATGTTGGGGCCTTCAGGCGTCTCAATAGGACATACGCGACCATAATGAGTGGCATGTACGTCACGAACTTCAAAACCAGCACGTTCTCTTGCCAAACCACCAGGCCCCAAGGCAGATACACGTCGCTTATGAGTCACTTGCGATAATGGATTATTTTGATCCATAAACTGCGATAATTGACTTGAACCAAAAAATTCTTTTACAGCAGCAGAAACCGGTTTTGCATTAATAATTTCCTGCGGCATCAAGCCTTCGGAATCAGCCAGCGTCAAACGTTCCTTAACCGCCCTTTCAACTCTGACCAAACCAACACGAAATTGATTTTCAATCATTTCACCAACCGAACGTACCCGTCTGTTACCTAAATGATCAATATCGTCAACAGTGCCGTTACCGTTACGAATAGCAATCAATTCTTTGAGGACTTTAATGATGTCATCTTTGGTTAATGTGCCTGGCCCCGTGGTTTCTTCACGCCCTAATCTACGATTAAATTTCATTCTACCAACATTGGACAAATCATATCTCTCGTCGGTAAAAAACAAATTCTGAAACAAATTTTCGGCGGATTCTTTTGTCGGTGGCTCGCCAGGACGCATCATTCGGTAAATTTCAACCAATGCTTCCAAAGCATTCGTGGTCGTATCCAGCCTCATTGCATTACTTATATAGGGTCCATTATCCAGATCATTAACAAAGAGGGTATCAATTTCAGTAATACCACTGTCTATGCAACGCTCTATTAAAGCTGGTGTCACCTCATCATTGACATTTGCAACCAGCTCACCTGTCGTTTCATCAATCAGGTTATGACCCAGAATCTTTCCTGTAAGATATTCTCTTGGAACTTCAACTTCGGTCAAACCTGCTTTATTCATTTCACGAATATGCTTGGCAGTAATTCGACGTCCCTCTTCTACCAATACCTGATCATTGTGTTTAATATCAAATGCTGCAATTTCACCGCGCATTCTTTCAGGCACTATGTGGAATAGGCATTTTTCCGCACTCAGGGTAAATTTGTTGGTTTCGAAGAAAATGTTTATCATTTCTTCGTTATCGTATCCTAAACCTCTTAGTAAAATCGTTGCTGGTATTTTTCTACGGCGGTCTATCCGCACGTATACACAGTCTTTGTGGTCAAATTCAAAATCCAGCCAGGAGCCGCGATAAGGAATTACCCTGGCATTAAATAATAATTTTCCTGACGAATGAGTCTTGCCTTTATCATGGTCAAAGAATACCCCTGGCGAACGATGTAATTGAGACACAATAACGCGCTCGGTACCGTTGATGACAAAAGTGCCATTATCAGTCATCAAAGGCAATTCGCCCATGTAGACTTCTTGCTCGCGAATGTCTTTAACAACCTTGGCATTAGCAGCGGCTTCTTTATCGTAGATAACCAGGCGAACTAGTACCCGCAAAGGAGCTGCATAGGTCGCTCCTCTTTGTTGACACTCTCTTACGTCAAAAGTAGGCTCTCCTAATCGATACTTTACATATTCCAGCACCGCATAGCCGGAATGGCTTTCAATTGGAAAAACACTGGAAAATGCTGCATGCAATCCAATGTCAACTCGTTTTTCAGGCGAAACGCCCGATTGCAAAAAGCCGGCATATGAATTAATTTGAGTTGCCAAGAGATAGGGAACCTCAAGTACTTCTGTACTTTTCCCAAAGTTATTTCGAATACGCTTTTTTTCGGTAAAAGAGTAGGACATATCGCTTCCAAACCTTTTCGTCATGAATTGTTGCTACTGTGTATTTGTTACAAACAGTAAAAGGCCGGTGACACAAGCCACCAGCCATACTTTAAGTAGAGACGCAACAGTTGCGTCTCTTTAATTGCGTCAAAAATTTTTTATTTAATTTCGACAGTAGCGCCCGCTTCAGTAAGCTGCTTTTTAATGTCTTCAGCTTCAGCTTTAGGTACGCCCTCTTTCAGTACTGTAGGAACGCCCTCAACTGCATCTTTGGCTTCTTTTAAGCCTAAACCAGTGATACCGCGTACTGATTTAATAACAGCAACTTTATTTTCGCCAAAAGATGTCAAAATAACATCAAATTCTGTTTGCTCTTCAACTACTGCGGCAGCCGCTGCAGGAGCTACTACTACTGCCGCAGCCGCAGATACGCCGAATTTTTCTTCCATCGCTGAAATTAAATCAACGATTTCCATAATGGTCATATTAGAGACCGCTTCCAAGATATCGGCTTGTGAGATCGCCATTGTGTATTCCTCTAAAATAATAGGTTTTAAACTGGATAATAGTGCTTATGCGGCTTCTTGCATTTGATCTTTGACAGCCGCCAACGTACGCACAAATTTCTCTACAGGTGCTTTCATTACAGACATTAACATGCTGATGCCTTGGTCACGAGTAGGAAGACTCGCCAATCGTGCAAGCTCAGAACCATCAAATGCCTGACCGCCAATTGCAACAATCTTCGTGATTAATTTGTCATGCGTTTTGGCAAAATTACTGATCAAACGCCCGGCTGAACCAGGATCTTCCATAGAAAATGCAATCAATAATGGACCCACTAGTCCATTTTGCATACACTCAAATTCTGTTCCCACGACAGCACGTTTTGCCAGTGTATTCTTAACAACACGCAAATAAACGCCAGTCTCTCTGGCCGTTTTGCGCAGCTCGGTCAATTCCGTGACCGTTAATCCACGATATTCAGCCGCAACCGCAGAATGCGCTTTCGCGGCGTATTGAGCTACTTCTTCTACGACAGCTTTTTTGCCATCTAAATTTAGTGCCACAGCTTAGCTCCGGTATTTTCTGGAAGTTTTCCAGAATTAATAAAACACATCCTTTCGGATGCCCCTTACGGTCTTTTCCCCTATTTAAGGTTCCAATTTCCGTCTGCGCAGGTAAATTAAGTTTTACAACACCTGCGGTCTTTGACGGTTACCGAGTTATACGGCAACCCAAAGTATTTTATATCTTTTAGCTGGCAATACTACTTGGATCCAGCCACAGACCTGGCCCCATCGTGGAAGATAAGGTTATTTTTTTAATATAAACGCCCTTAGCCGCAGTCGGCTTAGCTTTACGCAAGTCTGAAAGCAGTGCTTCCAAGTTTCCTTGGATAGCTGCGGGATCAAAAGTGACTTTACCTAGTGTACAGTGAATAATCCCTGATTTATCCGTACGGTAACGAACCTGACCTGATTTAGCATTTTTTACTGCTGTTGCAACATCAGCGGTTACTGTGCCAACTTTAGGATTGGGCATTAGGCCTCTGGGACCTAGAATCTGGCCTAACTGACCGACAACTCTCATCGCATCAGGAGAGGCAATAACCACATCAAAATTCATTTCGCCCTTTTTTACCAGCTCTCCCAAATCGTCCATGCCGACAATATCTGCACCCGCTGCTTTTGCAGCTTCGGCGTTAGGGCCTTGAGTAAACACCGCTACGCGAACTGTTTTACCCGTACCATTTGGTAAAACAGTTGCACCACGCACGTTTTGATCTGATTTGCGCGGATCTACCCCAAGATTGACACTAACATCAATCGCTTCATTAAATTTCGCAGTCCCTAGTTCTTTCAATATCTGCACTGCTTCGGTGACTGAATATTGCTTAGCTCGATCGACTTTACTTTTAATGAGTTTTGCTTTTTTTGACAATTTAGCCATTATAATCCCTCCACGTTCAGACCCATGCTACGCGCACTGCCTGCAATTGTTTTTACTGCTGCTTCAAGATTTGCCGCGTTCAAGTCTTCCATTTTTGTTTTAGCAATTTCTTCCAGTTGCTCCAGAGTCACTGTTCCGACTTTCTTAGTATTGGGGTTACTACTACCACTTTTTATTCCCGTTGCTTTCTTCAGAAGAATTGATGCCGGCGGTGTTTTGGTAATAAATGTAAAGCTGCGATCACTATAAACGGTAATTACAACAGGCAAAGGTAACCCTTTTTCTACGTCCTGTGTTTTCGCATTAAAAGCCTTGCAAAATTCCATAATATTGACACCACGCTGACCCAATGCAGGACCTACCGGTGGACTTGGATTTGCTTCACCTGCTTTTACTTGCAGTTTTATATATGCTGTTATTTTTTTTGCCATTTTTTACTCCAATATGGGTACAGACGCATTTCAGCTCCCCCTAGACACAAAAATCCCTGCCTTATTCAGACAGAGATCCAGTAAAATATTATAGAAACGTAAATTCTTCGTTTCTGCTATCAGCTTTTTTCAACCTGCCCAAAACCCAATTCAACTGATGTTGACCGGCCAAAAATGAGCACTGATATCTTTAATTTGTTTTTCTCGTAATTAACTTCTTCGACTACACCATTAAAATCCTTAAATGGCCCATCTATAACCCTAATGACTTCCCCTACCTCAAATAAAATTTTAGGACGAGGTTTATTTACACCCTCTTCCACTCTATTGAGAATAGACATCGCCTCTTTTTCTGATATAGGTGCCGGGCGATCTGAAGTTCCGCCTATAAAGCCTAATACCCTGGGAACATCCTTAACCAAGTGCCACGTTTCATCCGTCAATTCCATCTGCACAAGCACATAGCCCGGAAAGAATTTTCTTTCACTTTTGCGCTGCTGCCCCATACGCATTTCAACAATCTCTTCCGTGGGCACCAGAATTTTTCCAAAATACTGCTCTAAGCCTTCCCTCTTGATCCTATCTTCTAGCGCTTGCTTAACTTTATTTTCAAAGTTTGAATAGGCGTGCACAACATACCAGCGTAGCGCCATTCCCTTACCCACCTTGACCAGTCAAAATACGCACACCCCAGAAGAGGAACATATCCAGCAACCACAGAATCAAACCCACAATAAATACCATGGCGAATACCAGCAATGTAGTCCGCATTGTTTCTTCACGAGTAGGCCATACAACCTTTCTGACTTCTTGCTTGGACTCCAACACAAAACTCCAAACAGTACGCCCCAAGTCTGTAGTCAGCATCATGCCCAAAGCCATCAACACGATAACAACCAGACCCAGAACCCGATATAACAGCCGAACTTCTTTGAAATAAGTATGATCAGTCGAGAAATAGTAGAATGCGGCCACACCAGCAACCACAAAGACAACAGAAAAGACTTGCTTGACAATATCAGCAACCGAAGTTGCTGGCTCTGCTTGAGTATTCATGTTTTATTTATTATTAAAATAGATAATATCGATTTGTTTAATCTGAGTGGCAGGCCAGGAGGGGCTCGAACCCCCAACCAGCGGTTTTGGAGACCGCCATTCTACCAATTGAACTACTGACCTATTCAGACAAACTTTACAGAATTAGTTATATTATACTAATTTAAAATATTATTCAAGTATTGATGCAACGACGCCTGCACCGACTGTACGACCACCTTCACGAATTGCAAAACGCAAACCTTCTTCCATTGCAATCGGTGAAATCAATTTAACTTTTACAGAGATGTTATCACCAGGCATTACCATTTCAACACCTTCGGGCAAATCAACTGCACCTGTTACATCAGTCGTTCTAAAATAGAACTGTGGGCGATAACCATTAAAGAATGGTGTATGACGACCACCTTCATCTTTCGACAAAACGTAAATCTCTGCATTGAAATGCGCATGAGGCTTAATAGTGCCCTTGTGT
>Ga0105090_10000852_pt1 | contig 15758 bp, 17 predicted proteins | sample PPLLak3March2015_FD_79110 | JGI IMG/M metagenome (GOLD analysis project Ga0105090, IMG submission 79110) | Freshwater sediment microbial communities from Prairie Pothole Lake near Jamestown, North Dakota, USA - PPLs Lake P7 Core (1) Depth... | ecosystem: Environmental > Aquatic > Freshwater >... | reverse complement strand
TGCAGCAGGTTGATGACGTCCACGTAGAATTTCTGCTTGACCATCATCAGTGCCGTGTAGCCGCCCTCGTTTTTGGCCAGGACATCGGCGCCGGTTGCGAGCAGCACCTCGACCACCGCGGTCTCGCCGTACCCGGCGGCCAGCATCAGGGGGCGGACGCCGTAGCCGATCGGGGCTTCGATGTTCGCGCCGGCGTCGACCAGGGCCTGGACGATATCGGCGAAACCGCGCTTGGCCTCGGCGTTGTAGACCGCCAGGCTGATCGCCGTCCAGCCACCGTCGTCGCTGGCATCGACGTCTGCGCCGGCAGCCAGCAATGCGGCCACCAGCGACCGGTTGCCGGCGTGCGCGGCGAGCATCAGCGGGGTCCTGCCGGTCTCGTCGCGAGCGTCGATCGCGGCGCCGGCGGCGAGCAGGCTGCGGGCCTTGTCGATGTCTCCTGTGCGCGCCGCTTCGATCAGTTCACTGGACATGGTCGAGTCTCCTCGGGGTTGGCTAGTTTTCGACGGTCTTCTGCAGCGCCTTGCGGATCGCTTCCGGCGAATCCATGATGTTCATGAAGCTGTTGGAGCCCATCATGCTCAGGTCGGGGTAGTTGATCGCGATGCGGAAGCGGGCGTACAGGGCATAGACCTTGTTGCCGGAGACCAGGACTTCGTAGGGCAGGTGGGCGGTGGACTTGAGGTCGCGGAAGTCGATCTCCGACATGATGAAGCGGTCGTCCATGGCCTTGGCGTCGCCGCTGCCCTTCATGGCTGCGCCGAACACGCTTTCCTTCTTGCCCGGGACGTCCACGCGGTAGACCTTGGTGATGCCGTTCTTGTTGCTGGCCAGCTTCGCATCGACAGCCTTCACGGCTTCCTCGTGGCTGGGGTATTCGGCGAGCAGGCTGGGCTCGTCGAAATACTCCATGCCGACCATGTAGTGGTATTTGCGGGCCTGCGCCGCGGTCATGCCCTTGGCGCCGAATTCCTCGATCCGGCCCAGGGCGCTGGCCAGCGCGGTCGACGTGCCGCTGAGGTCGTTTTTCATGCGATAGACGGCGGCCATGTACACCGGGTTGGTGTAGCTGACTTGTACCTCGTCCTTGACTTTGGTCACCGCCACGCGCTGGATCGCGCCGTAGCCGCCATGTTCGGAAGCAGCCGCGTTCTTCTTCAGTTCGTCGCTGGTGACGATGAGGATCTGGGCATCCGCGTAGGGTGAATAGTTGCCGACCACGGTGAATCCGGCGCCGGTCAGGGAGGATTTGGTCTGCTCTGCTTTTTCCGCAACGGTGCCGGTGCCCTTGGAGGCCAGCACGAAGGGTTTGAGGATGGCATCGGACGCCTGTGCGCTGACGGTGGCCAGCAAAAACAGTGCGGACAGCAATACGCGCTTGAATCTCATCGGGTGTCTCCGGACGATGGGTGGAACTGTGGGAACAGCTTCTTGTGGGTTACTGCGGGTGGAACCAGGACAGCTTGTCGTGCAGGGTGACGACGCCGCCAATGATGATCAGGGTGGGCGCCTGCGGCTTTTCGCGTGCGGCGATACCGGGCAGGGTGGCCAGCGTGCCGGTGATGACGCGCTGGTTCTGCGTCGTGCCCTGCTGCACGATGGCGATCGGCGTCGTGTCGGGCATGCCGTGGCCGACGAGTTCGGCGCACAGGATATCCAGCCCGTGCAGGCCCATGTAGACCACGACCGTCTGGTTCGGCCGGGCCAGCGCATCCCAGTCGAGGTTCATCGTGCCGTCCTTGAGGTGGCCGGTGACGAACAGGCAGGACTGGGCGTGATCGCGGTGGGTCAGCGGGATGCCGGCGTAGGAAGCGACGCCGGAGGCGGCGGTGATCCCCGGGACCACCTGGAAGGGAATGCCGTGTCCCGCGAGCGTCTCGATTTCCTCGCCGCCGCGTCCGAAGATGAAGGGGTCGCCGCCCTTGAGTCGCAGTACGCGCTTGCCTTCACTGGCCAGGCGAACGAGAAGTTCGTTGATTTCCTCCTGGCGCATGGTGTGATTGTCGCGCTGCTTGCCGACGAAGATGCGTTGCGCATCCCGCCGGGTCATGTCGACGATGGTCTTGGAGACCAGGTTGTCGTACACCACCACATCGGCCTTCTGCATCAGGCGCAGGGCGCGGAAGGTGAGAAGGTCCGGATCGCCGGGGCCCGCGCCGACCAGGTAGACCTCGCCGCGCAGGATGTTGTCCTCGCCATCGAGCATCTTCTTGAGCAGCACTTCGGCGCTCTCCTCGTCACCGGCCAGCACCTTCTCGGCGACCACGCCGTCGAGGGCGTTTTCCCAGAAGATGCGGCGCTTGGGTGGATTGGTGACGCGCTCCTTGACCAGTTCGCGAAAGCGCACCGCGAACCTGGCGAGGCGGCTGTAGTTCTGCGGGATGACCGTTTCCAGCTTGCCGCGCATCATGCGCGTCAGGACCGGGGAGCCGCCGCCGCTGGAGAAGGCGATCATCAGCGGCGAGCGGTCGAGGATGGCGGGCATGATGAAGCTGCACAATTCCGGGTCGTCGACGACGTTGACCGGGAGGTTGCGTGCCTGGGCCAGTGCGGAGACCAGGCGATTGACCTCGCGGTCGTTGGTGGCGGCGATGACCAGCAGGGCGCCGTCCAGATGCTGCGGCTCGAAGCGGGCGACGATGGGCTCGACGCCCGGGTGGCCGGCCAGTTCCGGTTCGATCTCGGGGGCAACCACGCGTACCCTGGCGCCGGCATCGAGCAGTACGCCAGCCTTGCGGGTGCCGACTTCGCCACCCCCGACCACCAGGCACAGCTTGCCCTTGACGTTGTGGAATGCGGGCAGGTAATCCATCAGCCTTGCACCGCCTTGACGATCAGCGGCACCAGGGCCTCGAGCAACCTGACCCTGCCGGACAGCGCAAACTCATGGGCGCGCGGCGACATCTTCTGCCAGGTCTTGTTGATGATCTGCATCCATTTTTCTTCGCTGTATTCCGGGTGCTGGGCGGCAAAGGCGGACAGGTAATGCTCGAGAAAGACGAGATCGCCCACGTCTTCCATCATCTGCGTTTCGGGATTGACCTTGAGCCCCTTCTTGCTGACGACGGTCATGACGCGCTCGATCATTTCCTCATCGTAGCCGGCTTCCCGCATCAGGTCGCCGGCCGTCTCGGCGTGGAACTTGTACAGCCTGGTGCGCCATTGCAGGTAGCCTTGCCTGTCCATCGGGAAGTCCTTGCGCGGGATTTTCCAGCGCTGGATGTGCTGGGCGCGCACGGCTAGCCTGACTGCCTCGGAGGCTTCCGGCGCGTACCGTTCCTGCATCTCGCCCATGCGTAGCCCATAGAGGAGTTCCTTCGGGAAATTCCTGTCCAGGCAAGATTCCGTGTTGGGGTCTTCCGCGTTGGCCTTGTCGAAGGCTGCGATGGCGTTCCGATAGTGAGGTTCTGTCATGTTGCTTTCCCGTTGGCTGAGTCTTGTCTTGCCTGCTGTTTCATCTGTTGCCGGATGAAGGCGACGAAGCGGGTCGCCCAGTAGCAGTTTCCGATGGTGCGCAGGTGTGTATACGAGGCAAGGAGGTTGCTGACCATGAGGCCATCGGCCTGGCCGGTGATGCCGCTGCCTCGTTCGACCTGATAGGCGAAGCGTGCGTCTTCCGGCAGGTTCTCGAGGCTGGAATAGTGGAACTCGTGCGCCTTGACCTGGTGGGCCGGTGCGCTCGGGCGGGGCCACGGATGGTCCTCGCTCTCCTTCAGGTGGACATAGCCGCGACCCACCGGCCTGGCATGCATGACTACATCGCCGGGAATCGCGCCGACCATCTCGTAGGTGCGTCCTTCAAAGGCGATGCCGCGCGAGAGGTACATCAATCCCCCGCATTCGGCGTAGGCCGGCATCCCGCTGGCGATGGCTTGCCTGATCCCGCTGCGCAGCGTGGTGTTCGCTTCGAGTTCGGCCGCACAGGTTTCGGGAAAGCCGCCGCCGATGTACAGCGCGTCGACTTCCGGCAGGCGGGCATCCGCCAGTGTGTCGAAGGGAACCAGTGTCGCGCCGGCGGCTTCCAGCGCATCGAGATCGTCGGCGTAATAGAAGCCGAAGGCGCGGTCGCGCGCGATGCCGATGCGCACCTTGTCGGCCACCGGCGGCGGGCTGATTCCGGCGCTGGGCGGTACCGGCAGCGGATCCTTGCGCGACAGCGCCAGCAGCTTGTCCAGATCGACCTGCGCGGCAACGGCTTCGCCGATCTGGCGGATCGTCGCCGTTGCGGCGAGCGATTCGTTGCTTGGCATCAGGCCAAGGTGGCGCTCGATGATGCCGAGGCGCTCGTCGTACTGGATCGCGCCGACCACGGCCACGTCGGTGTAATGCTCGATGACCTCGCGCAGCTTCGATTCATGGCGGCTGCCGCCGAGCTTGTTGAGGATCACCCCGGCGATCTGGATGTCCTTGTCGAACGCCTGGTAGCCGAGAATCAGTGGCGCGATGCCACGCGTCATCCCGCGCGCATCGATGACGAGGAATACCGGCAGGTCGAGCAGCTTCGCCAGGGCCGCATTGCTGTTGCTGCCGTCGAGCGACAGGCCGTCGTAAAGCCCCTTGTTGCCCTCGACCAGATTCACGTCGGAGGCGTGGCGGGTGAAGGTCGCGACGACGTCGTCGTCGGTCATCAGGTAGAGGTCGAGGTTGCGGCAGGTGCGCCCGGCCGCCTGCGAAAGCCACATCGGATCAATGTAGTCGGGCCCCTTCTTGAACGGCTGCACGGCATGGCCGCGCGCCCGCAGGGCCGCGCACAGCCCGATGCTCACCATGGTCTTGCCGGACGACTTGTGAGCTGCCGAAATCAGCATGCGGTTCATGGCAGCCTGTTCAACTCGATCAGTCGATGATGTACGGCTTGTCCTGCGGCATGAAGTCCAATACCCGCGCGCTGACGGTGGTGGTGATGAAGGCAATCGCCAGTCCGCCGAAGCCGAGCATGAATTCGTAGATCGACGGGCGGTAGGAGGCGATTTGCCCGTCGCCAAAGCTGCTCGTGGCTTCATGCCCGGGGAAGATGTTGAGGGGGTAGGCCTGGCCGCCGATGATGAAGACGTAGAGCAGTGCGAATGCGCCGAGCACGACCAGAAGGGACGCGGCGAAGACGCAGCGCGTCCGCCCCAGGCCCGGCCAGTAGATCAGGGTCAGCGGCACCAGGTTGCCGATGACGACGTAACCCCACCAGAAAAGATTCGGATAGATGCCGCCGTCGACCAGGATGAAACGCACGAAGCCGACCTGTTGCGCGAAATACAGGTTGGTCAGGTGGTAGACCGCAACCATGTAGAGCGAACCGACGACGAAGACGCCAAGCAGGTTCCGCTTGCGCTGCATGATCGCCGGATCGAGCGCCTTGTCGTTCCACGCGTAAAGGATGGTCTGTGTCAGGTGGAAGACGGCCAGTCCCCAGGCAAACGACAGCACGATGAACATCGGCGGCAGCAGCGCCGACCCATACGCCTGGCGCGCGGTGAGGAAAGCGAAGATCAGGCCGGTGCCGGTCGTCAGGATGAAGCGCCAGGCGAATACCGCGAAGCCGACCGGCTTGGTCATCGGGTTCATTCGGCGTTCCATCATCGTCCACAGATAAACGAAGACCAGTGCGAACATGCCGGAATACAGCACCACGTTCCAGGCGAATACCGAGGTCAGGTTCATATTGGTCGCTGCGACGATGACGCGATCGGGCCGTCCCAGGTCGAGCATGAGAACCGTCAAGCCGCCGGCCAGCATGGCGATGGAAAGCAGGCCGGCCAGAGGTGCCCGCGCCTTGTACAGGGCTTTGCCGAAGACCGAGCCGATCGATGCGACGTTGAGTACGCCCGATGCCGCGACGATCATGAAAATGGCGAAGACATGGGGAACGCCCCAGACGATCTGGTTGTTCATGCCGGTGATGACGTGGCCATGATGTTCCATCAAATACACGGCATACATCCCGGCCAGCGCGACCAGTCCGCCTGCCGCAAGCAGCACGTAGTAAAGGCGATTCTTGAAATACATCGGCGGGTGGGCGCTCATCTATAACCCCTGATAACGGACACCGGTATTGAGCCCAAGGTCCGCACGCACCTGAACGCTTGCGACAGAACGTATCTTTTTTGAAATCTCGCTCTCCGGGTCGTTCAGGTCGCCGAAAAGGATTGCCTTGTTCGGGCAGGATTCGGCGCAGGCGGGCTGCTGGCCGTTGTCGACGCGGTGCACGCACAGGGTGCAGCTTTCGACGGTTCCCTTGCCCCTTGGCACATCCGGGTTCTGGCCGGTTACCGGTTCGTGGACAAACGATCGCGCCTTGTAGGGACAGGCCATCATGCAGTAACGGCAGCCGATGCACAGGTGGCGGTCGACCAGGACGATGCCATCGACCCGCTTGAACGAGGCGCCGGTCGGGCAGACATCCACGCAGGGCGGCTTATCGCAGTGCTGGCACATCATCGGCAGAGAGACCTTGCGGCCCGTGCTGATTTCCTTGATCTCCACCTTGCGGATCCACTGCGAATCGGTTGCACTGGTGCCGCCGGAGAGTCCGTTTTCCTTGTTGCAGGCGGTCACGCAATCGTTGCATCCCTCGCGGCATTGCGTGGTGTCGATCAGCATCCCCCAGCGCACCTTGCCGCCGACCGATTGCGGCTTGCCGTGGGCGAGGTCGAAAAGGAGAATGCCCGGTGCGATGGCGACTGCCGCAGCACCCAGCGAGGTCTTGAAGAAGTTTCGGCGGCGCAGGTCGATGTCACTCATTTCGCATTCTTCTCCAGCCACGCGCTCTTGCGCTTGTCGGAATGACATTCGAAGCAATCGACCTTGACCGCTTGATAACTATGGCAGCCGACACAGAAGCTGTCCGCCCGGGCGGTCACGCTGTGATCCCGGGTGCTGGCATGGCATTCGATGCAGCCCTTCAGGCTGCGCCTGGTATCGCGCACGCCCTTGTGCACCGTTTCATCCCGCTGGTGCCTGAGCAGATTCATGTGGTTCTTGCGCATCCACTGAACATCCTCGACGCACTGCCCGCCCTTGCCGATATCCAGCTCGGGCGTCGACGTCCCGGCGGCCCAGGCTGCCGGGAGGCATAAGCAGAGCAGCAGGGATGCGAACAGCTTCATCACTCACCCAGGCCCATCTGGATATAGCCGGTTGGGCATACATCCGAGCAGATATGGCAGCCGATGCACTTGTTGTAATCGGTGGCGACGTAGCGTCCTGTCGTCGATTCACCCTTCTTGACGCGGTACACCGCGGTTTGCGGGCAATACACCACGCAGTTGTCGCATTCGAAGCACATGCCGCAGCTCATGCAGCGCTTGGCTTCGGCGATGGCACCTTTCTCGTCCAGTACGCCCAGGCGATCCTGGTAGTTGTCGAGTGCGCTTTCCTTGTCGAGCGTGATCACGTCACGCCGGTTGCGCGGGACGTAAGAGAAGTGCCCGAGGAACAGCTTGTCGTGCGGAATGATGTAGCGATCCGAGCGATTGTCGAAGTTATGTACCGCGATATTGGAATTGTTGGTGCCGCGCAAGGGTTCGTGCATTTCCTTCGGTTCCAGGCCCTTCTCGGCCAGCTTGCGGATCAGGTCGAACTGGTGTGCGTCGATCTTGGGGCGCTTCTCCATGTCCTGGCCGAGCAAGTGGCTGTGAATGCCGTCGGCGGCGATCGAGCCGTGGCCGATCGCGGTGGTCAGCAGGTGCGGACGGATCACGTCACCCCCGGCGAAGACACCCGGCTTCCCGGCGACGACATAGTTGCGGTCGGTGCTGACGGCACCCTTGCCGTTGTTGAACTCTTCCAGTCCGGTGAAATCGACCGCCTGGCCGATGGCCGAGACGATCAAATCGGCCTCGATGTCCTGTTCGCTGCCCTCGACGGGGTTGAGTTCGAGCTTGCCGCCGACCATCTTGGCTTCGCACTGCTGGACGCGCAGAGCCGTGGCACGACCGTTCGCGTCGCGCACGACGCCGACCGGCATCAGGCTGCCCTTGATGTGGATGCCTTCGGCCAGCGCCTGTTCGATCTCGTGCTTGTTGGCTTGCATCTTGTCGATGTTGAACACCGAGGTGAGGGTCACTTCCGCCCCTTCCTTGGCCGAGATCGTCGCCACGTCATGGGCCAGGTGGCCGGCAATGGCCGCCTCGGCGTCGGTCGGGCTGGCGTTACTGATGTGGCCGAGACGACGGGCGACGGTCGCGACGTCGATCGAGGTGTCGCCACCGCCAACCACCACCACGCGCTTGCCGACGTGCTGCAAGCGGCCGTCGTTGAATGCCTTCAGGAAGGCGGTCGCCGTCACCACGTTCGGTGCGTCGCTGTCGGCGATCGGCAGCGCCCGTCCTGCCTGGGCGCCCATGCCGAGGAAAACGGCATCGAACTCCTTGCGGATCTGCTCCAGCGTGATATCCGTCCCAACCCGGGTACCCATGCGGGTCTTCACCCCGATGTCCAGAATGCGCTGGATTTCTGCGTCGAGTACCTCGCGCGGCGTGCGGAAACCCGGAATCCCGTAGCGCATCATGCCGCCGAGGAATTCGTGTTCGTCGAAGATCGTCACTTCATGGCCCTTGAGCACGAGCTGATAGGCGCAAGACATGCCGGCCGGGCCACCGCCGAGGATGGCGACCTTTTTCCCGGAGGGCGCGACCGCCGGCACGGCGAACTTCAGGTTGTTGGCGATCGCGTACTCGCCGAGGAAGTGTTCCACCGAATTGATGCCGACGTGATCTTCCACTTCGTTGCGGTTGCAGCCGGATTCGCACGGCGCCGGACAGACGCGGCCCATGACCGACGGGAACGGGTTGGCTTCGGTCAGGCGGCGCCAGGCGTATTCCTGCCACGGCATGACGGGCTTGCCATCGGCGCCGACCGGCGGCTTTTCGGTGCCGCGCACGATGGCCAGGTAGCCGCGAATGTCTTCACCGGCGGGGCAACTGCCTTGGCAGGGCGGCGTCGACTGGATGTAGGTCGGGCACTTGTAGGTGACCGAGGCCTTGAAGATCTTTTCATTCAGTCGGCGAATGCTGCTGTCGCCATCCTTGTAGCGGCGGAAGTTGATGGCTTGCGGGGCTTCGGTTGTTGCTGACATCGCTCGTCTCCAAATGATTGTTTATTTGTCGCCCAGGATGATCGCGTTGCTGACCAGTTGGTGCACGCCACCAACCATCCGGCGATCGAATCCATAGATGGGCATGATCTTGGTGAACTGTGCCTTGCAGATCGCGCAGATCGTCGCCATGAAATTGACGCCATGTTCGTCGACGACCTGCTGCAATACCTCCATGCGCGGCAGGGCGCCCTTGACCCGCAGGTCGATCAGGTCATCGGTGAGCAGGCCGCCGCCGCCGCCGCAGCAGAAGGTCTGCTCACGGGTGGTTTGCGGCGACATCTCGACGAAATTGTTGGCAACCGCCTTGATGATGTTGCGCGGGATTTCGAACTGGCCGCCGGCAAAATCGCCCATGCGCGAACCGCGGGCGACGTTGCATGAATCGTGGAAGGTAATGATGTGCTTGTCGTTGGCTTCCTTGTTGAAGGAGAGCGCACCGCGCTCGATCAAGTCCCAGGTGAATTCGCAGATGTGCATCGGCTGCTTGTAGCGGTGGTCCAGCTGCTTCTGCAGCATCTGCGCGAAGCGGTCGGTCGCGTCGGCGCCGTCACCGACACCCGTCAGCGTATTCCAGAAGCTGTAGGCGACCCGCCAGGCGTGGCCGCACTCGCCAACGACGATGCGCTTGACGCCAAGTTCCAGGGCAACTTCGCGAATCCGCAACGCAATCTTGCGAAGCTGCTCGTAGTTGCCGATGAACATGCCGAAGTTGCCGGCTTCCGACGCCATCGAAGACAGCGTCCAACTGGTGCCGGTGGCATGGAAGACCTTGGCGTAGCCGACCAGGCTGTCGATGTGGGGCTCGGCGAAGAAATCGGCGGACGGCGTGATCAGCAGGACCTCCGCGCCCTTGACGTCGATCGGGAAGCGCACGTCGATGCCGGTTGCGTCCTTGACGTCCTCTTCGAGGCCTTCCAGCGTGTCGAGCAGCGCCGGACCAGGGAGCCCCAGGTTGTTGCCGATGCGATGAACCTTGCCGATGATCTCGTTGGAATATTTCTGCCCGTAGCCGACCGAATCGAGAATCTCGCGCGCCGCCATGGTGACTTCAGCGGTGTCGATGCCGTAAGGGCAGAACACGGAGCAGCGGCGACATTCGGAACACTGGTGGAAATAGCTGTACCACTCGTCCAGCACTTCGCGCGTCAGGTCGCGCGCACCGACGAGTTTGGGAAAGAGTTTGCCGGGCAGGGTGAAGTAGCGGCGGTAGACGCTGCGCATCAGGTCCTGGCGGGCCACCGGCATGTTCTTCGGGTCCTGCGTGCCGATGAAGTAGTGGCACTTGTCCGAGCAGGCGCCGCAATGGACGCAGGCATCCATGTAGACCTTGAGCGACCGGTATTTCGAAAGCAGTTCGCCCATCTTGGCGATGGCACGGTCGTGCCAGTCTTCGACCAGTTGCCCGGGAAAGCCGATGGCTTCGTTGATCTTGTCGCTGGCGACGAAGGGTTTCAGACCCTCCGTCGCGCCCACCTTCAGTGCGGGAATGATCGGTATGACACGGTAGGGCGGGGCGGCGACTTCAGCCATTTACTTCTCCAGCTCCGCCGCCCAGGGCGCGATATGGCGCTTTTCGCGGGGATTGTCAGCCTGATTGCGGGAGGGCGAGAAAAAGACGCCGGGTGCATGAAGGAGCTTGCTGATCGGGAAGATCGCCAGGAGCGCGGCCACCGACAGCAGATGAAAATAAAGGACGAGATCTGCGGGCAAGGGGCGGATGTCGAGTCGCATCCAGCCGAGGAAGAAGGTCTTCACGGTGACCACGTCGGTGTGCGTCACGAACGACATGAGCAATCCGGATGCCGCAATGCCGATCAGCAATATCAGCATCAGGTGATCGGAAGGCGTCGAGATGTAGCGGATGCGCTCGACGAACAGCCGGCGTATCCACAATCCGCACAGGCCGATGAGCATGGTCAGCCCGGCATACATGCCGAACGGTTGGGCGAGTGCGACCCACCCCCAGACCGGCTCGGTGAAATAGCGCAGATGGCGGACCAATACCAGGGCCAGGCTGGCATGGAACAGCCAGCCCATGCTCCACGTCCACAGGTTCGCCTTGAACAGGCTCTCGAAGAAAACGACTTCGCGAGTCATGCGCAAGACCACGCCCGTCTGCGTTGTCGGTGCCGGTGTCGTCGGGATCAGCAGCGGCGCCGGAGTGCGCCAGTAGGTGTTGATCCGGTAGACCAATCCCACGACGAAAATCAGTGTCGCGAAGTAGAACAGAATCCCAATCAGGATGCTGGCCATGGCGATTGGCTACCGGGGGCTTCGCTCAGACGCAGCCGGTCGGCTTCGGCAGGCCGGCGATCTTGCACGCCTGCTTGCCGGGGCCGTAGGGGTAGAGGCCGTACAGATACTCGCTGGTGCCCTTGTCCGCGCCGAGCTTCTTGCCGATGGCCTTGGTCAGCACGCGCACCGCCGGGGCAATCTGGTATTCCTCGAAGTATTCGCGCAGGAAATTGATCACTTCCCAGTGCTGGTCGGTCATGTCGATGCTCTCGGTCTTGGCGATGTAGTTCGCCACCTCGGTATCCCAATCGGCCAGATTGACCAGATAGCCCTCTTCGTCCGTCTCGTAGGACTTGCCGTTAACTTCGATGGTGGCCATTCAAGTTCTCCTTGTGTTGTTGAGTGTTACAGCCAGGATTGGCAGGTATTGCTGTTGACCGCAAGTTCGACGAACCCGCCGTAATCCACGGGGGTCACACCGGCGACGAGCCTATCGCCCATGCCGCGTGCGTCCAGGTCGGGTTGCAGGACGAAGACCGTGAAACGTTCCATCGCCGCGCGCAGCCTGGGTTCGAAGGCATTGCCCGCAGTCGCCGCGTAGACGGCATCTTCGATGAGCAACAATTCGCCTGATACGGCAACATCCAGGCAGTTCTCAAGCGAGGTGCTTGCCAAGGGCGATTTATTGACGATATGCAGCACGGCAATCTCCTCAGTAGCTCAGGACGACGTCTTGCGCGTCCATCAGTGCACCCATTTCCGCACGGTTCAATACGTTGACCGGAACCAGCAGGTCGTCTTCGCTCAAGCCGCGTGCCTCGAGCGATTCCTTCAGGACGTAGAGCTTCTCGACGTCATAGTCTTCGAGGGCGCGGTAGGTCGGCGAGAAATTCTTGGTCTCGATGCCCTTGGTCTGTTGCCCCTTTTTCAACTGGTAGACGCCGTCGTCGAGGAAGGCCAGCGAGACATCCTGATCGAAGGCGGCGGTGATGAGCACCACCTCCAGCGATTCCAGGGCGTAGATCGTGCCGTAGGGAGCCTTGCGGTTGACGAACATGAATTTTTTCACAGCACTCATTGCGCGTTCCCTCAGTCGCCGAACGTGACCAGGCGGTCACACTTGATGCCCGCCTCGACGAGTTGTCCCAGGCCCGAAATGCGGAAACCGGGTGCCAGATTCTCGTCCTTGATGCCGCGACGCAAGGCGGCAGCGACGCAGACCACCAGATCCAGCTGGTGCTCCTCGGCCAGTTTGGCCCAGCGGTTCACGATGTGGCGGTCGTCCTGCGGCGGCTCGGTGAGCCGGGACGCATTATTGACGCCGTCGTGATAGAAGAACACCCGCCAAACCTCATGGCCTGCGGCGATCGCCGCCTTGGCGAACAGGTAGGCCGAGTCGCTGGTCTGGTGCTGGTAAGGCCCCTCGTTGACCACGATACCGAACTTCATTCCCTGGTCCTCGCGATCAGAAGCGGATGTGGGTCGAGGCGTTCAGGTTGGCACGCGAACCTGTCCAGTCGTCGATCAGATACTTGGTGAAGGGCAGCCCGGTCTTCTCGAAGAAGCGCGGCCAGCCGATGCGATCGATCCAGTCGGCCATACGCTCCCAGGGGCGGCCGTCTTCCTTGTAGACGGTCAGGATGTTCTTGACCACCTCGGCAACTTCCGGCCAGCGCGGTGCGTTGTTCGGCAGGCCGGAGGCCACCATCTTCATGAAGGTGGGCTTGCCGCGTGCGTTGGAGTTCTTGCCGCCAACCCAGATGGCCAGCTTCGAGTACTCCGGATCGTTGATCTGCATCGGCGGGCACGGGGGGTAGCAGGCGCCGCAGCACATGCACTTGGACTCGTCGATTTCCAGCGACGGCTTGCCATTCACCATCGCCGGGCGGATTGCCGCAACCGGGCAACGCGCAACCACGGTCGGGCGTTCGCAGACGTTGGCGACCAGGTCATGGTTGATGACCGGCGGCTTGGTGTGCTGGACGATGATGGCGAGGTCGGCCTGGCCGCCGCAGTTGATTTCGCAGCAGGAGGTCGACAGGTGAACGCGGTTCGGCATTTCCTCGCGCCTGAACTCGTCGTACAGCTCGTCCATCAGGGCCTTGACCACGCCGGAGGCGTCGGTGCCCGGGATGTCGCAGTGCAGCCAGCCCTGGGTATGTGCGATCATCGTCACCGAGTTGCCGGTGCCGCCGACCGGGAAGCCGTTGCGCTCCAGTTCGGCGATCAGCGGCGCGACCTTGCTTTCCTCGGACACCATGAATTCGATGTTGGAACGGATGGTGAAGCGTACCCGGCCTTCGGCGAAGGTGTCGGCGATGTCGCACAGCTTGCGGATGGTATAGACGTCCATCTGGCGTTGCGTGCCGGCGCGCACCGTCCACACCTCGTCGCCGCCGTGCGCAACGTGATGCAGCACGCCGGGGCGGGGACGGTCGTGATATTTCCAGTCGCCGTAGTTCTTGGCCAGCAGCGGATGCAGATACTTCTTGTTGTCCGGTACGCCGGTTTCTTTGGGCCGGCGCATCTGTGCAGGTGCATTCATCTTGTCTCTCCTCAGGCGACTTGTTTTTTGGCGTTGATCTTGGCCACTTCGTCGTCCCAGCCATCGGTGCGGACGTACGGGTTCATGCGCGGCGAATTGACCATCGCCGCATCGACGTCGATTTCCATCGCATCGAGGAACGTGGGCAGGCCGATACGCTCGATCATCTCGCCGGTGCGCTCATGCTCCAGGGCATTCTCGGCAAAGAACTCGATGGTGCGCTGGGCAAAGTCGACCAGCTTCTCGGTATCCTCGTCGGTATCCAGTTTCATGAACGGGATGATCACGGTACCGAGCAGGCCGCCGATCTTCAGGTGGCTCTTGCCGCCGATCAGCACCGTGGCGCCCGTGTCCTTGCCCGGCGCGAGCGCGCCGGTCATGACATTGATGCAGTGCATGCAGCGCACGCAGTCCTTGTTATCGATCTCCAGGGCCTGGGTGTCGTCGAGTGCCACGGAAGAGATGTGCGCATCCTTGCGGACATTCCTGATCTCCTTGATCTGGATCGCCTTGGTCGGGCAGCGCGCCACGACATCGTTGACCAGTTCGTTCATGCCATGCTTGACGAACCACTTCTTGCCCAGCACATCGTCGGTACGAATGTTGTCGCGCCAGGTGCCGATCACCGCCATGTCCGAGCGCTGGATGGCATTCATGCAGTCGTTGGGGCAGCCGGAGAACTTGAACTTGAACTTGTAGGGCAGCGAGGGGCGATGGATGTCGTCGAGGAAGGTGTTCAGGACGGCACGATGCGTCTTGGCTTCGTCGTAGCACGACTGCTCGCAACGGGCTGCACCGACGCACGACATCGAGGTGCGCACAGCCGGGCCGGCGCCGCCGAGGTCGAAGCCCATTTCGTTGATCTCGTCGAACGCCTTCTGGACATTCTCGGTCGTCGCACCCTGGAACATGATGTCGCCCGACTGGCCGTGGAAGGCGATCAGGCCGGAGCCGTGCTTCTCCCAGAGGTCGCAGAACTTGCGCAGGGTGTCGGTGTCGTAGTGCATTCCCGGCGGGGGCATGACACGCAGGGTGTGGAATTCGGCGGCGTCCTTGTAGACTGGCTGGCCGTTTTCGTCCTTGAGTTCGGTGAAACGCGGGATCACGCCGCCGCCATAACCGAAGACGCCGACCGTGCCGCCCTTCCAGTAGCCCTTGCGGGTCTTGTAGGAGGTTTCCAGCTGACCCAACAGGTCAACCATGTAGTCCTTTTCCTTGGCCAGATCCTTCAGTCCGGTGACGAAACTTGGCCACGGACCCTTCTCGAGTTCGTCGAGGTTCGGAGTGTCATGCATCTTCTTCGCCATCATTCTTCCTTTCAGTGGGATGAGAGAACACCACCCCCATAATTCGTTTCAATATCCAGGCACGGAGCCGGTTCTTGCCGCAATGGGACGGATGCGTCTGGACTCTGCCGACAGCCAAAACCACGGCGCGCCCAATTTCTTGATTAAATCAATACTACGGGGCAAGTTGCCGGCAATCCATCACCCTTAGCGGGTATTTTCTATAACCCTTTAGTGTGGGGTCGGAACTTCCGCCAGTGGTATTTCAATCCCCACCCCATTCACCATAGACTCGCGGGACCAATACAGCAACCGGAATAAAGAAGCGAAATGGCGCACACAAGGGAACTGGCCCGATTTGAAGTGCCGCTCGGCCGGCAGCAGATCGAATTGCAGCAGATCGATCATGCCGAGGGGGGCATGAGTCTGCTGCGGATACGCATTCGCGAGGGCAAGCGCTTCACGATCTTCGACATCGACCCGGGCACTGCGCGGGAGTGGGCTGGCGCCATGCAGGATTGGGCCGCCACGCAGGACGCGCCCCCCGAATGAGTGCCGCCGTTCCAGAAATGATCGACGCGGTCTTCGACATCAGCGGCGA
>Ga0105090_10000850_pt1 | contig 15768 bp, 13 predicted proteins | sample PPLLak3March2015_FD_79110 | JGI IMG/M metagenome (GOLD analysis project Ga0105090, IMG submission 79110) | Freshwater sediment microbial communities from Prairie Pothole Lake near Jamestown, North Dakota, USA - PPLs Lake P7 Core (1) Depth... | ecosystem: Environmental > Aquatic > Freshwater >... | reverse complement strand
GGGTACTTGAGGCGGAACTCGCCGTGCCCGTGTTCACGCACCGAGGCGCCCTTGGCGCAATGCGCGCCGAGGTTCAGCGGCGAGTCGAAGACCGGCTCCTGACGCACCCAGACGCCGTTCTCGACGTAGGCGTCGATGGCACAGCCCACCGAGCAGTGGCCGCACACGGTGCGCTTGACCTCGACCTTGCCCTGGCCCGTCAAGGCACCGGCGGGGTTGGCGGCTTCGGCCTTGCGCACGAGCGTCAGCTGGCTGGCCGCGAGGCCGGCGCCGACGCCCAGGCCGGACCGGCGCAGGAAGGCGCGCCGGTCCATCGTGGGTATGGCGCGCGAAACGCCGCGCGCCAGGCTGCCAACGAGGGCGCTGGGCGATCCGCCCCCGCCTCCCGCTGACCGTTTGGTCAATATCATGGATGCCTCCTGCTTCGAGCGGCTGGGATTCAGACGCGGGCCGTGCGGTAGTACTGCTTCACGTGTTCAGTGAGGCGGTAGCCGGGACTTTCATCCGACGCTGTCCTGATGGCGTCATCGATGGGGGTCTTGGCAGTCTCGCCGGCTGGCAACAGCGCCGCCACTGCCGCGAGGGCACCTGCCGTGCCAGCCCCCGCCAGCACCGTGCGGCGGGCCATGGGTTGCCGATCATCACGATTCATCGCGCTATCCCTTCCAAGACGTGCTGCCCGACGTGAGCGCACATGAAAAACCAAACATACGATCCCCGACAGGCGACGGTCGGTTGCCGCACCACCTATGTTCTATTGTGCACAACACCCGTGCGCCGAACGGCATTCCAACACCGGGGTTTCTACGGACAAGGGGTGCGATTGGCATTGATCCATCTCAATGGCAGCCGCTTCAGCCCGAAGCTCGCGAGGGACGCTAAGATTCCTTCGACTTCCACTCAGCGTCTGCATTCCATTGATCGTCGGCACAGCAGGTCACATCGACCATGGCAAGACCTCGCTCGTCAAGGCGTTGACGGGCATCGACGCCGACCGTCTCAAGGAAGAGAAGGCGCGGGGCATCACCGTCGACCTGGGCTTCGCGTACAAGCCGACGGCAGACGGCCGCATCCTGGGCTTCGTCGATGTGCCGGGGCACGAGCGACTCGTGCGCAACATGCTGGCCGGGGCCACGGGAATCGACCACGTGCTGCTGGTGGTCGCCGCGGACGATGGGCCCATGCCGCAGACCCGCGAGCACCTTGCCATCCTGGACCTGCTGGGTCTGACACGCGGTGCCGTGGTGCTGACGAAGTGCGATCTGGTCTCCGCCGCCAGGCTGGATCAGGTGCGCGCCGAGATCGGGCAACTGCTCGGGCCCACCGGCCTGGCAGGTTCCGACGTCTTCCCGGTGTCCAACCTCACCGGCGAGGGCATGGCCGCACTGGAGCAACATCTGTTGCGCGCCCAGCAAGAGCAGGCACCGGTCCTCGACGACGGCCTCTTCAGGCTCGCGGTGGACAGGTGCTTCACGCTGGCGGGCATCGGCACCGTGGTCACCGGCACGGCGGTTTCCGGGCGGGTCGCCGTAGGCGATCGCGTCATGGTCTCGCCGCGCAAACTGCCGGTCCGTGTGCGCGGACTGCACGCGCAGAACCGCGAGGCCACGCACGGCCAGGCGGGGCAGCGGCTGGCGCTCAACCTCGCCGCCACCGGACTCGAGAAGAGCGACATCGTGCGTGGCGACTGGATCGTCGCGGAGGCCGCGAGCTCCGCCACGCGGCGCATCGACGCCCGCGTGCGCCTGCTGTCGGGAGAGTCACGCGAACTGGCGCACTGGACGCCGGTGCACCTGCACCTGGGAGCCAGTGACGTCGGCGCGCGCGTGGTGCTGCTCGAGAAGCCGACGCTGGCGCCGGGAGCCAGCGCCCTGGTGCAGCTCGAACTCGACCGCGAAATCTCGGCCTGGCATGGCGACCGCTTCATCCTGCGTGACCAGTCGGCGACGCGCACCCTCGGCGGTGGCGTCGTCCTGGATCCGTTTGCCAGCGCCACGCAACGGCGCAAGCCGCTGCGCCTTGCGACCCTCGCTGCACTGGAAAGCCCGACCCCCGAGGCCGCCCTCACAGCGCAGCTGGCGCTGGAGCCACCGGCAGGTGTGGACGTCGACAGCTTCTTCGTCGCCTGGAATCTGCCGGCGGCCCGGCGACAGGCGGTCCTGTCCGCGGTGGCGCACCGGTCGCTGGCCGACGGCAGCGGTTCCCGGCTGTTCGCGCCGGGTCAGCTCGAACGCGTGGCGGCCTCGCTCACCCAGGCACTGGCCGCGCATCACGAGCAGCAGCCCGACAGCCCCGGGCTGACGCCGGCGCTGCTGCAGAAGCAGTCGGTGATCAAGGCGCGCGCAGCGGTGTTCAATCACCTGCTGCGCGAACTCATCGCTGCCGGCACCCTGCAACGGGCCGGTACCTGCCTGCGCCTGGCCGGCCATGAGGTGTCATTGCGGCCCAACGAGCAGATGCTCTGGGAGCGTCTGCGCCCCTGGCTCGACGAAGGCGGCATCCACCCGCCCAAGCTCAGCGACCTGCTCGCCCGCGACCGCACGCTGCACCGCAACCAGGTGATGCATCTGTTGGAGAAGCTCGGCCGATTCGGCAAGATCTACGCCGTCAGCGAAGAATATTTCGTGCAGCCGCAGCATCTGCACGCGCTGGCGCAGGCGGCACAGAAACTCGCGCAGGCGGACCCCCACCGCAGGCTCAATGTCAAGGATCTGAGAGAATCGCTGGGCTTGAGCCGGCACCTGTCACTGCCGCTGGTCGAGTTCTTCGACCAGATCGGTTTCACGAAGCGCGATCCCGAAGGCCGCAAGATCCGGCGGGACGCGACCGACATGTTCGGCGGTCAAACGAGTGCTTGAAAGCAGAGGAAGAGGATCGTTCCCCGGTGGGGCGTCCGGTCTGCAAAACCGGGTGGGGCCGCACAGCGGTCCCAGGTGGGTTCGACTCCCACGCTCTTCCGCCACCCCGCCATGACGCCGGCTGAATCCACCGATACCCCGTCGCGGCCGCCCTCGCTGGACCGTCTGCTGTCCAGCCCGGCCCTGCAATCCCTGATCGATGCCCACGGGCGCGCGCCCGTGCTGGCGGCGGCACGTGCGCAACTGATGCGCTGGCGCGAGGCGGTCCCCGCCTGCGTGTTCGATCCGGTCCGGTTCGAGGACCTCTGCAGGGCGGATCTCGCAGCGCTGGCCGTCCCGCACCTGAAGCCCGTCTACAACCTCACCGGCACCGTGCTGCACACCAACCTGGGCCGCGCGCTGGCGCCGCCCGAGGCCGTGCAGGCCGTGGCCGACGCCATGAGTCGGCCGACCAACCTGGAGTACGACCTGTCCGGCGGCCAGCGCGGCGACCGTGACGACCACATCGAGGGCCTGCTGCGCGAACTCACCGGCGCCGAAGCGGCCACGGCCGTGAACAACAATGCCGCGGCGGTGCTGCTGGTGCTGGGCACCCTGGCGACCGGCAAGGAGGTGCCGGTCTCGCGCGGCGAGCTGATCGAGATCGGCGGCGCCTTCCGCATCCCGGACATCATGCGCCGCGCGGGCGCGAGGCTGGTCGAGGTCGGGACCACCAACCGCACCCACCTGCGCGACTATGCCGAAGCCATCACGTCGCGCACCGCGCTGGTGATGAAGGTGCACACCAGCAACTTTGCGGTGCAGGGCTTCACCGCCACCGTGCCCGAGCCCGATCTGGCCGCCCTGTGCCGGGAGCGCGGCATACCGTTTGCCGTCGATCTGGGCAGCGGGACGCTGGTCGATCTCACGCGCTGGGGCTTGCCGGCGGAGCCGACGCCGGCGCAGGCGATCGCCCATGGTGCGCAACTGGTCACCTTCAGCGGCGACAAGCTGCTGGGTGGGCCGCAAGCCGGCCTCATCGTCGGCGACAAGGCGCTGGTGGCGCGGATCAAACGCAATCCGCTCAAGCGGGCCCTGCGCCTGGACAAGATGACGATCGCGGCGCTGGAGGCGGTCTTGAAGCTGTACCGCGACCCCGATCGGCTGGTGCAACGGCTGCCGACGCTGCGCCTGCTGACCCGGTCCGCGAACGACATCCGTGCCATGGCCGAACGCCTGGCGCCGCAAGTGGCCGCCGTGCTGGGCGAACGCGCCACCGTTCAGGTGCTGCCCTGCCGCAGCCAGATCGGCAGCGGGTCATTGCCGGTCGATCGGCTGGACAGCGTGTGCCTGGCCATCGGCGCCCCGGCGGGCAGCAAGCGCCCTGGCGGCTTTCCCGATCGCCTGGCGACGGCCTTCCGAACCTTGCCGGTGCCGGTCATCGGGCGCATCGAGGACGGCCAGTTCCGCCTGGACCTGCGTTGCCTGGAAGACGGCACCGACGAGCAGGGCTTCATCGCCCAGCTCGCGCGGCTGGATCTGCCCCGGCGACCATAGATCCTCCGCGCATCGGGCCGCCGCCCGACGTGCCGACATCAGGCCGGTGGCAGGTCCGGTGTGGCGGTGGCCGGGTCAGCGGCCGGCTGAGTCCGTGCGGGGATCGCGGAGTCGGGCGAGGCTTCGATCTGCGCCGCAGCCAGCGCTGGCTCCGTCCCGGCGACGCCTTCCGCAGGCGTCAGCTCGCCCGGCACCTGGGCGCTCTCTGGCTGGGGTTGTTCTTCCAGTTCGTCGTCGAGCAGCCCCAGCATGCGGGCCTGCACCATCTGTCGCAGCATGGCCTTGGGGATGGGATCGGAGCGGCCGTAGTCATCGATGTAGGTGTCCAGGCCGTCCATCACGTTGAAATGCGGGTCGGCGAACAGCTTCTTCATCGCGGCGTTCTTCACCTCGGTGTCCACGCCGGGCGCCACGAAGCGCGTGAAGTCCGATGCAGGTGTCAGCGCCCTCGCCTCATCCAGCGTCGGCTGCGGCACCGGTGACGCCGCGGCGGCGCCCGCCGGCCCGCCCGCGTCGTCGTGCTCGAGCCCTTCGACCGCTCGGGACGTCGCCACGGGAGCCGCCGCCGGGGCCGCTGTGTCCGGCGAGACGACCGGGCGCACGGCAGCATCCGCGATGCCCGCCGTCAGCGGATCAGCCGGGGGCACCGCCGGCGCAACGACGTCCTGCCGGACCTGCGCCTTGCGCCGCGACCAGCGCGAGAAGAAATTTTCGTCCGTGGTGTTGCTCATCGCTGCGTTCGGCGCCCCTAGGCCAGCCGGTCCCGCTCCTGCGGGCTGAGAAACGACGCGGTTCGCTGCTTGCGTGGCTGATCCGGCTTGAAGTTCGCGTTGGTGTAGACGCGCAGCCATTCGCAAAGCGGATCGGCCAGCGGCACGTTGTCCACGCGCTCCTCGGCCGCCATCCAGCGGTCGCCCTCGATGTAGGACACGCTCACCGCCTGCGGCAGGGCCAGCGACGGGTCGGCCTCGTCGAGCCGCCACATCACGAACCAGGACGGGCGACCCGAGGTGAGGTTGAGGAAATAGCCCTTGCATTCGTCGGCAAAGAGCTCGATCAGGAAGCCCGGATAAAGCCACCGCGAATGCTTGCCGTCGTCGAACAGACGGCGCGGAGCCGACCCGTAGATGCCCTCGTCCGGAATGACTTCGGAAACGCGGAACGAGTAGTCCTCCCACTGGTTGGGCTGGCGCACGCGCTCCATGACGACCGCGACACGGATCCCGGGGCGGGCCGTAGCTTCGGCGCGTGGCGGGGGGCTGGTGGCGGGGGAATCCATGGCCCAGTCTAGCGCGGTAGGGCCTTCGCGGATCGGTGCGACGACGCAAGACCATAATCCGACGCTTCGCGCGACGCGTCCAGCGCGCTGCTTCGACCAGCCCAGGAATCCAGGAAACCGCGGTCTCATGAAAACGCTGATCTGCAACTGCAACCAGACGCTGCCGCTGGATGCTGCCGCGCTCAGGAGCGCCCTGGCCAAGACCCCAGGCGCCAGTACCGATGGCCTGGAGTTTACGCACACGCTGTTGTGCCGGCGCGAGGCCGTCCAGTTCCAGCGCGCCGCCAAGGACACCACTGTCCGGGGGGAAGAGCTGCTGGTGGCCTGCACGCAGGAGAGTCGGCTGTTCCTGGAGCTCAACGAAGAGACCGAAGGCGCCGCCGGCGTGCAGGAACGGCCGATCCACTTCGTCAATATCCGCGAGACGGCCGGCTGGTCGCAGGAAGGCCGACAGGCCACGCCGAAGATCGCAGCCCTGCTGGCCGCTGCGCAGTTGCCCGCCGCCGAGCCGGTCGCGACGGTCAGTTTTCGCAGTGCCGGACGCTGCCTGGTCATCGGCGACGCCGACGCTGCCGAGCGCGCCGCCGGGATGCTTTCCGACAAGCTGGACGTGAGCGTGCTGCTCACCGGGACGGGCGGCGCGCTGGCCCAGACCCACGCGCGGGCCACCCACAGCGGCCACCTGACCCGCCTGCGCGGCTGGCTGGGCAACTTCGAGGCCGAATGGGAGAGCACCAATCCGATCGACCTCGATCTGTGCACGCGCTGCAATGCCTGCGTCGAGATCTGCCCCGAGGGCGCCATCGGCCTCGATTACCAGATCGACCTGAACGCCTGCCGCAAGCACCGCGACTGCGTGCGTGTCTGCGACGCCGCCGGCGCCATCGACTTCAACCGCGCCCCGCTGAAGCACGCCGAAACCTACGATCTGGTGCTCGATTTGCGCGTCAGCCCGGCCTTCAGCCAGCACCAGCCTCCGCAGGGCTACATGCACCCGGGCGCCGACGAGCGCGCCCTGGTGGACGCGGTACTCCAGTTGCGCGAACTCACGGGCGAGTTCGACAAGCCGCGCTTCTTCCGCTACGACACCAGGATATGTGCCCACAGCCGCAACGAGAAGATCGGCTGCTCGGCCTGCATCGACGTCTGCTCCACCAGCGCGATCCGCAGCGACGCCTCGCGCAAGGGCAAGACCAAGGGCCAGACCACCGGTGGCGTGATCGTCGATCCCTACCTGTGCGTCGGATGCGGGGCCTGCACGACGGTGTGCCCGAGCGGCGCCATGTCGTTTGCATACCCCGGCACGGTCGACCAGGGCCGGCGACTGCGGACAATGCTCGCTGCCTACGGTCACGCCGGCGGCCGCAACGCGGCCCTGTTGATCCACAGCGAGGCCGCCGGCGCCCGCCTGCTCGATGAACTGGGCCGCGGTGCCGCGCTGAGCCGGCGTGACCGCAGCCTGCAGGGCCTGCCCGCACGCGTGCTGCCGGTGGCCGTGTGGCACACCGCCAGTGTCGGCATCGATCTGTGGCTCGCCGCCGTCGCCCAGGGGGCCAGCCAGGTGTGGGTGATGACCACCGGCGAAGAAGCGCCCCAGTACCGCCAGGCGTTGCAGGAACAGATGGCCGTGGCCCAGGCGTTGCTGACCGGACTGGGCTATGCCGGCCAGCATCTGCGCCTGCTCGAAATGCGTGACGCGCGCGATCTGCACGCGCTGGACGCCGCCCTGCGATGCGAACCGGCGCAGACCGTGGCCCGGCCCGCGACCTTCTCCGTCCAGGCCGAAAAGCGGCCGACGCTGGAGCTGGCCATCGACCACCTGTACGCGCAGGCACCCAGGCCCAGCGACGAGATCACGCTGCCCGCGGCGGGTTCGCCGCTGGGCGCCCTGGTGGTCGACACCGGCAAGTGCACGCTGTGCCTGAGCTGCGTCAGCGCCTGCCCCGAGGGTGCGCTGGCCGACAATCCCGAAAAGCCGCAGCTGCGCTTCCTGGAGAAGAACTGCGTGCAATGCGGGCTGTGTGTCAAGACCTGTCCGGAAGACGCCATCACCCTGCAGCCGCGTCTTTGGCTGGCCGACGGCGGCAAGGCGCGCAAGAACCTGCGCGTGCTGGCAGAGATGGAGCCTTATCGCTGCATCAAGTGCGGCAAGCCGTTCGGCACCCTGCTCGCCATCGAGAACATGCTGGGCAAGCTGTCAGGCCATGCCGCTTTCCAGGGCGCTGCGGCCGAGCGGCTGAAGATGTGCAGCGATTGCCGCGTGATCGACATGTACAGCGACCCCAACGAAGTGCGCATCACCGACCTCTGACCCGACTTCCATGACGACATCTGCCCCCATCATCTTCGGCAGCAGCGACGGCAGCGAGGAGATCGCGCGCGCCGAGCTCTACGGCCTGCTGGCGCAACTCTGGCTGGCCCCGCCCGACGAGTCCTTGCTGCAGCAGTTCCGCGTCGCCGTCACCGAGGCACCGCACAGCGGCGGCTGGCTCGAGGCACCCTGGCACGATCTCGTGGCGGCCTTGCGCAGCGTGACCGCCGACGACGCGGCAGCCGAATTCGCTGCGCTGTTCCAGAGTGTCGGCAAGCCCGAGGTGTTTGCCTACGCCTCCTACCACCTGACCGGCTTCCTGAACGAGCAGCCGCTGGCCCGGTTGCGCAGCGATCTCGCGGCACTGGGCCTGGCGCGCGATGCGCAGACGCTGGAGACCGAGGACCACGTGTCGTATCTCTTCGAGGTCATGCGCTACCTGATCGCGGGGGACGACGTCGCGGTGTGCAATCTCGAGCAGCAGCGACGCTTCTTCCGCGCTCATCTGCAGACCTGGGCCGAGTCGCTCTGCGCGACCACCCTCGCGCACCCGCGGGCCGACACCTGGCGCGCGGTGGCGGCCTTCACGCGCGAATTCATGCTCGTCGAGACGCAGGGTTTCGACCTCCTCGAGGCCTGATCCCATGAGCATTGCCATCGGCGACATCACCGGCCTGATCCTGTGTGGCGGCCGCGGCAGCCGCATGGGCGGCGTCGACAAGGGTCTGCAGAACTACCACGGCATGCCGCTGGCCATGCACGCCCTGATGCGGCTGACGCCGCAGGTCGGTCCGCTCATGATCAACGCCAATCGCAATCTGGCAGCCTACGAGTCGATGGGCGTGCCGGTCTGGCCCGACCCCATCGCCGACTATCCCGGCCCGCTGGCGGGCTGGCTGGCCGGCATCGAGCGCTGCGAGACGCCCTACATGGTCGTCGTCCCGTGCGATTCGCCCCACTTCCCGGTCGACCTGGTGGAACGGCTGTCCGAAGCCCTCGAGCGCGAGGGCGCCGATATCGCCATGGCCGCCACGCTGGAAGATGGCCGCGTTCAGGTGCAGCCGGTGTTCTGCCTGCTCAGGGCCATGCTGCTCGAGAGCCTGGTGCAGTACCTGCACGGCGGCGACCGCAAGATCGACCGCTGGACGGCGCAGCACCACTGCGTGCAAGTGGTCTTCGACGACCCGCAGGCGTTCTTCAATGCCAACACGCTCGAGGAACTGCACCGCATCCAGGGCGCCCGCTGAGGGAACTGGAAGTCGCAGGAGCTGCTTCATCTGTAGTCGCTCTCGCGCTGCCGGCCATCCAGCAGACGGCAGCCTCAGCGAAGCGCTCGTCCAGCGGCAGCCTGAGCGGCGAAGCGCTCGCACCGCGCTGCGTCGATCGCATGTCCTGCGCCGCGGAAGCGTGCGGAGGCCGCCACGAAATGCGCCACGGTCAGTTCCGCTTGCGCCCCGCGCGCTGCAGCGATATGCCCGTGAACCTCATCGTGAGCCGCATACCAGGCGGGCAGTCGCATCACGACGTTCGCGAGGTAGGCACATTGCTGCTCATGTCGCTCCGCGAGTTCGACCTCGCCAGCCCGCGCCGCCGCGATGGCGGCCGGCACCGCAAAGGTGATGCGGCATCCGGGGCAGGTCTCGAGCGGCCCCCGCACCAGCTCCGCCGCATCCTGCATCACGTGCAGCGCGGCCTCCGGGTCGTCGGCGTGCAGGGCGATGCGCGTGCCGTAGATGCGGTCGAGCAGGTGGAATCCGATGTCGGTCTGCCGCGCCGTGTCGAGCGCCTCATCGATGAGGGCGCGGGCCTCGTCGCGGTGGCCCTCCTGCAGCGAGACTTCCGCCAGGCGCTGCAGCGACAGCGCCTCGCCGACCGCGCCACCGATCGCGCGGTGCAGCCGCGCGCCCTCGCGCAGGTGCTTGCGTGCCGAGGTCAGGTCGCCCGAAAGCCATTCCGCTTCGCCGCGCAGCGTGGTGCCGAAGGCGTGGCCGCGTGAGGCGCCCAGACGCCGGGCCTCGGTGGCCAGCGCATCGGCGAACGCGATGACCTCCGGATACGGCCGCGCCCCGTAAAGGAAGCGCTGCGTGATACACAAATGGCCGTCGAAGACGCGCAGCGCCAGGTGCGGTATGTGGCTCGTCTCGTGCAGGTCGGCCCAGACGCTCTGGTGCAGCTCGCCGCGCGCGTGCGCCGCCGCCGCCTGCGCCCACGAGGCGACGACGATGGACGCCGTGTCGCCGGACTGCAGCGCCAGCCGGCGTGCCACCGCCGCCTTGGCGGTGCCGATCGCCGGGTCTGCCGCGCCGAGGGCGGCGGCACCGCTGTAGGCCAGCGCTTCGCACAGCCGGCCTTCGACGCTGCTGGGCTGCAGCCCCTGCAGCAGCACGAGGGCGCCCTTCGGGTCGCCCTGCTTGACCTGGGCGAGCGCCGCCTTTGCCAGCAGGTCCTGGGCGGTCGGTTCGCCGGCCGCGCTGGCAGCCAGACGGTAAGCCGCCAGCGCGGCCGGGTCGCCCAGCGCGTCCAGCGACTCGGCGCGCAGCCGCAGGGCCTCCGCGTGGCCGGGTGCGCAGGCGAGCAGCGGGTCCAGGTGCGCCAGGGCGTCGCTGAACCCGGCCAGCCGCACGGCGTCGCGGGCGGCCGCCAGCAGCCAGGGCACGGCGTCGCGCGGCCGGCCGGCCGCCAGCCAGTGCCGCGCGACGTCGGCCGGCGCCGCATCGTGCTCGGCCAGCAGGTCGGCGATCTCCCGGTGCATCTTCATGCGGCGGTGCGGCGGCAGCTGGTCGACGAGGGCCTGGCGGACGAGCTCGTGCCGGAAGCGGTAGCCGCTTCCCGACGGAACGAGCGCGCCTTCCATCAGGCTGGCGTCCAGCGCGGCCATCGGCGCCGTCTGCGCCCCGGTGGCCAGTGCCTCGATGGTGGCGACATCGAACCTGTCACCACACAGCGCCAGCCACTTGAGCAGAGCGAGCGCCTCGTCGGGCACGTCGCACAGCCGCTCCAGGATCGCGTCGGCCGTGCTGGCGGGCAGCCGTCGGTCGCCGGCCGAGGCCGCGCACCGTGCCAGTTCGATGGCCGCGAACGCGTTGCCCTCGGCGGCGCGCAGCACATGCGCGACAACGGCTTCGTCCAACGGCGTCGCGGTGGCACGCAGCACGAGGCGGCGGCATTCGTCGTCGTCCAGCGGCGCCAAGTCCATCACCTGCAGCACGCCGGCTCGCTGCAGGCGCGCGATGCCGCGGGCCAGCGCCGTGCCTGCCTCCGGCGGTCGCGCCGAGATCCACACGCACAGTGGCGAGCCCGCCATCGCGAGCTGAAGCAGCACGTCGACGTCGGCGTCGCCCGCCAGGTGGGCGTCGTCGACCTGCAGCAGCAGGTCGGCGCCGGCGGCCGAGGCGACCAGCAGACGCCGGATCGCCCCGATCACCTGGTGACGGCCCAGCGGTCCGGGCAGTGGATCGGCCGGCGCGGCCAGCGGGCTGAGCAGTGCCAGCACGTTGCGCGCGTTCGCGCCGATGCGGTCGAGCAGTCCGCGGTCGGCGAGCAGCAGCCGCTCGGCGATCGCGGCGACGACGGCGTAGGCGCGGCCACCGCTGGCCAGCTCGACGCGAAGCACTGCCCAGCCGCGCGCGCGCGCCTGGGCCCCGACCTCGCGGCACAGCGCGCTCTTGCCCACACCGGCGGGCCCGCGCAGCACGACGCCGCCCGACCTCTCCCCGGCGGCTGCGCCGAGCCAGGCCATCAGCTGGGCGAGCGGCAGGGCGCGGCCGACGAATGCGGGGCCTTGTGCCTGCAACCCGTCCAGGCAGCGCTCGTAGAGCGCCTCGGTCTGCCGTTCCGGCGCCACACCCAGCGACTGCTGCAGCGCCTCGCGCAGGTGGGCGTACCAGCGCAGCGCGGCGGCACGGTTGCCGGCCGCGAGTTCGCGCTGCATCAGTGCGCGGTGTGCAGGCTCGTCGGTGGGCTCCAGCTGCGCCAGCCTGTCCCACTGGGCGCTGGCACGCAGCAGGTCGACGTAACGGGCATGCAGCCGCTCGCGGGCGGACTCGGTCCAGGCCTCGTAGCGCGCGCCCGGCAACAGCTCGCCTGTGTAGCCGCTCGCAGCGTCGGCGCATTCGGCAGCATCGCGCCGGGCCAGCGCCGCGTCGGCCTGGCGCTCGAACAGCTCGGCATCGACGGCGACCGGCCGGTCCGGCCACAGCGCGATCTCGCCACCTTGCACGAAGATGGCATCGTGGCGCCCCATTGCCTGCCGCGCGTGGTGCGTGGCCTTGCGCAGGTTGGCAGTCCCGGCATCGGGGTCGAGTCGGGGCCACAGGGCGTCGATGACCTGCTCCCGCGTCAGGCGGCGGCGCGGCTGCAGGCTGAGCAGCTGCACCAGATGCGTCGCCCGCAGCCCCGGCCAGCGCTCGGCCGCCAGCTCGACCGCACCGACGCTGACCACGAAGCGGCCGAGCAGTTGAACCGTCAGCGGCAGGGCCGGTTCGGCTGGCGAGTGGATCGAGGAGGTGTCCATGCGCAGGGAGTGTGCACGCGGCCGGAGCTCGTCCGCAAGGGCGCACGGGGCCAGGAACGATCCGGGAACGCCGACCCGGCATCGTGGCGCCACGCCGGTGTGACCGGTGAAACCCCCAGCCCAAGGAGCAAGCCATGCCCGCCAGAGACCTGAACCTCACCACTTCCAGCATTCCCAGCACTCCCGGCGACAAGCCGGCGGTGCAGACCCTGACGCCGCCGCGCACGCCCGAATGGCCAGGCACTGCCCAACGCGTGCCGACGACAACGCCCGACCGGCCGGACGCCGACCCGGTCGACGTCAGCAGCGACCCGGGTGCCATCGAGTACGCGTCGTGGGTGCCGCTGCGTTGGCCCTGCGCCGCCTGACGCCACCGGGACCGATCCAGCAGCCAAACCCTTCGAGGAGCAGCAAGCATGAGTCAAGGAACGACATCGCTTTATGAGCGGCTGGGGCAGCGCGAAGGCATCGCGCGCATCACCCGCAGCCTGATCGAGAACCACATGGCCAACCCCCTCGTGAAGACCCGTTACGAGAACAGCGCCGACCTGGGCCGCGTCGAACAGCGCGTGATCGAGTTCTTCTGTGCCGGCGCAGGCGGTCCCGAGACCTACAGCGGCAAGGACATGCTGGCCACGCATCGCGGCATGAATATCAACGAACAGGAGTTCGTGACCGTCATCGACGATGCCATGGCTGCACTGGAGTCCAACGGGATCGATCTCGGCACGCGCAACGACGTCCTTGCCATCCTCTGGTCGCTCAAGGGCGAGGTCATCCGGGTCTGATCCGCGGCACGACGACCGCAGGAGTGCGCCCCGGCTGGCAGAGTTCCCGGTGCCGGGCGATGCACCGCTGCGCGCAGAGCCCGCTGCGCAGCGGGCGGTTGCCGTCGCTCGAACCCCGCCGATGATCTTGGGGATGGTTGCCCGCGGCTGGCAGGCGTATGGTCACGCCGGGCCGACGGGCTCCAGGCAACCCACGAGGAGACATCGATGACCGACACGAAGATCATTGCCGTCGTTGGCGCGACGGGCGCGCAGGGCGGCGGGCTGGCCAGGGCGATCCTCGCCGATCCCGGCAGCGGCTTTGCCGTGCGTGCCTTGACCCGGAACGTGGACTCCGACAAGGCCCGCGCGCTCGCCGCCGCCGGTGCCGAGGTGGTCGCTGCCGATCTCGACGACGAAGCGAGCCTGCTGCACGCACTCCAGAATGCCCACGGGGCCTACTTTGTCACCAACTTCTGGGAGCATTTCTCCCCCGAGCGCGAGAAGGTGCAGGCTGCCGCGATGGCTCGCGCCGCGAAGGCCGCTGGCCTGAAGCACGCGATCTGGTCGACGCTGGAGGATTCACGCCGGTTCGTGCCGCTGTCGGATCCGCGCATGCCCACCTTGATGGGCCAGTACAAGGTGCCCCACTTCGACGCCAAGGGCGAATCGGACCGGTTCTTCACCGACGCCGGTGTGCCGACCACCTTCCTGCTGACCTCGTTCTATTGGGAAAACCTCATCCACTTCGGGATGGGACCGAAGCCAAGCGCCGATGGCCGGTTGGTCTGGACGATGCCGCTGGGCAGCGCCCGGTTTCCCGGCATCGCGGTGGAAGATATCGGTCGCTGCGCCTATGGCGTGTTCAAGCGCGGCGCCGAGATGGCCGGCCGGCATGTCGGCATCGCCGGCGAGCATCTGACCGGTGAGGAGATGGCGGCCGCACTCGGCGAGGCACTGGGCAGGGGCGTTCGCTACCACGCGATCACGCCCGCCGAATACCGAAACCTGGGCTTCCCGGGCGCCGACGATCTGGGCAACATGTTCCAGTTCAACACCGAGTTCGCTGCGGACTTCTGCAGCGCACGCGATCTGGCGGCATCGCGCGCGCTGAATCCGGCGCTGCGGACCTTCCGCCAGTGGCTCGAGGCGAACAAGGCCCGCATCCCGCTGGCCTAGCCGACCTCGACCGGTCTCAGGTCGTCTTGGAGACGCTGATCGTCGGGAATTTGGCCGAGAAGTCCTTGGCCTTCTGCGCGATCTTCACGGCCACCGTGCGCGCGATGCGGCGATAGGTGGCGGAGATGTCGCTCTCGGGATCGGCGACCACCGTCGGGCGGCCGCTGTCGGCCTGCTCGCGGATGCTCATCGTCAGCGGCAGGCCGCCGAGGTAGTCGACCTCGTACTGCTCGGCCATGCGGCGCCCGCCCTCGGCACCGAAGATATGCTCCTCGTGGCCGCACTTCGGGCAGTGGTAGACGGCCATGTTCTCGACGATGCCCAGGATCGGGACGCCGACCTTCTTGAACATCTCGACGCCGCGCTTGACGTCGAGCAGTGCGATGTCCTGCGGCGTCGTCACGATCACGGCACCGGTCAGCGGCACGCGCTGGCTGAGCGTGAGCGCGATGTCGCCGGTGCCCGGCGGCATGTCGATCAGCAGGTAGTCCAGGTCCCGCCAGCGCGTCTGGCGCAGCAGTTGCTCCAGCGCCTGGGTGGCCATCGGGCCGCGCCAGATCATGGCCTGCTCGGCGTCGACCAGGAAGCCGATGCTGATGACCTGAACGCCGTAGTTCTCCATCGGCTCCATGGTCTGGCCGTCGGCGCTTTCTGGGCGTCCTTCGATGCCCATCATCATGGGCTGGCTGGGGCCGTAGATGTCGGCGTCCAGGATGCCGACCGTGGCGCCCTCGGCGGCCAGCGCCAGCGCCAGGTTGACCGCCGTCGTGCTCTTGCCGACGCCGCCCTTGCCCGAGGCGATGGCGACGATGTTCTTGACGTTGGGCAGCAGCTGCACGCCTCGCTGCACGGCGTGCGAGACGATCTTGCTGCTGACGTTGACACTGACGTTGCCCAGGCCGGGCAAGGTGCGCGCCGCGGCGATCAGCGCCTTGCGCAGCGCGGGCACCTGGCTCTTGCCGGGGTAGCCGAGCTCGACGTCGAAGGCGACGTCGCCGCCCTCGATGCGCAGGTTCCTGACCTGCTTCGTGCTGACGAAGTCCTTGCCGGTATTCGGGTCGGTGACGGTCTTGATCGCTTCGAGCAACTGGGCTTCGGTGACGGCAGTGGACATGGGCCGGGGGGTGTCGGGTTGGGGACCGAGAGTCTAGCCGCCCCGGCCGGGGTCAGCGTTTGGCCGGTGGCAAGTCCGTGCAGCTGCCATGGGCCACCTCGGCCGCCATGCCGATGCTTTCGCCCAGCGTCGGGTGCGGGTGGATGGTCTTGCCGATGTCCACCTCGTCGGCGCCCATCTCGATGGCCAGCGCCACCTCGCCGATCATGTC
>Ga0105090_10000849_pt1 | contig 15773 bp, 10 predicted proteins | sample PPLLak3March2015_FD_79110 | JGI IMG/M metagenome (GOLD analysis project Ga0105090, IMG submission 79110) | Freshwater sediment microbial communities from Prairie Pothole Lake near Jamestown, North Dakota, USA - PPLs Lake P7 Core (1) Depth... | ecosystem: Environmental > Aquatic > Freshwater >... | reverse complement strand
CAGGCTGGAGACAATGCGTCTTGCCTGCCGCTCGCCGGTATCAACGAGCTCTGCCACTTCGCCGCGCGGTAGTTCGCCCCGATAGAGCACGGCATCAAGCACGTTTCCGGCTTTGGCGGGTAGCGTGTCAGCTCGCACCTCCTCTTCTACCCATATCCGTATGCGGTCCCGTAGCCGGTTGGGCTGGACCAGTTTTTCCATAAACTCCACCTGATCAATGCAGATCTGGAGAAAAAACTTGGTAAAGAGGGCGAGCGCTTCCTCGCTTCGGCTGCCGCGCCCGTCAAGGTCTCCGCGCCGTGGCCCGTCACAAGACAGCAAATGCTGTTTGTAGCTTGCTTCCTGCCGGGCAAGGCCGCGTGCTATTGACCAGATACCGCCAGTATCAAGCGCATCCCTTACCATGGAGTAAGACATCAGCCGTGCCACGCGGCCATTGCCATCCAGAAAGGGGTGAATCCAGAGTAGACGGTGGTGCGCCGCCGCTGCAGAAAAAATGGTGGCAGCCTTGCCGAGTCCGCTATAGACCGCTTCAAACCTTTCCAGAAAACGGGGAACGGCCCCCGGACTTATCGCAACGTGGTCACCGACGCGCACATGGCGCTTGCGAAGTTCGCCGGGTATCAGCGTGATTTTCTCGCCGGTATCAGGCTCCTCTACGATAAGGAGTTCATCAGGTAGTAGCTCGCCAAAGCGCCGGTGAACTTCACAAATACCTTCTGTTGTAGCGGCTCTTCCTTCCAGGCCCCCCTCATCTATCCACTTCTGGACAGTTACGTGCGCCCGCGCCTCCATTTGCAGGTTGCGCTTGCGGGGCTCATCGCTGTAATCATTGTGCATGGCCCGCTCTATATCGACGGGGTGAGTATCATGTCCTTCGATAAGGTTGGAGTAGTAGCAGTTCATAGCACGCACGAGATCGGCAAGTGCCTCGACCACGCCCTCGGGCAGGCTGCGCCGGAACCCGGCGGAGCGTGCAGCCAGGTCAACCGCCAGTTCGGTGAGTTCGCCTAGATGAACGGAAGTTTCTCCAATGAGAAGGGGCTCCATTATCGTGACACTCTCGCCCTGGTCAATTACCGGGTTAATGTCCGTTTCTATGTCCGCTTCTCTACTGCTCATAAATATATAAATAACATAGAGTTACGTTTTTATAAAGAATAAAACGACTCTCTTGGATGACCGCTTCTATTTCCGCTAGAGATTGAGTACGACTGTATGTGAAATGTTTATAAGCTACATATGCAGAGTTGGCACTGACGAGCTAACTTATTTTTGCTCAATAAGTGGGGAGGCAGGGCGAATCATTCTGTGGAATCGAGCCCAAAGTGGGAGCTGATGAAACACTTCTGGCTACTTGAACCCGGATTGTGTAGCGCCAGCCCATGACCTCAAGTTAACTGGTCAGTACCCAAGATACCGTGGCAATTTGGCCCTCGCGCGGCGGGCCGTGACAGTTTCAAGGAGCAAAAACGGACCAGCTCCTGTTTAGCCGTATAACACACTCAGACCAGGCAGGCTTTGGATGATTGGATAATGGAATCGCGTCTCAGTAGTTCTGATTATCTGTTCAAAAGTCGGAAGCGTAGCTCCTCACACCCCTCAACCAGGCAGTATGCCCGTGTCGTGAAACGCTGGGTCTGCTCCATCGACTTGGATCCTACCCTTTATGGAACCCACTCGATGCGGCGAACCAAAGCTGCGCTAATCTACCTGAGAACGAAGAACATCAGGGCCGCCTCGACCCGCTTGTTAGGCGGCCTAGTCCACTGACTGCCTTCTACCCTGTGCTATCGCAGCCGCAAATTTACCGATCTCATCGCTCACTATCCTAGCGGCATCGATCATGGCGAAGTGACCGGCGTTCGGTATCACCTTAACCTGCGACTTCGGCACGCTCGCCGCGATCGCGTCCAGCCATGGCGTCGTCATGCCCGTCTGCAGCGACACGCGCTTAAGCTCACTATTGATGTAGGTCGATTGCAACACCAGGACCGGAACCGCGATTTGCTTAAGCGCGGTGCGCGCCTTGGTGAGATCCCAGCGGGCCAGATCGACGAACAGCTCCTCGCGCAGCGGCGGGTCGACCTGATTCGCCCGCGCAATGATGCGCTCGCGTACGGACGGATCGCTTCCTTCGACGAACATATCGTTGAAGACGCGTTGGGTGAGCGGATCGATCCCGGCCCGAGCCGTCTCCTTCGCACGGTTGACGCCGATCTCCGGATCGCCGCCTATGATGCTGCCATCGACGAAGACGAGCCCAACCAGGTCCGCGGGCGACTGCATGTAGGCTTCCGTGATCACTCGGCATCCCATGCTATGGCCGACCAGTATCTTGCCGCCCCGCCCGACCCCTTCCTTCACTTGATTGACAGCGGCTGCCATGCTGGCGATTGAAGCGTTCGCCGGCTTGCCGGAGGCGCCGTGGCCCGGCAGGTCAAGCGCGGCGCAGCGGAGTCTCGGCGACAACGCCTTCACCTGCGCGTCCCAGTCCTCGAGCGCGCAGGCGAAGCCGTGCACGAAGATCACACTCGGGCTTTGCGCGCCGGTGACACGGACGTTGATGTTACGAACGGCGCACGGGTAGATTAAGGTTCGCTGCGACAGATCGGTATGTGTGTTCATGGTCGACATAGGTGTCCTCCTAACTCACAACGAAGTTTCGCCCTTCCACTCGTGCCACTATGGCCTTGAACTCACTTCCACTGTCGGGGCCCTTGACGACTCGATGCGTAGCACTTTACCGGTTGCGCCACACTAAATTGCCGGCCGATCTCTCAAAGCAATGCGATCCAGAATCGGTAGCAAATAATCCCTGAACGCTGCTGGATTCTCACTCATCGGAAAGTGGCCGAGGCCTTTCATTTCCGTGAAGCTGGACCCAGGAATCGCTTCGTGCGCGGCGCGACCCAATTCGGAAGTTCCACTGTAGTCGTATTCACCCGAAAGAATGTGAACACCTACTCTACGGGTGTCGATTTCCCTTGCATGTGAGCGCAGGTCATAATCCTCCAAGTAATAGAAGAGATCACCAAGAAATAACGGAGGCCAGCCACTTGCATATACAAAGCTGGTTTCCTTTCGATATGGCGCCGGCGACGTAGGCGCCATAATGCCTTCCATCAGTCGCGCCTTGTACTCACTATTCACCTGGGGATGCCAAAGTTCGCCGAAGTTGCTAAGTCTGCCCTCGATATTGAGCGCACCCTCAAGGGATATTACCGCACGAAACAGATCTGCATGCTTGTGTGCAAGGTCTAATGCGAGGAGTCCGCCAACGGAACAACCCATAAATACTGGGCTTTCTAGCCCGAGCACCTCCACCAGTCGAACTGGGATAGATCGCAGGAATCCTCCTCTCAGCAGATACTGTTGGTTCCACCAACTGCGGGAGACCGGCGGCATTGACTTGCCGTGGAATGGCAGATCATAGGCAATTAACCTGAATCTGTCTGTGATATCAGGCATTTCAAACAGGTGCCGCCACTGACTGCTGTGACAGCCTGCAGTGTGCTGCATCAGAAGTGGTATTCCCCGCCCCGCCTCCTCGAAATAGATACGGTGATCGTGACCGTCCAGCTGAATGTGCACGTAGCGACCGATCGGGCTATCGAAGTTGCCGTCAGGTCTTTTGTCGTGTGCCATGGTTTCTCCGAGCATCGGGCTCGATGGCCGCAGTAGCTCCAAGGAGCGGGCGAGAGCGGCGTAGTACTGGGCGAACACCACAGGGTCAGCCTGGAGTGCAAGACCAAGACCATGGGAGATGTTTGCCATGATATCGTTATGAAGTCGTGCGGGCACTGCCGCGAGCACCTCTTGCCACACCTTGGTCGCCCCAGAGACCTCCAAAATACCTTTCGCTGCACTATCGACGGTCGCCAGTCTTCCATCCTGGAGAAGCATTTCTAGTATTGAGCCGCCAATTTTGAGACGTATTCCACCGCTCCAGTTGCGCGCAGCAAGAGAAAACTCACCGTCGGCGAGACAGCGTTCAGTCCATTCCGCCGACGAGGGGAGTGTCAATGTCATGCTTGAGCTCCGATGCTTTGAATGCAGCCTTCATTTAGGCCTTCGGATGTGATGGACGAGAGGCGTCTCTGGTAGGCGAACTGCTCGAGTACAGCTATCTTCGCGCCCTTAGCTGGCGGGCAGGTTATAGGTGACACCTGTGATCTGCTCGGAAAGCTGCCACAATGTTGTAAGGGCGAGCGGATCATACGCCGCCTTGTTAGCTCTCTTCTCACTAGGGTATCCATGGAAATTGAACCAGCGAGGGCCATACAATACTCCGCCCAGCGCTTCTTTAGCCGTCATGCCATACAGCATCGGAAGGACGCCCATGGTGATGTCCTGTGCCAGCAGTGGCTGTAGGAGCCGATAGCCGACCGCTTCCAATTTCGTGCCAGACTGCGCCACGCTGTTCGCCTGAAGGTTACCAATGACCAGACCTGGATGGGACGTGTTCGCTAGCGTATCGTGTCCCGCGGCGCGCAATCGCTTCTGCAGCTCAAACGTGAAGAGTACGTTCGCCAATTTACTCTGCCCATAGGCTGTCCAACGTCCATAACGTTGTTTACCCATAAGGTCCGCAAAGTTAATTTTGCCAGTGAAGCTGGCACTGCTGGTGACATTATGAATGCGAGCTTTTGGTGTGCGCGTGATCAGGTCAAGCAACAACCCCGTAAGCGCGAAGTGCGCAAGATGATTTACGCCGATCTGAGTTTCAAAGCCATCAATAGTCTCACTGTAGGGAATTGCCATAACGCCGGCGTTGTTCGCAAGAATATCAAGACGATCATACTTATTCCTGAACGAGTCAGAAAAGGCGTGAACAGAATCCAGACTTGCGTTATCAAGCTCCATTGTGTCAAGAAGCGCGCCCGGTTGAGTACGCAGCAGTTCTGCCTTCGCGCGGTTTGCGCGTTCAAGGTTACGACATGCCATCACAACCGTTGCTCCCCGCGAAGCGATAACCCTTGAGGACTCAAAACCTAATCCACTGTTGGCCCCGGTGACGACTGCGACTTTGCTTGTCAGATCGGGTATATCATATTGTGACCATTTGACATTCATCAGTATCATTTCTCGTACAGCGATTTAACTGAAATGGCTTCTATCTATCCGGCTCTACAGATTTTGATCTTTGTTCCTTCCATATGGTAGCGAGATATATCACAGTGATAACGTGAAACGATTACAACCTGAATGAACCACACATACATGTTATCGCGTCGGGACACCTTGCAGAGAATCGTCAATTTGTAACAGAGTGTCGGCTATGCAGTGTCCCTGCTGCTCTTTCGTCAAGGGCTGGTGGCGTGAGGCTGCATCGGCCCGCGAAGATGTGATTTTTTCCAATCGGAGTATATATAATGAGAAATAGAATGTTTGGAGTCTCAACGGGTCGAACAGCCCTGGTTATCGCTATCAGCGGAGCTCTGGCTGTACAAGCTGCAGTGGTCGATGCGCAGCCGGAAGAGACGACCGAAGGCGGTAAACCACGAGGCGCGACCGCTATCATGTTGGAAGAAGTGCTTGTTTCCGCGCAAAAAAGATCTACAGCAGAAGATGTGTTGCGAGTGCCTATCTCCGTAACCGCTCTATCGGGTGACATGATGGAGGCTATGAACGTTGAAAAACTTGCGGATTTAAGCGCCACTATCCCTAACGTAGATTTTGCCCCGAACTCGTTCACCCCGAATGTTCCGGATATGAATATTCGGGGCCAGGGAACCCAGTCCAGCATACCTTCGGACGACCCTGCGGTCGGGGTTTTTGTGGACGGTGTCGTATTGGGGATGCTCAATGGCGCCAATCTAGAGATGTTCGATATAGAAACAGCTGAGGTACTGCGTGGTCCGCAGGGCACACTGTTTGGACGAAACGTTACGGCGGGTGCTCTTCTATTACGTACAAAGCGACCCAGCTTCGATCCGTCTGCTGATGTACAATTGACCGTTGGAAGCGGCGGGCAGGCTGACGCGATGGTCAGTGCGACCGGTCCTCTATATGGCGAAGTACTTGCTGGAAAGGTTGCCGTTCTATATAACTCGACGGATGGTTACTTCAAAAACGTAAACACAACTCCGCCACGATCTCCTGTACTAGGTGAGAATGTCAGTTTGAACAAAGATCTGGGAGAGAGCGAAAGCGTATATGTTCGACCCAGTCTTCGGTGGGTCCCGGCCGAAGCTATGATCATTGACCTTATTGCCGAGTACGGAGAGATTGATGGTGATAATGGTCTGGGCGTCAAGGGTATTCAAAACGTCGCAGGCAACGTTACTCTCCCCGACTTTGACAACAACGAGGAAGTTTCCCATACCAATAATGGGATAAACAAGGTAAGGACCGAGTCTGTCACTGTCGATGGTACGTACGAAACCCAATCTGGCCAGTGGGCGTGGATCAGCGGCTACCGCAGCACGGATGCCTATAACCTCGTTGAGGTTGATGGTGGCGGAATCGACATCTTTCAGGTCGCTCTAGATCCAGAAAATGAGCAGTATTCGCAAGAGATCCGATGGAGTGGAAGGCCTTTCGATATGGAGTCGATCGAGGCGACACTCGGTGGATTCTACTTCACTCAGGATGTGAGCTATCGTGAAGGTCGGTGGATTACTGCAGACCTCAGGCCTCAACCGATTCTGCAAGGTCTGGGCGGAGATATTGAACACAGCTCTTGGGCCGCATTCGGCAGCATGACATGGGACATCTCAGAGAGCTGGTACCTGAATGCCGGCCTCAGATACACAGACGAGGAGAAGAGCACGAATCAGTCTAATGGTGCGAATTGCAATCCGCTGGACTTCGGAACCTGTGACTTTGGTATTCAGGATGAGACGTCCTGGCAGAATGTTAGTGGCAACACCAGTGTGCAGTATTTTAGCTCAGAAGATGTGCAGTGGTACCTGAGCTATGCGCGAGGATTTCGCAGTGGCGGATTCAATTTGAGAAATGCTAATGCAGGAGTGGACCCAGGCTACGATGAAGAAACTGTCGACTCCTATGAACTTGGGATGAAGAACAATATTTCCGACGAGCTTCGCGTCAGTGTTGCTGTCTTTCGAGCTATCTATGACGACCTGCAAAGAACTGTTCTTCTGAGTGATGGCTCACAGACAATCGGCAACTCAGGTAAATCGACAGTCGACGGTGCTGAGCTGGAACTGAGTTGGGTGGTTGTCGACAATCTGTTAGTAGATTTTAGCTACGGCTATCTTGACGGGGCCTATGACAATCTTGAAGTGGAAGCGTTGAACGGCTTTAATGCAATTCGGGCGAGCTCTGGGTTTGGGCCGCTAAGCACCAGTCAATTTGATCTCGCGAGAAGCCCGGACACCACCGCTTCATTGAATGTGACCTTGGATCAGCCCTTGAATAACGGCGCTATTGTCTCCTACCTGGTAGGGAGCACTTACAGGGGAAGCTACGCGACCAATGACGCCAACACGCTGTATGCGCCAAGTTATTATGACCTAAGCGCTAGCATTACATTTCAACCATCCAGCGACAAGTGGAGCGTGTCTGTGTGGGGCAAGAACCTCACTGACGAAACGATCGTGGTGGCCGGAAGCGATATCTCCCTGTTCGACGTTTTGTCAATTCTCCCTGGGCCACGCTATGGCGTCAATATGACATATCACTTCTAAAGTACGGAGTGGGGTGCGCCATCGACCTACCTCGCTTGAACACAACCGCGTGGTCATCATGGGCAGATTCGCCCATGATGACCACGTTTCTATTTGCTGACGTCAACCCGGTATGCTGTGCCGCATCTTGAGACACACACCCCGCTGGGATTGCTGAAGTGTGATCCTATCAGAAGTACTTTTTCGGATGACGCAAAATCCAGTAGGAGACGGCGGGTCTCCACGCCCTGTTCGATATTTGTATCAACGCTGGTGCCGAGTGCGGGAAAAGCGATCTGAATCGGGTGATGGATGCAGTCTCCTGTGATAATCGCTGTTTCACCTTGGCTTTGTATGTGAACACTTACGTGACCTGGCGAATGGCCGGGTGTTGGCATGAGGACGATGCCGGGGCATAGCGCATGTGTGGAAGAAACCAGATCTACTAACCCTGCGTCGACGAGTGGCTGCACAGAATCTGCATGCGTTGCTGTCATCATTTTCATCACTTGAAAAGGGAGGGAATTCGGGTCGAGAGAATCCGCTAAGTTCGCATAGCCCTCTAACTGGGTGGCCCAGTAGTCAAACTCTGTTTCAGAGAACAGGTATCTCGCCTGAGGAAACGTCGGTTTCCAGGAGCCATCTTCGAGCAGCGTGTTCCAGCCGACGTGGTCCGGGTGCATATGGGTACACAGAACGTGAGTGACATCAGACCTGTCGATGCCAAGTTTACACAACCGGTGTAGAAAATCACCGGATAGTCTATGCCAGGCCTCAACGAACTCGCGGTCCTTGTCATTGCCGACACAGGTATCGACGAGTATAACGGCACCCTGTGTTCTAACTAGAAATGCCTGTATGACACCGGTAAGTTGATCCCTTTCATTCATGTAGTTCGGGCGCAGCCAGTCGACACGATGCTTGTATTCATCTGACTGCGGTATGAGAGCCTCGATATCGAGAAGGTCCTGCTCGTAAATCGATTCAACTTGAATATCACCGATGCTCCAGCTCATGTTGTCGATCTCGCTCTATGTCAGCAGGAATCAGAAAAAGGATATACCATGCCCTAGGTACCGTTTGGTCACGTTGAATGGGGAGATGCATCAAGCATCTCGCGGTGTCGAACGGCCCCATAAATTGTCGATGATGTGGCTTTCCCAATTACATAGTATGTGACAGGCATTCTCACGGATCCAATATCACATAGTTGGCGAGAACATGGATTTCTGCTGAAACAATGCCTCCGCTTTATTCGGAGGTCTGAAACGCTCACCATACTTCTCAGCGATCCGGTTGGCGCTTGTCAAAAATTCGTTTACGCCAATGTGTTCGATATAGCCGATGGGTCCACCTGTCCACGTAGGAAAGCCCCAACCCAGAATGGCACCCACGTCGGCCGATTGGCGGTCTGAAACTATCCCGTCCGCCAGGCAGTGTATAGCGGGAATAAGTTGCCCATAGAGCAAACGTTCTTTAACGTCTTCGACACTCGGTTGATCGCTCGCCAGGGGGAAATGCGCGGCCAGACCCAGCCAAAGGCGCTTGGTGCCGTCCTCGTGATAATCGTAGAACCCACCCTCGCCTCGGCGACCATTTCTTCGCAGGTCTTTAACCATCTTTTCCAGAAGAGCTTCATGTCCGAGTGGTTGGTATTCAGCACCCAACTCCCTTTGGGTCGATACCATCAACTGGTGATGGAGGCTCAGGGCTGTTTCGTCAATCAGCGCAAGTGGCCCGACGGGCATTCCGATAAGCGAAGCCGCATTTTCTATCAGCGCAGGTTTCACTCCTTCCATTACCATTATCATGGCTTCGGCCAGATAGACAGGCATGATACGGTTCGTATAGAAACCTCTGACATCCTTAACTACTATGGGTGTCTTACCAATCATACGGGCAAAATCCAGGGCCACTGCAAGAGTGCTTTTACCCGTTTTGGCACCTGGGATGATCTCTACAAGCGCCATTCTCTCCACCGGTGAAAAGAAATGTATTCCAATATACCGGTCTGGTCGCTCGCAGTGTGTGGACAGTTGTGAGATTGGCAAAGTAGATGTATTTGTGGCGAAAATCGCATCGGTGCGAAGATGCGTTTCGACTTGTCTAATTACGAGTGTTTTGACGTCCGGATCTTCGAATACAGCCTCGACAACCAGATCGGCTTCCGCAATGTCCGCGTACGACCCCGTGGGAATGATTCGTTCCATAATTGACTGGCAGGCTGACGAATCAATGCCGCTACGTGCTGCTAGCAGTTTTAGTCGGTCTTGTGCAAAATTCTTTCCCTTTTCAGCAATACCCTTGTCTTGATCCAGTATGAGGACCCTGGCGCCGGCCATTGCGCTAGCGAGAGCGATTCCCGACCCCATCAATCCTGTTCCGACTACAGCGATAGTATCAAGCTTGCTCTGCGGAACTTCGACGGGTCTGAGTTGACCAGAATCCAGATACTTTTTACTGCTAAAAATTGCGCGAATCATTCTTTGAGGTACACGATCGGCCAAAAGCTTCCTGAAGCTTTTGGTGTCATTCGATAAAGCCAGGTCTATTGGAAGAATCATACCCTGATAGAGACATGACAAGACAGCCTGAATCGCCGGATAGTTGTGACGAGTCACTTTTTGGGCCTTGCCATTTTCCCCAACAAATAACTGTATGGCTCGTGGATCAAGAGCACCGCTTCCGCCGGGTATCTTGTATCCTTGAGCGTCCCAGGGTTGAATTACTCGTGGGTTGGCTTTTATCCAGGTTTTGGCGAATGCTATGGATTCTCCGACCGGTGATAGTTGTTGAATCAAGCCGTTGGCATGGGCGGTTACAGGATCTATCGAACGTCCACTAACGCCCATTTCTGTGGCAAAGCGTAGTCCTGCGAGGCGCATAGCACGTTGTAGGCCCCCTGCTCCAGGGATCAACCCCAATTGACTCTCTGGTAGGCCAAGTTTGATCCGTGGATTATTGTCGACGACGCGGTAATGCGCAGCGAGAACCAGTTCGAGGCCACCTCCAAGAGCCAAACCTTCGACTGCAGCGGCGACGGGCTTGGCGAATACATTTCCCTTCATCAGTTGAACGGAGGTGTTTCCAGCCGTTTCTAGTTTACGCAAGCAACTGGTAAGTTTCTCAATCAACCCGTCTCGCGATTGCCGGTCGCAATTGCCATGCATGTCTTCTAGCATCTGCAGGTCGGCCCCGGCGAGAAAGCAGCTTTCTTTGCCTGATGCCAACACGACACCACAGATATCATCACTGCCAATAAAATGATCTACCCAGTCGTCAAATTCGTTGATCAACTGCTCATTCCAAAGATTCATGGAGACACCCGGCACGTCGATCAAGACCGTCGCGATTCCATCTGCATCAATTTCAACCTTGAATGTACTATAAGCCATAAATATGCCCTGTGTTATCAGTTAATGCGCTCTATGATGGTCGCTGTTCCCATCCCGCCACCAATACAAAGGGTTGCTAGTCCCAGTGATTTGTTCGTCCGCTCCATTTCATCGAGTAAGGTGCCAAGAATCATTCCACCCGTTGCGCCGGTAGGATGCCCCATCGCTATGGCACCGCCGTTGACATTTACGCTGTCATATTGGACATTCATGGCCTGAACGAACCTCAGAACAACCGCAGCAAACGCTTCGTTTACCTCCCACAGTTCGATGTCCGATACGGACATGCCGGCTCGCTGAAGTGCCTTTTTGGCTGCAAACTCAGGACCTGTAAGCATTATCGTGGGGTCAGAACCTATCGAAGCCGTTGACACAATACGAGCTCTAGGTTTCAAGCCAAATTTTCGAGCGGTTTCCGCATTGCCAATAAGTACTCCAGAGGCCCCGTCCGCCAAGCCCGATGAGTTCCCGGCATGATGAACATGATCGATACACTCGAGCTCGGGATACTTTTGAATTGCAATGGAATCGAAACCCAACTGTTGTCCCTGCTTGGCGAAGGAAGGCTCGAGCTGTCCTATACTGCCGAGCTCGTTCCGGTCCCTGATAGATTCATCGTGACTGAGGAGCACGGCGCCCAGTATGTCCCGCACCGGTACGATCGATCTGGCGAAACGGCCTTCCTCCCATGATCGAGCGGCCCGAAGATGACTTTCCGTGGCGATTTCGTCGCAGGACTCACGCGAGAAACCGTAAAGAGAGGCAATCAGATCTGCAGAAACTCCCTGGGGAATATAGTGAGACTTGAATGCGATGTCCGGATCCATGGCCCAGGCGCCGCCATCAGAACCTATAGGAACTCTCGACATCGACTCGACGCCACCACCGATCCCAAGGTCTATTTCTCCTGACATGACCTTAGTAGCAATGATATTCACAGCTTCCAGCGCAGATCCGCAAAAGCGATTCACATGGATCGCGGCAGTGCTGTAAGGGAAATCTGCATTAATAGCTGCTACCCGTGCAATCAATGCACCTTGTTCCCCCACTGCGGAGACGCAGCCAAGCGCTACATCCTCGATTTCAACGCCACGCAGAAAGTTCCTGTCGCGCAGATGCTGAAGGACTTGGGTAGCTAGCACTACGGGGGAAATTGGGTGCAATGCTCCAGTTACCTTTCCTCGACCTCTGGGAGTTCGAACGGCGTCAAATATGAGGGCATCTTTCATATAGATATTAACCTTCAAAAGAATTTCCAGGACAGAATCTGTGCGACAGTAGAATCGGCAGAGAAATTGAGCCATTGATCTCGGCCATGCTAGTGACATTGTGGCGAGGAGTAAATTCAGATTTGGAAACACCATATATGTGTGATGGGAATGTACAGCACTGAAGCTAATATAGGTTCAGATACGTTCAATACACGCTGTATTGGTTGATCCGCTCTCTATTGAGTTAAATGGTGCTTGATGAATAAAAACACTGAGCACAATCTGAAGAGGTCCCGCTACACAGTGCTGGCAGTTCTAATGGCAGCCTACGTTGTAAGCGTTGTAGACCGAGGCATCATCAGCGTTGTTATGTCCGATTTGCAACGTGAATTTCTTTTCACAGATACGCAGTTGGCTTTGCTCGGAGGAACGGCGTTCGCGCTATTCTACGCTACTCTTGGAATCCCCGTAGCACGCTTGGCGGATCGGTGGAATCGATGCTATATCGTCGTCGCCTCCATTGCTATATTCAGCGTAGCGACTGCGCTGTCCGGACTGGCGGTGGGGTTCTGGTCGCTGTTCATTTGCCGACTGATGGTAGGCGTTGGTGAATCCGGCTGCACACCGGCCAGTCACTCGCTGATCGCTGATTTCTTTGAAAGGCGGGAACTGGGGCGGGCGCTCGGCTTGTATTCAATTGGTGGTCTATTGGGGATTCTTACTGGACATCTCCTAGGCAGCTTTCTGGCTGCGTCTTTGGGCTGGAGAACAACATTTATAGCGTTCGGTCTGTCGGGGGTTGTGTTTGCGCTACTCTCATTGAGAATTCTGTTTGATCCTCGTAATGACTCGACGGGAGCATCAGACAACAAAGTTCGAGAGACTGTATCTCTTGGCCGGGTGATGGGATCACTTCTCAACAATAAGCCCTTTTTGGGTGTGCTCTTCGGTCACGGCATGGCGCTCGTCTGCTTCTATACAATGTTTGTTTGGCTTTATCCTCTAGTCGAGCGGAGTTTCGACCTAAGGAAGACGCAGATCGGGCAACTGGCCGCTCTCGCGCTGATGTTCGGGGCGATACCCGGAATGTACTTGGGTGGTATGCTTGCCGATCACCTTTCCAGACGCACCTACAAATGGATGGCGTGGCTAGCAGCAGGCTGGACACTGATATCCATACCCTTATTCTATTCTACTTTATTGGCGATGGATTTCCGTCTATTTTTTCTATTGTTCGGATTATTCGCTTTTTGTTTGAACATGCACCATGCCGCCGCCTATTCGATAGTGCAACTGGTTGTCTTGGATGGTGAGCGTGCTACCGCTGTAGCGCTAGTGTTGCTGGTTTCCAATCTATTGGGTTACGCCCTTGCTCCAGTGCTCGTGGGCTACCTGAGCGACACGGTATTTGTGAGCATGGGTAACCTGTCTTTACGCTACGGGCTTGGAGTGATAGGAGTGGTGTCTCTCGGGGGCGTGTGGATGTTCCTGTACTCAGCCAAACATATCATTGGGTCTTCTACTAGCAAGTCACAGTAAGTCTATACCGAATGCAGAGGCTATGTAATAAAGCCCTCTCGTCAATGCGTTTCGGGGTAACTGGTTAGCTCAATTGTTAGACCAAGTTGGACATACGGCGATCATTGTCGTTTCACTGAAGGTAATGGAAAAATCAATCCTCGGAGGCCGTTTCCCTTGGGCGATATCATATTTTTAGGTCTAGATGTCTAACGACCTCGCTACTATATCCTTCATGATCTCATTGGTACCGCCGTAAATTTTCTGTATCCTGGCATCGGCGTATAGTTCTGCTATCGGGTATTCCATCATATATCCGTAGCCCCCGTGAAGCTGCAGGCATTCATCCACGATGTCGCATTGCGTTTGCGTCGCCCACCACTTCATCATAGCAGCACGGTCAGCATTGTAATTGCCGCGACAGAAATCAGACACAGATTGGTCAATAAATGCTCTCAAGACCTCGACCTTCGTTGCAACCTCGGCCAATTTAAATCGCGTGTTTTGGAAGTCCATCAGACGTTGCCCAAATGCTCGCCGACCCTTGACATACTCGAGCGTCACTTCGAGGGCACGCTCACTGGCACCGAGAGCCATGAAGCCGATTATCAGTCTCTCCCAATCCAGTTGCTGCATTAGTTGGTAGAACCCGCGGCCCTCTTGTCCTCCTAGCAGATTGTCCTCATGTACCTTTACCTCGTCAAAAAACAATTCGGAAGTGTCTTGCCGCTTCATTCCGATCTTTTCAAGATTTCTGCCGCGGCGGAAGCCCTCGACATCATTGACGTCAACCATGATTAGAGAAATGCCCTTTGCGCTTCTGTCAGAGCCTGTTCTAGTCACAACGCAAAATAGATCTGCAGTTTGCCCATTGGTGATGAATATTTTCGACCCGCTGATGAAGTAGTCGCTTCCCACTCTGGTAGCCTTGGTGGATATCGATTTTACATCCGAGCCGCTACCTGGCTCGGTAATAGCTATGGCGCCAATTCGTCTCCCCGAAATCAGGTCCGGGAGCCAGCGTCGCTTTTGATCTTCAGTGCCGTACGCAACAATATAGTGTGAAGCTATATTGTGGACACCAAAACCCCATCCTGTATCGCCTGTGCGGCTATACTCAATAAAAGTCACTGCATCAAAGGTACGATCCAATCCCGATCCACCGTACTCCGCTGGGATCGAAGCACCCAGCAGTCCGGCCTCACCTGCGTCCAGCCAGAACTCACGTTCCACGTGGCCGAGCGATGACCATCTTTGAAGATTTGGTAGCAATTTCCTCGCATAGAAAGCACGCACGCTTTCCTGGAAAGCCACGTGCTCCTCTGTCATCCATGGTGCTACTCTCACAAAAGCTCCTTTCTGGCAAAAATATAGCGAAACAATTTAGTTTGTATCTTTCTTCTTAATCAGCACTCTCCGCTCTCCTTCGAACACCAGGCTCTCATGCTGATTGAAGCCATAGTGCTTAAATGAGACTATTCCAGCGCTTTGCTCGCCATCTTCCTCTACACTTAGCACTTCAGACAGTGCATAAAGCGTATCACCATGGAGTACCGGGGAAATCAACTTGAGGTTGTCCAGGGAGAGCTCCCGAACAGCATTCTCTGCCGTATCCTGGGCGGCAAGCCCGATTATCATGGAAATAGTGACTCCACCGTAGACAATGGACTGTTTCAAAGGCGTACTCGTCATGAAGTGATCATTGAAATGACCTTGAGCGGTGTTCATGACTAGGTTGCATATTGTGACAGCATCGGATTCCTTGACGGTCTTACCACGATAGTGCCTGTAGACCTCCCCGACAGTGAAGTCTTCAAAAAAAAGTCCTTTTACAAGCTTTTTTTCCACTATATTTTGCATCTCTCTCTTCCCTGTCGATTACTATTTTCTCGAAGGAATGTAAACATCCTGTCCGCGTCGTGTTACGAAATTTGCCCGTCTGAAAGAAATCACCTCTTCGCCATTCTGATTGGACCCTGTGGTTTCCCAGGTGACTATCCCAAGATTTGGTTTCT
>Ga0105090_10000848_pt1 | contig 15773 bp, 11 predicted proteins | sample PPLLak3March2015_FD_79110 | JGI IMG/M metagenome (GOLD analysis project Ga0105090, IMG submission 79110) | Freshwater sediment microbial communities from Prairie Pothole Lake near Jamestown, North Dakota, USA - PPLs Lake P7 Core (1) Depth... | ecosystem: Environmental > Aquatic > Freshwater >... | reverse complement strand
CAATTCGTTCCTTTTCTGCTTTTTTAGCAAGCCTTTCAAGCACTTCCATGATAAAATACTGGTACTCCCGTTGGGGCAGATTCCAGCATTCCTTGGTAATGAGTGGCAGGACTTCAGATTCGGGCAAACTATACTTCTGAAGGAACTCTTTCTTTAATTCCCTTCGCTCCGGTGATTTAATTCCAAAATACGCATACTGGCCTTTCATATACTTCTTCATGTACAAGGCGATCTCTTCATTGGCGCGCTTCTGAAAAAGCTCAGATAATGGAATCAGGTAAGGATGCATGTGGTCAACTAATTAGTTTTTAATCAGAACCAGCTTTTCGGAGGCAATTGTCTCGTGATTCAAAGATTGGAATTCAACCAGGAAAGTTCCTTCATCCAAATGAGTTGTTTCCCAGGTAAATGTCTTTGCTGGATCATCTACAAGGCAGGATGCTATCAGTTTTCCTGAAATATCAAAAAAATTGAGGTAGCCCGGCTGGCTGGTTCCGATATTAAAATTACCATTGGAAGGATTAGGAAAAATATGAAGCCCGGATCCATTATTCTTCCTGATCTCATCCATTCCAACAAAAGTATCGTTACAAACAGCAAGGGTATATTCACCTTTTTGAAGATTATCAACATATAAGTTTCCCACTGAAAAGTTCCCGATTTTTGTGAAAGGGATGAACTGCCAGTTGAATGCAGTTCCCGGCCGGTACAGGATGACCAGCGAATCGTTTTGATTGACGAGCAAACCATCGTCGAGAAAAATGGTTTTATTGTAATGAAATACTCCTTTTGCCTGGAATCCTTCCGGAATTATTCCATCGATTTTCCAGTACCGGTAGGGAGATAAAATAAGTCCCTGTACCGGAGTTTTCAGTCCATCAGGCGGAGCCCAGTTATGCTCTACCCTCACAAAAACAGAATCCGAAATGCTCTGAACATCCAGTTTAAAGAATGAATGTGCACAGTTGATAACACCGGTCTGTTTCACCGTCAATGCATAATCAGTGGTTGCATCGAAAACCAATTCATGCAGATCAACAAATGCAGCTACCGGTGTGATTGGAATATTGAAGGAAGTACTACCCAATTCACCATCAAAAGAAACCGTTTCGGTATGCTGATTCCAATCTTCATCCATGAATGTCACTTCAAATTTGTTTCCGTTTCCTATAAACCCGGGACCATGCCTCTTTTGCCTCAAATATACAGTTACATCCGTATTTCCGGGAGCAGGTTCTACAATCATTGAATCGATGGAATAATGTGGCGTACCTGAATGAAAAACCCAGTTATCGAACCACCCTGTCATATCAATTCCAGAGTGGATGGTAATAAAGTCCCGCATATTTTCTGATGTAACATGACTGTATTTGTATTCTTCATTGAATGCAGCCATTGCACCAAAAAAGATATCATCCCCGAGGTAACCTCTTAACGTGTGAACCCTGATTGCCCCTTTGTCGTAAGCTGCTAATCCATCATAAGTGAGGGTTTGAGGAATTTGATTCAATGGGAAATACCCGCTGCTTGTCGTGTGACAAAACTGAATTACGTTTTTATGTTTATTCCGCATGAACTCAATGTATTGTTCTCTGCTATATAAATTTTCCTGGTATAATCCATCCATAAAAGTCGCCCAACCTTCGTTGATCCACATTTCTTCGGCGCTGGCACAGGTAACATTATCACCAAACCACATATGCGCCAATTCGTGTGCAATATAGGTTTCATAACCCAATCCTCCACTGAAGGTCGCATGAGGAGAAGCAATGTTGGTTGCATGTTCCATAAAACCTATGGCTGTGCTTACATAACCAACCCGATCGAACCTGTAAGGACCAAATTTCTCTTCATAGAGTTCAAGAATGGCATTCAGGTTTTGAAATGAACCATTAACGTTATTGGAATCAGAAGGCCTCACCCAGATTTCAATGGGAACATCCCCGTTTATTCCATTATAGGTATCTGTCCACCTGGCGTAATCACCTACAGCTACTGAAGCCAGGTATGTTGGAATAGTTTGACTCAATGACCATTTAAAGGTATAAGTCCCATTCCCGTTATTCACAACCTCTTCAAGTAATCCCCCGCAAACCGCATCTTTTCCAGCCGGAACCGTTGCAAAAATGGTATATAAAGCCCGGTCATGAAAATCATCGATACATGGAAACCATGTTTTACCAAGATTATGGGGGATGGAGACAAAACCAACACCCAGATTAAATGCATAATTTCCCGACCAGTGAAATCCGCCCCAGCCTTCGTGGAAGGGTTCACCATGATAGGAAACAGAAACCAGAATATTATCTCCTGTATTTATTGGACTGGAAAGCGGAATAGAAAGGATCATATCTTCGTGCTGAAAATTTGGAACTAAAACTCCATCAATATGGACATCATCCACAGTAAGGTCCATCAGTTCCAGTTTTATTTCATAGAGATTGTCCACTTTAGAAGCCAGTTCTACATCTGTTTGTGCAGTGATCTCATGATTTGTAAAATCGAAAGCTGTTAGATGAATAGTGTAGGAAAGGGCATCAAGTGTGTCACTGATCCATGATTTTTGGAAGGAAGTTGTGTGAGAACATTTAGACTGTTGCTGAGAATATGCCTGTACAATCAAGAAAAAAGCAAGCAAAGCGATAATCAGTTTCACTTTCATATTATTGTTTTTTAAAATATTTGTGTTCGAGTTTTTCGCCATCAAAAACCAGATATGAGTAATGGTTTATCCAGTCACCAATGCTGAAATAACTTGCTTTCTCATTCAAATCAATGACTTTTGGCTGATGGATGTGACCAAAAATAAAATAGTCAATCTCCGGATTTTTTTGAAGGATTTGCTGACAATATCCGGTCAGCCTGTCAAGCCCTGCCTGATTCACTTTTTCAAGACCGGTATTTTCGTTGGCAATTCTGCTTTTATTCGACCAAAAAAGCCCCATGGCTGTTCCCACATCCGGATGAAGCCATCGAAAAAGCCACTGGTTAATGCTGTTGCGAAATACTTTCTTAATGAACTTATAGCCGTTATCTCCTTTACCCAGCCCATCACCATGACCAAGAAAGAAAATTTTGCTATTGAATTCTTTGATCAATGTATCCGGAAAAATTTTAATATTGATTTCCTTCGCTAAGTAATCAAACGCCCAAACGTCATGGTTTCCCCTGAAAAAATAGACCGGGATTCCTGAATCAGTAATTTCTGCAAGCTTTCCGAGCAGACGCACATATCCTTTCTGGATGACGGTTTTGTATTCGTACCAGAATTCAAATAAGTCGCCCATGATGTATATTTCCTGTGCGTTCTTCTTCACTTCGTCCAGCCATAATATAAAAAGACGTTCACGTTCGAGACTTTTTTCATGCGTGGGTACCCCGAAATGACAATCGGAAATGAAATATATTTTTTTAGAAGGTGCCAGTGTTGCCAATAGTAAAAGTAATTATGCAAATCTATTAAAATATCTTCTCCAATTGATTGATTATTTTGTTGAAGTCCTTATCGCGAAATAAGATTTTTCCTTCTTCATCAACGATATAGTAATAAGGAAGCTGTACCGACAAGTTATAATTTTTCATCACTTCAGAGTTCAAACCTTTGAGGTCGCAACCCTGCATTCCCGGAAGATGATCCAGCTTTACAGCACCTTTCCATACAATTTCACTTTCATCCAGCGATACACCAAAAACTTCCAGATTTTTTTTCCGAAATCCGGGATATAATTTAACCAGTTTCCGGTTATCCTGCCTGGATTTTGCATTCCAGCCAGCCCAGAAGCAGATTAACACCTTTTTACCTGTCAAAGTTTTCAGGGCAACAGGATTGTTACTTGTATCCCTCACGACAATATTGGGGGCTGTTTTACCAGGTTGAAGTTTTTCATCAGCGGTAAACCGGTCGAATTTCCTTCCACGGATTTCCTCTACCCGGCCATGATGATCTATGACATGTTTGTTGGTTGGATAAAGAATATTTAAAGCGCTATCAATCCTGTGAAAATAAATGAAATCCTCATCTTCATCCATTACCTTGTTGTTCCCAAGCTTTCGGTTAATTACCAGCAGCGATGCCAGAGACCCCGGATTTTTGTTGATAAAATTCATTACATATTTTCTCTGATCTTCCATCACATTTGAATAAGCTGAATCCAGTTCGAGCTTTTTGATTAAAAAATCAGGAGTGCCTTCGCAGGCATAAAAAACTTCTGCCAGAGAATCAATCTTTTGCTTTTGCATCAGCATGAATTTTTCAAAATCCAATAATAAGGCTGAGCCTGGCGAACCAGTCACAGTGCATCCTTGATCAAGCGACTTTGTTTTGCAAAGGATCTCAACCTTTTCATTTTTGTCAATCAACAAGGTAAGCCGGTTTTCATTTGTGCTCCTTAATATGTAAAATGCAGGGTCAGTCAATTGAATTTCAAAATTGAAAGTTCCTTTTTCATTAACTTTTATTGAATCAATCATCACCAACCTCTTAACTTCAAGCTCCTCGAGATACATCCACTGATCCACTAATTCAGGAGCCGACCCGGAAATTAAAGCTGATCCCCGGTCCTTTTCATTTGAACACGAACCCAGCATGATTCCAACCAATATACCGAGAATAATTTGTTTGATCATATTTTTCAATCGAACTGCAAAAATAAGCAATGAAAAGTTTTAAGTCATTTAAATGAATTTGAAGATTAGGATTGATTAATCCTGAGAATTTGAAGTTATTATGATTTTTATTAATTTCGGCAAGCCAAAGATCGTATGCAAAGGATTAAGAAAAGTTGGATATTTTTAATTCTGTTTGCCTTAGGATTCAACCTGGGGGCACAAAATATTTTCATAGTCGAACGACCGGGAACAATTAAAAATTATAAGTTCTACAGCGGTGATAAAATTAAAATAAGGACAATTTCCAACGATACCCTCATTTCCGGAACAATTAGCATTATTTATGACAGTAGCATCATTATCGACGATGCAAATGAAATTATGATCGGAAATATTGCCGCAATTTACAGGAAACCATGGGGTTTTAATTTTCTGCAATATCTTACCGTGCTTTCCGGAATCGCTTATTTAGGCATCAGTACAATTAATGGTTTGATCAATAGTGACAATCCTATTGTTCCCGAAGAAACCCTTATCATTAGCGGAAGCATGATTGCTTTTGGAGTGGCGCTGACGCCATTGACAACCCGAAAATACAAAATCGATAAAGAAAAGTGGCGTGTGTTCATCCTGGACTTCACGGATTGAATTGCGCAAATAGTACGGCGAAAAAAAATAATCATTTTCTGCTCTGTTTTTTGAAAGGAACTTCAAAAGCAAAAAATTAAACCTATTCAACTCATTTTTGTTATAACTTTGTTTAAAATAAAATGTCTAATTAAATATTCAACTCATAATTATGAAAAAAGTAAATTATTCAATTTTGGTATTATTACCGGTAATCGGCTTTACCTTTGTTTTATTGACCTCATTCGGTGAATATGGTACTAGACCTTCATCCGGTTCCGTCCCCCAGGAAAAATTCACTATCCCTGAAGGTATAAACAGCATTCTCGACAAGTCATGCTTTGGGTGTCATAATTCAGAATCGACCAATGACAAAGCCAAAGAAAAGTTGTTAATTGATAAATTGCCTGATCTTTCAAAGGCAAAATTAGTTGCCAAACTGGATGGTATTGCTGAAACAATTGGCAAAAATGAAATGCCACCTGAGAAATTTCTGGCTAAATATCCTGACAAAGCCCTAACCAAAGAAGAAGCCGAACAATTGAAGGAATGGGCAGAAAATACCTCAGAAGAGTTAATGAAATAGTTAACTAAAATGAAAAAAGTAATCAGAATATTGTTGCTGGTTCTGGTGGCAATATTTATAATTATCCAATTCATCCCAAACGGCAAACCTTCAAACCAGCCCTCACCTGGTAAGGATTTATTTGAAATCACTGAAATTCCACAGGAAGTAGGGCTTTTATTGAAAAATGCTTGTTACGATTGTCATTCGCAGAAAGTTAAATTTCCATGGTATTCGAATGTGGCCCCGGTGTCATGGCTGGTAACCAGAGATATTAAGGAAGGCCGTGAACATCTCGATCTCAGTAAATGGGGAGATTTTTCAAAGAAGGATAAGCTGAAAGCGCTGGACAAAATCGGGGAGGAAGTGAGCAAAGAAAACATGCCGATGAAAATATATACGGTTATGCATGCAGAAGCCAGGCTTACAAAGGCAGAAAGAGACATAGTTGTAAAATGGGCTGAAGATTTTGCAGAAAAAGTTTTCGAGGAATAAAAATACCGGTCTACTTAAAATTCCATATTCTCTATCATTTCCTTGATTACAAGGGTCATCTTGGGTTCAACCAAACTTGCCGCATCTATCACATCATCGTGAGAGATTTCGACTATTTTCCCTTCCACACCCAAATCGGAAATGACCGATACTGCAAATACAGGTAAATCCATATGCCGCGCAGCAATCGTTTCCGGAACAGTAGACATACCCACCGCATCTGCGCCTAAAATTCGGATGTATTTATATTCGGATGGCGTTTCAAAAGTAGGACCAGTGACAGCAGCATAAACCCCAACCTGGAAATGAATGTTGTGTTGCCGGGCAATCCTGGTAGCATGCCTGATGATCTTTTTATCATAAGCATCGCTCATATCCGGGAAACGAGGTCCTAATCCTGTATCATTTTTCCCAATCAACGGATTGTTCCCCATAAGGTTAATGTGATCCTTAATTATCATAAGGTCACCGATCTCATAATCCGCATTTACGCCGCCTGCTGCATTTGAAAGGATCAGTAACTTTATTCCGAGAAATTTCATAACACGGATGGGAAATGCAACTTCCTTCATAGTATATCCCTCGTAATAGTGAAACCTGCCCTGCATGGCCACTACATTTTTACCGCCCAGCTTGCCGAAAATTAATTTGCCTTCGTGTCCCTTTACGGTTGAGACGGGAAAATTCGGAATATCCTTATAGGCTATGGTACTTATGGTTTGAATTTCGTTAACCAGGGCACCCAATCCGGTTCCCAGCACAATTCCAAATTCAGGTTCAAAATCAGTGCGGCTTTTAATGTATTGAACTGTCTCCTTTAATTGCTCTAACATAATCTAAAATGTGTTTATCAAATATCGGTTTGTCATCCTTATGAAAAACAATTTCTATCTGTACATAACAAACCGGATAATGCTGCAAATTATTTATAAATTCGGGTCGCGAAATTCGCATTAAATCCTTTTCAGTAGTCACAATTATTTTATTTTGTGTAATAATTCCATCATACGTTTCCATTATCTTGACAATGTCGTTCTGATCGTAGGCATGATGGTCAGGGAATCTCAGTAATATAATTTCATCACAAAAACTCTTTAAGTGAAATTCCAAAGGGTAGGTATTTGCAATACCTGCAACGATCATAATAGTATTATACCTTTTTCGTCCATCCGGAACAAAATCAATTCCTTTGATCGGAAGAAACGGACCATAATCGATATAGGAATACAAAAGTTTTTGAAGTGTTTTTGGCTTAATCTCCTCTTTAATACTTTGACGTGTAATGGGGGAAAGGACTTTGGATGTTTTAGTAATCACAATGATATCGGCTCTTTTTGCACCCCAGCGAAACTCCCTTAATGAGCCGGAAGGAAGCACATAATCATGAGTGAATATGTTGTGATAGTCGGTTAGTAAAATGGAAAAACCTGGTTTCACATACCGGTGCTGAAAAGCATCATCAAGCAACACGATATCAGCGCGCGGGGATAGTTTCATAAGGTTTGATATACCCCTTTCCCTCTTTTCATCAACCGCAACGATAATATTTTTAAACTTGGTAAAAAGCTGAAATGGCTCATCACCGATTTGGTCCGGGCTGCAGTTCTCACCAGCAATTATAAATCCTTTTGATCTCCTCTTATACCCACGGCTCAAAACTGCGACCTTGAATTCCTTACCAAGTAACCTGATTAGGTATTCAATGTGTGGTGTTTTTCCTGTACCACCGGTGGAGATGTTTCCAACCGAGATCACCGGGATATCGAAGGATTTTGAAGACAGAATTCCCCAGTCAAATAATTTATTCCTTATCCAGGTTATCAGGCCATAAATAAGGCTAAAAGGAAATAGTATTAAACGGATCAGATTCACCCGTTAAAAATACAATAGTTTTTATTTGCAAATTCATTATTCATTGAACTTTAAATTAATTTTGAAAAAGAAAAATAATCGCAAAATGAAAATCAAAGAAATTGTCAAGTCCCTGGAAGAATTTGCTCCATTGTTTTTGCAGGAGTCATATGATAATTCAGGCTTATTGTTAGGCCATCCGGATGATGAGGTCAACAAGGTTTTAATCACGTTAGATATCACCGAGGAGATAATGGAAGAGTCCATCCGGAAGGAATGCAACCTGATTATCTCACACCATCCCCTGATTTTTTATGGTTTGAAAAGCATAACCGGAAAAAATGCAACCGAACGCATGGTCCAAAAAGCAATTAAAAATGACATAGGAATATACGCGCTTCATACAAACCTGGATAATGCTGATAAAGGCGTAAATGAAATATTATGTGATAAACTTGGGCTCAAAAACAGGAAAATTCTTTCCCCAAAAAAGGAAATGTTGAGAAAACTCATTACCTTTTGTCCGATTGAACATGCAGAAAATATTCGGAAAGCATTATTTGAAGCCGGAGCCGGAAACATTGGTAATTACGACAATTGCAGCTTCAATACTCCGGGAACAGGTTCATTCAGAGGCTCAGATAAAGCTAACCCATTTGTTGGAGAAAAAGGAAAGCTTCATTACGAAAATGAAATTCGCATTGAGACCATTTACCCTATCTTTTTGGAGGAAACAATTTTAAAATCACTCTTTTCCGCTCATCCCTATGAAGAAGTTGCTTATGATATATACAGGCTTGAAAATAAATCCAGCCGTGAAGGTGCAGGGATGATTGGTGAATTGGAATATGAAACAGATGAATCAGACTTTTTAAATTTTCTTAAAAATATTACTAAAACTGGTTGTATAAGGCACTCCGGCCTCATTGGTAAAAAAATAAAAAAAGTAGCTGTCTGCGGCGGTTCCGGAAGTTTTCTGATTCAGGATGCAATAAAAGCAGAAGCTGACATTTTTATTACAGGGGATGTTAAGTACCATGATTTTTTCGAAGCAGAAAATAAAATTGTTATTGCTGATATAGGACATTACGAGAGCGAACAATTTGTAAAAGAATTAATTTATAATGTTTTAAAAAATAAATTTCCTACTTTTGCAGTCCTTATTTCAGAAATAAACACAAACTCAGTTAATTATCTATAAGGCAATTAATTATGGCAAAAAAAACAAAAGTAAGTGCAACTAAAAAACCATTAAGCGAAGAAAAAATTAAACCGGTGATTGCAACTCCTGAAAAAACAGAAGAAGAAATTACCATTGAGCAAAAACTTATTGCATTATATACACTTCAACAAATTGATTCGCAGGTCGATAGGATCAGAATCGTCCGCGGTGAACTTCCACTTGAAGTACAGGATCTTGAAGATGAAATTGCAGGGCTTGAAACCAGAATTGGTAATTACCAGGAAGAAACAGATTCTCTGAAGAAACAGATTGCAGAGAAAAAGATAGCGATCAAGGAAAGTGAAACCATGATCAAAAAGTATGAGCAGCAGCAAAACGATGTCAGGAATAACCGGGAATACGATTCGCTGAGCAAGGAAATAGAATTTCAGACATTGGAAATTCAACTCAGTGAGAAGAGAATAAAAGAATTTACGTTTAAGCTGGATACTATCAAGGAAGAGATCACTAAGTCAAAAGAAATTTTAAGTGAAAGAAAGAAAGATCTTTCAGCAAAAAAAGCTGAATTGAATGATATTGTTGCCGACACTCAGAAAGATGAAAATGAACTCATAAAAAAATCCACTGAAAACCAGAAATTTATAGAAGATCGCTTACTAAATGCTTACCAGCGAATTCGTGTAAATGCAAGAAATGGTCTGGCAGTAGTTCATATTGAAAGGGATGCCTGCGGAGGATGTTTTAATAAAATCCCTCCTCAATCGCAACTTGACATCAGGATGCATAAGAAAATTATTGTTTGCGAATATTGCGGGAGGATTATCGTTGATGAGGAAATTTCGAATTTGGTTAACAAAGCAAACTAATCATAAAAATCTTCGTATGAAAGAGGGGTTATTTTATATTTCCCCTCTTTTTTTTATTTTTATGGAATTGAAATAAAAATATAATGTACAAGACAGGAACATTTTTTATTCTGATTTTTATATGCAACTTTAGCTTTGGACAATATAAGTATGATTTTAATCCGAATTGTGTAAATGCTTACTCAGCCATAATCAGCCTTAAATTTAAGGAAGGAAAAAAATTAATCGATCAGGAAAAAACCATTAATCCTGAAAATAACATCCCATACCTCCTTGAAAACTATATTTATTTCCTGTCAGTTTTCATTGCTGAAGAAGAAAAAGACTTCGACAAATATGATGATTTGAAAGATCAGATAATTGACAGGTTGAAAGAGGGAGACGAACGTTCGCCATATTATCGGTATTGTTTGGCACAGGTTAATCTTCAATGGTCAGTAGCAAGGGCAAAGTTCAAAGAATATACCACAGCTACTCTTGAAATCAATAGAGCCTATCGTTTGCTTGTTGAGAATAATGAAGAATTTCCGGATTTTCTTCCTAATCTGATCAACCTTGGAATGATGCATACATTAATAGGTACCGTTCCGGATAATTATAACTGGGTGAAAAAACTCGTCGGTGTCGAGGGAACCATTGACCAGGGAGTAAATGAAATTTTAAAAGTATTAAATGCTTCAGTTACACAAAAGGAATATGCCCACTATAAGGCCGAGTGCTTATTTTACCTGAGCTTCATCCAAATTAATCTTACAACCAACCGCCAGAAAGCGCTTGATAATATTAAACTTATTGAGAGTGATAGTTCCGGCCTGAGGAATCCCCTTGCGATCTATGCGATTTCCCGTATATACTCTGATAATGGAATGAACGATAAAGCCATTGAGCTTTTATTGTCGCGGCCCATGGGTGATGAATATTTCCCTTTCTATTTCCTTGATTATTTAACAGGCGTGGCAAAGTTGAACCGGCTCGACAGTGATGCTTATAAATATCTATTTAAATATGCCATCAATTTTAAGGGGATCAATTACATCAAAGATTCCTATCAGAAAATTGCATGGTATTACCTTGTAAATGAAAATATGGATAAGTACCAGGAATTTATTGCCAAGGTAAATCAATATGGTAATGCTGTTGTGGATGCCGACATACAGGCTGATCGGGAAGCCACTAATAAAGCTGTCCCGAATGTGTATCTTTTAAAAGCTCGACTTTTATTTGATGGTGGTTATTATGAAAAAGCCCTGGCGGCCATCACCAGTTCGAAGACAACCGGATTCTTAAAAAATTCCAGAGACTCACTTGAATTTTCCTATCGTATCGGCAGGATTTATCATGAATGGGGAAAAACAGAAACCGCTGTCCCGTTTTATTTGAAAACCATTGAGAATGGGTCAGAATCCCCATACTATTTTGCTGCCAATGCTGCCCTGCAACTTGGAATCATCTATGAAAATAAGGGAGATTTTAAAACGGCGGCTGAAAACTATGAATTAGCGCAGAGGATGGAAAATAAGGAATACAAAAACAGCATCAACCAAAAGGCAAAAGCCGGCCTTAACAGAATAAAAGATAAATAATTTTTCTATTCATTTCTTCTTCACCCCTTCTACTTTCCAAAGTATTCTTATTTTATGCAATAATAAACATACATCGATATCATATTGATGTAATTGATTATCAAAGAAAAAACTTGACTTTTCTCTTTTATTTTTGTACTTTGGCAGCCTGAAAATTTCAGGTTCTTTCTTACTTATTGATCGTCATCAAATCTTTAAAAATTAGCATAACAATTAAATCAAATATTATGAAAAAGATTTTTTTACTTTCAGTTCTGGTTTTTTTCCAGCAGGTTTTTTTAATTTTTCCGGTTTATACACAAAACCAGGGAGAAAATTCAAGAGAACAATCTATTCAATCTTATCTCTGCGAAGAAGATTGGATAGAAGTAATGTTCACGAGCACATCAAAAGTTAGAATGCGCAATGGAAACCTGGTTGATCTTGCAACTCAGGCTCTACAGGGAACCGATCAGGTTTTAAATGACATGGAATGGCATCAGTGGCATAGGATCACTGATGTGTCTGAATCCACAATTGACAGTTGGGAAGTAAATGGGGAAAGAAATACCGGTGAGGATATTTACAACCTAAATAACATTTACAGACTTCAAATTCCAAAAGGTCAGGATGTCTGGAAAATTTGCAAACAACTTGAGGCACTCCAGGGTATTGAACGGGCTATGCCCGTTCCAAAGCCCGTACCGGCCCCATCTCCTCCTCCGGTAAGCTATCAATACCTGCAAGGATATCTTAATGCTTCGTCCAATAATCCGTCAGGTGTTGATGCGATATGGTCATGGACACAAACCGGTGGAACAGGAACAGGGGTAACCGTTTGTGATATTGAATATGCATGGAATTATTATCATGCAGATATTTCCAAAGCATACGGCTCTCAGATTAACCCTAACCAAATTGTTAATCCGGAAGCAAATGATCACCATGGTACGGCAGTAATTGGTGAATTGGTTGCTGATAATAACCTATGGGGCACAACTGGTATCTGTTATGGTTCTGGTTTATTGACTTGTGGTAGTTATTACTGGGAATATGGCTCTTTAAGTTGGAATGTTGCCGGAGCAATTTCACTGGCTATTTCAAATTTATCTGCAGGCGATATCATCCTGCTTGAGCAACAATGGGAACTTTATAATCCAAATCAATGGTATGTTCCAATTGAATGGTGGGGAACATCCTATCCTTCAACCACTCAAACATACAACGCAGTATATATTGCCATTACAAATGCTATCGCTATGGGAATTCATGTCGTTGAAGCAGGAGGCAATGGAAATATCAATACAGATAACTATTCATGGTATGGAAACTCAGGTGCGATTATAGTTGGAGCAGGAACAGCCACATCAACAAATGACAGGCAAAGGATTACTCCATCATATTCCGGAAGTTGGGGATCAAGTTATGGTCAGAGATATAACCTGCAAGGCTGGGGAGAAAATGTTTTTACCACCGGCTATGGAAACTATTATTCAACAGAAGGGTTAAACTATTACTATACATCAACGTTCGGTGGCACATCGAGTGCATCACCTATTGTGGCAGGAGCACTGGCTTGTATTGAAGGGTATTATCTTGCCAATGTATCTTCAACTCCACCTACTCCTTCCTATATGAGATCTCATTTGTCAACCTGGGGAACGGCTCAAGCTTATGGACCATCCGGAAACATTGGACCAAGACCGAATATTAAGGCTGCAATTCAGAATTTTCCAGCAGCTACTTATGACTTTGGGGATGCTCCTGCACCATACCCAACGTTGCTGGCTGTAACAGGCGCAAGACATGCAAATACGGGATTGAGAATGGGAAATTTGATCGATTCAGAATCGGATGGACAACCCACAGTCCCCGCTGACGGAGATGATATTAATCCTTTGGGTGCTGATGATGAAGATGGGGTCGTTTTCACTTCTGCTCTGGTTCCAGGGCAAATGGCGACACTCCAGATCACCGTTTCGGCTGGAGGTATGTTAAATGCGTGGATTGATTTTAATAAAATAAATGTTTGGGGGGATGCAAGTGAATTTATTTTTCAAAATTACAGTTTGTTACCGGGACCAAATATTTTAAGTTTTATGGTTCCCGCATCAACGCTTTCGGGATACACTTACGCAAGATTCAGATTCAATACAACCGGTGGTATTTTGTTTTATGGCACAGCCCAGAATGGTGAAGTTGAGGATTACAGAGTTTTTATCGAAGAATCGGAAGAATTTGACTGGGGAGATGCACCGGATGTGCCTTATCCAACTCTTTCTGCAAGTAATGGAGCTAATCACATGATCATTCCTGGGATGTTTTTAGGAAACTCGGTTGATGGGGAACAAGACGGCCAACCCGATCCACAGGCGATGGGTGACGACCTGGATATCCTGTTTCCACCACCCAATGATGATGAAGATGGAGTAACATTTAAAACAGCTTTAATACCCGGTCAATCTGCCACCATCGATGTTATTGCTTCTCAGATCGGTTTTCTTAACGGATGGATTGATTTTAACCAAATGAATTCCTGGAATAATCCGGGAGAACAAATTCTCATCGACTTTAACTTAAATCCAGGATTAAATACGATCCAATTTTTGGTTCCTGCCGGAGCTCAAATCGGAACTACTTTTGCCCGCTTCAGGTATAGCATGATGGTGGGATTAACCTATTTCGGTTACGCTCCTGATGGAGAAGTGGAAGATTACTTAGTCAATATTACACAGAGCGCAAGCGGAAACCAGGTTGATCCCGATCCGAACATGCTTTATGTTCAAAATGAAATTTCAATGGCACTCCTTCAGGGAGTGCAACCTGGAATTCCGGCAGTACTCCTTGCGGCTTACAACGATCATCCTTATCCGGGAGGTCCTGGCTTGGGTGTAAGTTACAGTAACGATGGCGGAACCACCTGGAATCCCTCACAATTGCCTTATCCTCCCGATCCTTATGGAGGCGGTAATTTCCTGGATGCATTTGATCCAACCGCTACAGCTGATGCATTGGGTAATCTTTATGTTGCTCATATCTCCACAGATTATGACTGGACAAATGGACCGGCAAGCGGGCTATTTGTGCATAAATCTACCGATGGCGGAATTACATGGAACGCACCGGTAGCTGTTGCAACAGATGGTCCTCCATCCGGTTCACCCGATCCGAGTTACAGGTTCAACGACCGGTGCCAGATAACAGCTGATGTCAACCCGGCAAGTCTTTTTTTCAATAACATATACATTGTTGAAATTAAAGATAGAGGATGGAATAATCCACTATTGCAAAGTGATATTTATTTTTCAACCTCTACCGATGGCGGATTAACATGGAGTACACAGGTAATTCTTAATGGTTCACAAAGTAACATGGCAAACATGCCTGTCCCGGCAGTTGCACCTGACGGTACTATTTACGTGAGCTGGCTCGATTATAATGTTCAGACTGGCGGTTCTGGTAGTATTTATTTAGATGTTTCAACTGATGGTGGAATTACCTGGCGTTCATCAGACATCCCTGTAATGACAATTCCACTACCTCCTTTGAATCTGAATGGTGGTTCTGATGTCCTGGCCAAAGGAGCGCCAGTTATTCATACTTCTCCCTTTAATTCACAGGAAATTTATATGGTCTTTGCTGCTCAAGCTCTTGGCGGAGATGAAGGGAATATTATCTTCATTAAATCGACTAATGGAGGAGCGACCTGGTCACCCGGAATCATGGTGAAAGACGATGGTACAAATAACGACCAGGTTTTACCATGGATGGATGTAAAACCCAATGGAATTATAGACGTTGCCTGGTACGACAGAAGGAATGACCCGAGCGATCTAAACTGGGAAGTATATATGGCTACCAGCACTGATGGGGGGAATAGTTTTAATGCAAATCAGATGGTAAGCAGTTTCAGCGCTCCATCACCCAACACCCCTTCAGGTTTATGGATGGGAGAATATTTAGGACTGGTAGTTGATCAAACCCATGCTTATATGACATTTACCTTAGCCAGTCCT
>Ga0105090_10000847_pt1 | contig 15775 bp, 13 predicted proteins | sample PPLLak3March2015_FD_79110 | JGI IMG/M metagenome (GOLD analysis project Ga0105090, IMG submission 79110) | Freshwater sediment microbial communities from Prairie Pothole Lake near Jamestown, North Dakota, USA - PPLs Lake P7 Core (1) Depth... | ecosystem: Environmental > Aquatic > Freshwater >... | reverse complement strand
GCTGCCGGTGGGGTGCACGCGGATCTCGCAGCTGTCGAACATGCCGACGCCGAGGATGTCGCACATCTTGCTCGGGCCGGCGCCGACGACCTCGGTGAAGGTGACGAGGCCGATGCCCATCAGGTGCGTGGCGTTCGGGTCGGCGCGGCGCGCGGCCTGCTCGGCGCGCAGCGCCTTGTAGTCCACCGCGTCGAGCACCTTCTGCAGCGCGGTGTGGTAGTCGCCGCTGTCGTATTCGAAGCCGAAGGCGCTGGTGTACGGGAACTGCTCCTTGCGGATGAAGTTCCTGGCGCGGATCTCGGCCTTGTCCATGCCGAGCTTCTGCGCCAGCACGTCGACCATGCGCTCGATCAGGTACACCGCCTCGGTGACGCGGAAGCTGCAGCGGTAGGCCACGCCACCCGGCGCCTTGTTGGTGTACACGCCCTTGACGCTGCAGTGCGCAGCCGGGATGTCGTAGCTGCCGCTGCAGATGTGGAACAGCCCGGCCGGGAACTTGGTGGGGTCGGCGCAGGCGTCGAAGGCGCCATGGTCGGCCACCACGTCGACGCGCAGGCCCAGGATCTTGCCGTCGGGCGTGGCGGCGAGCTCGCCGTCCATGTGGTAGTCGCGGGCGAAGGCGGTGGAGCTGATGTTCTCGACACGGTCCTCGATCCACTTCACCGGCTTGCCCAGCACGATGGAGGCCACGATGGCGCAGACATAGCCCGGGTAGACGCCGACCTTGTTGCCGAAGCCGCCGCCGATGTCGGGCGAGACGATGCGCACCTTGCTTTCGGGGATGCCCGACAGCAGGCTGACCACGGTGCGCACGACGTGCGGCGCCTGGCTGGTCATGAAGGTGGTGAGCTCGCCGCGCACCGGGTCGAAGCTGGCCACGCAGCCGCAGGTCTCCAGCGGGCAGGGGTGCACCCGCGGGTAGAACATGTGCTGGCTCACCTTCACCGGCGCGCTGGCAAAGGCGGCGTCGGCGGCGGCCTTGTCGCCGGCGGTCCAGGTGAAAATGTGGTTGTGGTGCTCGCGCGGGCCGTGGGCGCCGCTGGTCTTGCCGGCCAGGTCCTCGCGCAACACCGGCGCGCCGGGCTTCAGCGCCTCGTAGGGGTCGAGCACGACCGGCAGGTCTTCGTACTCGACCTGCACCGCCTCGACGCCGTCGGCGGCGGCGTAGCGGTCGGTGGCGATGACCACCGCCACCTCCTGCATCTGGAAGTGCACCTTGCCGTCGGCCAGCACCGCGGCCACGTCGCCGGCCAGCGTCGGCATCCAGTGCAGCTTCAGCGGCTTCAGGTCCTCCGCGGTAAGCACCGCGACCACACCGGGCACCTTCAGCGCCTCGCTCTTGTCGATGGACTTGATGCGCGCGTGCGCGTAGGGGCTGCGCACGATGTCCATGTGCATCATGCCGGGCAGCTTGATGTCGTCGACGTAGTTGCCCTTGCCCTGGATGAAGCGCGCGTCTTCCTTGCGCAGGCGGCTGTCGCCCATGCCCTGCAGCGCGTCCTTGCGCTCCAGCAGCTTCGGATCGGTGGGTGCGTTCATTGCGTGGTCTCCTTGGCGCTCAGGCGGCGGCGGACTGCGGCTCGCGCAGCTTCTTCGCGGCGTACTGGATCGCCTTGACGATGTTCTGGTAGCCGGTGCAGCGGCACAGGTTGCCGCTGATGCCGGCGCGGATCTCTTCCTCGCTCGGGTTCGGGTTGTCGATCAGCAGCCGGTAGCTGCGCACCAGCATGCCCGGTGTGCAGAAGCCGCACTGCAGGCCGTGCTCCTTGTAGAAGCCCTCCTGCACCGCGTGCAGCACGCCGGCGTTGGCCAGGCCTTCGACGGTAAGCACCTCCGCGCCGTCGCACTGCACCGCCAGGTGGGTGCAGCTCTTCACGCTCCTGCCGTCGATGTCCACCGTGCAGGCGCCGCAATGGCTGGTCTCGCAGCCGATGTGCGCGCCGGTGAGGTTGAGCTGTTCGCGCAGGAAATGCACGAGCAGCGTGCGCGGCTCCACCGCCTCTTCGTGCGCGCGGCCGTTGACGGTGACGTTGATGATCTTCTTGGGCATGGGGGTTCTCCTCAGCGGCAGCGGGCGGCGGCGGCGCGAATGGCGCGCTTGACCATGTGGCCGGCCATCGCGGTCTTGTAGTCGCGGTCGCCGCGCAGGTCTTCGGCGGGGTCGCAGATGGCGCGCGCGGCCTGCGCCGCGGCGTCGACCGTGGCGTCGCTCAGCGGCTGGCCGATGAGCGCGTTCTCGGCATCGGTGGCGCGCAGCGCGGTCGGCGCCACGTTGGTCAGCGCGATGCGCGCATGCGTCACATTGCCGCCGGCCATGCGCAGCACCACCGCGGCGCCGGCGGTGGCCCAGTCGCCGGTCTTGCGCTTGAGCTTCTCGTAGGCCCAGCCGGTGCCGGCGGCAAAGGCCGGCACGCGGATGCCGACCAGGATCTCGTCCTCGGCCAGCGCGGTCATGTAGGTCGCCAGGTAGAAGTCCCCGGCCTTCACCTGGCGCGTGCCCTTGGGCCCCTGCAGCACGAAGGTGGCGTCGACGGCCAGGCTCAGCGCCGGGTGGTCGTTGGCCGGGTCGCCGTGGGCGATGTCGCCGCCGATGGTGCCGCGGTTGCGCACCTGCGGGTCGGCGATCAGCTTCGGCGCCTCGGCCAGCAGCGGCACCTTGGCCTGCAGGATGGCGTTGCCGATCAGGTCGTTCTCGACCGTCATCGCACCGATGACGACGTCGCCGCCGTCCTCGCAGATGCCGCGCAGCTCGGCGATGCGGTTCAGGTCGATCAGGTGCGCGGGCTGCGCGAAGCGCAGCTTCATCATCGGCAGCAGGCTGTGGCCGCCGGCCAGCAGCTTGGCGTCTGCGCCCAGGCTGCCGAGCAGGCCGACGGCCTCGCTGACGGACCGCGGCGCGTGGTAGTCGAAGGCGGGTGGAATCATGCGGGCGTCTCCTCTTGGGGCTTCTGCTGGAGACGCGGATGGTGGCGCAGATCGTTCCGGCGTGCAGCGCGCGAGGCATTGCCCCGGTGGCGCACGAAACTACTCGGTCACCCCACAGACTGCCAAGTTACTTGCACGAACGGTGCGTTTCCGTGCACGAACGGTGGAACGGCCGGGTTCGGCTCGCGCCGGATCAGGGTAAACGATAGGTTGGGACTAACCCTGAGTCGCCCGGGTGGCCTGCGCCGAGCCCGCGGCCACGCCGAGGCGCCGCAGGACCTCGGGCGCACTGCTGCGCGAGACCGGGATCGCCTCGCTGCCGCCGCCGGCCAGTTCCAGCGCCACCCGGCCCTCGCCGCGCAGCACCTGCGTGACGGCAGCCAGGTTGACGATGTGGCTGCGGTGCACCCGCATGAACTGTTCGGGGTCCAGGCGCGACTCGAGGTCGGAGATCGCCAGGTTGCAGAAGCGGTTGCCTGCCGGCGTGCACACCCGCGTGTAGTGGCCTTCGGAGCGGATGCACGAGATGTCGGCCGCATCCACCAGCACGATGTGCTGGCCGCTGACGGTGGGCACCTTCAGCAGCCGGCGGTGGCCGGCCGCAACCCCGGGCCCGGCGCTGTCTGCCGCAGCCGGGGCCTCGTCGCCGGCCACCAGCTCCGTGATGTCGTAGAAGACCAGCGTGTAGCCGGTGGTGTCGCCGCGGCTGCCGCTCATGCGCGAGACCTTGATCAGCAGCACCCGCTCCGGAATGTTGATGATCATCGTCATCGGGGGCGGCGCCGCCACGGGGCACTGGCCGGCCTGGTCGAGCATGAACTCGACCTTCGGCTGCGAACGTTCGGGGTGGAACGAAAGGACGAAGCGGTCGAAGGGCTGCTTCTCGTCGACCGGCAGCACGCGGCGCGCGAAGTCGTTCATGCCCACCACGTGGCGCCTGGCGTCGAGCTGCACGATGCCGACGTCGGAGCGCTCCAGCAGGTACAGCGGCGAGACGGAGGAGGGGGTGCGGCCGGCCATGCGCATTTCCTGGCGCGATTGAATCATGCACACGGGCGCATGGCGAGGCCTGTCGAAACGGCAGGCCCGCCGGGCATCGCGGCTGCGGGCCTGCGGCTCGACTTCCGGCCGCGGCCACGGCAGGCCGAAGTCGAAACGCGCATCGCGCGCGTGCGCAGCTTCGGGTCAGGCACGCGGCGACAGCCCGTCGGCCAGCGACAGGCGGTACGCTCGCCATCCGGGAACCAGGCTGGCCAGAAATCCCGCGGCCAGGACAGAGACCATCAGCGCCCACTGCGCCGCATCCGGCGCGGACAGGGTCAGGCCGATGCCGAAACGCGCCTGCAGCCACGGCGCGGCCGCGACGATGGCCAGCCAGACCCCGGCCGCGCCCACGGCCACGCCCAGCAGCGTGACCAGCGCGCCCTCGGCGGCCAGCATCCACAGCACATGGCGCGGCGCGGCGCCCACCGCCCGCAGCACCGCCAGCTCGCGCCGGCGCTCGTTCAGTCCGGCCAGCACCACCGCCACCAGCCCGGCCAGGCTGACCACCGCGACCAGCGACGACACCGCCAGCAGCGCGCGCTCGCCAGCGCCGACCACGTCCCACAGCTCGTCCAGCGCCACGCCGGGCAGCACCGCCATCAGCGGCTCGGCCTCGAAGTCGGCCACCTCGCGCTGCACCGCAAAGACTGCCGCGCGGTTCTTCAGCCCGACCAGTGCGGCCGTCACCTGCTTGGGCTGCAGGTCGGCGGCGCGCGCCTGCTCCGCACTGATGCGCTGCCCCGGCAGCGGCACGCCGGCCACCCAGTCGAGGTGGATCGCCTCCATCGCCTGCAGGCTGATGTGCAGCGTGCGGTCCACCGGCGTGCCGGTGCGCTGCAGGATCCCGGCCACGGTGAAGGGCTTGTCGGCATGCTCGGCGCCGGGCATCTCGCCGCCGCCGTGGCTGAGCGTGAGCTTGTCGCCCAGCCGATAGCCCAGCGCACGCGCCACCTCGGCGCCGAGCACCACCTCGTAGAGACCGGGCAGGTCGCCGCTGAACGCGCGCCCCTCGGCCAGCTGCAGCGGCTGCCTGTCGCCGTAGCGGAAATGCTCGAAGTAGCCGGGCGTCGTGGCCAGCACCGGAAAGCCGCGGTGCGAATCGCCCAGCGACAGCGGCACCATCCAGGCCACCGCACGGTGCCTGGCGACGGCTTCCAGGCTGTCCAGGCGCACGTTGTTGGTCGCGCCGCCCACGCGGAACACGGCGTACAGCAGCAGCTGCACCGGCCCGCTGCGCGCGCCGACGATCAGGTCGGTGCCGCTGACGGCCTGCGAGAAGTTCTCGCGCACGTCGCTGCGCAGCCGCTCGACGCCGAGCAGCAGGAAGCTGGCCAGCGCCACCGACAGCAGCACCAGCGCCAGCGTGCCGCGCCGGCTCCAGGCGCTGCGCAGGGCAATGCCCAGCACCGGCTTCATGCGGCGAGGCGCGCCGCAGCGCGGTTGAGCTGCGGCAAGGCCAGGCTCTGGTCGAACAAGGCCGCGAGCCGTTCGTCGTGGCTGACGAAGACCAGCGTGCTGTTCGCCGCGCGGCACTGCCGCAGCAGCAGGTCCATGAAACTGTCGCGCAGCGCAGCGTCCAGCGCCGAGGTCGGTTCGTCGGCGATGACCAGTTCGGGCTGGCCGATCAGCGCGCGCGCGGCCGCCACGCGCTGCTGCTGGCCCACCGACAGCTGCGACGCCGGCCGCGTCCACAGCGGGGCGCCCAGGCCCATCTGTTCGAGCAGGGCTTCGGCCGCGTCGGCGGCGCTGCCGCCCGCGGCGCTCGCGCGTTCGCGCCGGCGCGACGAGAAGCGACAAGGCAGCAGCACGTTGTCGCGCACGCTCAGATAGGGCAGCAGGTTGAACTGCTGGAAGACATAGCCCACGTGGTCGGCGCGGAAGGCGTCGCGCCGCGCGCCCGACAGCGCCGACCAATCCTGGCCGAGCAGCGACACCCGGCCGCCGCTCGGCAACAGCACCCCGGCCAGCAGGCCGAGCAGCGTGCTCTTGCCGCTGCCGCTGGGCCCGTGCAGGAACACGCTGTGGCCGGCGCCCAGCTGCAGCCTCTCGATGTCCAGGCAGTCGGCCGCGGCGCCGCGCCAGCGGTAGCGCAACCCCTCGATGTCGACCATTGGCGGCATCGGCACCCGCGGCGTGCTCAGGGGCGCAACGACAGGCGCCCGTTCGGCCGCTTCAGCTCGCGCTTGAGCTGCGCCTTCGGCAGCGCCAGCTGCACCTGCACGCGCTTGAGCTGGTTGAAGGCGAACAGGCCCACCTCGACCTGCGCCGCCTGCGCCGCGTCACGGCAGACGAACTCCCAGCTGGCGTGCAGCTCGGCATGGCCGTCTTTCTTGGCGCCGGCGGGGGCGCTGCCCAGGCCGAGCACCGGGCTGTCGAGCTTCACGCTCGCCATCTTGCAGCCGGCGGCGGCATCGAAGCGGAACATCTGGTCGCCATCGCGCAGCTTCGCCACGGCCTCGTCGGCCCGCTTGCGTTCGGCATCCGTGCGCGGCGCGCGCTCGAAGCCGACCAGGTTGTCCAGCGGCGTTTCCAGGCCCGCCGTGATGCGGTTGCCGTCGACGGCGATGTCCAGTTTGGCCTGGCCGTGCACATGGGCTCCGCCCCGTGCATGCGCGGATGACGGCAGCGCCAGCAGCAGTGCGGCGGCCAGTGCGGCGCTGATTGGGTAGGCTCGAGTCATCGTGTCTCCGTTTTCCATTGGCGTGGCGATCTGCCCGCGCTGCGGGCTGCAGCGCCACTGCTCAGGGCCGCGGCCTGGGCACGTAGCGCTCGACCACGGGGTCGCGGATGGCATAGCCGCTGACGCCCATCGCCGAATCGCCGCGTGCGGCCTGCAGCGTGCCCGTCACCCACACCGCATCCATCGTGCGCCAACCCTTCATCGGCTTGGGCGCACTGACGTGCACGATCTGGTTGGCCGGCGGCGGCGGCGAGTGGATGCAGGCGCCGAAGTAGGGCACGAGCAGGAACTCCTTCAGCTCGCCCTTCAATTCCTCCAGCGGCACCACGTAGCCCGGCAGACGGACGCGCGCGCCTTCCATCTTCGGGTTGGTCGGCGCGTTGTCCCACAGGTCGCGCATGCGGCGCATCATGTCGCGTTCCTTGGCGCTGCCTTCAGGAACCAGGCCGAGGTTGCCGGCGCCCAGCTCCTTCAGCGGGTCCCAGTCCTTTGGCATCAGGTCTTCCCAGGGTGTTTCCCGGGCCGGGTCCGGGCCGGCTGCAACCGGCCATGCGGCCGCCAGCAGCGGGGACACCAGCGCGGCGTTGAGCAATCGTCGGCGTTGCATGAAGCGGCAGTCGCAGCAGGTCGAGGCGCGCAAGCCTACACGATGCCGCGTCGCAGCAGCGGGGCCGTCCACTCGCGCAACGCGGCTTCCGGGCTGCGGCGGAGCTTGCCGGCGACGGCGACGGACGCGCCCTCGCTCAGCATCGCGGCAAAGTGCTCGCGCACCTGCGCGGCCGCCACGTCCTGCAGCGCCTGCAGGCTTTCGGCACCCGGCCGCACGCGGCCCAGCGCGAACAGCTCCAGCGTCGCCGTCTCGAGCCGGCGCGCCGGCCGTTCCTGGTCGCGCAGGTGGCGCACCACCAGCTGCTGCCTTGCGCGCTGCAGCGCCGCGGGGTCCACATGCTCGGCCTGCGCCAGCAGCAGCCGCACCAGCTCGGCGAAGAACACCGGCAGCTGCTGCGGCGAGGTCGAGGCCTCGATGACGAACTGCCCCGCCAGCTCCAGCACGTCGGCCGAGCAGGCCGCGTAGTACACCAGGCCGCGGCGTTCGCGCAGCTCGTCCATCAGCGGCGAGCTCATGCCTTCGCCCAGCAGCGCGGCGGCGACCACGCCGGGTGCATGCGCACCGGCCAGGCCGGGCAGCGAGAAGCCCAGCGCCACGTGCGTCTGCGGGCTGCCGGCCAGCGCGCGCGAACGCACCCCGCCGCGCCACGCGGGCGGGTCGACGCGGTTCTCGGCGCCGGGCGGCAGAGCATCGAAGGCCGCTTCGACACAGCGCGCGAAGGCCTCGGGCTCGACGTCGCCGGCCGCTGCCACGACGGTGTTGGCGGCGGTGTATTGGCGCTGCACGTAGTGCAGCAGCTCGTCGCGCGTGAAGCGCTCGATGCAGCGCCGCTGGCCGATCACCGGCTGCGCCAGCGGGTGCGTGCCCCAGCAGAGCTTGTCGAACAGACGGAAGGCCACCGACAGCGGGTCGTCCTCGTCCTCCACGTACTCGTGCAGGATCACCTGGCGCTCGCGCTCCAACTCGTCGGCCGGGAAGCTGCGGTGCTGCACGATGTCGGCCAGCTGGCGCACGAAGGCCTCGGCATCGCCTACCAGGCCGTGCATGTGGAAGGCGCTGTGGTCCTTGTCGGTGTGCGCGTTGACCTGCGCGCCCAGGCTCTCGGCATCGAGGTTGATGCGCTGGCAGGAGCGTTCGGCCGTGCCCTTGAAGGCCATGTGCTCGACCATGTGGCTGATGCCGTTGTCCCGCGCGGCCTCGTGCTGGCTGCCGGTGTGCACGAACACGCTCAGGTCCAGCGTGGCGCGGCCCGGCGTGCGCAGCACCAGCACGCGCAGGCCGTTGGGCAGCGTGGCGAGGTAGGTGCGTTCGTCGACGGGGTTCAAGGGCGGAGGCCGGCCAAGGGGCGCGCATTGTAGAAGCCGCGCCCGCTGCTAAGCTGCACGGGAAACGCTGTCACGCAGGAGACCGTGCCCATGCACCCCGCCATCCGACGCCAGACCCTCGGTGAGCTTCTGCAGCGCAGCGCCGCCCGCGCGCCGAACAAGCTGGCCATTGCCTGCGGTGGCCTGCGCTGGAGCTATGCCGAATTCGACGCGCTGTGCACGCGGCTGGCGGCGGGCCTGGCCCGGCAGGGCATCGCCAAGGGCGCGCGCGTGGCGGTGCTGGCGCGCAACTCGCACGCCTTCGCGGCGCTGCGCTTCGCGCTGGCGAGGCTGGGCGCGGTGCTCGTGCCGATCAACTTCATGCTCAAGGCCGACGAGGTGGCCTACATTCTGCGCCACGCCGGCGCGACCATGCTGGCCACGGACAGCGGCTTGAGCGATCTGGCCCGCGCCGCGGCTGCGCTGGACACACGGGTGCGGCAGTTCGTCTGGCTGCCTTCCGAGGGCGCGAGCGCGCCGCAGGAGGGCATGCTGGCCTTCGACGAGATCGCCGCCTGCACCGACGCCTTGTCCGAGACGGACCTGTCGGCCGGCGACCTGCTGCAGATCGTCTACACCAGCGGCACCGAATCCAGCCCGAAGGGGGCGATGCTGACGCACGACGCAGTGCTGTGGCAGTACGTCAGCTGCCTGGTCGATGCCGGCATCAGCAGCGACGATCTGGCGCTCCATGCGCTGCCGTTGTACCACTGCGCGCAGCTGGATGTGTTCCTGGGCCCGTCGATCTACTGCGGCGCCAGCAACATCATCACCGCAGCGCCCACGCCGGAGAACCTGCTGCCGTTGATCGAGCAGCACCGCATCAGCAGCTTCTTCGCGCCGCCCACGGTGTGGATCTCGCTGCTGCGCTCGCCGCTGTTCGACCGGACCGACCTGAGCAGCCTGAAGAAGGGCTACTACGGCGCATCGATCATGCCGGTGGCGGTGATGCGCGAGATCCTCGAGCGCATCCCGCAGCTGAAGCTGTGGAACCTGTACGGCCAGACCGAGATCGCGCCGCTGGCGACGATGCTGGGCCCCGAGGACCAGCTGCGCAAGCCGGGCTCCTGCGGCCGCGCGGTGCTGAACGTGCAGACGCGCGTGGTGGATGATGCGATGCAGGACGTGAAGCCCGGTGAGGTGGGCGAGATCGTGCACCGCAGCCCGCACGTCATGCTCGGCTATTTCCATGACGACGAGCGCACCGCCGCGGCCTTCGAGGGCGGCTGGTTCCACAGCGGCGACTTAGGCACCATCGACGACGAGGGCTACATCAGCGTCGTCGACCGCAAGAAGGACATGATCAAGACCGGCGGCGAGAACGTCGCCAGCCGCGAGGTCGAGGAGGCCATCTACCGGCTGCCGCAGGTGTCGGAGGTGGCGGTGGTGGGCCTGCCCCACCCGCGCTGGGTGGAGGCGGTGGTGGCGGTGATCGTGCTCAAGGCCGGCCAGGCGCTCACCGAGGCCGAGGTGCTGGCGCACTGCCATGCGCAGATGGCCGGGTTCAAGGCGCCGAAGGGCGTGGTCTTCGTCGACGCGCTGCCGAAGAACCCGAGCGGCAAGCTGCTGAAGCGGCAGCTGCGCCAGGCCCATGCGGCGCTTTTCGGGGGCGCGTGAAGATCGGCCGCGAACCGCCCAGGGTCGGCGGTTCGGCGGCAGGCGGCGCGATGGCTTCGCTGGCAGACTCCCCGCATGCGAAGAATGGCGATCCGGCTTTCGGCGGCGCTGCTCGCCCTTGCCGTGCTGGCGGGGCTGCTGCTGGCGCTGGCCCTCGAGGACGAGCGGCGCGTGCCGCGGCGCGACGCGGTGTCGCCAGCGGACATCGACCGTGCCGTGGACCTGGTTCGCAGGCACGACCCGCGTCGAGTGCAGGTGGGGCAGGCGCGTACGCTGTCGTTGAGCGAGCGCGACGCCGACCTGCTGCTGCTGCAAGCGGCACGCCGCTTCGGCGCGGACACGCAACTGCGGCTGCAGCCGGGCCGCCTTATCCTGCAGGCCAGCGTCGCGGCACCGCTGGGACGCTGGCTGAACGCCGAACTGGTGTTCAGGCAGGCGCGCACCGCGCCCGAGCTCGAGTCGGTGCGCATCGGCCGGCTGCCCGTGCCCACGGCGCTGGCGATGCCGCTGCTGCGAGCCTATGCACAGCGGCAGGGCGTGCAGGCGGATGCCTGGCTCGCCACGGACTGGATCGAGCAGCTCGTCGTTGCGCCCGGCATGCTCGCGCTGCGCTACCGCATCGATCCGGAAACCCTGCCGCGGCTGCGTGCCGCGCTGGTCGCGCCGGCCGACCAGCAGCGCCTGCGGGCGTACCAGCAGAGGTTGACGGAATGGACGCGGGCCGAACCACGCGACACCGTCACGCTGGACGCGCTGCTGGCGCCCATGTTCGCACTGGCCGCGCAGCGCAGCGCCGCGGGCGGCGCGCCGGCCGAGGAAAACCGGGCCGCGCTGTTGACGCTGGCGCTGTACGCCAGCCAGCGTCCGCTGGGCCTGCTGGTGCCGGCGGCCTATCAGTGGCCGAATCCCGTGCCGATGGTGGTCACGCTGCGGCAACGGCAGGACACGGCGCTGCATTTCCTGGTGTCGGCCGTCATCGCCGCCGAGGACGGCACGCCGCTGGCCGACGCGGTGGGCCTGTGGAAGGAACTGGCCGACGCCCGGCGCGGCGGCAGCGGGTTCAGCTTCAACGATCTGGCGGCCGACCGCGCCGGCACGCGTTTCGGCGAACTGGCCGTGCGCGATGCGCCAGGCCTGCAGCAGCGCGTCGCCTCCGGCGTGGGCGATGCCGACCTGCTGCCCGAGGTCGGCGACCTGCCCGAGAACCTGCCGGAGGCGGAGTTCAGGGCCCGCTTCGGCGGCGTCGGCGGTGCAGGCTACCTGCGCCTGGCGGCGCAGATCGAGGCGCGCCTGGACGCGCTGCCGCTGTTCCGCTGAGGACCGGCCCTAGAACTTGGTGTAGCCGCCGTCGATGACGAACTGCTCGCCGGTGGTGTAGGCCGCGGCGCGGCTGGCCAGGTACACCGCGATGCCGCCGAAGTCGTCGATCCCGCCCCAGCGCCGCGCCGGAATGCGCGGCATCACGGCCTCGGCGAACTTCGGGTTGTGGAACGAGCGCTCGGTCATCTCGGTCTCGATCCAGCCCGGCAGGATCGAGTTGACGCGGATCCTGTGCCGCGCCAGCTCCACCGCCAGCGCGCGCACATAGGCCGTGACTGCGCCCTTAGACGCGCCGTAGTGGCTGTTGCGCGCCGCGCCCTCGATGGCCGCGGTGCTGGCGGTGGCCACCAGCGAGCCGCCCTGGCCGTGCGCCGCCATGTGCCGCGCGGCGGCGCGGAAGGTCAGGAACACTCCCTCGACGTTGATGCGCTGCACGCGGCGGAATTCCGCCAGCGTCATCTCGGTCATCAGCGTGCCCTTGCTCGAAACGCCCGCGTTGGCGAAGCAGGCATCGACCCGGCCCAGCGCCATCGCCGACGCGGCGAACGCGCTCTCCACCTGCGTCTCGTCGCCGACGTCGCAGACGAAGGCATGCACGCGCGCGGCATCGCCGCACTCGGCCGCCAGCTGGGCCTTGGCGCGTCCGGTCTTGTCCGGGTTCGAGCCCCAGATGGCCACCTTGGCGCCGGCCGCGAGCAGCGCGCGCGCCATGCCCAGGCCGATGCCGCCGTTGCCGCCGGTGACGACGATGCCCTGGCCGTTCAGGTCGAAGGGGGTGTACATGCAGGACTCCTGGTTGGGGTTGAACTCGGCGCCGGCCCCGCGGCTGGCGCCATGCGGCATGGTCGCCGCGGCCGGGCTCGGCGTGTGCGCGGCGCCATTCAATGCTGCCCCTGCTCGGCCACGCGCAGCCGCTTGGCCAGCGCCTGCAGCAGCTTCCAGGCGATCGCGCCGTTGCGCTCGACCAGCGGGCGGAACTCCCAGAAGGTCAGGCCGTAGCAGACCAGGTCGGTCGTGGCCACCACCGTGGCCGAGCGCGGGCCGCCGTCGATCAGCGCGATCTCGCCGAAGTGGTCGCCCGGTCCCAGCGTGTTCAGCGGCTGGCCGTGCTGCGACACCGCCGCCTCGCCCGAGTCGATGATGTAGAAGGCCGCCGCGCCGGAGCCCTCGCGGATGACCGTCTCCCCCTTGGCGAAGCGCCGCTCCTTCAGCAGCCGGGCAATCTGTTCGGTCTGGCGGCGGTCCAGGTCGGCGAAGAAGCGCACGCGCTGCAGCGCGACCACCGGGTCGCGTGGCGTCGCGGGTGGTGGCGTGTCGGGGCGCGACTGGCCGGTGGTGACGGCGCGGCACTGCAGCAGGTACAGCTGGCCGTCCGGCATCGCCCATTCGATGTCGCGCCGCGGGCCGTAGGCCTGCTCGCACTGCAGCGCCAGCCTGGCCAGCTGGGCCAGCTGCGCATCGTCCAGGCACAGCTGGTTCACCTGCGCGGGTGCCACCGCTTCCTCGAAGGTGCCGCCGTTGGGCAGCGAGCGCACGGCGATGCGCTTGCGCCCGGGCTTGCGTTCCAGCACCCGGCCGCTGCGGTCCAGGCGGAAATGGTCGGGCACCACCAGGCCGGCGACCACCGCCTCGCCCAGGCCCCAGGCGGCCTCGATCAGCCGCTCGTCGGCGCCGGTGACCGGATGCTCGGTGAACATCACGCCGGCCACCACCGGGTTGAGCAGCGTCTGCACCACCACGCCGACGCTGGGCCGGGTGAACAGGCCCACCTTCTGCCGGTAGGTGATGGCCGAATCGGAGTTGGCCGACCACCAGACCTCGCGCACCGCGTTCGGCACGTCGGCGGCCGTGTGCACGTTCAGCACCGTCAGGTGCTGGCCGGCGAAGCTGGCGGACGCGCCGTCCTCGTCCACCGCCGAAGAGCGCACCGCAAAGGGCGGTGGCAGCTCGGCGATGGCCGCGGCCAGCTTCGCGATGGCCTTCTCGTCGCCGGAGGCCACGGCCTCGACCAGATCGCCCGACAGCGCGACGCCGGGCGGTACCGCCAGGCCGTGGCGCGCTGCCTCGCCCAGCCCTACGGCTTTGGAGCCGTAGAGCGCGGTCTCTCGCGCCCGCGCGAACGGCACGACCTGTTTCATGTCAGCCAGCCCACGCTGCGCCCTGGCGCGCGCGGGGTAGCGGTGCGTTCGAGCGGCCGCCGTGGAACTGGCTCTGCCAGGCCGCTGGCGGCGCCCCCTCGAGGGGGAGCGCCGCAGGCGCTGCGGGGGTGGGTCATGGAATGATCGTCACTTCACCCGCATCGCCGTCGACGCGCACGCGCATGCCGTCGCGGATGAGCTCGGTGGCCTCGCGGGTGCCGACCACGCCCGGGATGCCGTATTCGCGCGCCACGATGGCCGCATGCGACAGCAGCCCGCCGTTGTCGGTGACGATGCCGCCCAGCAACGGCAGCAGGATGTTGAAGGCTTCGGTGGTCGATTCGGTGACCAAGACGTCGCCCTGGTTGATGCGGCCGAACTCCGCCGGGCTCGAGACACGCCGTGCCGTGCCTTCGTAGACGCCCTTGCTGGCGGCCAGGCCGTACAGCAGCTGGGCCTCGTTCTGCGCTTCGGAGCTGCCGAACACATGGCCCAGCGCGATGGCAGTGGCGCGCATCAGCCGGCCCACCGAGGGCGGCAGCGCCGACAGGTCTGGCGGCGGCGGCTCCGGCGCGCCCAGCGTCGGGGGCACGTCCTTGGCGGTGTAGGTGGCGCGGTAGGCGGCCCGGTGCGCCAGATCGTCGGCGGCAGGCCCGCCGCTGCCATCGACCAGCGCGCACATCTCGTCCAGGCTGGCTTCCAGCATGTGCTGCGCCGCGGAGATGCGCCCGCGCGCCGCCACCCGACGGCCGGCGGCCAAGGCGGCGCGACGCATCAGGCCCGAAGCCCAGATGTCGCTGTACACGCCGCGCTCGTCGCGCAACCGGTAGTTGTGGCGGGCTTCGGCCAGCAGTTCGTCGAACTGCGCCTGGTGCTCCGCCGGAACCTTGGCGCGGATGTCGGCGGTGCGCGCCGCGATGTCCGACCCGGCCTGTTCGTCGCCGGACAGGAAGGCACGCATCGAGCGCAGCAGCGCGTCCGGCATCTCCAGCGCGGTGGGCTCGGCGATGTCGAAGCCGTCGACCAGCCGGTGGCCCACCAGGTCCAGATAGCCGGCCACCGCGGCGCCGGTCTCGCCACCCAGCGCGCGCAGGCGCTGCAGCAGCAACGCCGGGTCGCCGTCGTCGGCCAGCAGGTCGCGCGCCGCGGTGTCCTGGGCGAAGGCCTGCTTCAGGCGCGTCATCTCGTCGGAGCCGCCAGCGGATACCTCCGCCGTGCCGCGCATCAGGCCGAGCAGCTCGGAAGGCGGCAGCCCGGTCCAGTCGCCTACATGGGCCAGGAAGTCGCCCACCGGCAGCACCGCGCCGGCCGTGAAGCGCATGTGCTGCGTGATCATCGCCGCATGGTGGTCGCGGCAGCGCCGCAGGTGCGCGGTCAGCTCGGCATCGGACAGCTTGTCGGGGTCAACTGCCTGGATCGCACGGTGCGCGGCGATCGCCGCGGGCTTGCGCTGCGTGTCCCAGTCGTGCAGCTGTTCGCGCCACAGCTTGCCCGCATAGACGGCCTCGGCGCGCTGGATGCGTGCGGGGATCTGGTCCTCGGGGGCCGGCATCAGCTGGTTGTAGCCGAAGCCCTGCACGTAGGCGATCTGCAGCCCGTCGATCAGCATGCCGTAGAAGCGCGCGAAGTCATTGGTGCCGGCCTTGAAGGCGGCCGGGTGCGTGTCCTGGAAGTAGCGCGTCATCGGCCGCGGGAAGTGCACGCCGTCCTGGCTCCAGGGGCCGGGTCCGGGCGGGTCCGGGTGCAGGGCGGGCGGGGTGTCGGATGCAGCCATCTTTTCTCCTTCTTCTACCGAAGCGTCCCGGGCGGCAGCGCGCCCCGCTGGCTATTCTGCCGCCGGTGATCAGAACGGATACTGCCGTGGCGTCGTCTGCATCGTGATCCAGCGCAGCTCGGTGAACTCGGCGATGCCGGCCTTGCCGCCGAAACGGCCGAAGCCGCTGCCCTTGACGCCGCCGAACGGCATCTGCGCCTCGTCGTGCACCGTCAGGCCGTTGACATGGCAGATGCCGGAATCGATGCGCCGCGCCACGCGGAAGGCGCGTGCCAGATCGCGACCGAACACGCTGGCCGACAG
>Ga0105090_10000845_pt1 | contig 15818 bp, 13 predicted proteins | sample PPLLak3March2015_FD_79110 | JGI IMG/M metagenome (GOLD analysis project Ga0105090, IMG submission 79110) | Freshwater sediment microbial communities from Prairie Pothole Lake near Jamestown, North Dakota, USA - PPLs Lake P7 Core (1) Depth... | ecosystem: Environmental > Aquatic > Freshwater >... | reverse complement strand
CTCAGCCGGTCGCGCAACTCGGCGCCGGCGAACACGGTGCAGGTCGAATTGATGCGGATCGCCTTCGTCGACTTCATCGCCATCGGCCCCAGCTCGTGCAGGCCCATGTTCATCTCGTCGGCGATGTAGCCCAGGTAGCGCCCGCAGCCGGCGGCGCAGCGGTCGTTCATCTGGAAGCTCTCGACGATGCCGGCCGGGTCGACCTGGATCGCCTTCGTATCCTGGCCGCCGATGTCCAGCACGGTGGCCGTGCCCGGGTACATGACGTGGGCGCCGAGGCCGTGGCACAGAATCTCCGAGCGGATGTGCTCCTTTGAAAACGGCAGCCGGGCGCGGCCGTAGCCGGTGCCCACGATGTAGGTCTCCTCCAGCTCGGTGTCGAGGATGCCCTTGATCGGCGCCTCGACCTCGGCACGCCGCGCCGTGGTCTCGGGCAGTGCGACGAAGGTGCGCTCGAGCGCGGCCAGCAGGTGGCGCCTGATCGAGTCGGCATAGACCCGGTTCTCGACCTCGATGATCGAGCGGTCGAACAGGTTCAGCAGGTAGTCGTAACGCGTGCCGACCTCCTTGGCCACCGCTTCGCCGGTGGCCAGGTACTGGCTGCCGGCGATGTCGCGGAAGAAGTCCGACTTGCGCTTGGCGCCGGGCGCGAAGAGCAGCGGTGCCTCGGCCGTCAGGCGGCGGAAGACCTCCGCGAGCGCATTGCCGACGGCGCCGGTGCTGTCGCCGAATCGCGCCGTGGCCAGGCTGCGCTCGCAGGTCTTCTCGAGGTCGGCGAGCTGCTCGAGGTACTGCTCGGAGCGGAAGTCGCGTTCGAGCTGCGCGATGAAGCCGTCGAGGGCACCGTTCAGGGCATGCGTGCTGCCGAGCTTCTCGCGGAAGAGGTGGAAGCGGCTGTTGACCAGCGCCTCCTGCTTGGCGATCGCCGCCGCGGTGTCGTAGTTGGAGCGCGAATTGGTGATGCCGCGGCCGAGGATGTTCTGGTTCTCGTCGATCACCACCGCCTTGGTGGTGGTCGAGCCGAGGTCGATGCCGATGAAGCAGCGCATGCGGTCCTCCGCTTTCAGTGGGCAACGCCGATGGGGATGACCGTTGCGGCGTGGCCGCCTTGGCCCGGGCCCGCCGCCACACCCGCGCCGCGCTTGGCCTTGACCATCTGGAAGTAGCTCTCGAGCCGGTTCTTGACGTTGGCGGCCGAGAAATAGCGCGGGTCGACGAGGTCGGTCTCGATGAAGGCGGCTGGCTTGCCGGTGCGCTTCTCGACCTCGCGCATCATCAGCAGCTGCCCGGCCGAGAAGCTGTTGCAGCTCTTGATCGAGTTGATGAGCAGGCCGTCGGCCTGGTACTCGTCGATGTACTTGCAGATCATGTCCACGCGCGAGGGCAGGTTCAGGTTGGTGTAGCAGCCCAGGCAGTATTCGGCCAGCGACTCCAGCGGATGGTCGGGGTCGTGGCGGAAGCCGAAGTCGTAGAGGCCGCCGACCTTGGCGTACGTCGACGAGACGACCACCGCGCCTTCGTCGTAGAACATCTTCCAGAACTCGCGGAAGCTGGTCCAGTTGGGCGGGCCCTCGACGATCAGGCGGTATTTCTCCTCGCCCATCTCGCCTTCGGGGGTGATGGGCCCCAGGCCCAGGCGCAAACGCTCCTCGATCTCGCCGCGCAGCACGCGGTAGAACTCGGTCGCCTCGGGCGTGCCGCGGAAGGCGGTGAAGATGGGGCCGATGTAGTACACGGCGCCGAAATAGCCGTCGATCGGCGACGGCCGGTTCTTCGCCGACTGCAGCACCGCGACCAGGTCTTCCTCGGCCTTCACCGACTCGCGCATGTACTGGCGCAGGCGGTCGATGTCGAACTTGACGCCCGAGACGCGCTCCAGCGTCGGGATCACGGTCTCCTTGAGCTGCCGCACGACGTAGTCGCGCATATTCGGCGCGACGTGGCCCTCGCCCTGGTAGGGCACGTGCAGCATCACCGTCTCGCAGCCGTACTTGTGGCGGATCAGCTCGAACCACTTCATGAAGGTGAAGCAGCCGGTGTAGGACAGCAGCAGGATGTCGGGCTTGGGCAGCACCTCGCCGTTGGGGCCGACCTCGCCGCCCAGCATCATGCCGAGGTCGGCCTTGACGTAGGTGCAGACGTCTTCGCTCTGGCCGTCGCGCTCGGCGTCCATGATCATCTTGCCGCTCTTCTTGCGCAAGCCGTTCTGCAGCGCATTCGTCTCGGGCAGGCTGCGCGCGAAGTCGAAGCACATCAGCAATTCGTTCAGGTTGCCCGGCACGAAGGTGGCCGAGACTTTCCGGTTGTTGGCGCGCGCATTGGCCAGCTCGGAATAGTTGCGGTTGATGAGCTCCTTCTGCAGCCACATCGCGTCCTCTTTCTGGACGTTCTGCGGCTTCTTGGCCGAACCGGTGGGCGTGGGCATGGCGATCGGGGTGTTCATGCGGGTCTCCTCACGTGGTCCGCGCCTCAGGCTGCGTTCCAGAGCTTGATCGAATCGGCAAAGGTGCCCGCCTGTTCGCGGATCGGCGCCATCTGGCCGGTGTTTTCGGCGTACTTGAATGCGGTGTGCGGGATGCCGTGTTTCGACAGCACATCCTGCAGCATCGGCCGCTCGAGCAGGGCCGGATCGCAGAACGAGGGCGCCGCGAAGATCACGCCTTCGGCGCCGCGCGTCTTGACCTGGCCCATCAGAAAGACGCCCTTCTCTTCACGCGTGGCTTCGTACTTGGCGGCGGTCGACGCCGAGCGGTGCAGGAAGGCCTTCGACAGCTCCCGCAGCGGGTCGCCGTCGGCGGGCACCTCGTCGAGCAGCCAGCGCGTGACGAGCATGAAGTCGTCGTCGACGATGTAGCAGCCCGACATCTCGATCGACTTGATCAGTGCCAGCGGCGGCTGCTCGCAGAAGCTGCCGGTGAGCACGATGCGCGCGTTGTCGCGCTTGGGGCGCTGCAGCAGCTCGGCCGCGGCCAGGTACTCGCGCACCAGCAGCGTGTGTTCCTCCACCGGCAGCACCATGCCGGCGCGCAACAGCAGGTAGACCTCCGAGGTCGGGGCCAACCAGGGCTTGGCGGCACGGTAGGCGTAGAGGTCGCGGATGGCGGCGCGGTTGTCGTTGTAGGCGGCGATGGAGGCATTGAGGTCGGCGTCGGTGATCTCGCGACCGGCCAGCTTGGCCAGGTCCTCGCGCAGGATCTGCATCTCTTCCATGTAGAAGCGGCCGCCGACCTCGTCCTGGAAGTTCTGCGGCACGTCCAGGTAGCGCACATACTTGTCCTTGAACAGCATCTTCCACATGCCCGACAGGTTGCGGATGACATCGCAGATCGACGGGAACAGCATGCCGTCGAGGCAGTCCAGGCGCCCGGTCAGGCCGAGTTCGATGGTCGAGCGCGGAATGCGGCAGATGTAGCTCTGGTAGTAGGCGTCGCCCTGGATCACCTCGAGCGAGTCGCCGCCGCCCAGGATGCCCACCGGCAGCATGCCGGCGGCGTGGATCAGCTCGCGCGGCACGTAGACCGGCATGTAGCCGATGGCCATGCGCCCGGGTGCGGCCGCCTTCCAGTCCTTGACGGCGTTGAAGTGCAGGTCGTCGAACAGGGCTTCGCAGCGCTGCACGATCTGCAGGACCCTGGGTGTGTTGTCCATCAGCGATGCTCCCATTGGGGGGTCCGGCGCTCGATGAAGGCTGCGAGGCCTTCGTTGGCGTCGCGGGTCTTCATCAGGCGGTCCAGGTACAGGCGTTCGACTTCGGCCAGCCGTTCGCGCAACTCGCGCACACGCGGCGCGCGAGCGGCGGCGACGGCGCAGGCCAGCGCGGCCGCACTGCGCGCTGCCAGCTGTTCGTCGAAATACGCCAGCGCCGCAGCTTCGGGGTCCTCGGCCAGCGTCTGCACGAGGCCGATCGCGAGCGCCTGCGGGGCGGCGATACTGCGCCCCGACCACAGCAGGTCTTCGGCCGCCAGCGCGCTCACGCGCCACGGCAGCAGGCAGCTGGCGGCCGGCGCGAAGACGCCGAGCCTGATCTCGGGCTGACCGAACTGCGCGTCGGGCGAGGCGAAGATCGGCCCGCCGGCGAGCGCGATCTCCAGCCCGCCGCCCAGGCACTGGCCGCGCACGGCGACGAGGATGGGCGCCGGGAATTCGACCAGCGCCATGATCAGTGCATGCAGCGAAGCCAGCATCGCCGCGCAGCGCTCGGCCAGGTGCTCCTCGACGCTGGCACCGAAGCTGAAATGCGGGCCCTCGGCGTCGAGCAGCACGCCACGCAGGCCCCGGGTGCCGCGATGCTCGTCCAGCGCCGCCTGCAGCGCGCCGATCATCGCCGCATCGCAGATGTTGGCCTTGGGCCGCGCCAGCCGCAGGCGCAGCAGCGCGCCGTCGCGGTCCAGCCAGACCTTCACCGCTGAGGTTCCGGCCTCAGCCATGCTTCTTCGCCCCGGGCTGGATCTGATCGTGCAGCGGCCCGACCCAGCTCTGTCCGGCAGCGAGCTTCTGGCGCAGCAACACGAAGTCGATCTCGCGATCGTCCTTGGGGCCTTCGTTGAACGCGGTGAACCCCGCCCGTGCCTCGGTCATCATATTCAGCGCCAGCCAGGCGCGCGCATCTTCCTTGTTGCGGTTCCAGGCCTCGAGCTTGGGCTTGCGCAGTTCCTCCAGCGTCTTGGTCGTGCAGTCGGGGAAGGTGAGCAGGATCTTGGCGCACAGTTCCTCGACCTTGGCGTCGAGCATCGACAGATCGACCGTGCCGCGCTTCATCAGCGCCTTGCCCTCGGTCAGCGAGTCGCCGGTCTTGGCCTCGCCGTAGGCGTTGCGGCCGAACTCGTCGTAAAGGCGCTGCGTCTCGACGGTGGGATTGGCGACGAAGCGGCCGTCGACCTTGAGCGCCGGCACGATGTCGGTGAGGATGCCCATCTGGTAAGCCTTGTGGGCACTGAAGGGCTCGCACAGCACGCAAGCCGCCATCGCGCGCTCGGCGCCGACGATCACCGGCAGGAAGTCGGTGGCGCCGCCGATCGGCGCCGAGCCGTGTTTGGGGCCGGCCTGGCCGAAGCGCGCCAGGTCCTGCGCAACCGAGAAATCGCAGGCCATGCCGATCTCCTGCCCGCCGCCGATGCGCATGCCGTTGACGCGGCAGATCACCGGCTTGTCGCAGGCCAGGATGGCGGAGACCATGTCGTTGAACAGCCGCATGTACATGCGGTATTCCTGCGGCTGACCGGCGTAGTACTCCGCGTATTCCTTGGTGTTGCCGCCGGTGCAGAACGCCTTGTCGCCGACGCCCGTGAAGACGACGCAGCTGACGTCGCGTGCGTTGCTGGCCGCGCGCAAGGCCAGGATCACGCCCTTGACCATGTCGGTGGTGTAGCTGTTGTACTGGCTGGGGTTGTCGAGCCAGATCCAGGCGTTGTAGAGGCCGGACACCTCGCTGCCGTCGGGCCGGCGCGCGGGCCGCTTCTCGAAGCGGATGCCCGGCTTGCCGATATCGTCGACGAGGTCGTGGTTCTTGAATTCGTGCTCTGGCGTCAGCGTCTCGGGGCGGTTCATGGAGTCTCCTCGAAAGTCGAAACGGGTCGGGCAGCGGATCAGGGCGCCATCACCGCGCGGCGCGTGATCTCGCGCCGGTGCACGGCGTCGAAGACGGCGTTGAGGTCGTCCAGCGGGTGCGTCTCGACGAAGGGCGCCAGCTGCACCTTGCCGTCGAGCACGAGGTCCAGCGCCGCCGGGTAGAACTCGGGCGGGCAGCCCCAGTTGCCGAGCGCGCGGGCGTCGAAGGCCATCAGGTTGGACAGCCGGACCTCCACCCTGTCCATCGTGAAGCCGACCACCGACAGCGTGGCGCCGTGCACCAGCAGGCCAAAGGCGGTGGTCTGCCCAGGCGCGCTGCCCGAGCATTCGAAGATCTTCCATTCGGTGCCGCGCAGGCCGCGCTGCTTCGCGAAGTCGGCCACCGCCTTCTTCAACGCCTTGGCGTCGTGCTCGCGCGCATCCAGCGCCAGCGCCGCGCCGCCATCGGCGGTGATCGCCTGCAGCTTGCGTGCATCGACGTCGATCGCCACCACCTCGGCGCCGAAGGCGCGCGCCACCTGCACGCAGTAGCCGCCGACACCGCCGACACCGACGACCACCGCCACGTCGCCCGGCGTCACGCCGGCGCGGCGCACCGCCTGGTAGGGCGTGGTCAGCGCGTCGGCGACGATCGAGACCTGCGGCAGCGTCAGGCCGGCGGCGGCGAGCCGCGCCTCGTCGACCGGGCACAGCCCGCGTGCCGGCACCACGATGTGGGTGCCGAAACCTCCATGGATATCGTTGCCCGGCATCTTCTGCGCGCGGCAGATCGTGGAAAGTCCGCGGCGGCAGAGGTCGCACTCACCGCAGGGCAGCACCGCCGGCACGATGACCGCGCGGCCCAGCCAGGCGGACGCGCCCTCGCCGGCGACCACCACGCGACCGCTGATCTCGTGCCCCAGCGCCAGCGGCAGCGGGTGGTTGGTGCGCACACCGTCGTAGAAGTAGCCGAGGTCGGTGTGGCAGACGCCGCAGCCGGCCACGGCCACCACCACCTCGCCGGCGCCCGCAACCGCCGTGAAGGACTGGCGCTCGAGCGGCGCGCCCGGGGCGGTCATCAGCCAGCGGTGGGCATCGGTGGTCATGGGTCAGGGCTCCGGGTGTCGTCGGAAGGGGTGGATCGGGCTGTCTGCATATTGGTATTTCAGTACCACAATGCGACAATGGAGTGATTTTGCGCATGCCCCGGGGCATTTCCTTGACCTAGATCAGTGCTTGAGAGATCGCCTGCCGTTTCACTGGCGACATCCGTTCACGCAGGAGTCGCGTGTGTCCCTCTCTCCCCTTTCGACGTCACCCGGACCGGCCGCCCCCGCGGCCGTCCCGCCCCCCGCGCGGACCTACTCGGTGGCCATTGCCGGCAGCGGCGGCGCCGGCGTCATGACCGCCGGCACGCTGCTGCTCGACGCCGCGGCGCGCGCCGGCCTGTACGGCCTGATGGTGCGCACCAGCGGCCCGCAGATCCGCGGCGGCGAGGCGGCGGCGCTGCTGCGCCTGGGGCCGCAACCGGTGGTCACGCTGGACGACCGTTTCGACCTGCTGCTGGCGATCGACTGGCAGAATCTGCACCGCTTTGCCGACGAGATCCCGTTGGGCGAAGGCAGCCTGCTGGTCGGCGACGTCGATGCCGGCGAAGCGCCCGAGGTGCTGCGTCGCACGGGGGCGCGGCTGCATGCACTGGCCTTGAAGAAGACCGCCAAGGCCGCCGGCGGTGCCTGGGTCAATATGATCGCGCTCGGCCTGGCCGGCACGCTGGCCGGCGTACCCGCGGCGGCACTGGAGGCCGCGCTGCGCGCGAGTTGGAGGCGCAGCGAGGAGTCCCTGGCGCCCAACGTCGCGGCGCTGCTGCAGGGCGTGGCGATGGCCCAGGGCCTGCCCGGTGAGCGCCCCGACCCGCTGCTGCCGCGCACGGACGCGCCCGCCGGCCGCTGGATGCTGTCGGGCAACGAAGCCGCGGGATGCGGCGCGCTGCGCGGCGGCGTGCGCTTCGTCGCCGCCTACCCCATCACCCCGGCCACCGAACTGCTGGAATGGATGGCGCCGGCGCTGACCCGGGTTGGCGGCACGCTGCTGCAGGCCGAGGACGAACTGGCCTCGGTCAACATGATCATCGGCGCCTCCTACGGCGGCGTGCCCTCGTTGACCGCCACCGCCGGCCCGGGGCTGGCACTGATGACCGAGGCCATCGGCCTGGCCGTGACGGCCGAAGTGCCGATCGTCGTCGTCGACGTCATGCGCGGCGGGCCGTCCACCGGCATCCCGGCCAAGAGCGAGCAGAGCGACCTGTCGTTTGCGGTCGACGGCCTGCACGGCGACGCGCCGCGGCTGGCCCTGGCGCCGAGTTCGATCGCCGACTGCCTGACCACCACCGAGTGGGCGGTGCACCTGGCCGAGGCGCTGCAGGCGCCCGCCATCGTGCTGTCGGACCAGTTCATGGGGCAGTCGCGCGCGGTCATCGACCGCCCGCCGCAGGCTGACGCCGCGGCACGCCGTCTCACCGCGCCTGCACCCGACGCGACGGCGGGGGCCGCGGTCCCGGCTTACCAGCGCTATCTCGACACGGTCACGGGCATCTCGCCGATGGCGGTGCCGGGCACGCCGGGCACCGTCTATACCGCCGACGGGCTGGAACATACCGAACGCGGCATTCCGAGCAGCCAGGCGAGCGACCACCGCAAGCAGCTCGACAAGCGCCTGCGCAAGCTGGAGCAGCACGATTACGGACCGCGCTGGGCCGATATCGAAGGCGACGCCGAGCTGGCCGTCATCACCTTCGGCTCGACCACCGGTGCCGTGCGCGAAGCGGTGGCCCGCGCGGCGGTCCAGGGCGTGGCCCTGCGCCTGGTCTCGCTGCGGCTGCTGGCGCCCCTGCGCACCGAGGCGCTGGCGCAGGCACTGCAAGGCGTGCGCCAGGTGCTGGTGGTGGAACAGAACCACGGCGGCCAGTTGCTGCGCTATCTGCGCAGCCGCTTCGACCTGCCCGGCCGCGCCAGCGGCCTGCACCGCCCGGGGCCGCTGCCGCTGCGCCCCGGCGAGCTGTGCGCCGCCTTCATCGAATGGGCGGCCGCGCACGCGCCGCAGGAGATCACCGCATGAACGACATGGTCCTTGCCGCGCCGCTGCGCGCCGCCGACTACAAGTCGGACTACAAGCCGATCTGGTGCCCAGGTTGCGGCGACTATACGGTCCTGAGCTCGCTGACCAAGGCGCTGGCCATGATCCAGCGGCCGCCGCACGAGGTGGCGGTGGTCTCGGGCATCGGCTGCAGTTCGCGCATCCCGGCCTACACCACCTGCTACGGCTTTCACGGCGTGCACGGCCGCTCGCTGGCCGCCGCCACCGGCCTGAAGGTGGCGCGGCCGGACCTCACCGTCATCGTCACCGGCGGCGACGGCGACGGTTATTCGATCGGCGGCAACCACTTCATGCACGCCTGCCGGCGCAATGTCGACCTGACCTACATCGTCATGGACAACCACGTCTACGGCATGACCAAGGGCCAGGCCTCGCCGACCACCGAACCCGACTGGGACAACAAGCTCTCGCCCGGGGGCACCGGCATCCGCGCCTTCAACCCGCTGGTGATCGCGCTCGCCGCAGGGGCGAATTTCGTCGCCCGCGGCTTCTCCGGCGATCCCAATGGCACTGCCGAGATCATCGCGCAGGCGATCCGCCATCCGGGCTTCTCGTTCGTCGAGGTCATGAGCCCCTGCGTCACCTTCCGCCCCGAGCAGAAGCAGTGGAAGGATCTCGTGCGCGAGGCGCCGGTGCAGGCCACCGACGACCCGGCTCTGGCCGCGCGGCGGCTGATGACCGACGACGGCTTCAACATCGGCGTGCTGCATGCCGGCAACCGCAATCCCTATCCCACCCGCATGGGGCGAACCGCCACGAGCGTGGCCGACCTGGAATCGGAGTTCGAGCTGTGAAGACCACCCCGCAGACCCTGGACGAATTCATGGCCGTCGCCTTGGCGATGGAAAACGAGGCCGTCGACCGCTATAGCGAATTCGCCGACATGATGGAGGCGCACAACAACGGCGAGGTGGCCGCCATGTTCCGCACCATGGCCGGCTACGAGGCCAAGCACGCGCAGCAGATCATGGCCGAGATGGGCTGGCAGAGCGCGCCGGCGGTGCCGCGCGAACGGGTCTGCTGGCCGGGCTACGAATCGCCCGAGGCGGCACCGATCGACGAAGTGCACTACCTGATGCAGCCCTGGCACGCGCTGCAGCTGGCGCGGGCCGCAGAGCAGCGCGCCGAAGCCTTCTTCGGCCAGCTCGCGGCGATGACGACGAACGACTCGGTGCGCAAGGCGGCGCTGGAGATGCAGGCCGAGGAGGCCGAGCACGTGGCGCTGGTCACGGCCTGGATGGCCAAGGTGCCGCAGCCCGACAGCGACTGGTCGGAGGATCCCGACCCGCCGCGCCACGTCGACTGACGGCCGCGGCACGCGCAGGCCATGAATACCCTGCTGCCCGAAGGCTGGGCGCCTCCGAAGGGCTACGCCAACGGCATCGAGGTCGACGCCGGCCGCATCGTCTTCGTGGCCGGCCAGGTCGGCTGGAATGCAGAGCAGGTGTTCGAGTCCGACCAGATCGTGCCGCAGTTCGAGCAGGCGCTGAAGAATGTGCTCGCGGTGCTGGCCCAGGCCGGGGGCGAGCCGCGGCACATCTGCCGCATCACCGCCTTCTGCTGCGACAAGCCGGCCTACCTGGCGGCACGCCGGGAGCTGGGTGCGATCTGGCGCCGGCACATGGGCGCACATTACCCGGCGATGAGCATGATCTTCGTCGCCGACCTGCTCGACGACCCGGGAAAGATCGAACTCGAAGCGACCGCGGTGCTGCCGCGCTCCGCGACCTGATTTCGGTCAGACCGGCCGGGGAGCACCGATGCTGCAGATCATCATCCAGGGCCGCGGCGGCCAGGGCGCGCAGACGGCGGGCAACCTGCTGGCGGCCGCCTTCTTCGCCGCCGGCCGCCAGGTGCAGTGTTTCGCCACCTATGGCGGGGCGCGACGCGGCACGCCGGTGAGTTCTTTCATCCGCGTCGACGACAAGCCGGTGCGGGTGCGCTGCGACATCGAGCGCGCCGACGCCATCCTGTGTTTCGACGCCAGCCTGCTCGGCGGCGCGCTGCTCGCCGCGGCCGGACCGGCGACGACGGTCGTCGTCAATTCGGCGCGCACCGCTGGCGAACTCGCCACCAGGCTGCCGGGGCTGCACCTGATCCCCGTCGATGCGCTGGCCATTTCGGGCCGCCACGGCCTTGGACGCATCGTCAATTCGGCCCTGCTCGGCGCCTTCGCGCGCGCCGTCGGCGCGCCGGCGCTGACGGTGCTGGAGACGGCGCTGCTGGAAGGCTCGCCCAAGCTGCACGCCGGCAACGTGGCGGCGTGCGAAGAAGGCTGGCGCTGGGCCGACAGCCAGTTGCGGGCGGAGGTCGCCAGGTGAACGCCCTGCCCGTGGCGGTGCCGCCGATCTGGACCACCGGCTCGACCGAGGTCTTCAAGACGGGCACCTGGCGTGCCGCGCTGCCGCGCCACATCCAGGCGCCGTCGCCCTGCCACGCCGCCTGCCCGGTGAATGGCGATATCGCCGAGTGGATCGGGCTGGCGCGCCAGCGCGACTGGCGCGGCGCCTTCGATGTGCTGACCCGCCACAACCCGTTTCCGGCGATCGCCGGTCGCATCTGCCACCATCCCTGCGAGACGGCCTGCAACCGCGCCGGTTTCGACGCGGCGCTGGCGATCTGCAAGCTCGAACGCCTCGTCGGCGATACCGCGATCGCCGCAGGCTGGGGTTTCGAGCCACCGGCGCTGCAGCGAGACGGTCATGTGGCGGTGGTCGGTGGCGGCCCCGCGGGGCTGTCGGCCGCATTCCAGCTGCGACGGCTGGGATGGCGGGTCACGCTGTTCGAATCGCGCGCCGAACTCGGCGGGCTGATGCGCCACGGCATCCCGCCGTACCGGCTGGGGCGCGACGTGCTCGACGCCGAGATCGCTCGCATCGTCGCGCTCGGCATCGACGTGCGTTGCGGCGCGCCGCTCTCGTCCAGCGCGGATCTCGAACGCCTGCGCGCCGGCCACGATGCCGTCTTCATTGCCGTCGGTGCCGCCCGCATCAAGCGGCTGCCGGTGCTCGACCACGGCCTGCCCGGAGTCATGGACGGCGCGGCCTACCTGGAGTCGTTCAATGCAGGCCGGCCCCCCGTGCTGGGGCGCCATGTCGTCGTCATCGGTGGCGGCAGCGCCGCCGTCGACGCCGCGCGCAGTGCGCGCCGGGCCGGGCACGACGTGACGATCCTGGCGCTGGAAAGTCGAGAGCAGATGCCGGCGCAACGCGAGGAGATCGAGGAGGCGCTGGAAGAAGGCGTCGCGCTGATCGACGGCGCCATGCTCGACACCGCCACGGCCACCGATGCCGGGTTGCGGCTGGTCTGCCGCCGCGTGCACTTCGAACCCGGCTCCGACGGCCGGCCGTTCCGTGCCGTGCCGCTGGCGGACAGCGGCTTCACCTTTCTCGCCGACGCGGTGCTCGCTTCGATCGGCCAGGACCCGGACCTTTCGCCGTTCGACGGTAGCCTGCCCGCCCACGGCGCCCTGCTCGCGGTCGACGAGCAGCTGGCCACCGGGAGCGCCGGCGTGTGGGCCGGTGGCGACGTCGCCAGCATGGCCCGCTTCGTCACGCAGGCGGTGGGCATGGGCAAGCGGGCAGCGCTGGACATCCATCGCCAGCTGCTCGGCGAGACCGCCACCCCGGACGACTTCGACGCCGCCGAAGCCGCGGTGCCGCTGGCCGCGATCGCCACCTGGTACCACCCGAAGGCGCCGCGCGCCGCCGCGCATCTGCGGCTGCCTTCCGAAAGGCACCATGCGGCGCTGGAGGTGCAGCTCGGGCTCGAGATCGGGCCGGCACTGGCCGAGGCCGAGCGCTGTTTCTCCTGCGGCACCTGCATCCATTGCGACAACTGCGTCGTCTACTGCCCCGACCTCGCCGTGCAACGCGCGGGCGGCGGCTACGAGGTGCTCATCGACTACTGCAAGGGCTGCGGGCTGTGCGTGCGCGAATGCCCCACCGGGTCGATGAAGATGGTGGAGGAGCGGAGATGAATTTCCCAGCCGCCAGGCCCGTGCTGCTGACCGGCAACCATGCGGTGGCCTGGGCCGCACGGCTGGCGCGGCCGAAGGTGGCGCCGGTCTACCCGATCACGCCGCAGACGCCGGTGCTGGAACTGCTGACCGAATTCCAGGCTCGCGGCGAATTCGACGCCGAGATCATCACCGTCGAGTCCGAGCACTCGGTGATGTCGGCCTGCATCCCGGCCTCTCTCGCCGGCGTACGCGTCTTCACCGCCACCGCGTCGCAGGGCCTGCTGCTGATGCACGAGCTGCTGCACTACGCCGCCGGCGCGCGGGCGCCGATCGTGATGGCCAATGTCAACCGCACCGTGGCCTCGCCCTGGGCCTTCTGGCCCGACCAGACCGACAGCCTGGCGCAGCGCGACACCGGCTGGATCCAGTATTACGTCGAGACCGCGCAGGAGGCGCTGGATACCGTGCTGCAGGCCTACCGCGTCGCCGAACAGGTGCTGCTGCCGGCGATGGTCAACCTCGACGCGTTCTATGTCTCGCACGCGCTGGAGCCGGTGGTGGTGCCGTCGCAGGCACTGGTCGACGCCTACCTGCCGCCCTTCGATCCGCCGCACCGGCTCGATACGGCGCACGTCGAGTCGTGGGGCAATGTCGTCAGCCAGGACATGTTCTACCGCCACCGCCAGGCCGCCGAGCAGGCGATGGCTCGTGTGCCCGCGCTCGCCGCCGACGCCGACCGCGAATGGGCCGAACGTTGCGGCCGCAGCTGGGGTGTCGTCGAACGCTACCGCTGCGACGGCGCGACGAGCGTGATCGTCACGATGGGCAGCATGTGCGGCACCGCGCGCGATGCGGTCGACGCCATGCGCGATGCCGGCCAGGCCGTCGGTCTCGTCAAGCTGCGTCTCTTCCGCCCGTTGCCGGTGGCCGCGCTGCGCGCCGCGCTGGCCGGCGTGCCGGAGGTCGTCGTGCTCGACCGCAACCACTCACCGGGCATCGGAGGCGTGCTGCACCAGGAACTGCGCGCCGCGCTGTACGGCATGCCGCAGGCACCGCGCATCCACGGCCTGCTGGCCGGCGTCGGCGGCGTCAACGTGCCGGTGGACCGGATCTGCAGCTTCGTGCGCGACGTCGTCGGCACGCCGGCCGTGCCCGAATCGTCGTGGGTGCGATGAGCGGCCGGCAAGGGAAGGAGGGCCCCTGATGGACAGGCTCGAACTGCACGAAGCATCCATGCTGTGTTCGGGCCACGCTGCCTGCCCCGGCTGCATCGACGCGCTGTCGGTGCGCCACGTGCTGGCGATGCTGGGGCCGGACACGATGGCGGTGATCCCGCCGTCGTGCATGGCCATCATCGCCGGGCCGCAGCCTCACAGCTCGCTGAAGTTTCCCGTCTACCAGCCGACGCTCGAGGCCAGCGCCGCGGCGGCGTCGGGGCTGCGCCGCGCGCTCGATGCGCAAGGCCGGCGCGAGACGACGGTGATCGTGCTCGCCGGCGACGGCGGCACCTACGACATCGGTTTCCAGTGCCTGTCCTCGGCCGCCGAGCGCAACGAGAATTTCATCTATTTCTGCCTCGACAACGAGGGCTATATGAATACCGGCGCGCAGAAGTCGTCGTCGACGCCGCACTACGCCCGGACCGGGTCGACGCCGGCCGGCAAGACCTCGCGCAAGAAGAATATGACGGAGATCATGGCCGCACACGGCGTGCCCTATGTCGCCACCGCCAGCGTCGGCCACCTGGCCGACCTGAGGCGCAAGGTGCTGCGGGCCAAGGCGATGCGCGGCACCCGCTTCATCACCTTGCTGATCCCCTGCCTGGACGGCTGGGGCCTGGCCGACGACGCTGGGCTGGCCGCCGCGCGGCTGGCGGTGGAGACGGGCGCCTTTCCGCTGGTCGAGATCGAGGACGGCCGCCACTACACGGTCAATTCGGCGAAGACGCGCCCGATCGGCGACTACCTGGCGCTGCAGCGACGCTACCGCCACATGGACGTGGAACAGGTCGCCGCGCTGCAGTCCGAAGTCGACGACGCCTGGGCATGCCTGCAACGCCGCGCCGCACCGGACAACACGGTTCCGGCCTGATGCCGCCCGGTCGACGGCACAATCGGCCTCTCGCAGGCGTGGTCGCAGAAATCACGCCGCCATACTTACCCACCGCAGGAGACCTGTCCATGACCACCCGTCGCACGCCCCTGATCCTTGGCGCCCTCGCCGCCGCCCTCGCCATCACCGGCGCCCCCGCCTGGGCACAGCAGGCCAAGCTGAAGGTGGGCCTGATGCTGCCGTATACCGGCACCTTCGCCGCCCTCGGCACCGCGATCGAGAACGGCTTCCGCCTCTACGTGGAAGAACAGGGTGGCAAGCTCGCGGGGCGCGAGATCGAATGGTTCAAGGTCGACGACGAGTCCGACCCGTCCAAGGCCACCGACAACGCCAACAAGCTGATCAAGCGCGACAACGTCGACGTGCTCGTGGGCAGCGTGCACTCCGGCGTGGCGATGGCGATGGCGCGGGTGGCGCGCGACAGCGGCACGATGCTGATCGTTCCCAACGCCGGTGCCGACGCCGTCACCGGCCCGATGTGCGCCCCGCACATCTTCCGCAGTTCGTTCTCGAACTGGCAGCCCGGCTACGCCATGGGCGAGGTGATGGCCAAGAAGGGCCACAAGAAGGTCGTCACCATCACCTGGAAATATGCCGCCGGCGACGAATCGGTGAAGGGTTTCCGCGAGGCCTTCGAGAAGGCCGGCGGCCAGGTCGTCAAGGACCTGAGCCTGCCGTTCCCGAATGTCGAGTTCCAGGCCCTGCTGACCGAGATCGCGTCGCTCAAGCCCGATGCGGTCTACACCTTCTTCGCCGGCGGCGGCGCGGTGAAGTTCGTCAAGGATTACGCCGGTGCCGGGCTGAAGACCTCGATCCCGCTGTACGGCGCGGGCTTCCTGACCGACGGCACGCTGGAAGCGCAAGGCGCCGCCGCCGATGGCCTGCTGACCACGCTGCACTATGGCGACAGCCTGGACACACCTCGCGACAAGGCCTTCCGCCTGGCCTATGCCAAGGCCTACAAGCTGCAGCCCGACGTGTACGCCGTGCAGGGCTACGATGCGGCTCAGATGCTGGGCATCGGCCTGGCCGCGGTCAAGGG
>Ga0105090_10000844_pt1 | contig 15823 bp, 12 predicted proteins | sample PPLLak3March2015_FD_79110 | JGI IMG/M metagenome (GOLD analysis project Ga0105090, IMG submission 79110) | Freshwater sediment microbial communities from Prairie Pothole Lake near Jamestown, North Dakota, USA - PPLs Lake P7 Core (1) Depth... | ecosystem: Environmental > Aquatic > Freshwater >... | reverse complement strand
TGCGCCGCCGCCTCGGGCAGGCGCTCGAGCCCAAAGGCGAGCAGGGGATTCAGGTAGCTCATCAGCAGCACGGGAGCCTCGGCACGCGGCTGCATGCGGCCGAGTTCCTGCAGCAGCCACCGCAGCGTGAACCCGCCCTGCAGCGACGCGAAACTCGCGCGCTGGATGGTTGCGCCGTCGGCCATCGGATCGGTGAACGGGATGCCGATCTCGACCACGTCCGCCGCCGAAGCGATCGCACCGAGGCTCGCGCGGAACCCGGCCTTGTCCGGAAATCCGGCCGTCATGAAGCCGACCACCGCGGGATGGCCCTGCGCCGCGGCTTGGCGAATGGCGGTGCTGATCGTGTCGCGAGGCGCGCCCATCACAGCTTCCCCTTCAACAGCGTGCGCTGCAGTGTCGGCATGTCCTTGTCACCACGGCCCGAGAGCCCGATCAGGATGCGGCTGCCCGGGTTCTCGCGCGCGAAGCGCTTGGCACCGGCAAATGCGTGCGCGCTTTCGATCGCGGGCAGGATGCCCTCGGCCTGGCAGCACTCGGCCAGCGCCTCGAGCGATTCATCGTCCTCGGCGCCTTGGTAGATCACGCGACCGATGCTCGCGAGCAGCGCGTGCTCGGGACCGACGCCCGGATAGTCGAGGCCGGCCGACACCGAGTGCGTCTCCTGGATCTGGCCGTGCGGATCCTGCAACAGCAGCGAATAGCAGCCCTGCAGCACGCCCGGCGTACCGTACGCGATCGATGCGGCGTTCTGCCCGAGCCCCGAACCGGTGCCGCCCGCCTCGAGGCCGAGCAGCTTGACGCCCAGGTCCTTCACGAACGGATGGAACAGGCCGATCGCATTCGAGCCGCCGCCTACGCAGGCGACGGCGACATCCGGCAACACGCCCGCCTGCTCGAGCATCTGTGCCCGCGCCTCGAGGCCGATCACCGACTGGAACTCGCGCACGAGGTAAGGATACGGATGTGGCCCGATCGCCGAGCCGATCAGGTAATACGTGCCGTTGGGGTCCGCCACCCAGTCGCGCAGCGCCTCGTCGATCGCGGCACGCAACGTCTGGTCCCCGCTCGTCACGGGCACGACTTCGGCACCGAGCAGCTTCATGCGGCCGACGTTCGGGGCCTGCCGCTCCATGTCCACCGAGCCCATGTAGACGACGCAGGGCATGCCGAGCCGCGCGCAGGCGGCCGCGGTCGCCACGCCGTGCTGGCCAGCCCCCGTCTCCGCGACGATGCGCTTCGCACCGAGCCGCTTCGCGAGCAGTGCCTGGCCGATGGAATTGTTGATCTTGTGCGCGCCCGTGTGCGCGAGGTCCTCGCGCTTGAGCCATACCTCGGCGCCCCACCGACGAGACAGCTCGCGGGCCAGCGTGAGCGGCGTGGGCCGGCCGACCCAGGTGCGCAGCTCCGACTCGAATTCGGCCCGAAAGCCCGGCTCGTGCAGGTGCGCCCGCATGCCGGCCTCGAGCCGGTCGAGCGCCGGCACCAGCGTCTCCGGGACGTAGCGACCGCCGAACGGGCCGTAGCGGCCACGCTCGTCGGGGAATGCGCCCCGCAAGACCTGCGCCAGCAGCGCCTCGCGGTCGATCTTCAGCGCTCTGGGTTCCATCGGCTCTCCTCGACTGACAGGGCACGCTCCGCCGCGCGGGCCGCCCGGATGAATTCACGAATCCTCGTCGCGTCCTTCACGCCACGCTCACGCTCGACGCCGGAACTCACGTCCACGCCGAACGGCCGCACCGCACGCACGGCCTCTGCGACGTTCGCAGGGTGCAGTCCGCCGGCAAGTACCAACTGCGTCGCGCGCGCGAGATCTGCGGCCGCGCTCCAGTCGGCGCGCTCGCCCACGCCGCTGCGCGCGCTTTCGAACAGGCAGCGACCGGGCAGCGACGCAAAATCCACGGCACCGTTGCGCAATACCGGCAGGATTCGCAGGGCCGCGGGCAATCGCAGGCCCGTCAGGTCGCCGGCATCGGTCTGCAACCAATCCGGCGCGACCGCGTCGAGCACCGCATCCACCAGCGCCTGCGACGGATGCAGGAACACCGCCACGCGTTCGATGCCCGGCGGCACCGCACGCTGCAGTTCGCGCGCAGTCGCCAGCGGCAGGTTGCGCGGCGACGCCTCGTGGAACACAAACCCCACCGCATTCGCGCCTGCGGCGGCCGCGGTCTCGATCGCGCTCGTCGTGCGCAGCCCGCAGATCTTGATCCACAACGGCACCATCGGCTCTCACGGCAAGGCCTTGCGGCCCGCCTCCACCAGTTCATGCACGGCGCGCGCCGGGTCGGGACGCCGCATCAGGCTCGTGCCCACGAGCGCGAGCCGGTAACCGAGCCGCGCCACGCGTGCCGCATCCGCCGGGGTCAGCACGCCGCTTTCGGCGACCGCCGGCCAATCGAGCGGCAGGCGGCCACGCAGGTTCGCGAAGCGTCGCGGGTCGATCTCGAGCGTCTCGAGATCACGGCAATTGAGTCCCATCAGGATCTGCTCGTCGCGGCCCTGGCGTTCGCGCGCGATGGATTCGGCGATCTCGAGATCGCCGGCGTCGAAGGCTTCGAGCAGCACGAACAGGCCCAGCTCCGCGGCGCAGTCGAGCATCGCGATGACCTGGTCGCGCGGCACCATGCGGACGATCAGCAGCACGCCCGACGCGCCGTACGCGCGCGCCTCGATCACCTGGTACGGGTCCACCAGGAAATCCTTGCGCATGGCCGGGACGCCGTACGGCTGCAGTGTGTCGGCCGCGAGCCGCAGGTGTTCGAGGTCGCCATCGAAGCGCGTCGGCTCCGTAAGGATCGAGCAGATGGCGGCGCCACCCTCGGCATATGCCTCGAGACGGCGCACCGGGTCGAGCGTCGCGGCCGACAGGTCGCCGAGCGACGGCGAACGCAGCTTCAGCTCGGCGATCACGTCGAAGCCGTGGCGTTCCATCCGCAGCGGCGGAGGCGTCGGCGTGCCCAGAACGGCGGCGCGCAGCGCTGCTTCCGGCACACGCTCGCGCGCCTCAGCGACGCGCTGCAGGCCGGATTGGAGCATGTCGGAGAGGAGGCCCATGGGACTAGGGGATAGGGGATAGGGGATGGGGGATAGTCGGAGGCGCGGCGGGAGCACCAAGTGCAGTAGCAAGACGATGTGAGAAGAAGAGCGAAGCGTTCATCACTATCCCCTATCCCCCATCCCCTATCCCCTCGCCTCGCGGCCGAACGCCGCGAGGCGCTCCAGCAGCCGCGCGGCATCCCCGCGCTCGATCGCTGCACGGGCGGCCACGACGCCCGCCGCGGCGCTGGGCACGGCTCCGCTGACCTCGAGCGCGAGCGCCGCGTTGAGCACGATGGCGTCGCAGTGCGGGCCATGGTCACGACCCTCGAAGACCGCGCGCAGCCCCGCCGCGTTCTGCTCGGCGTCGCCGCCCGCGAGGTCGGCGGGTGTGCAGCGCTGCAGGCCGAGGTCGAGCGGATCGCGCACTTCGCGCGTGACCTTGCCGGGCTGCACGTCGTACAGCTCGAACGGCCCGACGGGCGTCGCCTCGTCCCAGCCCGGCTCGCCGTGAATGACGAACACGCGCTGGATCGGCATGCCCGCGAGCGTCTCTGCCATCAGCTTCGCGGCCTCGTGGCTGTAGGCACCGATCAGGCTGAACGGCGGCTCGGCGGGATTCGTGAGCGGACCCAGCAGGTTGAACACGGTGCGCACGCCGAGCGCGCGACGCACGGGCGCCACTTCCTTCATCGCCGGGTGATAGTGCGGCGCAAACAGGAAAGTGAACCCGGTGGCGGCCACGCAGTCGCCCGCCGCCTGTTCATCCAGCGGCAGGGGCAACCCCAGCGCTTCGAGCAGGTCGGCGCTGCCGGAACGGCTCGAGACCGAGCGATTGCCGTGCTTCACCACGCGCACGCCCATCGCGGCCACGAGCAGCGCAGCGCCGGTCGAGAGATTGAAACTGCCCGAGGCATCGCCACCGGTGCCGACGATGTCGATCGCCGGCGGCCCGGGCGGCAGCTGCGGCCGGCGCGCCAGCGAGCGCATCGCGCCCGCGAAGCCACGCACCTCGTCCGGCGTGATGCCCTTCGAACGCAGCGCGGCAAGCAGCGCGCCCGACATCGCCGGGGCCACCGACGGATCGGTGAGCGCGACCAGCAGCTCACCCGCCTCCCGCTCGCGCAGGTCGCGCCGCTGCAGCAGCCGCTCGAGGATCTCGCGCAGTTCGATCATGGCACTGCCTCAGGGCCCGCGGCGTCCGCCGCGGAGCTTCAGGAAGTTGCCGAGCAGCAGCGGACCATCCGGCGTCAGCACGCTCTCCGGATGGAACTGCACGCCCTCGACCATCAATTCCTTGTGGCGCACGCCCATGATCTCGCCCTCGGGGGTACGCGCTGTCACTTCGAGCGTCGCGGGCAGCGACTCTGGCCGCGCGATCAGCGAGTGGTAACGCCCCGCCTGGAACGGTTGCGGCATGCCTGCGAGGATGCCGCGACCGTCGTGATGCACCGGCGAGACCTTGCCGTGCATCAGCCGGCCCGCGCGCACCACTTCACCGCCGAACACCTCGACGATGGACTGGTGGCCGAGGCACACGCCCAGCACCGGCAGCCGCCCCGCGAACGCCTCGATCATCGTCATCGAGACACCGGCGTCGCGCGGCGTACCGGGGCCCGGCGAGATGCACAGGTGGGTGGGCGCCAGCGCCTGCGCTTCAGCGACGGTGATCGCGTCGTTGCGATGCACCAGCACGTCGGCACCGAGCACCAGGAACGCCTGCACGAGGTTGTAGGTGAAACTGTCGTAGTTATCCACGAGCAGCAGGCGGGGCGCACTCATCACAGGCCCTCCCGCGCGAGCTCGAGCGCGCGTCGCAGCACGGCGCTCTTGGCGAGCACCTCGCGGTACTCGGTCGCCGGCACGCTGTCGGCGACGATGCCGGCACCGGCCTGGATAGTGTAGGTGTCGCCATGGAACACCATGGTGCGGATCGTGATCGCCTGGTCCATGTCACCGCCGTGTCCGAAGTAGCCCACCGTGCCGCCGTAGAAGCCGCGGCGCACCGGCTCGAGCTCGTCGATGATCTCCATGGCGCGCACCTTCGGGGCACCCACCAGCGTGCCGGCCGGGAACGCCGCCGCAAACAGGTCGAACGCGTCGCGGCCCGGCGCGAGCACGCCGTTCACGCCGCTCACGATGTGCATCACGTGGCTGTAGCGCTCGATCGAGCGGAAGGGGTGCACGTTCACGGAGCCGGCTGTGGCGACGCGACCGAGATCGTTGCGGGCGAGATCCACCAGCATCACGTGCTCGGCGTTCTCCTTCGGGTCGGCGAGCAACTCGGCCTCGAGTGCCGCGTCCTCGCCCGTGTCGGCGCCGCGCGGGCGCGTGCCGGCGATCGGCCGCATCGTCGCCCGCGTCCCATTCAGCTTCACGAGCGCCTCCGGCGACGAGCCCACGACGACGCGGTCGCCGAGGTCGCAGTAATACATGTAGGGCGACGGGTTCAGCAGGCGCAGCGCGCGGTAGGTCTCGAACGGATCGAGGTCACAGCGGCCCTTGAAGCGCACCGACAGCACCAGCTGGTAGACGTCGCCCGCCGCGATGTATTCCTGCGTGCGCGCCACGCGCTGCACGAATTCCTCCTCGGACAGGCTCGCCTCCGCGGCGCTGAAGCTCGCCTGCCAGGCAGGGCCCGGTAGCCCACCCCGCAGCGCGCGGATGATTTCGCGGCGCAGCCCCTGCCGCTCGTGCTCGGGGCCCGCGTGCAGCAACGCGGCGCGGCGGGTCAGGTGGTCGAACACCAGCAGCGAGCGCGGCGCGATGTAGTGCGCCTCGGGGCTGTCGTCGTCCTTGCGCGCGTGCGACGGCAGCCTCTCGAAGTAACGCACGAGGTCGTAGCTCGCGACGCCGACCAGCCCGCCGTGCAGCGGGAACCCGGCGTCACCCGCCTCGGGGCGAGGCGCCTCGGCCAGCGCGCGGCGCAGGACGGCAAGCAGGTCGGCTTGGGTCGCCGGCCGCGGCAGGCGTTCGCTGCCGAGCTTCAGCCCGGACGCGTCGAGCCGGAACTCGAGGCTGTCGCCGAACCCGATGAAGGAGTAACGCGCCAGGCGTTCACCGCCCTCCACGCTTTCCAGCAGGAAGCGCGGCCGGAATGGCTTCAGCTTCAGGTAGGCCGACACCGGGGTGTCGAGGTCGGCCGAGATGTCGAACAGACTGGTCGTCACTTACGGTTCCTCTGTCGCGAGGATCCGGGGACGCACAACAAAAAACCCATCCCCGGTGGCTCGCGGAGATGGGTCCCAAGATTCCTGCGAACGAGACGCGCGCGTCCGGGCCCACTCCTTCAGGAGTGGCGCCACCACCATGGGCGAGCGAGGGCGTATTGCGGGCGAACGTGCATCTTGCGCCGCAGTATCCACGGGGGACCGGGGAGCGTCAACCGCGCCCCACGGGCAATCGCGGCACCGGGTGCCCGGGCCTACAATGCGGACCTCTCCCGGTCATACGGACGCCCACTCGTGAAAGCGGACTCCCTCGGCGGCATTCCCCTCCGGCGCATCGCCTCGGTCTTTGAAGCCGAGCGGGAAAGCTACGTCTCGACGCATCCGCGGTCCCTGGCGTTGGCGGGCCACGGCATCGCCGGTTTCTACCAGGGCGTGCCGATGCACTGGATGCGCGACTGGTCCATGCCCTACCCGTTCCTGGTCGAGTCGGCCCACGGCGCCGTCCTGCGTGACGTCGATGACAATGAGTACGCCGACTTCTGCCTCGGCGACACCGGTTCGATGTTCGGCCACTCGCCGGCCCCGGTCGTCGAGGCCATCGCGCGACAGGCGGGCAAGGGCCTCACCTACATGCTGCCCACCGCGGACGCGATCGAGGTGGGCCGATTGCTCGCCGAGCGCTTCGGACTGCCGCACTGGCAAGTGGCGACCACGGCCACCGACGCGAACCGTTTCGCGCTGCGGGTCGCGCGCGCGGTCACCGGCCGGCCGAAGGTCCTGGTATTCAACGGCTGCTACCACGGTACCGTGGACGAGACGTTCGTGCGGTTGATCGACGGTCGCGCGGTGAACCGACCCGGACTGCTCGGCCAGGTGGCGGACCTCACGCAGCTGGCGCGCGTCGTCGAGTTCAATGACGTCGCGGCACTGAGAACGGCGCTGGCGCACGGCGACGTGGCCTGTGTGATCACCGAACCGGTGATGACCAATTCGTGCATGGTGCTGCCCGAGCCCGGCTTTCACGCCGAACTGCGGCGCCTCACCCGCGAGACCGGCACGTTGCTGCTCATCGACGAGACGCACACGATTTCGACCGGTCCCGGCGGATACACCCGCGCCTTCGGCCTCGAGCCCGACCTGTTCGTACTCGGCAAGCCCGTGGCGGGTGGCGTGCCCGCGAGCGTCTGGGGATTCACCGACGAAGTCGCGCAGCGGCTCGACGCGGTCCGCGAGCAGGCGCCGCCGGGCCACTCCGGCATGGGCACCACGCTGTCCGCCAACGCCCTGTCGCTTGCTGCGATGCGCGCCACGCTCGAGCACGTGATGACGGCCGATGCGTACGCACACATGGATTCGCTCGCCGCCCGCCTCGCCAGCGGGCTGCAGCTGGTGCTGACGACCTACGACGTCGCGTGGCACGTGGTGCGTGTGGGGGCGCGCGTCGAGTTCATCTGCGCGCCGGGCCCGCTGCGCAACGGCACAGAGGCCGAAGCCGCGCACGCGCCGGCGCTCGAGCGGGCGATCCATCTTGCCTTGTTGAACCGAGGTTGCCTGATCGCGCCGTTCCACAACATGATGCTGGTGTCGCCGGCCACGACGGCGGCCCAGGTCGAGACGCTCGTCCAGGCGTTCGAGTCCGTGGTGGCGAGCCTGGCGCTGGACCTCGGCACCTGGCTGTGAACAGAATCGCCGATCTCGGCAAGGCCGGCCGCTGAGCCGCCGCGCCCTCGGGGAAGAACGACATGAACCTGCTGCAGACCCTGCAAGAGATCGTGGGCGCCGAGCACGTGCTGACGGGCGACGACGTCCGCGGTCGCTTCGTGAGCTGGATCGACCAGGGCCCCTGCCAGGCGCTCGCGATCGTCCGCCCGGGCAGCACCGAACAGGTCTCCAGGGTGCTGGCTGCGTGCCACGCAGCGGGACAGGCGGTCGTACCCATGGGCGGACTGACCGGCCTCGTGCGCGGCTGCGTCGCCGGTCTGGACGAGATCGGCCTGTCGCTCGAACGCATGCACCGCGTCGAATCGGTCGATCCGATGAATCGCACCATCACGCTGGAAGCGGGCGTGCCGCTGCAGGTGGTGCAGCAGGAGGCCGAGCAACATGGCCTGCTGTATCCCGTGGACTTCGGGGCACGTGGGTCCGCCCACATCGGCGGCAGCGTCGCGACCAACGCGGGCGGCAATGGCGTGATCCGCTACGGCATGACGCGCGATTCGGTGCTCGGCCTCGAGGCAGTGCTCGCGGACGGCACGGTCATCTCGGCGATGAACCGGATGATCAAGAACAACGCCGCCTACGACCTCAAGCAGCTGTTCATCGGCACCGAAGGTACGCTCGGCGTCGTGACCCGGCTGGTGCTGCGCCTGCGCGAAGCGCCACGCAGCAACCAGACAGCGATGGTCGCCTGCACCGGATTCGGCGACGTCACGCAGCTGCTCAAGCACATGGACGCCGCGCTGGGCGGATCGCTGGCGGCGTTCGAAGTGATGTGGAACGAGTTTTACCGTCTCGTGACGACGCCGCCCGCCAAGGGCACGCCGCCGATCGGACAGGAGTATCCGTACTACGTGCTGCTCGAAAGCTCGGGCGGCGACGCCGTGCGCGACCAGGCGCGCTTCGAGGAAGCGCTGGGCGAGGCCATCGAGGCCGGGCTCGTGGCGGACGCCGTGGTCGCGTCATCCGAGGCGCAGCGCGAGGCGCTGTGGGCGCTGCGCGACGACGTCGAGATGTTCTTCCGCATCGGCATGCCGGTCACGTTCGACATCAGCCTGCCGGTGACCGAGATGGAGGCGTACCTGGCGGAAGTGCTCGCACGCCTCGAGCGAGAGTGGCCCGAGTATCAGCGCTTCGTCTTCGGCCACCTGGGCGACGGCAACCTGCACATCATTGCCGCGGGGCCGCCGAGCCGGGCGGCGCGGCACGGCATCGAGCGGTGCGTCTACGAACCGCTGGCGGCACGCGGCGGCTCGGTGTCGGCGGAGCACGGCATCGGGCTCGAGAAGCAGCCCTGGCTTGCGCTGTCGCGCAGTGCGGCGGAGCTCGACCTGATGCGACGGATCAAGGCCGTGCTCGACCCGAAGGGCATCCTCAACCCGGGCCGCGTGCTGCCGAACTGACCGCACCCCCGGCGCGCGCTTCAGTCGCGCGCGAGTACGGCCCGGAGCGGCAACGGCCCCGCGCCGGCCAGCTCCTCGACCTGCGCCAGGAACAACTCCGCCGCCGCGATGGCGTCGATCAGCGCATCGTGCGACGCATACGTCGGCAGGTTGTATCGATCGCGCAGCGCCGCGAGGCGCAGTTCTCCTCTCACGGGTTCACGCCCCTGCCGCACGCTGCTGCGGTGCGCGAGCTGCAGGGTATCCACCGTCGGCACGAGCAGCCCGCCGCCGAAACAGCGCCGGCAGGCGGCAGCAACGAAACCACACTCGGTGGTTGCGTAATGGGCGATCAGCACGCGGCCTGCAAGGACGCCAAGCAGCTCCTCCAGCACGGCACACGGGGGCTCGCCCGCCCCAGCCTCGTCGTCGGTGATGGCGTGGATGACCGCGCTGCGCTCCGGCATGGCCTTCGACGTGCGCACCAGTCGGCGTGTTGCCGTGGACAGGTCGATCGACGCGCCGCGCAGCAGCACCCAGCCGAAGCTCACGATCTCTTCCGTGCGTGGGTCGCTGCCGGTCGTCTCGAGATCCAGGGCCACGTACTCGAGCGCGCGCCAGTCCGAGCGCACGGCTGGAAATGGCACCTCGTAGTAGCGGCGCAATGGACCGTCCGGGACCGTGCTGGCGAGCCGTCGCCGGCGCCATTCGCGCGGCAGCAGGTCTCGCAGGTTCACAGCGGCAGGCGATCGCCGTGAGCAGCGCTCAGCGAGCGCTGCATGGTGGCGATGGCGGCGAATGCGTCCTTGAGATGGCGCCGCTCCATTGCCGTCAGCGCGTCCGGAGCGACGAAATTGTCGACCGGCGCGTGGTTGCGCAGCTGCGTCGCGTGCTGGCGCGCCCGCAGCGTCCAGATGAACTCGAAGGCGTTCTGCAGCGTCTCGGCTCCCTCGGCGGTGAGCGCTCCCTGCCCGGCCGCGTCCCGCAGGCGCTGCTGCGTGGCGACCGTGTCGATGCCGCCCGACAGCGAATAGACGCGCGCGAGATCGACGATGGGCAGCAGGCCGCGCTTCTTCAGGTCCACCTCGCCTTCATGGGCGCCGGATCGTGCCACGACGAAGTTGCGGAAGAACCCGATCGGCGGCTGGTTGCCGAGCGCGTGCCCGGCGAGATAGGCCAGGAACACCTTGGCGCCGACGGTCTCGGGCAGGATCGCCGCCATCAGCTGCTGCCGCAGGCTGTCTTCCCCCCACACCGTCCGCATGTCGAAGAAGTTCACGGCCAGCGTGACCGTCTTGTGGTCGGTGCGCTGCAGCCAGGCACGGAAATAGCCTTTCCAGGCGGCGAGCGGCTGGCGCCAGAGCGGATTCGACGCCATGACGTTGCCCGGGCACCTGACGTAGCCGGCTTCGTGCAGCCCCTCGTTCACGAACCGGGACAACGCCGTGAAATAGTCGCCGTGCCCGGCGGCCACGAAACTGTCGTCGAGGACGATGGCATTGTCCTGGTCGGAGCAGAGCGTGAGTTCGCCGCGACCCTGCGACCCGGTGGCGACCCAGGCGAACGGCACCGGCGGTTGCCCCAACTGGTCGATCGCAAGATCGATGAGCCGGCGCGTCACCGCATCGCAGACCGACGTGATCGCCTGCCCGAGCTGCCGCGCGGTCGCCTGCGCGGACACCAGTTGCAGGTGCAGCTCGCGCACTTCTGCGACCGCCTCGCGCAGCGCCGCAACGGAACCGCAGCGCCCGACGCGATCCGCAAAATACAGCGGATTCGTGGCCTGCGCGCGCAGCAGGTCATGCGTGGATACCAGGCCGTGCAGCTCGTTGCCGTCGACCACGGGCAGGTGATGGATGCGCCGATGGCTCATCGTCATGAGCGCCTCGAAGGCCGACGCGAACCGTGAGACCGTCAGTGGCGCGGGCGTCATGACCTCCCGCAGCGGCGTACTGCCGTCGAGCCCGGCGGCGACGCAGCGCGAGCGCAGGTCGCGGTCGGTGACGATGCCCTGCAGCGCACCGTCCTCGGCGACCAGCAGCGACGAGACGCGTTCGTGCGTCATCAGCACTGCGGCCTCGCGCACCGGCAGGCCGGGTGGCGCGGTCACGGGCCTTCGTGAGATCAGGTCGCAGACCCTGAGGTGCAGCAGGTCCCCACCGGTCCGCGGTGAGTCGTGCACGAACTCGCCCGCCCGGCGCAGGCGATCGACGATGGCGCGGTCAAAGCTGCGGTCGAATGCCGGGTGGTCGCGGCGCAGTTCGGCGAGCACCGCGCCCGCCATGACGTAGACCAGGGTGTCCTCGGCCGTCACGCCGCTGCGCGGTGGCTCGTCCGCCGAATCGACGGCCGTGGGATCGAAGATGTCGCCCTCGGCGAGCTTCTCGACCAGCGCACCCGTCGGGTCGCGGATCTCGACCGCGCCCTTGCGCAGGACATACAGGCTGGACGGGTCGGCGTCGGACGGCGGGAAGCCGGCACCCCGGCGCAGGTAGCGTACCGTCAGGCGACGAGGCAGCGCCTCGAGCGCCGCGTCGGGCAGCGACACGAACGGGGGGCGCCCGGCGAGAAACTCCCGGACATCGTGGAGCTCACTGACCACCGCGTGACTGTAGCCGACCGGCGGGCGGCGGGCCATTTGGAAAGCCGCAGGGCCAGCGGCCGGTTGCACGCGCCGCGGCAGGATTGGCTACCCTTGCGCCATGCAGCAAGCCTGGCAGGTACTGATCCGCAACGCGCTGGTCTTCGACGGCACGGGCAACCCGGCGCGGCACGAGGACCTCGCCGTCGCCGGCGGGCGGATTGCCGCCCGCGGCCCGTCACTCGACCCTGCGCGCGCCGAACGGGTGATCGACGCAACCGGCCGGTGGCTGATGCCAGGACTGCTCGACATCCACACCCACCTCGACCTCGAGGTCGAGCTGGCGCCCGGCCTGCCGGAATCGGTGCGCCACGGCACGACCACCGTGGTCGTGGGCAACTGCAGCCTCGGTACCGCCTTCGGCGCGCAGCGCCGCGACGGCGAAGACCCGATCCTCGACTGCTTCACGCGCGTCGAGAACATTCCGAAGTCGGTGCTGCGCAAGGTCGTCGATCGCATCGACTGGACCGACACTGCCGGCTACCTGCAGCACCTCGGCCGGTTGCCGCTGGGCCCGAACGTCGTGCCACTGATCCCGCACTCGATGTTGCGCATCGAAGTGATGGGGACAGCCGCCGCGGTTGCGCGCGAACCGACGGCCGGCGAGCTCACGCGCATGTCCGGGTTGCTCGAGCAGGCGATGCAGCAGGGTTATGCGGGATTCTCGACCGACGCGATTCCCTTCCACTATCTCGCCAACGCGCCGCACACCAACAAGCGCGTGCCGACGCAGTACGCATCACTCGGCGAACTGCGCACGCTGCTCGAGGTGGTGCGCGGACACGACCGCGTCTGGCAGTGCACGCCCGACGCGTCGAACCGCGTCGCGACGTTCCTGAGGTTCTTCCTCACCAGCGGCCGGCTGTTCGGCCGCCCGCTCAAGACCTCGGCGCTCACGGCTGTGGATCTCACCCACGAGCGGCGCACGTGGAAGCTCTTCCCGTTGATTGCGGACCTGCTGAACTCGAAGCTGCTCGACGGCCGCTTCCACTTCCAGGTGCTGGCGACGCCGTTCCGCATGTTCGCGGAGGGCGCGATCTGCCCGATCTTCGAGGAATTCGCATCGTCCCGGCAGCTGATGGCGTGCGACATCGAGGACGTGGAGGCGCGTCGCCGCACCATGGCAACCGACGCGTTCGGCGAGCTGTTCGTGCGCGAGTGGCACGATGCCGGCGCGGTCTCGACGTTCAACCGCGACCTCGACGCGCTGACCATCGAGCGCTGCCCGGTGCCGGAATGGCGGGGCGAGACGTTCGGCGCCGTGTACCGGCGGCTGTGCGACCATCAGTCCGGCCGTCACGACGTGGCGCGCAGCCCCGTCGAAGCCGAAGCGCTCGCCTCGTTTCCGAACCCGATCGGCCGCGAGGGAGCGCTGCTGCTGCACCTCGTGCGTCGCTACGACCGCGACCTGCGCTGGTGGTTCACGGTGGCGAACGACCGGCCCGAGGTGCTGGAAAAGCTGCTGTTCCACCCGCATATGCTGCCAGGCTTCAACGACAGCGGTGCGCACCTGGTCAACCTGGCGTTCTTCGACGGCAACCTGCTCATGCTGCAGGTCGCGCAGCGTGACTCGCTCGGGAAGGTCGCGCACGCAGTGAAGCGGCTGACGCGCGAGCCCGCGGCGTTCTTCGGCGTGGACGCGGGCAGCATCGACGTGGGCGCGCAGGCCGACATCGTGCTGGTGGACCCGGAAGCCCTGCGCACCTACGACACCGACGCCAACCGCCGGATGGTGTACCGCGACATCTTCGAGCACGAGCAGCTGGTGAACCGCTCGGACGGCGTCGTGACCAGCGTTTTCATCGCTGGCGAGCAGGTCTGGGACGGGGCGGGGTTCACGGGCGCGCTGGGCACGCGCAAGTTAGGCCGGCCCCTGGCCGCGAACTCGGTCGTCGTGGAGTAGCCCGGCCTACAGCGATCCCGCCGCGCGCGCCAGCCGCAGCCGGGCGAGCGCTGCATCCAGCGTCGCGTTGTCGCGATTGTTCAGCGCCTGCACGCGCAGCGTCTCCGCCTCGAACAGCTGAGTCTGCGTGCCGAGGCCCGCGCCGTAGCGTTCCCTCGCGATGCGCAGGTTCTCCTCGGCCTGTTCCACGGCGCCTGCGGTGACCTGCACGCGCTGCCGCGTCTCCTCGACGCCGAGCCACGACTGCCGCACCTGCAACGCGATCAGCGACTCGACGTCTTCGCGCTGCTCCTCGGTCGCACGGCGATTGCGCTCCATCGCTGCCGCGCGCTTGTGCGACTGGCCGCCGTCGAACAGTGCCCATTGGAAGCCGACGCCCGCCATCGCGAATTCCTCGTCGTCGAGGAACTGGTTCTCGAGGTAGTTGTAGCCGCCGCTCACGCTCACCTGCGGCAGCACGCGTGACCGCTCGACCCTGGCCATCTGGCGGTACGCCTTGGCCTGCTCGCCGAGGGCCGCAAGTTCGGTGCGGCGCTCGGTCGCGAGCTGCACGAGCGCCGCGAGATCGGCCGGCAGCGCCTCGGGTTCCGGGACCTGCTCCTCGAGCGAGGCGACCCGGTCCAGCGGCTCACCGAGGCGCCGGTTGTACGCGGCCTGCGCGATCTCCGCGGCGTTCGCGGCACGCAGCCGGTTCTGCCGGGCGTCGGCCAGCGTCACCTGCACCGCGAGCAGCTCGTTCTTCGGCACCAGTTCTCGCTCGTACATCGCGCCGATGTCACCGACCAGCGACTCGAGCGTGCGCACGTTGCTGTCGGCGACGGCGAGCGCCTTGCGGGCACGCAGCACCTCCACGTACGACTCCGCGACCGCGAGCTTCAGGTCCTGCTCGGCGCCGAGCGCGTGGGCGCCGGCACCGCGGCCACGCGCTTCGGCCGCCGCGATGCTCGACGAGATGCGCCCGCCGGTGAACAGCGGCACGCTGAGCGTGGCCGAACCCATCGCGAAATCGTCGCCGCCGAACAGCTCCGGCGGTGTGATCGGCAGCCCCGTGAACGTGAAGTCGAAGGCCGGTGCGTCGTCGAACCAGGCGTAGCTGCCGCCCACCGCAAGCGTCGGCCAGCGTTGCGCACGGGCCGCCGAGGCGTCCAGTTGCGCGGCCTCGGCCTGGCTGCGGACCGCGGCCAGGCCGCGATCCTGCTGTGCCGCACGCGCCCACGCGTCGTGCAGCGTCTCCGCCGGGGCCACGGGCGCAGCCAGCACGCCCGCCACCACAGCGGCCAACATCGTCCGACGCACGGCGCCTGCCTTCATCCGTCCGCTCCCGTCACTTCGATTTCAGGGACTCGATGCCCAGCGTGCTCAGCACGTACTTCTCGTAGAGCGGCGCCACCGAGCCCGTCTTCACCTTGCGCAGGAAGTACTTCTCGAAGGCCACCTTGGCGAGGTGCACCCACTTGCCTTCCTTCGCCCAGGTGACGTTGCGCGGCGGGATCTGCGGCAGCGCGACGAACGCCGCACCGGTGTCGCCGAAGTCGGCGAGGCAGATCGCGTTCCAGGTGCCACGCGCCTGGGCCGGCGTGCCGGCGATGTCGGCTGCGACGTTCTCGCAGATGGCACTCACCATCGATTCAATCATGTAGCCGGTCTTCGGCGCACCGGTCGCGACCGGAGTCGCCTCGACGGGCGGGATCGCGACGCACACGCCGGCCGAGTAGATGTTGGGATACTTCTTCGACCGCTGGTGCGCGTCGATCAGCACGAAGCCTCGAGGGTTGCACAGTTCGGGCACGGCGGCGACTGCGTCCACGCCCTTGAACGCGGGGATCACCATCGAGTACTTGAAGGGCAGCTTGTGCTCCTTCTTCACCGAGCCGTCCTCGTTGTGCTCGGCGACCGTCATCATGCCGGCCTCGACGCCGACGACCTTGGCGTTGGTGATCCAGTTGATGTGCCGCTGGCGCAGCACCGATTC
>Ga0105090_10000843_pt1 | contig 15828 bp, 7 predicted proteins | sample PPLLak3March2015_FD_79110 | JGI IMG/M metagenome (GOLD analysis project Ga0105090, IMG submission 79110) | Freshwater sediment microbial communities from Prairie Pothole Lake near Jamestown, North Dakota, USA - PPLs Lake P7 Core (1) Depth... | ecosystem: Environmental > Aquatic > Freshwater >... | reverse complement strand
CACGAATGATTCGCGGGCGTCGATGACGATATTGTCGGGAGTGAACTCGTTGTCTCCGCCGTCATTCGTGGCATTGTTCAGGAGAACATTCCCCATGGTCAGAGAGTTACCCGAAATTTCGATGAAGATGCCATTGCCTCCGTTGCCATGAACGAGGTTGTGCCGGACGATATTGAGGTTGTTCGGGTTGCCTGGGACACCGTCGATCCAGATGCCGACGCCTCGCCCCTGGTTGTCGTCCTCGCGGAATCGTCCGTTGTGATGGCAGATGTTGAAATACACCTGGTTCCCTTCCTGAAGGTTGGTGTACTCCCAGAGCTTGATGCCGAAGGTCCACTGATGCTGCTCTTCGAAATCGCGATGTGCGCTTTGATAGTTACCGTTCCCGTGACACTCGTTGCGACGGATGACTGCATTTCTCCCGGGCCCCAGGAGAGCGATTCCGCCGGTGCCGTTGAAGCGTGCCATGTTGTCTTCGATCGTCGCGTTCTCGTAGATGCTGTTGCCGCTGAGGTCGATCCCGATGTGCCAGTTCCACTCCGCGACATTGTGATGCAACCGCACATTCGAGCCCGGGTTCCATGCCTGAAACCCGCTCAGGTTCGCATGTCGAGCCGTGATACCTTCGAGCACGACGTGATGCCGCCCGCCGAATCCCACACATGAATCGCGAGCTCCGGCTTCGATCCCAGGTGAGTTGAATACGAGATCGGGATCACCGCCCGACGAGTACAGGTGGAGGGCGTCCGCTTCCCAGAACCAGTCGTAGTCGTTCTCCAACTCGTTTCGGCTGGCCTTCCGATCTCCGAAGATCCCGTCGATGAAGACCTGCTGCGGGCGGGTCGTGTAGCTGGCCGTGTACACGTTGCCGGTGCTGTGGGTCCATCCGGTCACGAGGTCCGAGGCCGACAGTACGGCCGACCCGCGTCCCGTGAGGATGATTGGATGGTCGACCGTTCCGTCCGCGTTCAGGTAGAGAGTGGACCGGAAGACGCCGCCCTCGCTGCACAGCACAATCACGTCCCCAGGCGAGAAGTCGTTACGAAGGTATGTGTCCATGTCCATTGCGGTCATCGGGTTGGCGCAGGCGTTCGCGGCTTCTTTGCTCCGAGCCATTCCGTCTGCCCGGATGTGGTACGTTCCTGCCGCAGCCTGGTCCGCTGTAGCCAGCACTGCGAGCAGCGGAAGAGCGATCTGCCAGCGCTGCCGCTGGGACCTCGAGACGGACGATCGGCGCATCATGATCACCCAGTGTAACCGCGATCTGTGTCGTCTTGGCGTGCCTCACATGACTCGTGTTCAGCGAAGCCGGGTCGACAGAACCTGTGCCGAAGGCACGGATCGCCCCGCGGAGAGCCGCCCGATTGGCACCAGATGCTTTCAGCCAGCAATGGGGCCTTGAATCAATATGATGATGTTTCCTGCCCGGTGGCTTGGAGAGACCATCTAACGAGATCGCCGGTCTCAAACCCATCGTAGAAGACCGGTGCGCGGCCGTTTGAAAAACAGTAGGCGCCGACCTCCCAACCATTTCCGAGTGATTCCTGTGCTGTCGTCTCGAGAGATTGTGTCCAGAGTGACGGTTCCAGCAGGCATTCACTGTATTCGCTTCCCAGATCGTCGCCTGTGTCTCGGCATGGCGATGAGTCCGACAGATACAGCGAGTTCGGTGAAGATCCAGCGAGCCCTGGGTCCCCGGGAACTGAATGAGCTGGAAGACCGTAGGCGGCCTCCCAGGCATCATACCAGGCGTAGTTGATACCGCTCCATCGGATGAAGCCTGCGCGCTCTTCGTCGAAGTTGTTGAACTCGTACCGATTCCCGGAGCCGCGCGGGCCCTCGTTGTCGCCGCCGAAGAGTGCGACGAAGTTGTGCTCGCTCGCGCCGACGACGATGTTGTTCTTGACGATGTTGTTGTCGACTGAGCAGCCGCTGCAGCCGTAGGTGACGACTTTCAGCCCGTATCGCCCGCCCACGCTGGTGTTGTTGAACACCAGGTTGTTCTCGCTCACGAAGCCCTCGCGGGCGTCGATCGCGATATTCGCTGGAGCAAACTCGTTAATGCCCCCGGTGACACCTGCGTTGTTGAAAAGCACGTTGCCGAGGACCACCGTGTTGCTCGAGATCTCGATGAAGATTCCGTTGCCGCGATTGTCATGGATGAGGTTGTGGCGCACGGCGTTGGGGGTCTGAGCATCACCGGGCACTCCGTCGACCCAGATCCCGACGCCGATGCCCTGGTTGAGTTCCCCGTTCTCCCGTCCATTATCGAAACACTCGTTGGAGAACACTTCGTTGCCCTTCTGATCAGATTGGGCCTCCCACAGCTTGATTCCGAAGGTCCACCGATGTTGATCCTCGAACATGGTCTCTGCGCTCTGGTGCTTGCCGTTGGCGTAGCAGTAGTTGCCGTGAATCTGCGAGTATCTGCCGGAGCCGAAGAAGCCGATACCGCCGGTGCCGTTATAGCGAGCTATGTTGTCCTCAATCGTGATGTGCTCGTAGGGTGAGGTCCCGATGAGCTCGACGCCGACGTGCCAGTTCCACTCCGCGACGCAGTTCCTGATCGTCAAGTGATCGCCAGGATTCCAGCTTCTGAACCCGCTGATGTTCGCGTGGCGAGCGGTCAGTCCTTCGATCACAACATGCGCGAGTCCGTCGAAACCGACCGCGACATCTCGGACGCCGGCCTCGATTCCCGGAGCGGTGAACACGGCAACCGGATTGCCGGGCTCCGAAAAGGCATACAGCACGTTCGCCTCCCAGAACCAGTCTCCTGTGTCGCTGAGCTGCTCGCGGTTCTCTTTCCGATTACCGAACTCGCCGTCGAAGAACACCTGCTGGGGTTGCGGTACGAGAGCAGCGGAGAAGACTCCGCCGCCCTGAGGCTGCCAGTTCGAAACCAGATTCGATGCAGTAAACACCGCGGTCCCACGGCCGTCGTAGATGATCGGTGATTCCGCGGTGCCACCTCTGTCAAGGTACAGAGAGGATCGGAAGACGCCCCCTTCGTGGCAGAGGATGATCCGATCGCCCGGCTGAAGGTCTTGGGTCTGGAGATTCTGGATGTTCAAGGCGGTCTCGCGGGATGCACAGCTCACCGCCGACGGCCCCGAATCAGCCAGCCCGTCTGCCCGCACGTGGATGGTCGCCGCGTCCGATGGCCTCGTGCAGAGGTTCAGTGAGAGCGCGAGCGTGCCAAGTAATGAACATCGCCGAATGACGAGAATTGACAGCCCGGCCAATCTGGCCGTGGCTGTCGACGACGAGGGCGTCAATAACATCATGCAGATTCGCCGTGGAGTCTACCCCATTCCTCAGATCTCGAGAAGTCAACGGAGATGGAGGCAGGCTTCGCCGGTCTTCCGCGACAGCGGACGTCGACCGGGACGTGGCGAATCGCAGCGCTGCCGATAGCCATCCTGAAGGAGCCGTCGATCCGGCGCTGCCACGAACTGAGCCTCGTGTGAACGAGTGAATTCGAATCCGTCGTCGGAACGACGAGAGTCAGGGTGCTGCCGACGACCAGGATTCCAGGCTGCCGTCCTCGAACCCCGCCTCGAAGATGGACGAAGGCCCGGTCCCTGAATAGCAGTAGGCACCGAGCTCCCAGGCGCTCCCGAAAAGGTCTTGATCCGTCGTTTGGACGTAAGCCGGCCACGACGAATCTTCCGTCAGTCCCTGGTCGAAGCCAGGTCCCAGGTTAGTGCCCGAGTCGCGACACGGGGAATCGGACATCAAGTAGAGAGTTGTAGGGGACGAACCGGCGAGCCTTGCATCCCCGGGAACCGAATGGGCTGGAAGGCCGTAGGTGGTCTCCCAGCCATCATAGGAGCTGTAGTTGATACCGCTCCATCGGATGAAGCCTGCGTGCTCTTCGTCGAAGTTGTTGAACTCGTACCGATTCCCGGAGCCGCGCGGGCCCTCGTTGTCGCCGCCGAAGAGTGCGACGAAGTTGTGCTCGCTCGCGCCGACGATGATGTTGTTCTTGACGATGTTGTTGTCGACTGAGCACCCGCTGCAGCCGTAGGTGACGACCTTGAGACCATATCGGCCGCCCACACTGGTGTTGCTGAATACCAGGTTGTTCTCGCTTACGAAGCTCTCGCGGGCGTCGATCGCAATGTTCGCGGGAGCGAACTCGTTGATGCCCCCGGTGACACTCGCGTTGTCGTACAGCACATTGCCGAGAACGAGCGTGTTACCGGAGATCTCGATGAAGATGCCGTTGCCTCTGTTGTCGTACACCAGATTGTGGCGGACGATGTTGAGGTTGCCGGGGTTACCGGGCACCCCATCGAGCCAGATCCCGACGCCGCGGCCCTGATAATCCCCCGCCTGGCCACGCCCATTGTCGAAGACGAGATTGGAATGGACCTCGTTCCCTTCTTGGAGGGCGCCGTTCTCCCAGAGTTTGATGCCGAAGGTCCACTGGAACATCGAGCTGTAGTCGTTGCCGAGGCTCTGGTACTTTCCGTTCCCGTAACAGGTGTTGCGACGCAGGGACGAGTCTTGCGCGGGTCCGAGGAGGGCGATGCCCCCGGTCCCGTTGTTTCGCGCGATCGTGTTCTCGACGGTCATGTTGTCGTAAACGATGTTGCCGTTGATGTCCACCCCGACTTCCCAGTTCCACTCCGCGACGCAGTTTCTGATGGTGACGTGAGAACCGGGGTTCCATCCTCTGAAGCCGGCGAAGTTCGAATGTCGGACCGTCAGCCCCTCGAGGACGACGTGGTCCTGTCCACCGAAGCCGATACAGTTGCCGCGAACGCCGGCCTCGATGCCCGGGGCCGTGAAGACGCCGTCAGGGTCTCCCGCCGCAGAGAACACGTAGAGGTGGTTGGATTCCCAGAACCAGTCGTGATTGTCTTTGAGATCACTCCTGGCGGCCTTTCGGTCACCGAGAACCCCATTCATGAATACTTGGTTAGGCCGCGTGGGGAGGGAGGCCACGAAGACGTTTCCGCCATTCGCGGACCAGCCGCGAACGATGTCGGCTCCGGAAAACACAGCAGTTCCCCGACCGTCGAAAGTGATCGGGCTGCCGGCCAGGCCACCGTCTCTGAGGTAGAGAGTTGTCCTGAACACGCCCCCCTCGTGACACAGGACGATCCGATCGCCCGGATCGAATCTCTGGTTTTGAAATGTCCCCACACTCATCGCTGTCGTTGAGGATCCGCAGCCGGTGGCTGAAGACTTTGTTCCTGCCTGGCCATCAGCGCGGAGGTAGTACGTCGCCGCCGAGCTCTCGGAAACGACTGCGGTGGCCACGATGAGAGCGAGGGCTGTTTTCACAGCAAGATCGGAGATGGCTCGGATGTTCAATGTTCGAGGTGGCATTTCTGATCCGTGTTCCTTCATGACCCGATGCCCTCCATGCCTTGCCGTCGGTCGCCCCTCTTCTCCATCGATCCCATTGCGAGACACACCTATCACAGAGTTCACATGACGTAGTCACCTCAGTCTCGAGATTCGAGCCGAGACCACAGCCGTCGCGCCGGTGATTCGTTCTCCGCGCCGACCCGACGAACGCCCTCCCGCTCGTGCCATGACCCGTAGCCCAGCGTTCGCCTGACACGAGTTCTCTCAGGTTATTTCCCGTTCGTTCACGTGTCGGTGACGAGGGTCACCGTCTGCCGTCGGTGGGTCTTCTCAGAATCGGTGGCGAATCAGAGCAGTCCTCGAGGGCTGATGCCTCCTCGACGCCGAAGTCCCGTGGAAGACGGGCGCCACGCGGGCGCCACGCGGGCGCCACGTGGGATCCGGTTTTCTGGGAGGCCGCCCGGAGGTCGGGTCAGCGTGCGCCGTACCCAGTCGCTTCTCCCACGGGCGTCCAGTCGCCCTCTGGGGCGACGAGGTGTGGAGCCGTCAGGACCCGGCTTCCGGTTGCCATCACGATATCACCCGGTCCGTATCCACGGGCACCCGAACGTACCCACACGTTGTTGGCGTGTGAGACGTCTCGACAGCCGAAATTCTGGAAGAGGTTCTCATTGTCGTCTCTCGGGACGACGATGTTGTGCTGGATCTTCACGTCACTCCCGCCGTTGCATCCGATCTCGCCGTTGTTCTTGACGGTGGGAACCCGGGTCCGGACGTTCCTGAAGAGGGTGTTGTTGAAGATGTCGACAGCTCGGGAGTGGGTGACCATGACGCCTGGTCCTCCGTTGTCCACGATAATGTTGTCCGCCACCAGCGTGCGCCCCGTTCCGCCGCTGTCCTTGTTGCGATCCACGATGATCCCGTTGCCGTCCGTCACTCCCCACTGTTGGCCTATGCCGAGGGAATCGTCTTCGTAGTTGTTCCAGATCATATTCCCGATGATCCAGTTGGAGTAACCGTCGTGAGCGTCCCCTCCACCATCGTTTGTCGAGCGGTACAGCGAGATACCGCTCGAGTGATATGGGTTCCAGTGTGAGTTCCCCCAAACACGACAGCCCCGAACGGTCACGTGGTTCGACTCGCTCGCGCAGATGCCGCATCCGCCGTTGTCATGGGACCACACATCTTCGACGACTACATGGTGCGAGCCGATGATATACACGCCGTTGGCGGGCGAGGTGTTCCCGACATTGGCTTCTCCCAGGACTTCCAAATGGCGAATGCGAACGTAGCTCGAATCGCAGACGTAGAGGGTCTGCCACCCATCGGGGTTGTACAATCTCGGCCTTTCGCCGGGGTAACCCATGATTGTCGTCCAGTTGTCTTCCGCTCCATGCAGCCCGACGACACCGAAGGGAGCGATACCGTTTCCGCAAAGCCGGGTGGTGCCTGTCGCAAGGTACGTGCCGCCTCGAATTACGAGGGTATCCCCGGGTTGCAGTCTCTGCAGCGAGGGGAGAACGTGACGCCATGGTCTGCTCTCCGTTCCCTCCCACTCGTCGTTTCCGGCGATGTCAACGAATTTCGCGTTCCCCGGAATGCTGACTGGTTGGGCGGTGGCTGAGTCTCCGCTCGCCGGTTCAGACTGCAGTTGCGGCACTGCCCCCGTCTCCGGAGCCCGCGCAGAGGTGAACTCGGGAGTCGCAGCAAAGGACGGCTGCGGTGAAGACTCTCCCGAGCCCGTGTCCGGGGTCTCAAGCGAGATCGATTCGTCGACCTGAGAGGGAGGGGCGCTGTCCGGTCCTGCACTGCAGTTGAGAACTGCAAGCAGAACTGGGATCCCCAAGATTATCCTTATGGTCACACCCGGCATAGCCAGCCTCCTCCTGGGAAGGGTCCCACTGACGATACTCCACTCGCAACCGTACCGACATATCTTTGGCGATCGCCTTGTATCGAGTGATCCGCTCGTCCGGGTTCACGGAGTGCCGCCACAGGCGCAGATCGAGGAGAGTGCGTACAATGGGTGCGGATCTGAAATCCGTGGGGGGGGGGAGGATCCATGAGAACCACGAGTGGCAGTCGGTTGTTTGCCTCGGCAGTTTTCGGCATTTGGCTAATCTCCGCTTCAGAAGGGATCTGCCAGATCACAGTCGATCACACGTGCACCGATCTCAATGCGATTCCCGGGTCGTGGATCACGGCCGCTGCCGCAGACCTGCACATTGCCTACAATCACACCAGTCACGGTAGCCAGATCATCAGCGGCATGAACTCGCTCGCCGAGTTCCCGCCGTTTGCTGCGACTTACCAATGGTCGGATGACGGGGCACAAGGCCTGGATCTGGATGACTACGGCATCCCTTGCTCGGTTCCGGACTTGAGTCAAGGCGATTATCTCGACGGGAACGGGGTGACGCCCTGGGTGACCTGCACGAGAGCGTTCTTGGACAACCCGGCGAACGCCCACGTCAACGTGATCATGTGGTCCTGGTGTAGCATCAGCGGGCATGATGCACAGCGCTACGTTGACAACATGGAGATTCTGATCGGTGAGTACCCGGCGGTGCACTTCGTGTTCATGACCGGCCATGCGGAATGCCAAGGAGAAACAAGCGGGGTCGGGAGCATTCACTACAACAACGAGTTGATCCGGCAGCACTGCCGCGCCAACAATCGCATTCTGTTCGATTTCGCAGATATCGAGGCCTATGATCCCGATGGTGCCTACTTCTGGGATCAGAACGTGTGCGACAACCTGGATTACGACGGTGGAGGCAACTGGGCCCGCGAGTGGCTCGCCGCCAACCCGGGGTCAGAGCTCGATCAACTCACTACCGGGGACGGTGTCGAGGATTACTACGGGTGTGGGTACTGTGCTCACTCGGATCCTCCATCGGATGCCAGGCTCAACTGCGTTCTCAAGGGGAGAGCCGCCTGGTGGATGTTCGCCCGGCTGGCCGGCTGGCAGCCGGAGGCGATCTTCGCCTGCGGATTTGAAACCGGCACGACCGAGCGTTGGTCACTGACGCAGTGACGTCCGGCACGAAGCTTGCGCGCTTCGCTCGAAACCGTCCAGCGGAAGGTGGAGCCATTGTCAACGATGGTGCCAAGCTCGAGCCTCTCCAGGTCGTGCGAACGGAACAGACGCTGCAATTCACTCATCGCCGGGTCGGTCCCCGGTCGGAGCGGTTTCCTCGGGGGGGCGACGGTAGGGTAGGGTCGATTCAGGAGAGTGACCAGCCGTGACGCAAGCGCCCGCGCCGCAGTGCGCGATTGTCGGGTCGGGCCCTCTGGCCTCCTCATGTGCCCGGCTTGCCCATGATTCGAGGATGCATCTCGCGGCGGTCTCGTCCGACGACCCTGATCTCCTCCGATGGGCCCGCGAGCACGGAGCAGTGTGTGCCACACTCGACGAGCCGGGCTTGCGGCAAATGCTCGAGGCAGGAATCGACTACCTCTTCAGCATCAACAACCCGGTGATCCTGCGCCCGCACCTCCTCGATCGTGTGCAGAAGCTGGCCATCAACTTCCACGATTCGATGCTCCCCGGATACGCGGGGCTGAATGCTCCGAGCTGGGCGCTGTTGAACGGTGAGGCCACCCACGGCATCAGCTGGCACGTGATGGAGCCGACGGTCGATGCGGGACCTGTCCTGATCGAGCGCAGCTTCGATGTCGCCTCGGATGAGACTGCATTCTCTCTGGGTTTGAAGTGCTATTCGGCGGCCCTCGACGGATTCGAGGAGCTTCTCCTGGGGCTCCGATCCGGAGGACTTCGAGCTCGCCGGCAGGATGCGGGACGGCGCAGGTACTTCGGGATCGACTCCCTTCCGCGGGGTTGCGGCCTTTTGGATTTCTCGCTGTCGGCCATCGAGATCGAGCGCATCGGCCGCGCCCTCGAGTTCGGGCCGAGCTTCAACCCCCTGTGCATACCGAAGATCACCGGGCGAGAGGGAGACTGGTTGGCAGTCGGCACAATTCGTGCCGAGGATTTGCTGACCGGAGCTTCCCCTGGAGTCGTGCAAGTTATCGATCATGACAGCTGGGTGGTCGCGACTGGCGATGGCGCGGTTCGCCTACGCAACTTCCGGCGATCGAACGGTTTGAGCCTCACGGCTTCTGACGCGAGCAGTTTCCTTGATGTCCGCCGCGGCGGTCGTCTGGTGAACCATCTGTGGGACGCGGAGCGGTTGGCGTCGACGGCCGGCGCCCTGAAACGTCACGAAGCATTCTGGAGACAACGGCTGGCCTCCACTCCGGCGTGGGAAGTCCCACGCGGGCTCATCGACCCCTACGTGAGGTCAGGCACGAGCGAAAAGCGGGTCATCGAAATCTCCCGGCACGAGGTGGCCGAATCGAGCGAGGCTGAGGTCGCAACGGCTTTTGCCGTGGTGATGGCGGACCTGTTTGACTCGTCGCGCGTGCCGCTCGGGTTGGCGGACGAGCAGTCGAACCCGCCGGGCTTCGAACTGAGCATGTGGTTCAGCCGTCAGGTGCCCTTGGTCTTGGACCTCGCCGGCAATGACATGTGTTCGCACGATTGGCGAGAGCACGTGTCCAGGGAGCTTCAGCTCAGTCGAGCCCACGTGGGATTCGCAAGCGATCTCGTCCTGAGGGATCCCGCTCTGCGCTCGAAGTCGGGCGCCATGCCGGCGGAGGTTCTGTTTTCATCACAGCACGGCGCCGATGCAGGGGGAGACCTCGGCGACTGCCTGATCCGGCTGGAGTCCCCGGGGCGGTCTCGGGGAGAATCGCCGTGGCGACTCCGCGTTTCGGGACGGATGAGCCTGCAGCAGGTCGAGTGGCTGGCTGATCGAGTTGTAAGTGCACTGGGGCAGCTGAGATCGGGGATCACACCGGGAGAGGTGGTGCCGGCCTCTTCTGAGGAACGGGCGTACATCCGCTCGATGTACTTCAGCGAGTCTCGACCTTCCCCGTCGCTCGGCACCAACTTGGCGGCTGCACTCGAGCGCGCCGCCGATGTGTGGGCCGATCGATGCGCGGTGGTTGAAGGATTGCAGAGGATGAGCTACGGGGAGCTGGCGGGTCGCGCAGAGAGCGTGTCCCGAGGCCTCGTTGCGGCGGGACTGGCCGACGAGGAGCTGATCGGCCTCAGCTGCGATCGGTCGATCGACCAGGTGGTCGGCCTGTGGGCCATCCTCAAGGCGGGTTGTGGGGTTTTCCCTGTGAGTCGTGACCAGCCCGCCTCTCGGCTCGCTTCCATGGTCGCGTTGGCGGGCGTGCGGGCGATCGTCCGATCGTCGTCCGCGTTTCCGTTCGACATCCCAGGCGTGGAAGAGCTCGCGGTGGACCGTCTCGCAGCCTCGGGGCGGCAGAGGCTCCGAAATCGATCGGTTGATATCGAATCGGGACGAACCGCGTACCTTGTGTTCACATCCGGAACGACCGGAGAACCCAAAGGCGTTCCCGTCAGTCAGTCGTCAATTCTCGATTACATTGCGGCGTTTCAGGAGATCGTGGGACTGGGCCCGGACGACCGGGTCCTACAGTTTTCGTCTCTGGATTTCGACGTCTCTATGGAAGAGGTACTCGGGGCTCTTGTCAGTGGGGCCACGTTGGTGCTCAGGGACGAACAGTGTCTGGGATCAGCGGCCTCTTTCACGGACTTTCTCGAGAGATCAGGTGCCACACTCGTCGACCTGCCGACGGCGTACTTTCACAGATGGGTGGAAGGCCTGAGCTCGAGCGGTGGTGGTCTGCCGAGCACCCTCAGGACGGTGATCGTGGGCGGCGAGCACCTCCTCCCCGCCGCTCTCCAGCGGTGGTTCGACCTGGCGAAAGCTCGCAACATCACGCTGTACAACAGCTATGGACCCGCGGAAACCACGGTCGCGGTGACTTTCGGCGAACTCACCGAACCGGCCACGGCGATATCCATAGGCCGAGTCATCCCGAATCGCTCCCTGATTCCAGTCGGGCGGCGGGGAAGGGTGCGCCCGGTGGGTCTGGAGGGGGAGCTGTGCATCGGCGGCGCTGGTGTGGCGGAGGGTTACCTCGGTCGTAAAGATCTCAGTGTCGAGCGATTCGTGGACCTCGACCTCTGGAATGACGGTGAGCAGCGGGAACGTGTGTATCGATCCGGAGATGCCGGGTGGGTCGGAAAGGACGGGCGATGGTATCTGGGAGGTCGCTTCGACCGGCAGGTGAAGGTGCGCGGATACCGCGTCGAGCTCGAGGGCGTTGAATCGTGCCTCAGCGACCTTTCAGGAGTCTCGGAAGCGGCGGTTCTCGAGGATGGCGGACGGCTGTTCGCTGTTGTTGCGGCCAACGACCTGACATCGGCTGAAGTTCGCGAGCAGCTCGCCCGGCGGCTTCCTGAGTACATGGTACCTGCGCGCATCGTCATCGTGGATCGGCTGCGCATTTCCGCGCATGGAAAGATCGACCGCGATTGGGTCAAGCGCCAGGTCGCAGGATCGCAGCGGGCGGCGGCTGACGACAGCTCGCAGGAGGGGACAGAAGCGCCGGCACTGACTGAGGATGAAGCAGGAGTACTCAGGTGTTTTTGTCGTGCACTTGGCCGTTCTGACGTGACATTAGATGGAGATTTCTTCGATCTTGGCGGAGACTCCCTTGGAGTTGTGCAGCTTCTGAGTGAGCTCGAAGGAGCGTTTGGACTTCGACTTCCTCTGTCGGATTTTCTTGAACGGCCGACGGTGACGAACGTGGTCTTGATGATCGCTGGCTCTGGTCTCGGGGCCCACGAGAGCTTGCGGAAAAGCAGCCGTGTGGGAACCCCGCAGGGAACACCGGGTGATCGGGCAGGCATTGAGCGTCGAGGGCCGATAGTAATCGTCTCACCTCTAGGCAGCGCGGCGAGCCGCCTGTGCAGGGTGCTGTCATGGTCGCACCGGCCGGTGTTCGATCTGAGCATTCGCGTCCAAAGGTCGGACGGGACTCTTCTCGAGTACGCCGATGTCGACGACATGGTCGATGCGTCGCTGAACGACCTGCGAGTGCTGCTGTCGCCCTCACGACGCTGCCAGCTGATCGGCTACTCGTTCGGCGGACTCGTGAGCTGCGGGCTCGCGAGGCGGCTCGAGGAGGAAGGCTGGGATTTGCGGCCGCTGGTCCTTGTCGATCCTTCGCTTCCCGGCCTCAGGTTGCGTGATTTCGCCGGTGATCACCGTGTACGAGCGTATCGACGAGGCACCCTCGAGCGCAGGCTCGAACGGCCGGCGAGCCTGCGGACCGCGCGTGGGCGATTCTCCCATGGATTCAATGTACTACGTGATCGACTGTGCATCCGCACGAGGTATCGATGGCTGCGAATTCAGGCCGAGAGAGCCCGGAACATGGGCTCGTGGAAGCGGCGGCTGACCGCCGACGAGGAGTTGGCCTGGTTCTTGCGCAATGTTCGGAGAATCGAACGCGACATGGCCTTGCAGCCCTTCAAGCTGAACGCCCCGGTGCGGATCATACTCGCCTCGGATTCCTATCGAGACGATGTCGAGCTGCGCTGGAGACTCCTGACTGGGGAGTCCACGGAGATGTCCGTACTCGAGGGTGACCATACGAGCATCTTGACGGAGCGCGAGACCGAGCTCAGCGACCGGATCAAAAGATTCTTGGTCTGAATATCATGATGGCGCGACCGGGGTTTCTTGATGGTGCGGAGATCCGTGCGCGGTGCATTATGTTCGGGAGCAACGAGGCTTGAACTCCGGGATTCTTACTTGCCTTCGGTTGAGTATGCGCTGTTGTATCCTTATTTCGTGATCACTTGGCGAACCGGATGACGGTGACAGCGCTGTGGACACGACATGGGTTTGGCGGCAGGAGATGTCTGGTGGTGTGTCCTCGTGACGGCGGAAGTTCGAGAGGAGGGGCCCGAAGTGAGCTTTGATGTTCATGGGTTGAATATCGACGCTGAATCCGAGACCGAGAAGATCTGCAGTTTCATCGAGCGTGAGGTCTACGCGCATTATAAGCGGAAGGGCGTGGTCGTCGGTCTCAGCGGAGGTATCGACTCGGCGCTGCTCGCGTGTCTGTGTGTTCGGGCATTGGGCCCGTCAAAGGTCCTTGGTGTGATCCTGCCGGAGCGAGATTCATCACCGGACAGTGCGAAGTTCGCGGCCGAGCAGGCGGAGGCATTGGGGATCCAATATGAGACGGTTGAAATTACACCGATTCTCGAGGTAATTGGTGTCTACGAGCGCCGCAATGCCGTGATCCGCGAACTTTGCCCCGATTTCGATCCTGGTGCCGATCGAATGAAGATCGCCTTGCCCCCGGATCTTCTCCACAGTGATGCCCTGAACGTTTTCTCTCTGATCGTCGATCGGGCGGTGGGAGGGAGGTTCTCCTGTCGGCTGAAACCTGCTGAGCTGCATGAGATCGCTGCGGCTCAGAATATCAAACAGAGAACGCGGATGATCCACTTGTACTCGTTCGCCGAACGCATGCACCGGATAGTAGGAGGCACGACCAACAGAACGGAAATGGATCAGGGCTTCTTCGTGAAGCATGGGGATGGTGCTGTTGACATCGAACCTCTGGCTCATCTTTACAAGACGCAAGTCTTCCAGCTCGCCCGTCACTTGGGCGTCGTCGAGAACATTCTTAAGAGAACACCGAGCCCCGATACGTGGCCTGGCGGTGTCACGGACGAGGAGTTCTACTTTCGGATCCCCTTCGACACACTTGATCAGTTACTTTACGCTTTCAACGAGGGTCTCGACACCATTGACGTCTCGAAGATGCTCGATCTCGAGGTTGTACAGGTGGAACGTGCATATAGAGACTTTCAATTGAAGAAGAGCACGACCTGGCACCTCCGTTCCCTGCCGCCGAGCCTTCTCGATAGCGATTCCGAGGCGGGTTGAGCACCGCAGTCTGGAGAATGGAGTGATCATGGCTAACGTTCGAGAAACCCTACGATCTTTCGTATTGGAATCGTTTCCCGCCTCGTCCATCGTCTCGCGCTTCGACGACCGCACATCCTTCCTTGACACGGGAATTATCGATTCGACCGGCGTGCTCGAGTTGGTGAGCTTTCTCGAAGAACAATTCGACATCACGGTCGAGGACTCGGAACTCGTGCCGGAGAATCTCGATTCGATTGACAACCTCGTTCGGTATCTGGGAACGAAGAACGTTCCGCATGCCTCTCCATGAATTGCGGCCGTCACCTCCATGTTGGTCAATGACTTTCTGACGCGCAGCGCCGAGAACTTCCCCGACAAGACAGCGGTCGTCTGCGGCGGCGAGCGGATCAGCTACGCCGATCTCAATGCGCAGGCCGATCAGTTTGCCGTCATGCTCGCCGGGAACGGCGTTCGTCGCGGCGATCGGGTAGCGCTCCTCCTCGATAACAGCATCGATGCAGCCGTCGCCATCTTCGGAACCTTGAAGGCTGGCGCGATCTTCATCGTCATCAGCCAGACAATCAAGGCGGACAAGCTCGAGTTCATCCTCGAAGACAGCGGTGCGACTGCCCTCGTGACACAACCGGTCTTTCTGGACTTGGTGCGCAAGATCGACGGCAAGGTGTCTTGGTTGACGTTTATCGGCTTGTGCGGCGGGGATCCCACGGTTTCTGATCTGGTGACTCCCGCGGTCTTCTTCCATCCACGAGACGCCGGACACCCGGCGTTGTGTGCGCATCCCTCGCAGATCGACGTCGACGTGGCCGCTCTCATCTATACCTCGGGTTCAACCGGCTTTCCGAAGGGAGTCACGGTCTCCCACCGTAACGTGATCTCAGCGGCCACGTCGATTACCGAGTACCTCGAGAACGTAGCCGACGACATCATCATCAATGTCCTGCCGTTTTCCTTCGATTACGGCCTGTACCAGCTGTTGATGGCCGTAAAGGTGGGCGCGACGCTGGTGCTCGAGAAGTCGTTTGCGTACCCGTTCAAGGTCGTCCAACGGGTGTACGAGGAGAGGGTCACGGGCTTCCCAGGCGTGCCCACGATCTTCGCGGTCTTGCTCCAGATGGTGGACCTCGACAGGGCTCTGCTGGAGAGCGTTCGCTACGTCACGAACACCGCAGCGGCACTTCCTCCACATCACATCGACGGGCTGCGCACCCTGTTCAAGAAAGCACGCATCTTCTCGATGTACGGCCTGACCGAGTGCAAGCGCGTTTCCTACCTCCCCCCCGAGGAGCTGGATCGTCGCCCCACCTCGGTCGGCAAGGGCATGCCGAACACCGAGATTTTCGTGGTCGATGACGAGGGCCGACCCCTCCCGCCAGGGGAGGTTGGCGAGCTCGTCGTCAGGGGATCGAACGTCATGCTGGGCTATTGGAATCGGCCAAAGGAGACTGCTGAAGTCATCCGAGCGGGACGATACCCGTGGGAGCGGATGCTGCACACCGGGGACCTCTTCAAGATGGACGACGAAGGGTTCTTCTATTTTGTCGCCCGCAAGGACGAGATCATCAAGAGCCGGGGTGAGAAGGTGAGCCCGGTGGAGGTGGAGAGGATCATCCACGAGCTCGACGAGGTGCTCGAGGTCGCCGTGGTCGGGATCCCT
>Ga0105090_10000842_pt1 | contig 15850 bp, 14 predicted proteins | sample PPLLak3March2015_FD_79110 | JGI IMG/M metagenome (GOLD analysis project Ga0105090, IMG submission 79110) | Freshwater sediment microbial communities from Prairie Pothole Lake near Jamestown, North Dakota, USA - PPLs Lake P7 Core (1) Depth... | ecosystem: Environmental > Aquatic > Freshwater >... | reverse complement strand
GTGGTACTTCATCATCTTGAAGTCCGCCCGGGTCGCGAGGATCCGCATGCGCTCGCACCGCGTGGTCTCGACCTTCTGGCGGACGCCGGTCGACCAGGCGATCGGCTACCTCGAGCGCCAGCCGGACTGGGAGCCGTTCTCGAAGATCGCCCTCGACGGCGAGTTCGCGATGCAGCACCACGACCAGCTCACGGAGGAGCGCGTCTCGGGCACGCTGCGCCGGGCCGAGTTCCTCGACCGCTCGCTGCGCGCCGCGATCAATCGCGAGACCGAGCGGCTCGAGACCGGCCTCACCTTCCTCGCCACCGTGGGCAGCACGGCGCCGTTCGTCGGCCTGTTCGGCACGGTGTGGGGCATCTTCCACGCGCTGGTGCGCATCGGCGCGACCGGCGAGACCTCGCTCGACCAGGTCGCAGGCCCGGTCGGCGAGGCGCTGATCATGACGGCGCTGGGTCTCGCGGTCGCGGTGCCGGCGGTGCTCGGCTACAACATGCTGGTGCGCAACAACCGCGTGATCATCGCGAGCTTCCACGCCTTCGCGGAGGACCTGCTCGCCTACCTGACGACCGGCGCACGCGTGCCCTCCTCGATGGACCACCACCGCGCCCACCGCGTCAAGCAGGCGGCGTGAGCGGCACGGGAGACGACCATGGCATTCAGCGGACTCGGTGGCGGCAGCGGCGCACCCCATTCGGCCCCGATGGCGGAGATCAACATGATCCCGCTGGTGGACGTGATGCTGGTGCTGCTGATCATCTTCATGATCACGGCTCCCCTGCTCGCCCACAAGATCAAGATCGACCTGCCCCAGGCCTCAACGGTGCTGCTCGAGGAGAAGCCCGACACCATCGTGATCTCGCTGATGGCCGACGGCCGCATGTTCCTCAACGACGTGCCGATCGACCGCGCCGCGATGATCCAGCGGCTCGCGGACGAGGCGCAGCGCAAGCCGCAGCCCGAGCTGCACCTGCACGTGGACCGCACGCTGCAGTTCCAGGCGCTGGCAACCGTGATGGCGGATGCCCAGAACGCCGGCATGGTGAAGGTCGGCATCGCCACCGACCCGATCAAGGGCACGGAGGCACGCAACCCCTGAGGTCCATCGCATGCCACTCACTGTCAATCTGGAGATTTCCGACAGGGAGCTCGAGCACTTCCGGAAGCTCATGCTGGCCGTCCGCGATCGTGCCGAACGACGCCCCCCGCATGAGATCGCCGCGGCTGCGGTCGCGGAAGTCGAGCGGCTGCGCAACGCCGCGCGCTCGCCGTTCGTGGCGCGCCGCATCGACTGCGTGGGACGCCTGATCGCCATGCTCCAGGATCCCGAATGGGCATTGCCCGAGCCGGAGCGACGCCGGGTGCTCGACGCGCTCGCCTATGTTGCCGAGGCGAACGATGTCGTGCCGGACAACGTCCCCGTGCTCGGCCTGCTCGACGACGCGATCATGCTCGAACTCGTGCTGCGCGAGCTCAAGCACGAGCTCGAGGGTTACGAGGAATTCGATGCCTTCCGTCGCGACGAGGCTGCACGGCGCGACAAGCCCGACACGCACCGACCGGTCTTGCGTTCCGACTGGCTGCAGTCCCAGCGCGAAGCCCTGCACGCACGCATGCGCGAGCGTCGCGAGCGCGACCTGGCCCGCGACGGCGAGGCCTTCCGCCTGATCACGCGGTTCTGACCCGAGCCCGGCACGGCCCCGGGCTCGGGATGTGCGCAGAGTCTGCGCCGTGGCTCAGCTCGGGCGACGGCGGCGCCCGAGCGCCAGACCCGTCAGCCCGAGAACAAGCAGCCCCAGCGAGCCCGGCTCGGGCACGTGGAAGCGCCCCGCCTCCACGTAGGTCGAATCCTCCGGGTTCGCGAGATTGCCCGGCGGAAAGCCGGTCTTGACGACGAGCGACGACTCGCCCGAACCGCGCGCGCCGGTAAACGCTCCGGTGCCTAGCGACGGATCGATCGCGTAGCGCAGCAGAGAGAGCGCATAGGCATCGAAGCAAGCCGGATCGCCGAAGAACGGCGGCGCGCAACCCTCGGGCGGCGGCGGCGGCAGGAACAGGTTGGTCCAGGTGCCCCCGAAGGCGTCGGCCCCCTTCGACAGGAGCCAGGTGCCGCCGCCAACATAGGTCGGGAACGGGAAAGCATCGGGGTCGGGATTCGGCACGAGCTCCCCGGCGAAGTCCAGCGTCCAGCCCGGGTCCCCGGCGAGCAGGTACCCGCTGTTGGAGGACGACAGCGCGAAGCAGGCTGCCGGATCCTCCTGCTCCGGGCTGCAGGGCGTTGCGATCACGCCGCCCTCGCCGAAGAACGGAAGAATCCGGCCCGCCTGCGCCTGGGTCGAGACGAGCGACACGAAGGCGACGGCAAGCGTCGCGGCAAGAGTCCTTGCGATATCCATGGAAGCGTTCCCCTTGGTTTTCTGAGTCTCGTCGGTTCCAGTATCGAGCCGCGCGTTATGTCACACGGCCGCGGGAGCGATGCAATCCACGTGCCAGCCGGCGCAACCTCTTGCGGATCATGGCGTTCCGCTCGGGAGGGGCCGCGATCGCCCGGACTTGACGTAAAGAATTCCGACGTTCCCGGAGACTCCTCAGCCACCCGGAACCGATGCTGCCTGGAAGCTCTACGGTTATGAGGAGTCCGACGCCTTCCGTCGCCAAGAGGCGGCCGGGCGCGACCTCGTGCGCGACGGCGAGGCTTTCCGCCTGATCACGCGGCCCTGACTAGCGCAGCCCGCGCAGCCGCAGGGACCCGAGCGGCACGCCCTCGCGCCCGCCGAGGTGCTCCGCCTGGGCGAGGAACAGCTCCGCCGTCGCGATGGCGTCGCCGAGCGCATCGTGCAGCGCGTGCCCCGGCAGTCCGAGCCTCGTTCGCAGCGCATCGAGCCTCAGGTCCCCGGGCGCCACTTCCTTCCCCTCCCGTTGCAGCCTCCGCCGGGCGAGCTCGAGCGTATCGACGACCGGTGCCCGCAGTGGCCCGCCGAGGCAGCGCCGGCAGGCCGCATCCAGGAAACCGAGTTCCGCCGGCGAGTAGTGGGCGATCAGCACGCGACCGGCGAGATCCCCCAGTAGCTCCGTCAGCATGAGTTCGAGCGGTTCTCCGGCGGCCGCCTCGTCGTCGGTGATCGCGTGGATCACGGCACTGCGCTCCGGCATGGGCTTGACGGTGCGCACCAGGCGGTGGCGGGCCGTGGCGAGCTGCACGGCACCGCCGCGCACGACGACCCACCCGGCGCTGACGATGTCGTCGGCGAGCGGGTCGGTACCGGTGGTCTCGAAATCGAGCGCGACGAACTCGACGGCACGCCAGTCGACCCGATCCTGGGGAAACGGAACGTCGTAGAACGCGCGCAACGGTCCGGGCGGCGCGGTCCGCGCCAGCCGGCGGCGTCGCAGTGCGGGCGGGAGCAGGCGCCAGAGACTCACAGCGGCAGCCGGTCGCCGTGGGCGCTGCGCACCGCGCGCTGCTGGGTCGCGATCGCTGCGAACGCGTCCTTGAGGTGACGGCGCTCGGGCGCGCTGAGCGCAGCCGGAGCGACGAAGTTGTCCAACTCGACGTTGCGGCGCAGTTGCCCGGCATGGTGCCGCGCCCGCAGCGACCAGATGAGCTCGAAAGCCGCCTGGAGCGTCTCCGCGCCCTCCAGCGTGAGGTCGCCGCGGCCAGCCGCCTCCTGGAGCCGCTGCAGCGTGCCGACGGCGCTGATCCCGCTTGCGAGCGCATAAAGCCGCGCCAGATCCACGATGGGCAGCAGACCGTGCGTCTTGAGGTCCACGGTCCCCTGGTGCTCCCCCGTGCGGACCAGGACGAGGTGTCGGAAGAAGCCGAGCGGTGGCTGGTTGCCAAGCGCATGCGCCGCGAGGTACGCGAGGAACACGGTGTGCTCGACGGCGAGCGGCCCGATGTCCTGCATCAGTGTGTGCCGCAGGTCGTCCTCGCCCCAGACCGTGCGCATGTCGAGGAAGTTCGCGGCCAGGGTCACGGTCCTGTGGTCCGTGCGCGTCACCCAGTCGACGAGGTAACGCCGCCAGGTCGCGACCGGCTGGCGCCAGCGGGAGTTGGACGCCATGACCTCGCCCGGGCACAGCACGTAGCCGCAGGCGTCCAGCCCGTCGTTGACGGCACGGGTCAGTGCCGCGAAGTAATCGCCGTGCCGCGCGGGGTCGAAGTGATCATCGAGCAGCAGCGCGTTGTCCTGGTCGGAACGGATGGTGAGTTCACCACGACCCTGCGAACCGGTCGCGACCCAGGCGCAGGGCACCGGGGGCGGCCCGAGCCGCTCGATCTCGAGCTCGATGAGGCGGCGCGTCAAAGCATCGCAGACCGAGGTGACCGCTTGGCCAAGTTGCCGTGCGGCGGCGTTCGAGGCCACCATCGCGATGTGCAGTTCGCGCACCTCTTCGACGACACCGCGCAGCCGGTCGAGCGAACGACAGCGGCCAATGCGCTCGGCGACGTACAAGGGGTTGGTGGACTGTGCCCGCAGCAGGTCGTGCGTCGAGATCATGCCGTGCACTCCCGCCTCGTCCACGACTGGCAGATGGCGGATGCGCAGGCGGCTCATGGTCATGAGCGCCTCGAAGGCGGAGGCCGCGCGCGGCAACGTGTGGGGATCCCGGGTCATGACCTCGCGCACCGCGGCCGTGGACTCGAGACCGGCCGCGACGCAGCGCGTGCGCAGGTCCCGGTCGGTCACGATCCCGAGCAGACGCCCGTCCGCCATCACCAGCAGCGCGGAGACCCGCTCCCGGGTCATCAGGGTCGCGGCGGCACGCAGGTCCAGATCCGGCGACGCGGCCACCGGGGGACGGGTCACGAGGTCGGCGACCTGCAGCCGAAGCAGGTCGCCGCCCGCCCGGGGCGGCTGCTGCGCAGATTCCCGCGCCCGGCGCAGCCGCTCTGCGACCGAGCGTTCGAAGCCCGCGGCGAATTCGGCATGCTCGCCCCGAAGTTCATCGAGCACACGGGACTCGATCACGTAGACCAGCGTGTCCTCGACCGTGACGCCCGAGAGTGCCGCTTCCGACTCGTCGGCGGATGCGCCGGCATCGAGGCTGTCGCCCTCGGCGAGCTTCTCCCGCAGCACGCCCTGCTCGTCACGAAGTTCGACCGCACCCTTGCGCAGCAGGTAGAAGCAGGCCGGACCGGTCGAGGCTGGCGGGAATTCGCTGCCGCGCCTCAGGTAGCGGATGCTCATCCGCGCCGGCAGTCTCTCCAGAGCCGCCGCGGGCAGCGCCGAGAAGGGCGGCTCACGTGCCAGGAAATCTCGTATTTCGCGTAGCTCTGCGACCACGGCTGCCCCGGATGAACTCCCGCGGCAACCATAAGACATCCCGAACCGTGCACAATCCGGGAATTCGCGGGGCCCTGGCGCGCATGCGCGGGAGAAGGCTTGGGTGCGGGAGCGCGCTACCGCCTATATGCTGATGGTCTCGAGGCGGTCGGTGCCGAACCGCTCGCCTGCGGGCTCCCTGGCGGCCCCGCCGCGCGGGCAAGTGAGTCCCTCGGGTATCGGGGGGTGGCCGGGCGGCAGCGCCGCATGCCCCTGCGTGATCGGCGGATGGCCGGGCGGCAGGGACGACGGACCGTCTGGCGCGGACCAATCCTGCTCGACGGCGGCGCCGCCCGCATCCGCGAACGTGCGCTCGAGGCCGCCCTGCTCGCCCAGGCTACAGCCGGCCAGCAACGTCGCGAGTCCGACGGCCAGGCCTGTCATTGCAATGCGCTTCATCCGTTCGCTCCTTCGGTCTCGGTTATCTGCCGGGCGGCGACCCGCTGCGGCGTGCATGAAGTTATCGCAGCAGCAGGACAGGTGGATTCAGCAGGCGCCACTGCCGAGACAACTCGTCGGCGCTCGCTCTGGAGCCGGGCCGCAACTGCTAGACTCACGACTGCAACCGGTGGATTCGCCGATCGCGAATTCGGGCATTCCTTCCGATCGTGCCTGAGAAAGTGCCTCATGAGCCAGTCATCCCATCACCCCAGCGAGTCGACCGGCGAGACGGTGTCGGCGAGGATCCGCACGCGGATCCAGAAGGCGAGGCACCGCTTCCACGCCAACGACAACATCTCCGCCTTCCTCGAGCCGGGCGAACACGAGGCCCTGCTCGATGAAGTCGAGGAGAAGATGCGCGGCGTGCTCGAGAGCCTCGTCATCGACACCGTGGGCGATCACAACACCCAGGACACGGCCCGGCGCGTCGCCAAGATGTACCTCAACGAGGTGTTCCGCGGACGCTACGTGCCCGCGCCGGCGGTCACCGAGTTTCCAAACGCCGAGCATCTCAACGAGTTGATGATCGTGGGACCGATCACGGTGCGCAGCGCCTGCAGCCACCACTTCTGCCCGATCCTGGGTCGCCTCTGGGTCGGGCTCATGCCGAACGAGCACTCGAACCTGATCGGCCTGTCGAAGTACGCGCGTCTCGCCGAGTGGATCATGGGCCGCCCGCAGATCCAGGAGGAGGCCATCGCGCAGATGGCGGACCTGCTCATAAACAAGGTGAGTCCCGACGGGCTCGCCGTGGTCATGGAGGCGGACCACTTCTGCATGCACTGGCGCGGCGTCAAGGACGACAAGACCAAGATGGTCAACAGCGTGATGCGCGGATCCTTCCTGAAGGACCACACCCTGCGCCGCGAATTCCTCTCCCTCATCAGCCTGACCGACTGAGGCACCCCATGCTCGTCCGCCTCCTCTACGCCAGCCGCGCCACCACGCCCACCGACAACTCGGTGCACGACTCGATCCTCGAGCAGTCGCGGACGCGCAACCCCCGGCTCGGCATCACCGGCATCCTGTGCTACAGCGACAACCTGTTCATCCAGGTCCTGGAGGGCGGTCGCGACGAGGTCTGCGAGCTCTACAACACCATCGTGCGCGACGGCCGCCACCAGCACGTTCGCATCCTCGGCTTCGAGGAGATCCGCGAGCGCCGCTTCGGCGGCTGGACCATGGGCCAGGTGAACCTCGCCAAGGTCAATCCCGCGTTGCTGCTCAAGTATGGCGAGCGCGCGGAGCTCAATCCCTTCGAGGGATCGGGGCACGCGACCCTGGCGCTGCTCGACGAGTTGATCGCGACGGCGCTGGTCGTCAGCCGCGGCGGTTGAGGGGCGTGGGCCGGCCCGGCCGTTGACCGCGCGGGCCGGGACTACGAGAAGCGGCCGCCGGAACCATCCGCGCCAGCCGGAGCGCGTCGTCGCTCACGCCACGCCAGCAGTTCCACGAGCGCCGCCGGCAGGAAGGTCAGCGTCACGATCGTCGAGCACACGAGGCCCGACAGAACCACCACGCCGAGGCCGCGGTAGAGCTCGGTCCCGGCGCCGGGAATCAGCACCAGCGGCGCCAGCCCGAACACCGTCGTCAGGGTGGTCATCAGGATGGGCCGCAGGCGCGAGGCCACCGCCTGCCGCACTGCTTCGGACGCAGGCAAGGCGCTGTTGCGAAGCAGTTCGCGCGTCCGGTCCACCACGAGGATCGGGTTGTTCACGACCGTGCCGAGCAGGATCAGGAAGCCGAGCATGGTGATCATGTCGAATGGCAGCCGCACGCCGAGGCCGTTCAGCAGCGCGAGGCCGAGGACGCCGCCCGCCAGGCCGAGCGGCACGGTGGTCAGGATCAGCAGCGGCCAGCCCCAGTGCGTGAAGATCGCCACCAGCAGCAGATAGCTCAGCAGGGTTGCGATCGCGAAGTTCGCCCCGAGCGACTTGCGCGTCGCCTCGAGCTGGTCGGCGGCGCCCGAGACTTCTGCGGACATCTCCTGGGGAACGAACCCCTCGGCCCGCAACGCCGGCAGCAGTTCATCCTGCACGCGCCCCACCGCCGTCTCGAGCGCCACCGAGCGCGGCGGCACGATGCCGAGCGTCACGGTCCGCCGGCCGTCCACGCGACGGATCGCGTCCGTATCCACCGTGTCGCGCAGCTCGGCGAGGGACTCCAGCGGCAGTACGGCGCCGCTGGGAGTGGCGAGCGGCAGCCGTCGCAGCGCATCGAGATCCTGTGCGGAGCCGGCACTGCCGTACACGCGCATGTCGATCTTGTCGTCCCCGAGGATGAACTCGTCCACGAAAGCGCCGTCGCTGAGCGCGGCGACCGCGAAGCCGAATCCCTGCGCAGTGAAGCCGAGCTCCGCGAGGCGCTCCCAGTCGGCGCGGATCTCGAGCAGCGGCTGGTCGAGCGACAGTGACGAGGGCTCGGAGTTGATCTGCGGCCGCTCGAACATCTCCTGCGCCTTGCGGTAGGCCGCATCGGCCGTCGCATACAGCGCCGCGAGGTCCGGACCGGAGAGGTCCACGTTGACGCTGCGGGTGCCGCCGTCGTTGCTCGAAATGATCGAGCCACGGGACGAGAAGGCGCGCATGCCCGGAACCTCCCGGAAGCGGGCATTGAAAGCTTCCATGAGCGCGTCTACATCCTGGGGCCGCTTCGGCTCGGCGACCACGCGGATGGCGCGCGAATTGACGCTCAGGTTCAGCGTCGCGAGCGCCGGGAACACCGTCTCGCCAAGCTCGAAGCGGGTCGGGTCGTCCTGCAGCAGCGGCGCAAGCTCGGCATTCAGCGTCGTCGCGATGCGCCGCATCTCCGCGAGGTTGTAGCCCGGCGGAGCGATCATGCTCGCGAAGACCTTGGGCTCCTCGCCTTCCGGGAGATACTCCGCCGGCGGGATGAGCAGGATCACGAGCCCCAGCAGCGCTGCCGGAATTCCGAGGGCCGCGGCACGACGCCGGACTGGCGAGTCCAGCATCCGTCCGATCCAGCCGAGCAGTCCCCGGTGGATGCGCCCGTCCTGGCGCTCGCCCGCCCTGCCCGAGAAGCCGAGCCGGGCGATGGCGGCCGGCACGACCAGGATGGCGACCGCCATCGAGGCGAGGATGGCCGACGAGATCGCAATCGCGATGTCCGAGAAAAGCTGGCCCGCCTCCTCCTCCACGAACAGGATCGGCGCGAACACGAGCACCGTGGTGAGCGTCGAGGCGAGCACTGCGGGCCACACCTCGCGCACGCCCGCGACCGTTGCCTGCAGGCGCTCCATCCCGCCGCGGCGCAGCCGCTCGATGTTCTCGAGCACCACGATCGTGTTGTCCACCGTCATGCCGATGGCAAAGGCGATACCCGCCAGCGAGATCACGTTGATCGTGCGCCCGAACATCAGCAGGCCGAGGAAGGCCGCGAGCGTGCTGATGGGCATTCCGAGCACGCCGACGAACGTGGCCTGGCGCGAGCGCAGGAACAGGTACATGACGATCGTCGCGAGCACTGCCCCGAGCAGCAGGTTCTGCAAGACGTTGCGGACCGAGTCCTCGACGTACTTGACGTCATCGTTCACCAGCCGAAGCTCGAGGCCATTGCGCTCCAGAAGCGTGCGGTTGAGGTCCTCGACGACGGGCGTCATGGCGCGCTTGATGGCGATGACGTTCGAGCCCGCCTCCCTGCGCACCGACAGGTTGAGCGTGCGCTGGCCGGCCGTGTACGAGAGCGAGCGGAGCTCCGCGTGCGACAACCGGACCGTCGCGACGTCGCCGAGCCTCACGATCGAGTCGCCGCGACGCGCGAGGATCAGGTTCTCCACGTCCTCGATCGTCTCGAAGCGGCCGAGGGTCCGTGCCAGATAGCGGCGCTTGCCGCTGTCGATGTCGCCGGCCGAGGCATCGCGGTTGCGCGCGCGCACCGCGTCGCGCAGCTCGACGAGCGTGATGCCGCGCTCTGCGAGCCGGGCCGCGTCCACCTCGATGCGCACCTCGCGGGCGGCACCGCCGCTGACGTCCACCCGCGACACCCCGGGCACCCGCTCCATGCGCGGGCGGATGTTGTCTTCGGCGAAATCCTGCATCAGGTTGAGGTCGAGGCCGAGCGGGTTGCCGTCGCGGGCGATCAGCCGGAAGAACATGAACGCGTTCTCGGAGAACGAGCTAGTGGAGAGGCGCGGCTCGTCCACGTTCTCCGGATAGGCCGGCACCTGGCTCAGGGCGTTGTTGACCCGGATCAGCGCGTCGTTGATGTCGACGCCGAAGGGGAACTCGAGCCGGATGGTCGCGCGCCCTGTCTCGGCCGAGGACACCATGCGCTTGAGGTTCGGCACGGCGCGCAGGTACCGCTCCTGCTCGATCAGGATCTCCTTCTCCACGTCCTGCGGGGTTGCGCCCGGCCAGATCGTCTCGATCGAGACCGTGCGCACCTCGAGGTCGGGAATCATCTGCACCGGCATGCGGACTGCGGCCGCGATCGCGAGCACGCAGAAGATCAGCACGACGACCGTCAGAAGGGTGCCGCGTCGCGTGACCGAGTCGAGCATCGTCAGCCGCCTTCCACGATGCGCACCGACTGGCCGCTGCGCAGCCGCTCGTTCCCCCGCACGACGACCCGGTCGTTGGGCTCGATGCCCTCGACGACCTCGATCTGTGCGCCGCCGCCGCCGAGTTTCACCGGTCGCTCGAGTGCCGTCGGGCCGTTCGGCCCGTCGCGCAGCACGAACACGGTAAAGCTGCCGTCCGGATAGCGCAGCAGCGCATCCCGTGGAATCACGAGCGCCCGCTTCGCGCCGGGCAGGCCGATCACCGCCGTGGCCGACGTGCCCGGCAACAGGCGTCCCTGTGCCTCGTCGACGACCACCCGCACGAGGAAGGTGCGTGCCGACGGGTCGCTCACCGGCACCCGCGCCACGATGCGCCCCGGCAGCGCCTTTCCGCCGAGCGCATCGGCGAGCACCTGCACGACGGCGTCCTCGCGGATGGCCGCGAAACGCTCCTGCGGCGCCTGCACGTCCAGCCGGACGCGGTCGGTTGCCACCAGCTCGATGACTGGCGTGCCTCGGGCGACCCACTCGCCCAGGTCCACCAGCCGACGCGCCACCACGCCGGTGAACGGGGCCGGCACGACGTGACGTCGCAGCAGTTCGGCCTGCTCACGCTCGGAGGCTTCGCTTGCCGCCAGCGCGGCCACGGCGAGCTTGGCTTCCGCCTCGCGACGTGCGAGCTCGGTCTGGGGAAGGTGCTTCTCGGCGACCAGTCGGCGGGCTTCGACGGCGAGCCTCGTGGCCTCGTCGGAACGCGCCCGCGCTTCGGCAGTGCCCGCCTTCGCGCGATCGAGCGCGAGGGAGGCCACGGTGGAGTCGAGCTCCAGCAGCGGAGCGCCCGCGCGGACGCGGTCTCCGGCATCCACGCGGACCCGGGCCACGAGACCGTCCACGCGCGGGGAAAGGCGGGCGCTGCGCTCAGCCGTCAACGTTCCGGTGAGGCGAAGCTCGTCGGTGACCTGCGCCGAGCGCGGTGCCACGACGACGACGGGAACCGCATCCTGTGCCGAAGCGGCCGAGACGGCCAGGAAAGCGATGACGGTCGCGGCCGTGATGCGACAGGGCGCTTGGCGCATTCGCTGGAAACCTCGCAAGGCGGAACGACCGGCCACTCTAGAGGAGCGGTCCGGGCATTTAAAGGTTCAGCGAGCCGCCGATCCGGCGGCCGGGCGACGTCGCGCGACGTCTACTCGGGGTCGTTGCGCCCGCGGTTTCTGCCGACCGCAGGCTTGTCAGGGGACCACGGCTTCCCTGTCTCTTCCTCGATGTAGCGGCGGATGAGCTGCCGGACAACCTGCGAAGGCGTGGTATCGCGTTCCGCGCACAGCCGCTCGAACAGCGCCTTCTTGCGCGGGTCGATCAGGACCGTCAGGCGCGCGGTGCGATCCTCCAGGGCCAAGCGGTGTTCCTCGCAGCACAGTCGCCGATGTGCCGCGTATTATAATCGCATTTACATTCGCGTAACCTTTCGCACATGGGCCCGCTCGCCTCGCCCCTGAACGCATGCCTGGTGCTGCTCGCCGCGTGGGGCGCTCTCGGCCTCGCGGGCCTCGCGCGCCCGGCGAGCGTGGCGTTCGTGGGCCGCGTGCTGTTCCCCCTCGGCGCGCTGATCGGCCTCCTCCTCGCCCTGGTCGCCCTGACCAGCCTCGGCTCGACGCCCGAGACGGTCACGCTGGTCATCGGCCTTCCCGACCTGCCCATGCACCTGCGGCTCGACGCGCTGTCGCGCGTCTTCCTGCTGCTGCTCGGCAGCACCGCCACCGGCGTGTCGCTGTTCGCCTCGGGCTACTTCCGGCAGGGACAGGGGACTGCGCCCGGGCTGCTCGGGCTGCAATACCACCTGTTCCTCGCCAGCATGGGCTTCGTCCTGCTCGCGGACGACGCCTATGCCTTCATGGTGGCGTGGGAGACCATGGCGCTGACCTCGTACTTCCTGGTCACGGCGCAGCACGGCATCCCGGAGATCCGCAGCGCCGGCTTCCTGTACCTGCTGATGGCGCACGTCGGCGCGATCGCGATCCTGCTGAGCTTCGGCGTGATGCAGGGCGGCACGTGGCTGTTCTCGTTCGATGCCATGCGCGCGAGCACGCTGTCCACGCCTTGGGCGACGGTCGCCTTCCTGCTGGCGCTGTTCGGCTTCGGCGCCAAGGCCGGCCTGCTGCCGCTGCACGTCTGGCTTCCGGAGGCACACCCGGCGGCACCCTCGCCGGTCTCAGCACTGATGAGCGGCGTGATGCTCAAGACCGCCATCTACGGGATGCTGCGCGTCAGCTTCGACCTGCTCGGCGACCCGCTGTGGTGGTGGGGCCTGATCCTGCTCGGCCTCGGCCTGGCCACGGCGATCTTCGGCGTGGTGTTTGCCGCCGTGCAGAGCGACATGAAGCGCCTGCTGGCCTACTCCTCGGTCGAGAACGTCGGCGTGCTGTTCACGGGGATCGGCCTGGCGATCGTGTTCCACGGCGTCGGGATGCCTGCGCTCGCGACGCTCGCACTCATCGCCGTCCTGTACCACGCGCTCAACCACGCGTTCATGAAGAGCCTGCTGTTCCTCGGCACCGGAGCGGTGCTGCACGCGACGGGCGAGCGCAACCTCGGGCGCCTCGGCGGGCTCATCCACCGCATGCCCTGGACCGCCTGGTTGACGCTGGTCGGCGTGCTCGCCATCGCGGGCCTGCCGCCACTGAACGGCTTCGTCTCGGAATGGCTGCTGCTGCAGGCCTTCCTGTTCTCGCACGAGGTGCCGAAACCCTTCGTGAACATGCTGCTTCCGCTCGGGGCCGCCATGGTCGCGCTGGCCGCGGCGCTGGCCGGCTACGTCATGGTGAAATTCTTCGGCATCATCTTCCTCGGGCAGCCGCGCGAGCCGACGCTCGCGAAGGCCCACGACGTCGATGGCCTCGAAAAGGCGGGCCTGCTCTGGCTCGCCGTGGGTTGCGTCCTGCTCGGCCTGCTCCCGAACCAGGTCATCGCCGCGCTGTCCCACGCCACCACGGAGCTGATCGGTTCCGCACCCGACCTCGATGCCCAGTCATGGTGGCTGCTGGCGCCGTTGCCGGAGCGCGCCCTGTCCTACTCGCCGGTCATCCTGCTCGCGGTAATCGTGGCGGTCGTCGCCCTGACCTTCCTCGTCGTGCGCGCGGTGTACCGGCGGCCGGTCCGTCGGGCGCCGCCATGGGACTGCGGATTCGTCCGGATCGACCCGCGGATGCAGGACACGGCCGAGGGATTCGGCCAGCCGATCCGCCACATCTTCACCGGCTTCTTCGCCATGGAGCGCGACCTGCCCTCGCCGCTCGATGTGGCGCCGCGCTACCGGGTGACCGTGACCGACCGCATCTGGCGCGGTCTCTACCTTCCGATCGGCGGCATCGTGCAGCGGCTCACCGACTCCGTCGCCTGGCTGCAGCAGGGCCGGATCTCGGTCTACCTGACCTACAGCTTCGTCACCCTCGTGATCCTGCTGGCGGTGATGCTGTGAGCGCCCTCGCCTGGCTCACGCAGCTGCTCGAGGTGCTGGCGGCGCTCGCCCTCGCGCCGCTGTTCCTCGGCTGGGTGAACGCCTGTCGCGCCTGGCTGCAGAATCGCAGCGCGCCGAGCCTGCTCCTCCCGTACCACGGCATCCGCAAGCTCTTCCACAAGGACGCGGTGATCGCCGATTGCGCCTCCCCGCTGTTTCGCATGGCCCCCTACGTCGTGTTCGGCGCCATGGTCGCGGCGGCGGCCGTCATCCCCTCGATGGGGACCGGCCTGCCGTTCCGCTCCGCGGCGGACGCGATCGCGCTCGTGGGCCTGTTCGCGATCGCGCGCGTCTTCATGTCGCTGGCCGCCATGGACATCGGCACCGCGTTCGGCACGCTCGGTGCGCGCCGCGAGATGATGGTCGGATTCCTGGCCGAGCCGGCGCTGCTGATGGTGATCTTCGTCGCCTCGCTGATCTCCGCGACCACCGCCCTGCCGCTGATCGCCGAGCGGCTCGCCGTGCAGGCCCCCGCCCTGTATCCGAGCCTCGCGTTCACGGCCGTCGCCTTCACCATGGTGCTGCTGGCGGAGAACGCGCGCATTCCCGTGGACAACCCCGCGACCCACCTCGAGCTCACCATGATCCACGAGGCGATGCTGCTCGAGTACTCGGCGAGGCACCTTGCGCTCATGGAGTGGGCGGCCGCGCTCAAGCTGTTCAACTACGCCTGCATCGGCTTCGCGCTGTTCGTGCCCTGGGGTACGTCGCTCGGCGATGCGGGGCTCGGGGCGCTCGCGATCTCGATCCCGGTGCTCGCGGGCAAGCTCGCGGTCGCGGGCGTGTGGCTGGCGCTGCTCGAGACGGTCTCGGCCAAGCTGCGTGTCTTCCGGGCACCGGAGTTCCTCTCGACGGCCTTCCTGTTCGCGGTGCTCGGCCTGCTCGTCCACCTGCTGCTGGGGGCCTGACCGATGCAGGGCACTCCGTTCGACCTCCAGCTCCTGAACGCCTGTGCGGCGATCCTGCTGCTGCTGTCCTTCGCCATGCTCGCGCAGCGTCGCGTCGTGGCGCTGGTCAACCTGCTCGCGCTGCAGGGGGCGATGCTGTTCATCGCCACGCTGCTGCTCGCCTGGCGCACCGGCCAGAACCACCTGTACGTCTCGGCCGCGCTCACGCTGGTCCTGAAGGTCATCGCCCTGCCCTGGCTGCTGCACGTACTGATCCGACGGCTCGACGTCTACTGGGATTCCGAGCAGCTCCTGAACGTGCCGGGCACGATGCTGATCGGCCTCGTCACCGTGGTGTTCGCCTTCGGACTCGCGCAGCCGATCGCGGATCTCGCGAACACGGCGACCCGCAACTCCCTCGGCATCGCGGTGGCGGTGATCCTGCTCGCGTTCCTGACCATGATCACGCGCCGCAAGGCCATGTCCCAGGTGGTCGGCTTCCTGTCCATGGAGAACGGCCTGTTCTTCGGCGCCATGAGCGCGACCTACGGCATGCCCATGATCGTGGAGCTCGGCGTGGCGCTCGACGTGCTGGTCGCCATGCTCGTGCTCGGGGTGTTCTTCTTCCAGATCCGCGAGCAGTTCGACAGCCTCGACCTGCACCACCTCGAGTCGCTCAAGGAGGACCCGTAGGTGGAATTCGTCGCCCTGCTGCTGACGCCGCTCGCGGGGGCCGCGACGCTCGCCCTCTGGGGCGCCCGGCCCCGCGCCGCCGAGCTGAACATCCTGTTCAGCCTCGGCACGCTCCTTGCGGCCGTGGCGTTGACGATCCGCGTGATCAGCGAGGGCAACCTCGTCGCGGTGCGCGAGCAGTTCTTCCTCGACCCGTTCAACGTCTTCCTCGTGACGCTCACCGCGTTCGTGGGCCTCACGACCTCGATCTTCTCGCGACCCTACATGCGCGTGGAGGCCGAGCACGGGCGCCTGAGCCCGGGGCGCCTGCGGCTGTACCACTCCATGTACCAGCTCTTCATGGCGATGATGCTGGTGGCCCTGACCACCAACAACATGGGTCTGCTGTGGGTGGCGCTCGAGGCGGCGACGCTCTCGACGGTGCTCCTCGTCACGCTGTACCGCACGCCTGCGAGCCTCGAGGCGGGCT
>Ga0105090_10000841_pt1 | contig 15875 bp, 12 predicted proteins | sample PPLLak3March2015_FD_79110 | JGI IMG/M metagenome (GOLD analysis project Ga0105090, IMG submission 79110) | Freshwater sediment microbial communities from Prairie Pothole Lake near Jamestown, North Dakota, USA - PPLs Lake P7 Core (1) Depth... | ecosystem: Environmental > Aquatic > Freshwater >... | reverse complement strand
TTTGTCTTCGGAACTTACGGGACAGCAATCGAGGGGACCGGCACATGAGACTCGAGACAGGCATTCGATCTCGGCGTCATTCCCGCGAAGGCGGGAATCCAGCTTCGTCAAGAGTCACTGGGTCCCCGCCTCCGCGGGGGCGACGATGTGTTGTGCCATTGCCGGCACGTTGCGTGAGATTTTGGTTGCCGCATTAGTCCATGTTCGACGGCCTGCTTGCGTTCTGGCACTCGATCGCATCGTTCCTGACGTTCGAGTCGCTGTTCTGGGTCGCGCTCTCGACGTTCGTGGGACTGGTCATCGGCGCCCTCCCGGGCCTCACGGCCACGATGGGCCTGACGCTGATGACGACGATGACGCTCACGCTCGAGTCGAACCTCGCGCTGCTGATCCTCATCTGCACCTACGTCGGCGCCATCTACGGCGGCTCGCGCTCCGCGATCCTGCTCAACATTCCCGGCACGCCGGCATCCGCCGCAGCCTGCCTCGACGGGCACCAGCTCGCGCGCCAGGGGCTCGCCGGCCGCGCGATGGGCATCGCGACGTCGGGCTCCGTGCTGGGCACGCTGATCGGGATGTTCTTCCTCGCGTGGTTCACGCCGATCCTGGGCGAGATGGCGCTCAAGTTCGGGGCGTACGAGTTCTTCTGGCTCGCGGCGTTCGGCGTGCTGATCTCCGGCACCCTGACCGGCAACGATCCGCTGAAGGGCTGGATCGCCGGCATTGCCGGCCTGTTCGTGGCCGGCATCGGACAGGAAGGGCAGTTCGCCTACGAGCGCTTCACGTTGGGCAACCGCGACCTCGCCGGCGGCATCGGGCTCGTCCCGGCGCTCGTCGGCGCGTTCGGCCTCGCCGAGCTGCTGTTCACGATGAAGCAACGGCAGGAAACGGTGAAGATCAACCCGTTCGACTCGGTGATCCCCAAGCTCAAGGACATCGTCAGCTACTGGAAGACGATCCTGCGCTCCGGCGTCATCGGCACGTTCATGGGGATCATCCCCGGCGTGGGCGAGGACGTCGCGGCGTGGTCGTCGTATGCCGCCGCCAAGCGCGCGAGCAAGGAGCCGGAGAAGTTCGGCAAGGGCTCGATCGACGGGCTGATGGCAGCCGAGACCGGCGACAACGCGTGCGTCCCCGGGGCGGTGATCCCGGTGCTGACGCTGGCGATCCCCGGCTCGGCGCCGGCAGCCGTGCTGCTCGCCGCCATGCTGATCCACGGCGTGCGTCCCGGCCCGCTGATCATGGTGGAGGCGCCGCAGTTCGTCTACGACGTCGTGGCGATGATGCTGTTCGCCACCCTCGGCATTCTCTTCTACGGGCTCACGCTCACGCGCTTCATGATCCGCGTGCTGCAGGTGCCGCAGACGATCATCGTGCCGATCATCCTGGTGCTGTGCACGATCGGCACGTTCGCGCTCGCCGGCCGCCTGTTCGACGTGTACGTGATGGTGGCGTTCGGCCTGATCGGGTTCGTGCTGCGCCTGTACAACTACCCCATGGCGCCGCTGGTGCTCGGCATCGTGCTCGGCGACCTGCTGGAGAAGAACCTGCGTCGCGGCCTCGTCCTCTCCGACGGCGACCTGATGCCGTTCGTGACGCGGCCGATCTCGGCGGTGCTGTTCGCCACCATCGTGCTGGTCGTGCTGTTCCGCTTCGAGTGGATGCGACGCCTGGTGCGACGCGTCACCGGGGGCAAGGCCGCGGACACCGTGGCATGAGGCTCGCGCTCTGCAACGAGGTCCTGCGCCACCGCGACTTCGCGTCGCAATGCGAGTATGCCGCGCAGCTGGGCTACGACGGACTCGAGGTGGCGCCGTTCACGCTTCACGATGACCCGCCGGCCATGCCGCTCGCGCTGCGCGCCGAGGCGCGGCGCACCGCGAACGACGCCGGACTCGCGATCACCGGACTGCACTGGCTGCTGGTGAAGCCGGAGGGGCTGTCGATCACCAGTCCCGACGCCGCGGCGCGCGCGCGCACGCTCGACGCGATGCGACGCCTGATCGAGCTGTGCGTCGACCTGGGCGGGCGCTACCTCGTTCACGGCTCGCCGGCGCAGCGCCGCACCCCGCCGGGCGTGGAGCCGGCGGCCGCGCGCGCGTGGATCGTCGAGTCGTTCGCGGCGATCGCGCCGTTCGCCGAGCAGGCCGGTGTCGCCTACCTCGTCGAGCCACTGCCCGCCGACGAAACCGACCAGCTCAACACGCTCGAAGAGGCCGCCGCCCTGGTGCAGGCGATCGCTTCGCCCGCGGTGGCGACCATGCTGGACACCAAGTCGGCACGCCTCGCGGAGACCGCGAGCGCCGAGGACCTCGTGCGCCGCTGGCTGCCCACCGGGCTGCTGCGCCACGTCCAGCTGAACGACCGCAACCGGCGCGCTCCGGGCCAGGGGTGCGACCGCTTCGACGGCGTGCTGCGCGCGCTGGCCGACGGCGGCTACGACGGCGATCTCGCCATCGAGCCTTTCGACTACGTGCCCGACGGCGACGGTTGCGCGGCGTTCGCCGCCGGCTACGTCCGCGGCCTCCTCCACACCCTTCGGCAGGACAAGGACTGACGTGATGGAAACCGTACGTTTGGGCGTCATCATGAACGGCGTCACGGGGCGCATGGGCACGAACCAGCACCTCGTGCGCTCGATCTGCGCGATCCGCGCGCAGGGCGGCGTGCCGCTCGCAGACGGCCGCGTCGTCATGCCCGACCCGGTCCTCGTCGGGCGCAACGCCGACAGGGTGCGGGCGCTGGCGAAGGCGAACGGCGATCTGCGCTGGACGACCGACCTCGACGCCGCGCTCGCCGATGCGCGCAACGACATCTACTTCGACTCGGCGTCGACGGGCCTGCGTGCTTCGCTCGTGCGCAAGGCGATCGACGCGGGCAAGCACGTCTACGTCGAGAAGCCGTCGGCGGCAACGCTCGCCGATGCGCTCGATCTGTGGCGGCGCGCCGAGCAGGCCGGCGTGAAGCACGGCGTCGTGCAGGACAAGCTCTGGCTGCCGGGGCTCATGAAGCTGAAGATGCTCGTCGACTCGGGCTTCTTCGGCCGCATCCTCTCCGTGCGCGGCGAATTCGGCTACTGGGTGTTCGAGGGAGACTGGCAGGCCGCGCAGCGGCCGTCGTGGAACTACCGCAAGGAGGACGACGGCGGGATCATCGTCGACATGCTGTGCCACTGGCGCTACGTGCTGGACAACCTGTTCGGCGGCGTGCGAAGCGTGTTCTGCCTGGGCGCCACGCACATCCCCGAGCGTGTCGACGAACGCGGCCGGCCCTACGCGGCGACGGCCGACGACGCCGCCTACGCGACGTTCGAGCTGGACGGCGGGGCTCAGTCTCCCGTCATTGCGCAGATCAACAGTTCGTGGACGACACGCGTGCGCCGCGACGACCTCGTCACGTTCCACGTCGACGGCACGCTCGGATCCGCGGTCGCCGGACTGACGGACTGCCGCATCCAGCCGCGCGCGGCGACGCCGAAGCCCGTGTGGAATCCCGACGTGCCGCAGGCGATCGACTTCTACGCCACCTGGCAGAAGATGCCGGACAACCGCGCGTACGACAACGCGTTCAAGGTGCAGTGGGAGCTGTTCCTGAAGCACGTTGCCGCCGGCGAGCCGTTCCGCTGGGGCCTGCTCGAGGGCGCGAAGGGCGTGCAGCTCGCCGAGCTCGGCCACCGCAGCTGGGCCGAGCGCCGCGTCGTCGACGTGCCGGACCTTCACTGACATGACCACGATCGCGCCCGCCCGCTCTCACGGCTCGCTCGCCACGTACTGCATCGAGTGAACATGGACCCCGCAAGCTCCGCAGGTTTGCCGCAAGGCGATCACCGTGCCCCCTCCGGGGGCAGCGCAGCGGCGCGCGCTCCTGGCGTGAGGGCCGCCAGTCCCGCTCTGCTGTCGATCAACACGGCTACCGTCCGCGCGCAGTGGACGATGCCACAGATCGTGGAGGCGCTTCAGCGGCACGGCATCCGCGGCATCGCGCCGTGGCGCGACCAGGTTGCGCGCGACGGACTGATGGACACCGCGCGCCGTATCCGCGACGCGCAGCTGGACGTCACTTGCTACTGCCGCGGCGGCATGTTCACGGCCACCGACCCCGCGGGACTGCGCGCCGCGCGCGACGACAACCGGCGCGCCGTCGACGAGGCGCTGGCGCTCGGCGCGCGCTGCCTCGTGCTCGTCGTGGGCGGGTTGCCGAAGGACAGCCGGGGCGCCCCGGCGTCAAAGGACCTCGCCGGCGCGCGCGGCATGGTCCGCGACGGCATCGGCGCGTTGCTGGACTACGCAAGACCGGCCGGCATGCCGCTGGCGATCGAGCCGCTTCATCCCATGTTCGCCGCCGAGCGCGCATGCGTGAACACGCTGGCGCAGGCCAACGACCTGTGCGACGAGTTGGCACCCGGCGACGGCCCCGCGCTCGGCGTGGTCGTCGACGTCTACCACGTCTGGTGGGATCCCTGCCTTGAGCGCGAGATCGCGCGCGCCGGCGCGGCGCAGCGGCTCCTCGACTACCACATCTGCGACTGGCTGGTGCCGACGACCGACATGCTGAACGACCGCGGCATGATGGGGGACGGCGTCATCGAATTGCCGCGCATCCGCGGATGGATGGAAGCCGCCGGCTACCGCGGCGCGCACGAAGTGGAGATCTTCTCCGAGCGCTGGTGGAAGGTGCCCGGCGACGACGTGCTCGCAACCTGCAAGGCGCGGCACGCCGCCGCGTGACACGGGTCTCGCGCGGTCAGGTGCGCGAGGCCTCGAAGATGCTCTGGATCGAAGCGTCCATCGCCTCGTCGAACGCCGCGTCCGACATCTGCGCGGTGAGGCCCTCGACCAGCGCGCGCGAGAAGCTCGCGATCATGCCTTTCTGCCGCACCAGCCGCTTGTTCGCCTCATCGCGGCTGTAGCCGCCCGACAGGGCAACGACGCGCAGGCAGTTGCGGTGAGCGATGCAGTCGGCATACAGGTTGTCCTGGTCGGGCGGCGTCAGCTTCAGCATCACCGTCTCGTCCGGACGCAGTGCGTCCAGACGGCGCACGATGCCCGCCTTGAGCAGCGCCTCCGCGCCGGCCTTGTCCGGGCACTTGATGTCGATCTCGGGCTCGATGATCGGCACCAGCCCCGCCGCCACGATCTGCCGGCCGAACTCGAACTGCTGGTCGAGCACGGCATCGATGCCTCCCGGACTGGCCTGCTTGACCACCGACCGCATCTTCGTGCCGAAGATGCCCTTGCCCTTCGCCTTGTCGAGCAGCGCGGCCAGCGCCGGCATCGGCTTCATCACCTGCACCCCGTCCTTCTCGTCCGCGAGGCCCTTGTCCACCTTGAGGAACGGCACGACGCGCTTGACGTTCCACAGGTAGTCGGGCGTCGGCCGACCCTCGATCTCGCGATCCATCGTGTTCTCGAACAGGATGGCGGCGAGGATGCGGTCGCCGTTGAACGCCGGCGTGGTCACGATGCGCGTGCGCATCTTGTGCACGAGCGCATACATCTCCTCGTCGCCGGACCAGGCGTTGCTGGCGAGTCCGTAGAGACCGAGGGCCTTCGGCGTGCTTCCGCCGCTCTGGTCGAGCGCGGCGATGAAGCCATCCTGCGTGTTCATCTTGCGCCGTTGCTGCTGGAACCGGTTCACGATCTGCCTCGCATGTCTGGATTGGGAGGGCGGCCCCGGCGCCGTGCCGGGACGGAAATTTCATTCTAGCGCAGGCGTCGCCGGCGGCCCTTGACGTACGCCAATGCGGGCGCGGCGGCGCCCCGTGGCTGCTCACATCGGCCGAGCGCAGGGCCTGCGGGGATCCGGTGCTAGCATCGCAACTCCGGGTACGCGCCGGGCGGCAACCGGTGACTACGCTTCGAGGAGACGTCATGGGACTCATGAGCTTCGTATCGATGGTGATCGTCGGCCTTGCCGTCGGCGCGCTTGGGCGCTTCTTCTATCCGGGGGCCGTGCCGATGGGCTGGATCGGTACGGCGCTGCTCGGCATCGTCGGCTCGCTGGTCGGCGGTTTCATCGGGTCGCTCTTCTCGCGTGGCAAGACGGGCTTTCAGCCGGCGGGGCTGGTGCTCTCGGTGATCGGCGCGGTCGTCACGCTCTGGCTCTGGCTCAGCTTCATGAAATGAGCTCCGGCCAAGGTGTCGGCCTCGACGAGGTCGACGCCGCCGCGCGGCGCGTGTACGCCGCGATGCCGGCCACGCCGCAGTTCGCATGGCCCCTTCTCGCCGCGCGCGCGGGGCGCGAGGTATGGGTCAAGCACGAGAACCACACGCCGACCGGCGCGTTCAAGGTGCGCGGCGGGCTCAACCTGGTGGGCCGGCTCGCCGAACTGGCCTCGCCGCCGCGCGGCGTGATCAGCGCCACGCGCGGCAACCACGGGCAGAGCCTCGCGTTCGCCGCGCGTCGCGCCGGCATGCGCTGCACCATCGTCGTCCCGCACGGCAACTCCCCGGCGAAGAACGCTGCGATGCGCGCGCTCGGCGCCGAACTCGTCGAGCACGGGCGCGACTTCGACGACGCGCGCGTGCACGCCGTGGAACTGGGGCGCGACCGCGGCGACCGCTTCGTCGGACCGTTCGACCGCGAGCTCGTCGCCGGCGTGGCGACCTACGCGCGCGAGCTGTTCGCAGCGGTCGCCGGACTCGATCGCGTCTACGTGCCGATCGGCTGCGGCTCGGGCATCTGCGGGCTGATCGCCGTGCGCGACGCGCTGGGGCTCGCCACGGCCATCGTTGGCGTCGTCGCGACGGGAGCGGACGCGTACCGGCAGTCGTTTCGCGCCGGGCGCCCGATCGAGACGGCGAACGCCACGACGATCGCCGACGGCATGGCGGTTCGCGTGCCGGTGCCCGCGGCGCTCGACGCGATCCTGCGCGGCGCCGAGGACGTCGTGGCGGTGACCGACGACGAGGTGGCCGAGGCCATGCGGGCGCTCTTCGACGACACCCATCAGGTCGCCGAAGGCGCGGGCGCGGCCCCGCTCGCAGCTGCGCTCAAGGCCGGCAGGCAGGCCGGAGAGCGCATCGGCGTGATCTTGAGCGGCGGCAACGTCGACCGACCGGCCTACCAGCGCATCCTCGCCGGCGGTCTCACCGGGTCGGTTGCCTGACGCTTCACCTTGAGCGTCGGCCGCTGGCCGCGACGCGCTGCTTCGCCGCCGATCCCCGATGCGATTCGCTTGACGCGGCCCCTCGTCGGCTGTGCCCGCGGCGGCCTTCGCTGACCCGAAGCGCATTGCCGGGGGCCGCGGGTGGGCGATTTTCGCCCCCTGCAGGCGCGGTTTGCGTCTCTCTTGATCGGGGTCAACCCCGGAAGGAAAGCTGCTGGGGTAGCGTCTGCCGATCTGCTGCTGCGGCTTATCGCGCTTCCGCGACGCGAGGAACCAGGATCATGTTCGACATGCCGGTGAAGGACGCGATGGCGCGGCGGGCCATCCTCAAGGCGGCGCCCACCGTCAATGTCCGCAAGGCGGCGCGCATGATGGCGGACAAGAACGCGGGCGCCGTGCTGGTCATCGACCACGACCGCCTGGTCGGCATCTGCACCGAGCGCGACATCGTGTTCCGCGTGGTCGCGCAGGGGCTCGATCCCGCGACGACGCGCGTGGCCGACGTCATGACGCGCGATCCGCACGTCGTCGCGCCCGACAAGCCATTCGGCTACGCGCTGCTGGTCATGCACGAGCGCGGCTTTCGCCACCTGCCGGTCGTGCAGGACGGCAAGGTCATCGGCATGGTCAGCGCGCGCAGCGCGATGGATCCCGACCTCGAGGACTTCGTCAGCGAGGCGGCGCGGCGGCGCCACCTCACGGAAATGCTTTGACGTTCGGGGCCGGACGACGCGCAGCGGGTCCGACCGGAGCAGCCCACCGGTCAAAGGGGGTCGAAGTCGCGGTGCGCCTTCGACCCCCGAAGGTCCTTACGGATCCGCATAGACGACCACGGTCGCTCTGGCGCTCCCGCCCTTCCCGTCGCCGACCTCGTAGGTGAACGACTCGTAGCCGATGTAGTTCGGCGGCGCGCGATAGGTGAGCGTGCCGCCCGGTCCGCGCGTCACGGTCCCGAACTGCGGCTGCGTGAACGAGACGACGGTCAGGCGATCGCCGTCCGGATCGCTGTCGTTGCTCAGCACGTCGACATCCACCGGCTGGTTGTAGCCCGCCACGGCGTAGTCGTCCCTCGCCACCGGCGCGCGGTTGGTGCGGACCACCGCTACCGCAACCGTCGCCGTCGCCGTCCCGCCCTTGCCGTCGCTCACCGTGTAGCTGAACGAGTCCGCGCCGGTGTAGCCGCGCGCGGGCGTGTAGAGCACCTGTGTGCCGCTGATCGTCGCGATGCCGTGCGCGGGCACGCCTACCGAAGCGACGGAGAGCACGTCGCCGTCCGGATCCTCGTCGTTGCCCAGCACCGCGATCGGCTGCGCCGTCGCGTCGGCCTCGACGCTGGCCGCGTCGTTGCGCGCGACGGGATCGCGGTTGAGGTAGCGCTTCGGCCCCTCGAGGACCACCGTCGTCTCCGCCACTGTGCGATACACGTCGACCGTCTGCTTGTGCCCCGCGCTCGAGCGCAGCGCCCGGCGCAGCCACGCCGGCTCGGAGGCGATCTCCTCGCGGCGCCACTCGACGGCCGGGACTGCCGGCGCCGCAGGCGCCGGCCTTGCCTCCACGGGCGCGACCGCCGCCGCTGGCGCGGCCGGCGCCGGCGAGGCGATGGTCACGGTCTCGACCTTGTCCTCGAACGTGACGAACTCGATGTCGACGCGGCGGTTCAGCGACCGCGATGCCGGCGTGTTCGGATGGCGCGGCGCGGACTCGCCGAGACCTTCGGCGAGCACGCGTGCGGCGGGCAGCCCCTGCGCGACGAGGTATCCGCGCACCGCGTCGGCGCGGCGCTGCGACAGGCGCAGGTTGTAGGCCGCCGAGCCGAGGTCGCAGGTGTGGCCGGCGACGCGAACGTTGCCCTCGAAGCCTGCTGCCTTGATCCTGGCAAGCGCCACGTCGAGCGCGGCCTTCGCTTCCGGCCGGATCGACGCGCTGTCGAGCGCGAAGAACGCGTCCGCGCTCGCCGTTGCGGTGGTCTTGACGATGCGCTTTTCCACGCGCGGCTGCGACGGAGCGGGCGACGCGGCAGGCGCGGGCGCGACGCTCGGCGCAGCCGCGACGGACGCTGCAACGGGTACGGCGCGGGGCACTTCGACCATGCGATAGGACTGCTCCGGCCGCCATGCCGCAGAGCCGCCGAACGCGTAACGATAGGTGAGCCACACGCGCGCGTCGTCGCGGTCGGGCTCGATGCCGCCGTGCTTGCGGTACGCCTCTCCCGCGATGCCTAGGCTGTGCGGCGTGCCGGCGAAGAACTTCTCCGCGGCGAGCGAGACCGTCGCCTGCCCGGTCGAATTGCGCCCGCGCTCGTAGTCGAGCCCCGCCTCCACGCGCAGCAGCGGCTCGGCGTAGAAGTGGCCGATGCGCCCGCCCACGCCCCAGTCGTAGGCGCGCTCGAACGTGCGCGTGGTGAGCGTGGTCGTGACGTCCTGCGCATAGGGCCGTCCGTTGTCGACGCCGAGAATCGTCTGCGTCGTGGAGGACTCCTCGAACCCGACCTCGCGCCGGCCGGTGACGCCCGCGGAGGCGTAGCCCGAAGCGAACCAGCGTTCGGTCTCGTAGCCACCGCCCAGCGTGACCTTGCGGTCGTGCCAGCGGTTCTGGTCGAACGCGACGAACGCCTTGCGTACGCCGGCATCGACATCGCCGCGCCAGTGGTACGAGAGCTTCGCGCCCCCGGCGCTGCGATCGGTGGCCCACAGCTCGCCGATCCACGCCGTGCGCTCGTCCTCGCGCAGCACGTGCCAGAGCTCGCCACGCAGGCGGTTGTCGCTGTCCCAGCCGATCGCCGCGCGCGTGGTGTCGCCGAAGTACGCGAGCCTCCCGGCGTCGGTGGGCGGCGGCGTCTGCGCAGCGGCGGGACAGGCCAGGATCAGGGCGAGCAGGAAGGGAAGCGGGCGCGGCGCGAAGGTCAAGGCACTTCTCTCGTTCGGGAGGCGAAACCGTACAGTTTCGCTCGCGGCGAACGGGATCAGGACTCGCGACGCACTCGTGTCTGCGACTGCTCGCGCAGGTACTGCTGCAGGTAGTACAGCGACCCGGCCGCCTTGCCGGTCGATCCGGACCCCTTCCAGCCCCCGAACGGCTGGTAGCCGGGCCACGCGCCCGTCGTCGCGCCCTGCGGCCGGTTGGCGTAGGTGACGCCGGCCTCGATCGTGGCGAAGAAGCGGTCGGTCTCGTCGCTCGATCCGTAGAAGCCCGCGGTGAGCGCGAAGTCGCTGTCGTTCGCGCGCGCGATGCCCTCGTCGATCGTGTCGACGGAGGCGACGAGCACGAACGGCGCGAACAGCTCGCGTCGCCACAGCGGGTGATCGAGCGGCGCGCGGGCGATCGTCGGCGCGACGAAGTGCCCGTGCGCGAGGTCGCGGGTATCGAGTCGCGCGCCGCCCTCGACGATCGCGCCGCGCTCGCCGAGCGCGTGCACTTGCGCGACCGCGTCCTCGTAGCGTGCGACGGCGGAGGCGTCGACCACCGGCCCCATCCAGAACTCGCGTCGCGTCGGGTCGCCGACCGGAACCTTCACCGTCGCCGCGTGCAGTGCGGCGACGAAGTCGGTGAACGCCGTGCGCTCGACGTACACGCGCGAGCACGCCGAGCATTTCTGCCCGGACAAGCCGAAGGCCGAGCGCGTCACGCCCGTCGCCGCGTCCTTGAGGTCGGCGTGCCGCGAGACGATGGCCGCGTTCTTGCCGCCCATCTCGGCGATGCACGGACGCGGCCAGCGGCCTCGCGCGAACGTGCGGTAGAGGTGCATGCCCACATCAAAGCTGCCGGTGAACGTGACGCCGGCGACGTCGGCGTGCTCGACCAGCGCTTGCCCCAGGCCGCTGCCCGAACCGGTGACGAAGTTGAAGACGCCGCCCGGGATGCCCGCGTCGCGGAACGCGAGCGCGAGCAGGCGACCGCTCCACGGCGTGGCCGAGGCGGACTTGAATACGACGGTGTTGCCGGCGCACAGCGCCGCGCCGGCGGGACCGCCCGCGAGCGCCATTGGAAAGTTGAACGGCGCGACGACCAGCCACACGCCGTGGGGCTTCAGCACGCTCGCGTTTTCGGAGACGAAGCCCGGCAGCGGGTCGCGCGCCATCTCGCGCGCGAAGCCGTCGTTCGCCTCCATGCGGTCGCAGTAGTAGGCGATGAGGTCGGCGGTCTCCTGCGCCTCGCCGAGCGCCTCCATGCGGTTCTTGCCGACCTCGAGCGCGAGCACGGCACCGAGCTCGTAGACGCGCTCCTCGATCAGCGCGGCGGCGCGGCGCAGCAGCGCGACGCGCTCGGTCCACGCCGTGCGGCTCCACGCCGGGAACGCCGCCTTCGCCGCCGCCACCGCGGCGCCGGCGTGCGCGGCGTCGCCAGCCTGGAAGCGGCCGAGCACGTTGCGCGTGTCGATGGGGCTCGCCAGCTCGAACTGCCGCGGCGCGCGCTCGTCATGCCTGCCGATCAGCATCGCGTGCTCGGCGCCGGCGTACGTGCGCACGTTGACGAGCGCCGCCTCGAACCGCGCGTGCAGTTCGGGCGGCGGGTCGAACATCGTCGAGTACGTCAGCTTGAATTCGGCAGCCATGGCGACCTTCGGAATGCTATGCGGACGCCGAAATGGTACGCCGTCCAACACGGGAGTCGGCACGCCATGCGCGCGAGTCGCGAACTACGCTCGTTGTGTCGTAGCCTCTTCCCGGCGGCGGCGCACGGCCGTCCGAAGCCGCCGCCCTGACCTCCCGCCCCGAAGAAAAACGCGGGCTCGCTTCCGCCCGCGTTTTTCTTCGGCCTAAGCCAGGTCGGCGGCAGGGCCGAGGATCTGCTCGCGCAGCTCCTTGTAGCGCGGCAGCTGCGGAGGATAGACGCAGACGTACTTGACCTGCGCGGCCTGCAGGCAGCGCTGCTTGATGATTTCGAGCTTCTGGTCGCGCGGGTTGATGACCGTGTCCGGCTCCTTCGCGTCGACGATCGCCACGATGGTCATGTCACGGTCGCAGATCACGAAGCCGACGTGCTGGTTGGCGATCTTGCGGAACGCGCGCAGCCGCTCCATGCCCTGCGGCCCGATCTTCACCTGCAGCACGTCGGACAGGCGGATGCGCGCGAAGATCTCGTGGCGCGGAAAGGCGGCACGCAGCAGCAGGAACACAACGCCCTCGGCCTTGCTGAGGAAGCGCGGTCGCACGAGATAGAGGCCCGGCAGCTCCGCCGAGGACAGCAGCCGCGTCGTCTCGCCTTCGGTCCACTGGGCCGTGGTGTTGGGCGAGTCGGGGTCGTCCCGGACGCCCATGGACGCGGCGCGGTTGCGGCGGACGAGGCCCACGATCACCGCGAGGGCGAGTGCCGCGATCGCGAGCGCGAAAAGGATGCCGGACGTCATGCGTTCTGTGCAGTTCGAAACGGGCCGGGTGACGCGTGCGCACTGCCCCGGTCAGAAGGTGCCAACTTCGTAGCGTACAGCTGCAAGCCGACTTCCCCTTAGTGCTTTCGTGGACTTAGCGCAGCTATCTCACGGAGTCTATAGCAATTTCACCGCCGTGGAAGCGCGGCCCGGCGGCGGCCGGGGCGCGGCGGGCAGGAAGTTGTGGACAATAGGTCACAACCGCGGGGGGCACGCCGGCCCGCCGCCGCGATGTGCCGCGTCAGGCCGCGGCGCGACGGCCCGCCGGCGCCCCGGGCGCCGATTGCGCGGCGCCACGGCCGATCTCGCCCGGCACGATGAGCGCGGGGCCCCCACCACGAGGCGCGCCGAGGCCGTCGATCCTGCCGGGGCCCAAAGCTAGTCCGCCGCGCGCGCGGCAGCCGTGCGCAGGAAGCGCAGCGGGACGGCCGGCCGGAAGGAAGCAATTCGACTGTCCTCATGCCTTGCGGCACTATGCGGGGCCGCACGCTGCGTTCGCACTCCCGCTTCTTTCTCGACCACCGCATCCACGCCATGCGCGCGCTACGCTTCGACAACCGCTACGCCCGCGAGCTGCCTGCCGACCCGTCGACCCACGCGGGCCGGCGACAGGTGCCGGGCGCGTTGTACTCCCAGGTGCAGCCGACACCCGTGGCCGCGCCCCGCCTCCTCGCGTGGTCGCGCGAATGCGCCGCGCTGCTCGGTCTCGACGAAGGCGACGTGCGCTCGGCGCGCTTCACCGCGGTGATGGCCGGCAACAGCCTGCTGGATGGCATGCAGCCGATCGCGACGAACTACGGCGGGCATCAGTTCGGCCAGTGGGCCGGCCAGCTCGGCGACGGCCGGGCCATCACGCTGGGCGAGACGGTGAACGCCGCCGGCGAGCGCTGGGAGCTGCAGCTCAAGGGCGCGGGACCGACGCCCTACTCGCGCAGCGCCGACGGCCGCGCCGTGCTCCGTTCGTCGATCCGCGAGTACCTCGTGAGCGAGGCGATGCACCACCTCGGCGTGCCGACGACGCGCGCGCTGTGCCTGGTGACCACGGGCGAGCAGGTCGTGCGCGACATGTTCTACGACGGCCGCCCGCTCGCGGAGCCGGGCGCGATCGTCTGCCGCGTCGCCCCGACATTCATCCGCTTCGGCCACTTCGAGCTGCCGGCGTCCCGCGACGACGTCGCGCTGCTCGAAAGCCTCGTCGGGTTCACGATCCGGCGCGACTTCCCGCACCTGGCGGCCGAACGGAATGCGATCGACGACGACGTCCGCGCGCGCTGGTTCGCCGAGGTCTGCGAACGCACCGCCGTCATGGTCGCGCACTGGATGCGCGTCGGCTTCGTGCACGGCGTGATGAACACCGACAACATGTCGATCGCGGGGCTGACCATCGACTACGGGCCCTACGGCTGGATCGACGACTTCGACCTCGACTGGACGCCGAACACCACCGATGCGCACGGCCGCCGCTACCGCTTCGGCCACCAGCCGCAGGTCGCGTACTGGAATCTCACGAGGCTCGCCGCCGCGCTTTCGCCGTTGTTCGCCTCGCCCGAACCGCTGCACGCGGCGCTCGAGCTCTACGAGCGCACCTACGTCGAGCGCCATCGCGCGGACGTCGCGGCGAAGCTCGGCCTTGCGGCGTGTACGGCGGACGACGTGAAGCTGATGCACGCGCTGCACGCGCTGATGCAGGCCGCCGAGATCGACATGACGCTCTTTTTCCGTGCGCTCGCCGACGTCGATCCCGCTGCGCCGTCGCTGGCGGTCTGCGCCGAAGCGTTCTACGACGAGGGCAAGCGGGCGACGCATGCCGCCGCGCTCGGCGCGTGGCTGTCCGACTACGCCGCGCGGGTGCGCACCGACTCGCTGGCGCCGGCGCAGCGCCGGGTCACGATGCTGCGCGCGAATCCGCGCTACGTGCTGCGCAACTACCTCGCGCAGGAGGCGATCGACCGCGCCGAGGCGGGCGACGCCTCGGGCATCGACGAGCTGCTCGACGTGATGCGGCGCCCGTACGACGACCCGCCGGGCCGCGAGCGCTTCGCCGCGAAGCGTCCCGAATGGGCGCGCGACCGGGCCGGATGCTCGATGCTGTCTTGCAGCTCGTGACCGCGAAAAAGAAGCCCGGCACAAGGCCGGGCTTCGATTGCAACTCGGGCGCAGAGGAGCAGGATACGGCTGATCCCTGACCTCTGTTCCCTGATGCCTGGACTACATGTCCATGTCGCCCATGCCGCCCATGCCGCCCATGCCACCGCCACCGCCCATCGGCTTCTCGTCCTTCGGCGACTCGGCCACCATCGCTTCGGTGGTGAGCATCAGCGACGCGACCGACGCGGCATTCTGCAGCGCGAAACGCGTGACCTTGGTCGGGTCGACCACGCCCATCTCCACCAGGTCGCCGTACGCGCCGGTCTGGGCGTTGAAGCCGTAGTTGCCCTTGCCCTCGGCGACCTTGTTGACGACGACCGACGGCTCGTCGCCGGCGTTCTGCACGATCTGGCGCAGCGGCTCCTCGATCGCGCGGAGCACGATCTTGATGCCGGCTTCCTGGTCGGCGTTGTCGCCTTTGAGGCCCTTGATGTTGGCGCGAGCACGCAGGTAGGCGACGCCGCCACCCGCCACGATGCCCTCCTCGACGGCCGCGCGGGTCGCGTGCAGCGCGTCCTCGACGCGGGCCTTCTTCTCCTTCATCTCGACTTCGGTGGCCGCGCCGACCTTGATCACCGCCACACCACCGGCGAGCTTGGCCACGCGCTCCTGCAGCTTCTCCTTGTCGTAGTCGGAGGTCGCTTCCTCGATCTGCTTGCGGATCGTCTTGACGCGCGCCTCGATGGCCGCCTTCTCGCCGTGGCCGTCGATGATCGTCGTGTCTTCCTTCGCGACTTCGATGCGCTTCGCGCGGCCGAGGTCCTTGAGCGAGGCATTCTCGAGCTTGAGGCCCAGCTCCTCCGCGATGACCGTGCCGCCGGTCAGGATCGCGATGTCTTCCAGCATCGCCTTGCGGCGGTCGCCGAAGCCCGGCGCCTTGACGGCGACGGTCTTGAGGATGCCGCGGATGTTGTTGACCACCAGCGTCGCGAGCGCCTCGCCGTCGACGTCCTCGGAGACGATCACGAGCGGCTTGCCGGACTTCGCCACCTGCTCGAGCACCGGCAGGAGGTCGCGGATGTTGCTGACCTTCTTGTCGTGCAGGAGGACGTACGGGTCCTCGAGGACGGCGACCTGCTTGTCGGGGTTGTTGATGAAGTACGGCGAGATGTAGCCGCGGTCGAACTGCATGCCCTCGACGAGGTCGAGCTCGTTTTCCAGGCCCTTGCCGTCCTCGACGGTGATCACGCCTTCCTTGCCGACCTTGTCCATCGCCTCGGCGATGGTCTTGCCGATCGACTCGTCGGCGTT